>JAEEGL013027415.1_pt1 | contig 39342 bp, 21 predicted proteins | sample 9134231 | NCBI WGS metagenome assembly JAEEGL01 (sample SAMN16246548, study PRJNA631951) | gut metagenome | biome: gut microbiome; feature: rumen; material: fiber-attached | host: Bos | place: Iran: Karaj | collected 2018-10 | reverse complement strand
ATTCAGCCTTGAGGTTGGTCATGTTCTTCGGGTCGGAAAGGAACTCCTTGAAATATTCCTCGCTGTAAGCGAAATAGTCGGGTGTGAAGCCCCACATGTTCATTGATACGGGAACGTTCTCGCCGCCGACAGGATACCACTGGTCGCCATCCTTATAGCAGATTTCGCCGTCCACGCGCTCAATCTCGGTACGTTCTACAACGTCTGTGAGGTTACCATCAGCGTCCTTGCCACAGATACCGCGAGCTACACTACCGTTCTCAGAAAGGGTGTTGCCCACGCGGAATCCGACCATAGCATACTTGCCCTTGCTTCCCTCGGGGAGGTCAGCTAAGAACTTGCCGATAGTCATGAAGGCATCGCGGTTGTAGAAGTCGTCGCAGTTGATGACGCAGAAAGGCTCCTTGATGACATCCTTACCCATCAGCACGGCGTGGTTGGTGCCCCAGGGCTTTACGCGGCCCTCGGGAACGGTGAAGCCTGCGGGCAGATCGTCGAGTGCCTGGAAGCAAAGTTCGCAGGGCACCTGACCTTCGTACTTCTTCAGTATTTGGTTGCGGAACTGGTCTTCGAAATCACGACGGATAACCCATACGATCTTGCCGAAGCCTGCCTGGATGGCATCGTAGATGGAGTAGTCCATAATGGTTTCACCATTGGGGCCGAGAGCATCAAGCTGTTTCAGACCACCATAGCGGCTGCCCATACCGGCAGCAAGGAGGAATAGAGTAGGTTTCATACTTGTAGTTTCTTTTTGGTTATACAAAATTATGCGGCAAAGATAAGCATTATTTCTCAATCTTACGCAACTTTTTCCAAAAAAGTTGTCGTGACGGCCACTTTTTCCTATTTTATCAGTACCTTGCGCCCCTGGATGATATATATACCCTTGGGCAATTGACGATTTAGAGAAGTACGTGAGCCTATTTGTCTTCCACTGAGGTCATAGATTACGTCATCACCAGAAGAAGAGAAGCCAGCAGACTTATCAGCCAGAATGTCACGAACGGCCGTATAGTCCGTATCAGCTCGGCGGGCCAGAATATTCAGTAACTTGATATCATCAGCCGAGAGTACACGGTTATATACAAGCAGGTCGTCGATATAGCAGTCGGCCGAGCCCCAGAAGGAACCGGTGCCAAGTTGCATGAAAGATGCTGAACGGAGGAAAGACAGCAGGGTGCCATAGGCAGCACTGCCCGCGAAAGCCTTCTGTGCCTTCTTTTCGCCGTCAACATAAATACCTACGCCACTGGAAGCGACAGTCACAATTAGATGTACCCACTTGCCTGCGGGCAGGTATCCTGTGGAACCGTTATTCGGATGATTGATATCGAACCAGGTGCTGCCGTTATTGAATCCCACGTAGGCGTTTCCTGTCATAAAGAAACGGGCGGTAGCATCGTTCGCCTCCTTATTAGCAAAACTCCAAATGGCATCCCAATTGTTGTCGGCCGTCATCTTCACCCAGAGGGCGATGGTCATACCCTTCAGCGACGAGGCTCCTTTCAGGGGATTGTCCATCAGGGTGTAGCTGACATCGCTGAAACCTCCAAAGAACTGATGGAGCACATAATTAGAACGTTCGCTGTCGCGGACAATAGCCGGCGCTGTGCCTTCGCCCAGCTTCTTGAAAAGCGGCTTCTGGTCCTTGTTGCATTGGTTGGGCGAAGCCTTGGTGGTAAAGGAATAGTAAGCCACAAGGCCACTGCGGTAGTCACCGTCTGGCAAGTCATCATCAGGTGCCACGGTGAGGTGGTATTCTCGAACGAATGCTACGCTGTCACAGGTGATGGTGCAAGTGAGAGTGACCTCCGTAGTACTCTCCGGCGCGACATAACGTCCTCTTGTAGAAAGGATGTCCGGATGGCTACTGGTCCATTTGATAGTAGCACCAAGGTAAGGCTCGGCAGGCAGGGTGACATTATTGCGGATAACCTGACCGTCAGCAAGTTCTATTTTGTTTTCCCTTGCCGTGTAGGCCACTGGATAACATGGTTCGAGGTGGTAGCCCCATAGCTGCACACCACAACTATTGCCCATCTCTGCGGTGGCTGTAATACCAACAGCGGGAATGTCCGTGCCATCCAGCGTCTGTGGCACGACAACTCCGCGATAAGTGACTCCACCGAGGACAAGGTTGATATAAGAGGTTCCCTCCACGAGGCTCCAAGTGCCAGTCTTGTTGCCAGTGATGCGTCCGTCGGCTGTCAGCCTGATATTGATGGGCTTTACTTCCTCGAAGTTCTGATGATCCATCTTGTATTTATGGATAAGTACCTGATAGGCACCAGCAATTTGGTTGGGTGTGAAGGGACAGCCTGCTGCAATTGACGCATCGGTCACTGTCTCGCCATCAAACTGGAAGGGAGCGGAGCAGAGCCAGCCATTCTGGTTCAGGAAGAGCTGACGGGTGCGTACTTGGTGACCATCGGTGCCGTTATTAAACTTGGTGTGGTAGATGACGAAGTTACGACCCTGCTCGTCTTGAATGGCACTGTTGTGGCCCTGTGCACACTCTCCTACGGTCTGCAAGCCCCATCCGTTATAGGCTCCGAGGAGTTTCATGCCCCCATTGGTTTGGGCGTTGGGGCCGAAGTTAAGCCAGAAGCGGTTATGATAGCAGGCATCAAGTCCGGCAGCGTCGAGATAAGGACCTTCGGGTTTCGAGGAACGGAAGGTACGCATCTCGTAACCTCCGTCGGGGGCAAAGCCGCCATAGCTGATGAAAAGGTAATAGTAGTCGCCAAAGTGTTTGATATAAGGCCCTTCGCCGCTGCTGTAGTAGCCTCCGGCTATACGACGTCCGAAGTAAGGATCGGAGAGGGCGCGTCCTTCGTCATCATTTTCTGTGGGATAGGTGTACGTGTAGTCGCGCAGTCCCGTCTGCTTGTCGAGTTTCAGCAAGAAGATACCTCCGCTCCAGGATCCATAGGCCATCCAAAGCTCACCTTCCTCATCGAAGAAGATGCAAGGATCGATGTCGTTGGTCCAATATTCGCCCCAGTTGCCACTGCCTGTGCGAGGTTTGGCGTAGATTGCCGGTAATGAGGACTGTTTGCCGACGACAAGCTCGAGGTCGGTTTTTTTCCAACTGATTTCTGGGATGCTCTCATTGAGGAATCCAGAGTAGTGTACAGGCCCCTGATAGACATAGGGACCGGTAATCTTATCGGCGGTGAGGAGTACAATGACAGAGTGCCAGTAGTCGCCATTCAGGCTCATATACATGCACCACTTCCCCATCGATGGATTCCAGAGAAGATCAGGCGCCCACATATTGCCTGTGATGTTCCAGCCTGTCTGATCGCCATGAGCCCAAGCTTTGGCATCAAAGTTGCCGAAAGTAACCTCCTGAGGGGTACCGTCAATCAGTACACGCACCGTTCGCGTCTCATTCGTGGAGAAGGCGTCGGCATAGTCGCAAACGACCGCTTTGCCGCTGGAATTCAGTTTTCCGAAAAGTTTGCTGTTCGAAAGTCCCTGCCAGTTGATCATATTATCCGAAGAGAAAGCCCACCCTCGATGCGACCCTATTATATAATAGGTGTTACCGGCAGAGTGCACAACAGAAGGATCGTGAACACTGACAATACTGCGAGAAGTCGACTTGAAGAGGGCATCAACTTCTGCCTGTGTGAGATAAACGGTGTCTGCTGCCAACAAGTGTCCGACGTTGAATAATAACGTCAGAATTGCCAAGGAAAAAAAGGGAAAATGTTTGTATAAAGTCATAGTTAGTGCGTTGTTTCGGCGTCAAAGGTAGTGAAAATAGGTGAAAAGCGTTAACAATTCGACGTGATTTAACGTCATTTAATATAAATAAAGTAGAAAAGTTTGGCAAACTCCACAGAATAGCCTTTCTTTGCAGCGGGAATAATCCCAGAAACTCAAATAATACATCGTTTTTCCGGTTTTTCGCTGTCTCGCTCTGACGCGATTCCGCTATTACGATTATCACCATTGAAAATTTATTAATCCTATGAAGAGACTGATTATCATCCTTGCCGCAGGACTCCTGCTAACTTCCTGCGTAAGCAAGAAAAAGTTCCAAGAGCTGCAGAGCAACTATGCTGCACTTCAGGACCAGTATCGCCAGAATCAGGACGACCTGCAGGCCGCCCGCGTGACGTTGGCCGAAAACCGCGCCAATATCAAAAGTCTGGAAGACCGCCTCGCCGAAGCCCGCGCCGCCAACGATCAGCTGCGCGAATCCTACGCCACCCTCCAAGGCTCGCTCGACAAGAGCCTGCAGCAGAGTGCCGAGGGCAACATCAGCATCTCCAAGCTCGTTGACCAGATCAACGCCTCGAACCAGTTCATCCAGCAACTGGTACGTGCTAAGGATAAGAGCGACAGCCTGAATATCACGCTCACCAACAACCTCACCCGTTCTCTCTCGAAGGAAGAGTTGAAGGAAGTCGACGTTCAGGTGCTGAAGGGTGTTGTCTATATCTCATTGGCCGACAATATGCTCTATCGCAGCGGTGACTATCAGATCAACGAGCGCGCTGCCGAGACTCTGTCAAAGATTGCGAAGATCATCAACGACTACAAGGACTATGAGGTACTCATCGAAGGTAATACGGACAATGTGCCCATCTCAAAAACGAACATCCGCAACAACTGGGACCTCGCTGCCCTCCGCGCATCCAGCGTTGTCCAGGAACTGCAGAACCGCTATGGTGTTGACCCGAAGCGTCTGACCGCCGGCAGCCGTGGTGAGTACAACCCCATTGCCAGCAACGACACCGCCCTGGGTCGTCAGCGCAACCGTCGTACCCAAATCATCATCACTCCTAAACTCGACGAGTTCCTGGAACTCATCGACCAGGCTCCGGCAGAAAACGAAGGGGAATAATGCCCTGCACCACTTCAACAGCTGAAGTTGGCAACCCTCAATTTAAAAACTTTTTCTCGAAAATCCCCCGCATCCACCGAAAAAGCCCCTTCATTTGTCTGCAGGAGGCTGTTCACAGCGGGAATAATCGGTGGATGCGGGGGATTTTCGAAAAAAAGTTTTTATTTTAATGTATCAGAAACCCGTCACCTCTTTCGCCGCAAACCGTCACGTCTTCCGCAAAAAGACGTCACGTCTTCCACGAAAGGACGTGACGGTCTTTACGTATATATGTCTCCGCCCTTACATATATATGTCTCCGCCTTTACGTATATATGTCTTCGCGAGTCTCACCAGTGAGACCGCCAATATGGGGATGAGTTGAACAAACTATACTTCCACGCACGACCAAGTACTACTTCCTCGCACGACCAAGTACTACTTCCTAATGCCGCTCTCTGATGCGAGATAGAGTTTAATCGTGCTATCACCATACCGCCCTGCACCCCAATATGCAGGGCTATTTTGTGCCTGAAACAAAAAAAGTTGGGAAATTCTTTGGCTGAGTCACCAAACTTCCCTATCTTTGCACCGACTCAGATAGCCTAACAGGGCTTTGAGGGTCGAAATCTTATTGGAAAAAGGACGTTTACGAACGTTATCTTCAACGCACGAATCTCGCAAATTCAGACCAGAAGAGAACGCAACCGAAACGTCCACATTGGGTGTATTGTACCCTGCTCTCGTCGTTGTTGTCGTCGCGAGCTTCTCTACAATACTTCACGACGTGGGCTATCTTGAGTTGCTTATCCTGGTCAAGGCAATGCGAGAGCCCGTGCGTGGGATAAGCGAGAAGTAGAGCACCCACGTCTTTCCGTTTTACCAAACGAACATTACTAACTGCTGAATCAGGGTGACTATAGGCATCAAAAGCTATGTCTATGACAATGAAACACATTTACTTTACATCACTGCTTACCATCTTTTTCTCGATGGTTGGATCAAAAGCATTTGCCTATGATGCTGAAATTGATGGAATCTATTACAATTTCTCCGGGACTGAGGCTCAGGTTACTTATCAGCGCTATTCTTCTCATGGATTATCGGACTATTCAGGTGATATTATTATTCCTCAATACGTCACTTATAATGGTAAGGACTATAAAGTGACAAGCATCGACAATGACGCTTTCCATGGTTGTGGCGGTCTCACCTCTATCACGATTCCAGAGAGTGTGACGACTATTGGCTGGACTGCCTTCAAAGATTGCCACAGACTGACTTCTATAATTCTCCCAAATAGTGTAACCGACATCGGTAGTTCTGCTTTTGAAGGAACTGCATGGTATGATGATCAACCACAGGGCGTGGTATATGTGGGTAAGGTAGCATACGAATATAAATATAAGGACGAGATGCCAGAGGGAACTACAATTGACATCAAAGAGGGCACATTGGGCATCGCAGATCAAGCTTTTGATGGCTGCACTGGTCTGATATCCATAAACATTCCCGTGAGTGTGACGAGTATTGGTTCCAACGCCTTCGATGGTACTTCATGGTACGAAAATCAACCTGATGGCGTTGTTTATGCAGGAAGAGTTGCCTACAAATATAAAGGAACGATGCCAGAGGATATGACGATTGACATTGAAGAAGGGACGGTTGGTATAGCAAAGGAGGCTTTTTATGATTGCACGAATCTGAGTTCTATAGCTATACCAGAAAGCGTAACAAGCATAGGCTTTGGGGCTTTCCAGAGATGTAAAAGTCTTAAATCCGTCAATATTCCTGTAGGTGTGACGACCGTTGAGGGACAGACGTTCTATGATTGTACCAGTCTGACATCCATAACGCTTCCAAGCAGTGTGATGACTATTGGCCAATATGCTTTCAAAAGATGCTATTCCCTAAAATCAATCAATATTCCTCAAAGCGTAACTAGCATAGGTATTGAGGCATTCTATGAGTGTGGTCTAAGTTCCATAGTCGTAGAAAACGGGAATAGAGTATATGATTCACGTAATGATTGTAACGCACTTATTGAAACCGCTTCCAATACATTAATCAAAGGATGTGCGAATACAATCATTCCAGAGGGCGTAACCACAATAGGCAAAAAGGCGTTCTATTACACCGGACTAAGTTCTATGACTATCCCAGAAGGTATTATAACAATCGGCGAATCTGCTTTCTACAATTGTAGTGGCCTTACAGCAATCAGCATTCCAAAAAGTGTGACTTCTATAGGCGATAACGCATTTTACCAGTGCAATCATCTGACATCCATAGTTGTAGAGGATGGGAATAGTGTATATGATTCGCGCAATGACTGTAACGCCATTATTGAAAGCAAATCCAACACTTTAATCATAGGGTGTAACAATACGATAATCCCAGAAGGTGTAACCATGATAGGCAATAATGCTTTCTTTGACTGTCAAGGTCTGGCTTCAGTTATCATTCCTGAGGGTGTGACCACTATCAACGAAAAGGCCTTCTACGAATGTCGGGGGCTGACCTCTGTAAGTATGCCCAATAGCGTAACTAAAATTGGTAATAATGCCTTCATGCATTGCTACCATTTGGCAAGCATTAACATTCCAGAGGGCTTGACCACCATCGGCGATGAGGCTTTCCTTGCTTGTTATAATCTGACCTCTATTACCATTCCAGACGGTGTGACAAGCATAGGTTATCATGCTTTCTCGTTTAGTGGTCTGACTTCTATTACGATTCCTGAGAGTGTGACCAGCATAGCTGATGCTTTTGACTTTACCCCATGGTATGAAAAACAACCAGATGGAATGGTATATGCAGGCAAGATTGCTTATAAATACAAGGGAATAATGCCTGAAAATACAAGCATTGTTTTGGATGAAGGAACTAAGGGTATTGGCTCTTCTGCTTTCTCGGATTGCAGCGGCCTGACCTCCATCAACATACCTGATGGTGTGACAAATATCGGCAATGGGGCTTTCTATGGTTGCAGCGGCCTGACCTCCATCAACATACCTGATGGTGTGACAAGTATTGACTTTGATGCTTTCTATGGTTGCAGCGGCCTGACCTCGATCAACATACCTGAGAATGTGACAAGTATCGGCAATAGGGCTTTCTCGGATTGCACTGGCCTGACCTCCATCACCATACCTGAGGGTGTGACAAGTATCGGCAATGGGGCTTTCTATGGTTGCAGCAGCCTGACCTCCATCACGATTCCCAGTAGTGTGATCCAGATAGGTGATAGAGCGTTCTTTACATCTTCTGAAATATCTTCAATAAAGGTCGGCTTGAAGAATCCTATAGCTATATCATCGGAAACATTTTTGTATTATTGGACTGCCACCCTTTATGTTCCCAAAGGAAGTAAAGCTGCATACGAAGCGGCAACGGCAGGCCAATGGAATGAATGCAAAGAAATTGTAGAATGTGATTATATGGATGTCGATAATCCATCTATCGCAGTTGGTGGCTCGAATACCGTCGAGATTGGACTCAATAACTTTGACTCGGACTTAGTCGCTTTCCAGATGGATTTGACCTTACCCGAAGGAGTCAGCCTTGACAAGGACGGATGTTCACTTTCTTCACGTATCACCGATGAAGAACAGGAATTGACGATTGGCAAGTTGGAGAACGGAGATTACCGTCTGACTTCTTCCTCGCTATCTCTCACACCCATTAGCGGAACAGAAGGTACATTGCTGACATTGAAACTCACGGCGACAGAGGATTGCGATGACGGAAAGGCTACTATAAGCAATATTCTCTTCTCTACCGCTGGCTCAAAACGCGTTGAGATGCCGGATGAGACGTTTGACATCGATATCCTACATAAGTTCAAGCTGACATACGAGTTGGAGGGTGAGGTGTACAAAACTACTGATGTGATAGAGACTACACCGCTGACTCTTGAAGCAGAACCAACGAAAGAAGGCTATACCTTCGGCGGTTGGAGTGAGCTACCCGAGACGATGCCGGCTCACGATGTGGAGGTGACCGGCCGATTCTATCTGTATGGCGACGTGAATACCGATGAAGAAGTGGATGTGGTGGATGTCGTAGATATCGCCCGCTTTGTAGTGGCAACACCATCGGATAGCTTCCGCGAGAGGTTGGCAGATCTGAACTATGATGCGACGGTGAATATTGCAGATGCCGTGACGTTAGTAAATCATATTGCTGGTGATCAGAAATTCGTGAAGGCTGCACAGCCGATAGGCACCACCTACGACTATGCTCAGTGCCAGTTACTATTGCAGAATGCGGGACAGAAAGCGCTCTCCTTCAGTCTCAATGGTGATGCCGACTTCACAGCATTCCAGTTTGAGGTGGAACTACCTGCGAACACAGAAATCTCCGCAATGCATATCAATGGCCTACGGAATAACGGCCATCAACTAATATATAATAAGGTGTCTGATAATTGCTATCGTGTTGCAGCTCTTTCTCTGTCCAATGCCATCTTCAATGGCAACAAAGGTGAATTGCTGAATATCAGCATCGACGGTCTGACGACGGATGATGTGTGCATACATGATATTCACTTCGTTACAATCAACGGAACAGATGTCACTTTCGACAGCCTCTACCTTAGTGGAAACGAGACAGGGATTGCTGATGTTGATGTTACTGAAGGCTGCACAATCTATGATTTGCAGGGACGCCGTCGCAACACGCTGCAACGCGGCCTGAATATAGTAGGTAATAAAGTCTATATTAAGAAATGATGAAGAGGTTTTTATCCATAGTTGCTGCCCTTTGCGGAATCCTTATGGGTTCCGCAGGGCAGATAAATGTAGAAAGTCCAATCCTCGCTACAAATGGAGTAGCGATTGTAGAGATTGTGCTCTGCAACGAGCACACAGACCTCGTAGCTTTCCAGATGGACTTGACGCTACCTGAGGGTATCGCCCTTGATAAGGCGGGATGCCATCTTTCATCGCGAATCACCGATGAAGGCCAGACGCTGACTATTGGCAAGTTGGAGTCTGGAATTTATCGTCTGACCTCCGCATCGCTGTCACTCAAGCCATTCAGCGGGACAGACGGGACATTACTTTTTCTAAATCTTACGACAGAGGAAGGCCTTGCGGACGGAAAGGCCACCATCAGTAATATTATTTTCTCAACAGCTGACTCACAGCGTATGACTATGGATGATGTGTCATTTGACATTACCATCTATAATACATATAAACTGTCATACTTGATTGATGGCGAAGAGTATCTGACGGATAGTGTTATATACAATACGCCTTTGACCCCTATTGCCGATCCTGCGAAAGAAGGATATACCTTCAACGGCTGGGACGAAGTGCCAGAGATTATGCCAGCACATGATGTAACGGTGAACGGATCGTTTACCGTGAACAAGTACAAAGTTCGCTATTATGTCGGCGACCAACTCATTGCTGAGGATGAAGTGGAGTACGGGGCAGAGGTCGTGCTACGCGACTACACGCCAGAAGATGCTACCCGCTACACATTCATCGGATGGGAGGGCGAGAAGTATGAGACGATGCCAGCACATGACATCGAGTATCAAGCAAATATCGCTGATGGCATCAATGAACTGATGATTGGAAATCTGCGTGGAGTCCAAGCTATTCATGATGCTAACGGCAGAAATCTCAGCAAGATACAGAGCGGTGTGATTGTCCTATTGATGCGTGATGGAACAAGGAGGAAAGTGGTCGTGAAGTAGGCTTTCGTCCAAGAATTCTCCACTATTGATCAACGGCAGCTACATTCTATAGTGAGTGTAGCTGCCGTCGCTGCATAAATACGCCATTCACTACCGCCTCAATTTGATACGCACAATATTGAGCGAATAGGCGGGCACTTCCAGTTGAACGCAGTTGCGGTCGGGCGAAAGCTGCTGCTCAACGGGAGAGATGTGCGTGGGAGACTGCAGCGTGTTCTCGTCTATGCCGTCGTTGGCTTTGAGACGAATGACACGAGCACTCTTCGGCTCGAAATTCTTCAGATTGATGTTGGCGGTGGTGCCTTCGTCACCGCTGTTCACAATCTTCACAATCATCTCGCCCGCCTCATCGTCGATGGTGGCAGAAGAGAAGATGCCCTTCGACTGATCACTCTTCAACACGGTGTCGAACACCAAATCCGTATCGAGCCAGGCTTTCACGCTGTCACCACTCACCTGCAGTTTCACGTCGTACCAGCGTCCTTCTTCCACTCGTCCACGTTTTGTGACAGTTTGCAACTTGCCCCCGCTGCCGATTTGCTCGATGGCGTGCTGCGTGTTACCCCATCCACCGATGTTCAGCCAACAGTAGTTCTGCGGATCCACATAGTTGAACACGATGATGAAACCTTCCGGGCCGCTGTCTTTGCGGGCACGGCACTGGATGGTGTAGTGGTCGGAGTCGATGACGTGGTTGCAAATGGCGAGCGGAGCTTCCTCACGTCCTTTCTGTTGTAGGATGCCATCGTTCACCTCCCAATGTCCTCTGACGAATTCGGGCGTCCCCGTCTTGGGAAGCGGGTCGCAGTGGGTGTAGCTGGCCTGTGTGCCCCAGGAGGAATAGCCTACTCGGCTCTGCTTCGGAGTGATACGTTTGCGCATTTGTCCCTCGTAGGGGTTGTCCTGCTCCACCTTCACCACCTGCTTGCCCACGTTCTGAGCCATCAGCATCTGCACATAATAGGAAGGGGTACCCATCACACGGCTCGATGAGAAACGTATCATGTCGGGACGCCATTTGGCATCGTTCTCGTTAACGAAGATGGGGGCATAGCTGTTCATGGCAACGATGTCGCTGTTGTTCTCCATACCCATCATATAGACGGCCTCACCCAATGCTGCGTTCTGGTTGCCGAGGTTGCCGAATCCGTTGGTCACGGCATACTCGCCTACATAGATCTTGGGAGCGGGGTTGCCATTGGGCAGCGTTCTGGGATAGGTGTCGTATTTGTGGAAGTTGTCGGCAAACCAAGCCGGAGTCCGGTAGTAGTGCTCGTCCAAGAGATCGACAGGATAGCTGTTGCGCCAGGAGGGCTTGTCCGTGCCCCAGGACTCCACGTTGCCGATGATTTTGATGTTGGGATACTTGGCCTTGATGGCATCGTAGAACAGCTTGTAGCGCTCTGGATATTGGTGTGACTGGTCGCGGTTGCTGTCCATGTAGAAGTTGTAGTTCTCGTTGCCAATCTCCAGATACTCGATGTTGAAGGGTTCTGGATGTCCGTTCTCGGCACGGAGCGCACCATACTTGGTGTTCACATCGCCATTGGCATATTCGAGGGCATCCAAGCATTCTTTCAGCCATGTGTCTTTTAGGGAATCGAGCGGTGTGTAACCACCATGCCAGATGCCGACATTAACCACATAGAGCGGTTTGGCACCCAGATCCTCTGCCAGTTGCAGATACTCATGGAAACCAAGGCCATCGGTGGTGCGGTAACCCCAGTTCACGTTCCAGTGTCCTTCACGCTCCTCAATGGGACCGATAGTGCGTTCCCAACGGAAAGCGTTCTCAGGGCTCTCCTGACCCTCAACGAAACAACCGCCCGGGAAGCGCATGAACTTCGGATGCATCTGCCACAGCATGTTGGCAAGGTCTGGACGCATGCCATTCTCACGGTTCTTGAAGGTAGGTGGAAAGAGCGAAACCACGTCCAGGTCAATCACACCCACACCATCGAAGACCAACGCGAACAGTGCCTTTTCGTCATTGCCCTCCGACTGCAGCACAGCCTCGTATTTCGTCCAGTCTTTCGTCAGCACGGCCTCAACATCGGCAATGGCATAGACATTGGTTCCATGCTCATCACAGAGTGTGGCCTTGATGCTTCCCTTGTACGTTCCCTTTGCCCAAAAAGACAGGCGGTACTGACGCCCCTGAACGGCATTGATACCCCAGAACCCCTCGTTGATGAGGCACGCGGGACTCACTGCCGACGCGTTGACGGTCAGTTCCAAAGCGTTGTGCTGGGCATCGTTCAGCAGCTTCACGTTTTTCGACGGTTGAATGAGGGTGGCAGTGAGCTGCGATGGCGCCGCTGCATACATGAACCAAGCCTGCATATCGGCAGGAGCACCGAACCTCGGGCCGTCCTCGAATGAGCGGTTACGAATCAGTTCGGCATAGATGCCACCATCGGCAGCATGGTTGATGTCCTCGTAGAAGATACCGTAGTGTGTCGGACTAATCTCGGGTCCTCGTTGCAGGGCATCGATATTGATGTTTACCTGTGCCTCGGCCAACAAAGCCGTCGCCATCAAGGCGAAAGAAAGAATAATCTTTTTCATGAGTTACGTCTTTTAATTGGATTTCTGTTACTACTTATTGATGGTTCCTATGCTTCCTGAAGGAAAGAAAGAGCAGCGCAGGCTTCGGCACAGCGCTCGCCGTCGATGGCAGCGCTGACGATGCCTCCTGCATAACCTGCTCCTTCGCCACAAGGATAGAGACCTTCCAGCCGAACATGCTGGAGGGTCTCTCCGTTTCGGAGGATGCGGACGGGAGCGGAGGTGCGAGTCTCTATGGCAATCACGGTCGCTTCGTTAGTCAGGAAGCCGTGCTGCTTGCGGCCAAAGATGCGGAAGCCTTCCTGCAAGCGCTCGCTAATGAACTTAGGCATCCAGAAATGCAAGGGCGAAGACACGAGGCCTGGGGCATAGCTCGAGGCCGGAAGGTCATAGCTGAGACGTCCGTTCACAAAGTCCGCCATACGTTGAGCAGGTGCGGTCTGTCGGCGACCACCCTGTTGCCAACTGAGGCGTTCGAGGTGTTCCTGGAAGGCCAGAACAGAAAGATCAGGATTCTCTGATGGGTCGAAGAACTCAGAGAATTCCTCTCTTTTCAAATCCTCTGGGCGCACTTCAACCACCATTCCCGAGTTACTCCATCGTCCGTTACGGCCACTGGGGCTCATTCCGTTCACGACCACTTGCTCAGGCCCCGTTGCCGCTGGCACCACGAAACCGCCCGGACACATACAAAAAGAATAGACGCCACGGTCGCCACATTGTTGTACAAAAGCATACTCGGCAGCAGGCAACCAACGTCCGCGCCCGTTCCTATTATGATATTGGATCTGATCGATGAGTTGCGAAGGATGTTCCAACCGCACTCCGACTGCGATTCCCTTCGCCTCGATTTCAATATTACGGGCAGAAAGAAGACGATAGATATCGCGAGCCGAATGGCCTGTTGCGAGGATTACAGGTCCGCGCAGTTCCCTGTCCTCTGCCGCGGTGGAATCATGGCAAATACAACCGACCACGCGATTCCCTTCTATTAGGAGATCGGTCATCTTCGTCTGGAAGTGAACTTCGCCGCCACAGCGGAGAATCGTATTACGTATATTCTCAATGACGCGCGGCAGTCGATCGGTGCCAATATGGGGATGGGCATCGGCGAGAATTGTAGTCTGTGCACCGTGCTGACAGAAGACATTGAGGATCTTCTCCACAGAACCACGTTTCTTGGAACGGGTATAGAGTTTGCCGTCGGAATATGCCCCAGCACCACCCTCGCCAAAACTGTAGTTGCTCTCGGCATCCACGAGATGTTCACGCGAAATACGAGCAATGTCTTTCTTGCGGTCGTGGACATTCTTGCCACGTTCGACCACAATGGGTCGCAGTCCCAATTCTATCAGGCGCAAAGCAGCAAAGAGTCCACCGGGTCCTGCACCAACGACAATGACCTGCTGCCGGTTTTCGACATCTGGATAATCAATACATTGGAAGGCCTGTTCACTCATCGGCTCATCCACCCAGCAACGAACGGTCAGATTTACCATGATCTGACGCTGACGAGCATCAATGCTTCGACGAACGATACGCACGCCCTGAATTTGGTGGGCATTAAACCCCGACTCGCGAGCGGCCGCTTCTTTGTATTTTGATTCGGTGGCCGCCACCTCAGGCACCACCCTCAGTTGTACATCCTTAATCATAGCTCTGTGTCAATTGAAGTGCCCCGAGGAATCTCTATAACCTCAAGATCGCGGAACTCGCCCGCATCTACGGTGAAACGAACAAGAGTGCGGACTTGGTGCCAACCTTGTAGCCCTGCCGCACCGGGATTGATATGAAGCAGTTGGAGCTGGCGGTCGTACTGCACCTTGAGGATGTGGCTGTGGCCACAAACAAAGAGTTTTGGCGGACGGGTATAGAGCTGATTGCGAATGCTCCTATCATAACGTCCAGGGTAACCGCCGATATGGGTCATCAAAACGTCGGCTCCCTCGCAGGTCCACCTCAGCTTTTGAGGGAACATACGACGCAAGTCACCTCCATCGCAGTTGCCTACTACGGCACGAAGGGGACGGAAAGCAGCAAGTCGGTCTGCAAGTTCTACTGAACCGATGTCACCCGCGTGCCAGATCTCATCGCACTCTGCGAAGTACTCCAGGTACTTGTTGTCCCAGAAGGCGTGAGTGTCTGAAAGGAGGCCTATGCGCTTCATCAGGAAAAGGAGAAAATTAGAAAATTAGAAAAAGGGGAAATTATTCTTCCTTGTCTTCGTGCTGGAAGAAAGAGAAGAGGGGGATATAGGGAGCAACGCGGTTGGCTGCGAAGTAGTGGATGCGGTGGGGAAGGCGAAAGAAGTTGAAAGATGAAAGATGAAAGTTGAAAGATTTGCCTTTAAACTCACGTATCTGAAACCAAAGCAGGACGGCTGCATTGAGAGAGGCGAGGAAATCACTAACAGGAAGGGAAATCCAAATGCCATCGAGTTCTGTAAGGCCAAAACGAGGCATCAGAGACGGAAGTAGGAGAAGGGCAGGTACAAGAAAGAGGAGCTGGCGCGTAAGGGACATATAAATACTCTTGCCAGCCTGACCGATACTCTGGAAGAAGTTACCCGTTACCATTTGGAAGCCGATGATGGGGAAGAGTGCCATGTCTATGCGCATGCCATGTGCCGAGATGGCGATGAGTTCCGGGTCGGTAGTAAATGCCTGCACGATGATTTCGGCAAACAACTCACAGAGAAGGAAACCCGTGGTCATCACAATAGTTGCATAGGTGATTGTTCGATAGAGGACTTCGCGCACACGATTGTGCAGTTGGGCACCATAGTTGTAGCCTGCAATAGGCTGCATTCCCTGATTGAAACCCATCACAATCATCGCAAAGAGGAAGAGCACACGATTCACAATGCCGTAGGCTCCCACTGCCAAGTCACCACCGTATTCGACCATTCCCCGATTTATGAGCAAAACGACAAGACAGGAACAGGCATTCATCAGGAAAGGCGACAGGCCAATACTGAGGATTCCGCCCACGATGCGAGCACGGAGTTGCCACGTATCCTTGCGGAAAAACACGACCTCCGAGGGACGAGAGAATATCCACAACTGCCAACACAGCGACACACACTGTGAAAGAACGGTAGCGATAGCAGCACCACGGATTCCAAGCCCGAAACCATAGATAAACAAAGGGTCGAGGGCAATATTAAGCAATACGGTGAGAATCGTGGCATACATCGCAGTACGCGGATGGCCAGCCGAACGCAGAATAGCATTGAGGCCAAAATAAAGGTGCGTGAAGACGTTGCCGTAGAGGATCCACTCCATGTACTCGCGAGCATAAGGCAAAGTCTGGTCCGAGGCGCCAAAGAACCGAAGAATAGGATCGAGGAAGACACCCACGCCAACCATAAAGAGAAGGCCTATCAACACATTGAGGGTAATGGAGTTGCCAAAGAAATGCTGTGCGTCCTCACGGTTTTTCTGACCTAAACGCACACTGATCATCGTGGAGGCTCCTACACCAACCATAGCCCCAAAGGCAGCACTGAGATTCATCAGCGGGAAAGTGATAGCGAGTCCGGCGATTGCCATAGGTCCCACGCCCTGTCCGATAAAGACACTGTCCACCATATTATACAAAGAGGAAGCCGTCATTGCAATAATGGCGGGAACAGCATACTGCATCAGAAGCTGACTGATGGGTTTGGTGCCCAATTCTTTGGTTCTATCGTGGGTCATGTGGAGAAAGGATTGTGGGGCTAATGAGACTCATGGGGCCTATGAGACTAATAAGCCCCATAAAAAATTACAGGAAAGGCTGTACTATTTTCTCGGTCTCGTCCCAGAGCTGTTTCATCTTGGGGTGGTGAGTAAACTTATCGCGAACAGGGTGGATGTGGCTGCTACGGTTAAAGGTTCCTGTCTGCTGCGCCTTGTCCTCATCAAGGAGAAGACGAATAGCGGTCTCTGCGCCCTGACGGGGAGTGCGGATACAGGGACGGAAGATGAGATCGGTGATAGGATCGAACCACATCTGCATTCGGATGATGTTGGTACTGACCATACCTGGGTCTGCAGCGTTGACTGTGATGCCACGATCACGCAAACGCTCGGCCAGGTCGAAGGTGAAGAGGGTGATGGCCAGTTTCGTATTGTCATAGATAGGGATACGCCAGAACGAGCCCTTGCGACCGCGGGTGAAAAAGTCTGGAAAGTCCAGACTGCCCCAAGGGAATACCAGGGAGGACATATTGACGATGCGGCTGCCTTCGCTCATGATGGGCAGCAGCAAGCGGGTCAGCAGGTAGGGACCTACATAGTTGACGCTGACAGTGCGTTCCAAGCCATCGACCGTGATATGGAATCCCGTCTCGATGGTTCCAGCGTTGTTCATCAAGCGGTCGAGATGAGTGAAACGGCTCTTCACCACATCGGCAAAAGCACGAATAGAGGTGAGATTTGCGAGGTCAATATGAATGACTTCTATATCTGGGTTTCCCGTTTCCTCGCGGAGTTGCTGGCAGACGGGTTCTGCCAATTTTGGGGTATAACAGGCCATGATGACGTGGTAGCCAGCTTCGGCCATAGCGCGCGCCTCTTCAAGACCCATTCCGGTATTAGCACCGGTAACAATAGCAAGTTTCTTATTCATTGAACAAATAATTCTTATAGATTAGCGGCCTGTTCTTTTTCAATCCTCTCAATCTCTTTCTGAAGATCTTCGGGGATAGGCTCGCCATTCATGCACTGATGGCATTTCATATCAAGGCTGTACATACGGCCAATACAATAATTGCTGTGACGGCACTGACAGCGGTAATGTTCGTCCTCGCGTAGTTTGTTGACGAAATCGGGCTCACAAAGTACGGAGCGAGCCATCTGCACAGCCTCAAAGCCGTAAGAGAGGACCTCATTAATCTTATCGCCACAAACGAGACCACCCACATAGATAAAGGTCATATCTGGGATTGCGGCTCGGAACTTGAGAGCATCGTCGAGGAAAAAGGCTTCCTTGTAGGGCACGGGCCGAGTCATAATATTACGTACAATAGGCCTACCTGCACGGATACCATATTTCAGCCACCACTTGTCCATATAGTGCGTCATTGTCTGAAGCGGCAGCTCACCTCGCATGACATACATCGGAGTAGCGCTGACAAGTCCACCGCTTAGGACAATACCATCGACACCTAACTGCTGGAGCTTGCGAGCCACAGGAATACTATGTTCCTCGAGGGACACACCATTCTTCAGACCATCACGCATATTCATCTTGCAGATAACAGCGATGTCTCCTGCACCAGCCTCCAATGCCTCGTTGACACACATCTCCATGAAACGCATACGGTTCTCCAACGAGCCGCCGTATTCGTCATGACGATGATTGAAATAGGGGTTGAGGAACTGATCGATAAGGTAACCGTGACCGCAGTGAACTTCTACACTGTCAAAGCCCGCTTCCTTCGCCAGACGCGTGGCGCGGCCGAAACACTTTGCCAGCTCGGGCAGTTCATCGCGCCGCAAACCGCGAACGAAAGTGGGGGAATAAAGATTGAAGCCTGTGCATGCACCAACGGGCGTACAGCCACAGATTTCCTTATGACTCATATTGCCGCAATGCCCAAGCTGGATACCCGCAGCAGCACCTTCAGCATGGATGCCTTCGGTCAGATGGCGCAATCCAGGTACTATCTCGGGCCTCATCACAAGCTGACGGTCGAAGCTAAGACCGCTCTCGCACACAGCAGCATAAGCCACAGTAGTCATCCCAATACCTCCTCGGGCTACGCTGGTGTGGTAGTCATACAACTGCTGGCTGGGTTCGTGACCAGGACACATACTCTCGAAAGCTGCGCTGCGGATGGTACGGTTGCGGATCGTCAACGGGCCTATATGTGCTTCTTCAAAGATCTTATTCATAATAACAGAATATGACCACACGGGGGACGCATGGTCGGATGAATGTTGTTTGCGGGTGCAAAGGTACAAAAAAAAGTCCAAGTGACGTGCGACACTCAGACTTTTTTCTTCAAAATAAGGGGTCTGTACTACTTTTTCACCTGTGACGTGATGTCGTTGACAGTATATTTGTTTGTCTCCGATGCGATTTCGTAGTAACGATCAGAGGAGATATCCGTAATGTCCACCGTCTGGCCGTTGCTGTCGCCCTTGTTAAAGATAATGTTCATGGAATATGATGGCTCCGCTGAAACCTTGAAAGTACGGTAGTAATACTTCACTCCATCGATATCCTTCATATTAGTAACCTGCACTCCGGGCCAAGAGTCGTCGATATACTGGCTGCCGTCCCAAGCGTAGAAGTAGACTTTCTGCCATCCGGGATCTTTCAAATAAATGGTTATGTCATGCTTCTCGACCTTGTCTTCCTTGAATGTTGGCAAAGGCAGTTTCTCCCACTCTGCTGCGAGAGACTTTTCTACCCAGTAGCTGTAGTTCTTGCCCGAAAGGATGCAAGTCAACGACTTAACTGCATCCTCCGATGAGTCGGGTTGCTGTCCGAACCATGCAAGGAGTGTCCCCCGTTTACCCGTAGTTTGGATAGCATAGCTGTTTCCGCTGGTTTCAAGCGCAACGAAGTCACTGGTATTGGTAATACCACACAGCTGTCGGGCCTGAATCATGCGGGCAATGTCATACTTGCAGGCCTTCCAGTGTTTAAGGAATACGCACGGTGTTCCGGGCGATGCCAACAGGTAAGCATTGGCGGCAAGGGTATCCTCGCGGATGGGGTCTTGTTCTGCGTTAGGGCGGCGCTCCGTGTCGTGATTCTCCACGAAGGTGACAGCCCACTGACGATAGAGACCATTGGAGCATTTGCGGGAAACGAGGGGCCAGTTGCCGTCGTTCTGCTTTCCTAAGCTGGACCAGTTGCCAGAGTTCACAGCATTTCGCACAGTGTAGCGGAATTGGAAGTCGAAGGCTGCACTGGTCTTGCCGGTGCCGTCGATCCAATTCTTGATGGTGTTCGTGCCATCCCAGCACTCGCCGACGGAGAACTGCGGCCGGACAGACTCATTGTAGAGCTTCGTGTACAGAGCCGCGTAGCCCTTAACCATATCATACCGAAAGCCCGTGTAGCCGAGGTCGTTGAGGAGGAAATCTAAGTAGGCCCTGACGATTGTCTGTACATTCTTGCTCTTGTGGTCGAGGTCACGCATGCCATCCCACCCTTCACCGCTATCGTTATTTGAAGAAAGGAGATAATTATTCTGCGAAGCCCACTGCTTGGTCTTGCCGCCGTCGTCGTTAGCACAAATGTCCGTACTCACCATCTCATAGCTCATCCCTTTGTATTCTTCGCGAGGGAAGTCCACCCAGTTCGAGACGTTCTTGCGGTGATTGATGACCACATCAGCTATGGTGCCTATTCCATTATCTTTGAAAGTCTTTATCATACTGCGCAACTGTGCCTCATTGCCAAAGGAGCTGTCGTAGTTATTGAACCAGTAGAGGTCATCATAGCCCATGGAGGTTCCTCCGCAGTTACCGCTTTGCGGTATCCAAACGAGGGAAAAGTAGGGTGCAAAGTCCTCTGCTTGCGACTCCAAACGCGTCCACTGGGCATCTCCGAATCCGTCCCAATAGAAGGCCTGAAGCATAACGCCGCCGTAGTCCTTGGGCCAGCCATCAACGTTCACGGGCTGGGGCTGGGGTTGCGGGTTAACAGCGGAAGTGTCTGTCGGCGAGGGATCGGCAGGTGTGGGCGACGGTTCGATGGGGTCTTCACCACAGGCGAAGAACATCATCAGGGAGAGAGCGAGAAGAGAAAAGAGGAGCGAACGTTTCATTGTCGGTTTTAGAGTTTTGTAAATAAAAGGCCCCCTAAGGATCCACAGAGGGAGTCCTTAGGGGCCTAACTGATATGAATTACAGCTTATTGACAGTACAATAGTGCTTGCCAGCATAGCTGAGGAAAAGCTGCACCTTATAGGTACCGGCCTCGGCCACGCTAAGGTTTGCACCATCCTGCGACAGGTTGTCGAACGAGCCACCCCAGTTGATAGCCCAGTCGTGGTTTGCACGGAACTTGAACTCGCCTACTGCCAGCTCTGTTGTGACCTCGAAGCAGCCTGCCTCGACATTATAAGTCATATCGATGTCATTGCTCCAATCGCCACCATTACCGATAATGCCAACAGCCGTGAGCGCCGTGAGTTTGTAGGTCATAGCAGCCAGGTCAACGTCTATCACATAGACACCTGCCTCGGGAGCGTCCACGTTGGGACCGCCATCCTGAGTGAGCGTGCCTGAGTAGGCGTCGCCATTCAGCTTCTCATAGTCGTCGTCCCAGTTGTCAGCGTTGGGCTTGAACTTGAACTCGCCGTTCAGGTAGTAGAAGCCTTGATACTGGCCCTGACCGTTGCCGCCCAGAGGATGACTGGTGCTCCAACCACTCTCGCCACCGATTTCATAGAGGAATTCGGGGAAGCCGTTGTCAACCTGAACAGTGCAGTGGGCAGGAGCTTCGTCGCTGAGGTAGAGACGGATTATGTAATCGCCGTCAGCAGCCAGCTGGAGGTTAGCACCACCCTGGGTGAGCTCGTCCTCGGTGCCACCCCAGTTGATGGCCCAGTCGTGGTTGGCGCGGAACTTGAATTCACCAGCATTGAGGTTAGCGCGGGCTTCCCAACACTTCAGGTTCTCGTTGTAGGTCATGTCGACATCAGTGTCCCAGCTGCCCTTGACGGAACCGATGATGCTGATGCCAGATATGGGAGTCACCTTATAGGTCATCTCCTTGAGATTCACTTCAATGAAGTAGAAGCCAGCTTCCACACCATCCATGTTTGGTCCGCCGTCCTGAGTAAGCGTACCGGAAGTGGCATCGCCGCTGACCTTCTCGTAGTCGTCGTCCCAGTTGTCAGCGTTGGGTTTGAACTTGAACTCGCCGTCGAGGTAGTGAACAGCGGTGTAGTAACCGTTGCCATCGCCCCACAGAGGATGGTTCTCGCTCCAGCCACTCTCGTTACCGATTTCATAGATGTACTCGTTGAAGCCAATAGGAGTCACCTTGTAGGTCAGGTCGAGCATATTGAACTCCAAGCGGTAATAGAGGGCACCATCATACATAGAACCGACACAGAAAGCCCTGGCCACTTCGTCGTTCTTGCCGACAACGAAGCTGCCTTCAAGGTCACTCTGTCCGTCCTGAGCAGCACCCACCATGTCACCTCCCCAGAAGCCTTCTTCACGGGTGTAGGCACTCTCGGGAGCAATCTTGAACCAGTTGTCGGCACGATTGCCTTCACCATCTTTTGGAGCAGGAATGGTAACAGTAAAGACGGGATCGTCATAGACGTCGCCTCCGCCGTTGACCAGTTTGTAGGTCTGGTCGCTGTCGCTCCAGTTGTTGGCGGCACCAACATAGTAGTAAGCAGCCTCGATGACAGGTGCCTGCGGCGTGAGCTTGATAGTACCAGAGGAGGTCATCTTATAGGCCTGACCGGCTTTCTTCGCGATAGCAGTGACGGTGTAAGGCACTGTGCGCTCCTCAGGGCGTGGGCCATAGAGTTCACGGATCGCGGCCTGCAAGTCCTCAACCTTCACACTGCCGTCCTTGTCAACAGCCACATCCACTGTCTTCGAGCCGTCCTCGTTGGTGAGCGTGGCGGTATAAGTAACCTCGTCATACTGATTTTCGAGGGTGGGTGCGAAGAGCTGTACGCTCTCGCCAGTCACTGTAGCCACATCAAGGGCTTCGGGAGCCGTGATGGAGAGTCCCGAGGTTTCGATAGGCTTCTGGGCGTGGGTCAAAGGATTGGCCCAGTCGGTATAATCTTCGGAGCAACTGGCTGCAAGCAGGCAGAGTCCGATGGTATATAAAATCTTTTTCATAGCTGACGATTATTTAGCGAAGAAATAATATTGACCGGTGATATCATTGAAGAACACGCGGTAGCTGCCCTTCGTAACAGGAATATTGGGACCATTGGAAGAACCTACGCCGAAGGGGAAGGCTGTATCACCCCAATTGACATCCCAAGCATGATTGCTGAGGAACTTGGCTGTTGTATCGCCACCTGAAGCATCAAGATCGAAGTACCAGTCGTGGCAAACAGTCGTATCGAAGGTGTAGACAGGTGTCATCTCCACATCCGTGCTCCATCCGTTGAAGTCGCCGGAAATACACATGCTCGTCCACTGCGTAGCCGTCAAATCGGCGGCAGCGATGGAAAGTTCATCGGTAGCAGTGTTAAGGCTGATTGTGTAGTAACCGTCTGCGGGAACAAAGAAGTTCTGCGAACCTCCATCATTCTTGGTACCGGTGGTTCCGCCATCGGAGCTACCCCACTGGTCGCCCCATTCACCAGGAACCCTGACGAGCTTGAAGCCGCGGCTGGCCACGAAGTAACCCGTATAAGAAATCTTACCCTGACCGGTAATCTTATCATAATCATTGTCGGGGGAAGCACTCAGAGGCAGCAAGCCTACGCCGATGAGGTCGGCATCATTCTTCCAGTTGCCTTCTGCTACGGCAAAGTCGCCGACCAGATACCACATCTCAGGTTCTGCAACCTTCGTGTTGACGAACTTTGGAGATACTTTAAAAGTAACAACATTAGACTTGATTTCAGGGCTGTCAGAAAGATTCGATGCGCCCTCGACATGAGCCAGAACGCGAGCACTGATGGTCATAACCTCTGGAACATCGGCATCACCAGTCCAACCGCCAAGCAGTTGTAGCATGGTGTTGAGAGTCGAAGCTGAAACGGTGGTCTCAGGTGTCGTTGTAACGGAACCAATCGTGAAGAGATCGGCGACGGTAGCACCTGTAGCATCAGCTGCTGCATCAGCTATAGTATGTGCGAACTGTCCGTTGGTGGAGAATTGAAGCGTGTATTCGCAAGCTACGGGGATTCCATAGTCTGGCTGCGACCATTCAAACAGGAGGTCTTCGGAGCCCAAGAGGACCACCGTGCCTCCAGAGAAGGTTGGGGTGTTCAGCTGAAACGTTGTCGGCAGCTGCAAAGTGGGATTACTGTCGCGGTCGCTCTCACAAGCAGTGAATAAGCAGGCACCACAGAACAGCATCATTGCGTATGTTAATAGCTTTTTCATAACTAATATTGAAGCTTAGATAAGAAATTATGACCTTTAGTAACCAGGATTCTGCTTGACATCACCATTGGATGCAGTTACATCATCGCCAGGAATAGCAAATACATTGCGATATGCAGGGAAGTTGCGTCCATCATGTACGCCGCCTTTCCACTGCCAGACGTAATCAACATCACCGCCATATTTGTTGAAGCGGATGAGATCGGTACGACGGCGTCCTTCATAGTAGAATTCACGAGCCCACTCGTTGAGGATATCCTGCAAGTTGTAAGCACTAGGAAGAACAGCGTTGTTGGCACGCTTGCGCAGGGCCTTGATAGCTTCTGCTGCATCACCTGTAGCATTTCCTCCATTCAGACGGGCCTCGGCTTCTGCATAAGTCAGATTAGCCTCTGCCAAACGCATGAGGAAGAAATCTGTATCGGGGAAACCGGGATCGTGCTGACCAGAGCCATCAGCTGCAGAGGAATATAACGTATTATACTTGGTGACAGCTGTACCATACTTGAAAGCGGAATTCTCAGTAATGTCTAAGCTCTGCTTAACGGTCCAGAACATAGCACGTTCGTCACCAGCAGCAGTGCGGATGGTCTTCGTATCGGCATTCTGTGGGATGGTGCCGCCAGGGAAGAACACCTCAAGGAACTCAGGACGAGCACGGTTACCAGACCAGGAGCCCAAGCCGCAGGTCTTGTCTTTGAACCAAGGATGCATGTCGTCGCTGAAGCAAGATGACATGAGGAAGTAGGTAACAGTCCAGCTCTGAGTTTTCACGCCATCCTGAAGGATTGGCAGAATAGCTTCCTTAGCGGCACTGCTCTCTCCGTTATCACCCATGAACAGCATTTGATAAGCCGTCCATCCATTCTGTCCTGTGGTATTCAGCGAGCGGCCGCTCTCTGTCATCACCTTCTTAGCATACTGTGATGCCAGATCCCAGTGAGCAGTACCTGTGTACACCTCTGCATTAAGATAGAGTCGGGCCAGGAGCATCCAGGCGGCAGCCTTGTCTGCGCGGCCATAGCCAGCATCTGCACTTGTCTTAGCTTGAGGAGCAGTTAGATTAGGCTCAATATCCTTCAGTTCCTTCTCTAACCAAGCATAGAGATCGGCACGCTGCATCTGGGTTCCAGCGCTTCCCACCTCTGTGGTAAAGGGAACGTTGCCCCACAGGTCCATAAGATAATAATAATAGAGCGCGCGCAGGAAGCGAATTTCAGCAGTCTTGGTCGCATCTATGCCAGAACACTCTTTAATGTACTGGTTACAAATTGCAACTCCGAAATACAAACGATAGTAGAGTCCACGAAGCATAGGATGCTCAGGGCCATAGGTATTGTAGTCATATTCAGGAATTCCATCGTCACCCCACCAACAGATTGCTTCGTCAGTGGTGAGCTCGTTGGCATTCCACATTTGACGGATGAAACCACTCATACCGCCATTCAGGTTCTCAATATCACAATTGTCATCTCCGGAGGAGTTTCCTGCAATACCAAGATTGGCATAGCACTTATTGAACAGTCCGTCGGCATCGAGCGTAGTGTTAAGGTTCGGGTCGATAGGCTCAACATCCAAATCCTTCACACACGAGGACAATCCCAAGCTTGCGACAACAGCCGCAGCTGGAAGGAAGTATTTGATAAAACTCTTCATAATGTTTCTAAATTGCTAAGGATTAATAGTTGAGACTCAAGCCAAGCAACATGCTGAAGGGACGCGGATAGACATTATTGTCAATACCGCCGAACACCTCAGGATCGATGCCCGAATACTTGGTGATAGTGAACACATTGTTGGCAGCCAAGTAGATACGGCCTCCAATGCCACGGAACTTCTGTCCACGGAAGAGGTTTTCGAAGCTGTAGCCAAGGGTAATATTATCGCACTTCAAGAACGAGCCGTTCTGCACGAAGTAGTCACTGATCTTTGCGACCTGGCTCCAAGTCTGCCAGTTGGTTTCGATTACGGAGTTAGGACGACTGCTCAGATAAGTGTTGTAGATAGCACTCTTACTGACATTGATATTGCCCGACTCTGTAGCGTTGTAAACATAGTTACCGACATTTGCACGGAGGTTGAAGCCGAGGTCCCAGTTCTTCCATTCCAGACGTGAGCTGAAGCCGAAGTTCCAAGGAGCATACGGGCTCTTGTAGTGGTAACGGTCTTCAGGGGTAATACGGCCATCACCATTACGATCTACAACCACACCTTCGAGCGGCTTGCCATTTTGATCGTAAACCTGTTGGTAGACAAAATATGACGATACGGGGTAGCCAACTTCGTGCACCTGTGCATAAGTCTCTGCATCACCCGGGAGACGGCCTGTAGGAACATTATATCCCTCTGTACCGCCATTGAGCTCGGTAATTTCATTCTTGTTGTAAGTAGCGTTGAAAGCGAGGGTCCAGAACCAGTCGCGGGTTTGAATAGCCTTCCAGTCTACAGCGAACTCGAAACCATAGTTACGCATCTTACCGATATTCTGCACCATGCGGTTCTTGTAGTTGCTTCCTGCACGGACAGCAGCGGCACTCAACAGATCCTTGGTATTGCGAATGTAACCATCGAGACTGAACGTCAAACGGTTGTTGAAATAGCTGAGGTCTAAACCGATGTTATAGGTCTCAGTGGTCTCCCATTTAAGATTGGTGTCATAGGCCTCTGGACGACTCATTGCTCCATTACCGGAAACGGGATAGAAACTACCATTACCCGTATTCACCAGATAGGTAGGAATCCAGAGGTAGTCGGGATTCTGACCACTCATGCCATACAATTCCTGCTGACCGGTGCGTCCGTAGCTGAGACGCAGCTTGGCATCTGACAGATGGTCGAGGTTCTGTAGGAACGGTTCTTCCTTCAGCTTCCATGCGAAGGCTGCCGAGGGGAAGAGCGCCCAATGATCGCTGAAGCGGCTGGAACCATCATTACGAAGGGTAGCGGTGAAGAGGAACTTATTTAATAAGGTGTAGTTCACACGACCGAAGAAGCTGACAATATAGTGTTCCGTGCGCCATTCATTGACGTACTCATTATACTTCTGCCCGCCGTTGGTCGGATGAGTGGAAGGATACATTCCCCATTTATCGGAATGTGTCTCGCGCCAATAGTGTTGCCATTCATAGCCTGCTGTGATGTCAAGAGCATGTTTGGAGTTCCAGTCGTGAGTATACTGAAGATAAGCATTCAGCGAAGTATTCTTCTTCTGCATATCATCCCATCCGTAGCTGCCATAATACATATTTGCAGGGCTGGCGGGGCTGATGTCATTGACATGTTTTCCGTAGGTGAAGTCTCCACTGACGTTCACGTGACCGCTGAGGTCTTCAAGACCGTGAACCTTGTAAACCAGTTCTGCGTTACCGATGAAACTGCGGACATCACCATGGTTGTTGTTAAGATTCAGTAGAGCAACAGGGTTGCCGGGAGCGAGGTTATTCTTCACATTCGTCCATGTGGGATCGCCATAAGCTGCTGCAGTACCAGGCCATTCAAAGTATCCAGCCCAATTATTAGCATCGGGGCTGTTCCAATCATAGACAGGCTGTGAGGGGTCGAAGGTAACAGCACTACCGATAGCACCCGTGTCTGCGTGTTTCGGACGGCTATACATTCCCTTCGCGGAAAGGTTGAGTGTCAAGTGGTCATCCAGGAACGAAGGATTGAGATTGATGCTGGCAGTGACACGCTGGAAATCAGAGGTCTTCAGGATACCTTGCTGGTCGGTGTAACCAACGCTGACTCGGTAGGGGAGGAAACCGACAGCTCCTTGTACGCTGAGATTATGGTCGTGGCTGATAGCTGTACGATAGATTTCTTTTTGCCAATCAGTATTGGCTGCGCCGAGTGCTCCAGCTTCCACACTTCCCGCGCCGAAGAGATTTGTCACAAAGTTGCGGAACTGGTCACCAGTCATCACGTCAATGCCCTTCTTTGGCATACTGATGTTCACGCTACCATTGTAGCTCAGTGAGAACTTCTGACCCTTGCGACCCTTCTTGGTGGTGATAATGATAACACCATTAGAACCACGGCTACCATAAATTGCCGTAGCGGAGGCATCCTTTAAGACATTGAAGCTCTCAATATCCTGAGGATTCACCATGGCAAGAGGATTGCCCAATCCTGTAGTACGAGTGTTGTCGATGATCACGCCATCGATGACATAGAGAGGATCACTGCTGGCGTTCAGCGAGGCACCACCGCGGATACGGATGGTCGACTCGCCCGTCGGATTACCACCATCGCTCGTAACCGTCAGACCGGCAACTTTGCCCTGAAGCATGTCCTGAGCATTGAGGATGATACCTTTGTTCTTGCTCTCGGGCTTCAGTGCAACAACAGAACCTGTGAGGTCTGTCTTCTTCACCGTACCATAACCGATGACCACCACGTCTTCCATGACCTTAGCATCTTCCTCCAGCGTCACATTGATAGTCGGACGGACAGGAACCGTTACAGTTTGGAAGCCCATGAAGGAAATAGTAATCTGGCCACCTTGCGGTGCCTGAATAGCGAAATTACCGTCGAAGTCTGTCGATGTGCCCCCTTGCTGCCCGACAACTCGGACGGTGGCACCAAAGACAGGTTCGCCGGTATCATCTTTAACATGGCCTTTCACAGCAACCTGTTGTGCAAAGGCTCCAAAAGAGATGAATAGCCCACAGAAGAGGGCAAGAATCCGCAGAGGGATTCTGATTTTTACCTGCTTCATCATACTTTAAATGAGTTTTGGTTAATAGGTTTTTTGCTTTTGACGCTGCAAAAATACTAACTAACGATATAGGATGTACCTTCCCTTGATGTAAATCAACCAAACAATCTGTGCAAACGTTTGCATCAACTTTTTTAATTTTTCTTAGCAATAGTTTACCTCCTTCCCCTTACTTTTGCATACATTTGCCCTCAAATAGAGCGATTATGAGCGAAAATACCACCTTAACGATGAAAGATATCGCGCGGGAACTGGGTGTTTCCGTATCCACTGTTTCCCGTGCGCTGAAGGACAGTCCACTTATCAGTCCTGAGCAACGCGAGCGCATTCAAGCTTATGCCCGTGAACGTAGTTTCCTACCCAATGAATTGGCAGGTTCTTTGCGGCGCAGTCACCTTTCGCCGAACAAACTTATCGGTGTCATTGTGCCACAAATCACCCATTATTATTTTTCTACAATTCTGTCTGGTATCGAGGAAACAGCCAGTATGCGGGGCTACAATATCATTGTGGCACAAAGCGACGAACGCTTCGAACGCGAAGAACACATCTGCAAGTCTTTCCTCGGACTGCGTGTCTGTGGAGTCATCGTCTCGCAGGCGAAGGACACCACACGCTACGATCACTTCCAGAAACTTATAGACGCAGGTATGCCATTGGTATTCTACGACCGCATCTGCACTGGAATCAATACCAATCGCGTGGTAGTGGACGACTATATGGGTGCCTACAATGCTGTCTCTTACCTCATCCAGACCGGCTGCCAACGCATTGCTTTCTATGGTTCTGACATGCATCTGGAAATTTCCAAGAATCGCTATAATGGCTACCGCGATGCCCTCTTGGAAGCAGGGCTCCACCCCGACGAGTCTTTACGACTAGAATGTGACAACCGCACGGATGCAGAAATAAGAACACCAGACCTGCTCATACGTGACGACCGTCCGGACGCCGCTTTCGCTGTCAACGATGACACGGCAATCGGTATTCTCTATACCGCCAAACGGCTGGGAATCCGCATTCCTGAGGAATTTTCTGTCTGCGGATTCACCAACGGTGAACGCGCCATCGCCTGCGACCCAATGCTCACTACCGTGGAACAGCGCGGCCGACAGGTAGGGAACGAAGCTGCTGAAATCCTTATCGACAAAGCTGAGGACATCACTCCCAAGGACAAAATCGAAAAGCGCGTCGTCAAGACCCGCCTCATCGTTCGCGGCACAACGCGCCCCCTAAGCCCATAAGTTTCCCCACAACCCCAATTCGTCTCTTAAAATTTAAATGATATGCAAAAACCTAACCTTACCTTCTGGCAGCTGTGGAATCTGAGTTTCGGTTTCTTCGGCGTTCAGATAGCCTATGCGCTTCAAAGCAGCAACATCAGTCGAATCTTCCGCACCCTCGGTGCAGACCCACACGACCTGAGTTACTTCTGGATTCTGCCCCCGCTGATGGGCATCATCGTACAACCTATTGTTGGCACCTTGAGCGACCGCACTTGGACACGCTTCGGTCGACGTATACCTTATTTATTTATAGGAGCAGCCGTGGCTGTGGCCGTTATGTGCCTGTTGCCCAATTCCGGCTCTCTGGGTCTGGACATCTCTGCGGTCATGATTTTCGGGTTGCTGATGCTGATGCTGCTCGACACCTCCATCAACATGGCTATGCAACCTTTCAAGATGCTGGTGGGTGATATGGTCAACGAGGAACAGAAAGCCAAGGCCTACAGCATTCAGTCATTCCTCTGCAACGCCGGTTCGGTGGCAGGCTTCGTGTTTCCATTCTTCTTCACGTGGATTGGCCTAAAGAACGTCGCCCCAGAGGGCGTGGTTCCCGACTCCGTCATCTGGTCCTTCTATGTGGGTGCAGCGATTCTCATCCTCTGCGTAATCTACACGGTTTCGAAGGTGAAAGAGTGGCCACCTGAAATATACAACCAATACAACGGACAAGCCGCAGAATCGGGGAAAACCGCAGAAACCTCCTCCAATTGGTTCACCCTCTTGAAGAACGCTCCCTCCACTTTCTGGAAGGTGGGTCTTGTGCAGTTCTTCTGCTGGGCTGCCTTCCTGTATATGTGGACCTACGTGGTCGATGCTGTCAGCGAGACTGTGTGGGGAACCACCGACCCCGCTAACGAGGCCTACCAGGTCGCAGGCAACTGGACGGGCGTTCTCTATGCTATCCAGGCCGTGGGCAGTGTCTGCTGGGCACTGGTACTTCCCCGTTTCAAGAGTTCCAAGATGGCTTATGCTATCAGCCTCCTCCTCGGTGGGCTGGGTTTCGCGCTGATACCTTTCTGCCCCGACCAGTATCTGCAGATTATTCCTTTCTTGCTTATCGGTTGCGGTTGGGCTGCTATGCTTGCAATGCCTTTCACCATCGTGACGAATGCCTTGCAGGGTTATGGCCACATGGGCGCTTATCTCGGTCTGTTCAACGGCACCATCTGTTTGCCGCAGATCATCGCCGCCCTGTGTGGAGGCACCTTACTCTCGCTGATAGGACACCATCAGTCATCAATGATGATCGTCTCGGGAGTACTGCTCGTCGCCGGTGCTCTCTGCGTCACCTTCATCCAAGAGAAAAAATAAGTCTTATAAGCCTCATTAGCCCCATTAATCCCATTAATCCTATAAATCCTATTAGCCCCATTAATCTTATAAATCCCATAAACCTATGAATATCAAATTTGAAATCGAATACCGCACCATCTATGGCGAGGATCTCTTTCTGAACGTCCTCCACAACGATGGTTCCCAGACACGCTATCCAATGAGCACCACCGATGGCATCATCTGGTCCTGCAACCTGTCGACAGAGAAACCTATAGAATACTTCTACACCGTGACGTGGCAGGGTCGCGAGAAACGCACGGAGTGGGTGTTCTGTCCCCACAGCTTCGACCCGAAGGAGGTATCGAATCCATCGCTGCCAGTAGTGCAGCGCGATGCATGGATGGACGCACCCGAGGACTTCCGCGTAGCTGGCACTCTGGTTCCCGTCTTCTCTCTGCGTACGCGCCGCAGCTTCGGTGTCGGTGACTTCGGCGACCTTCGGCAAATGGTGGACTGGGTAGCGACCTCTGGGCAGCGCCTGCTACAGATTCTGCCCATTAACGACACCACGTCCAGCCACACTTGGGGCGACAGCTACCCCTATTCTTGCATCAGCGTCTTTGCCCTACATCCACAATATGTGGAGTTGGGAGCATTGCCAAAGCTGAAGAAGGAGGCCGACCGCAAGCGTTTCGAAGCCCTGCGGCTGGAATTGAATGCCCTGTCGCAGATAGACTATGAACGCGTCAACAACGCCAAGCTCGAATACCTGCGCCTGCTCTTCCAACAGGAAGGCAAGAAGGTGCTGGCATCAGCAGACTTCAAGTCATTCTTCGAAGAAGCACAGGCGTGGCTCGTGCCCTACGCCCAGTACTGCTCCTTGCGTGACACCTACGGAACGGGAGACTTCAGCCAATGGCCCGATCATCGCCAGTGGGACGAGAACGACCGCAAGGCTCTTTCTACAATCGGAACACAACTGGGCGACGTGGCCTTCTGGTATTTCGTGCAGTTCATTCTCGCCCAGCAGCTCAGCGGCGTCCACGCCTTTGCGCGCACACGCGGAGTTATTCTAAAAGGTGATATTCCCATTGGTGTAGCTCGCCACGGCTGCGATGTCTGGCAGGAACCGCGTTACTTCAACCTCAACGGACAGGCGGGTGCACCGCCCGATGAATTCGCCGAGGACGGCCAGAACTGGGGTTTCCCCACCTACAACTGGGACGAGATGCTGCGCGACGGTTGCCAGTGGTGGGAGCGTCGCTTCCGCAACATGGCCCGTTACTTCGATGCCTATCGTATTGACCACGTGCTCGGATTCTTCCGCATCTGGGAAATCCCCATGCCCGTAAAGAGCGGACTGCTCGGACAGTTCTCCCCTGCCCTCGCCCTCAGTCGCGACGAGATCTACGGCTATGGCATTAGCCACGAGACACTGATGAACACGGTATGTCCGATTAGTAAAAGCGCCGACGTATCCACCAACGTACTCTTCCTTCGCGACCACAAGAATCCAGAGGTCTTCCACCCGCGCATCTCTGCCCAGAAGACCGAAGCTTATGCAGCTCTTTCTGACCAGGAAAAGCACGCCTTCGATGTCCTCTACGAACAATACTTCTACCATCGCAACAACCAGTTCTGGTACGAAGAGGCCATGCAGAAACTGCCGAAGCTGGTTCGCGCCACCCGCATGCTCTGCTGCGCCGAAGACCTCGGAATGGTGCCGGCCTGCGTACAGTGGGTGATGGACGAACTGGGAATCCTCAGCCTGGAGCTGGAATCTATGCCCAAAGAAGCATGGGTGCGTTTCGGACACATCGAGCGCAATCCCCGCCGTAGCGTTGCCACCATCAGCAGCCACGATACGCCAACCTTGCGCATGTGGTGGGACGAAGACTACGAACGTACACAGGAATACTACAACACCATCCTTAACCTCGAAGGTCCCGCTCCTCATCCCCTCTCCGGCAACCTTGCGCGCCACATCATCCAGCGCCACCTCAACTGCCCCTCCATGGTCTGCGTCATCGCTCTCCAGGACTGGTTGGCCACCGACGAACAGCTGCGCCTGAAAGAGGCTGGTGCCGAGCGCATCAACATCCCCGCCAACCCGCACCACTACTGGCGCTATCGTATGCACCTAAACATCGAGGATCTTAAGAACGACAAGTCCTTCACCGAAGGCATCTACGAAATGGTTGTCAAAGGAAAAAGAATCTAACAACAGACTTCATGAAAAGGGTTTATTATTTCTTTATATTCGCAACTGTAATCATGCTTTCTCTGGCAGGATGCCAGCAAAGCGGTACGACAGGTTCCGGCGAAGCCACAGCCCAATCGGTATGTTCCATCTTCTCCCCTTCTGGAGATCTCCAACTTACATTTTCGATGGATGCTACTCGCCCACAATACGAGTTGTCATACAAGGGCAAGCCCGTAATCCTGCCTTCACATTTAGGCTTGGAACTGGCCAGAGACAAGCACGCCAGCAAAGGGCTGAACGAAACAGACCTGATGGATGGTTTCGAGGTCGAGAAGACCGACACTTTGTCATTCGACGAAACGTGGGAACCCGTCTGGGGCGAGACGAAGACCATTCGCAACCACTACAACGAGCTGGCTGTCACCTTGCAGCAAAAGGCTACCGCTGAAGGTAACCACTCACTCCCTACGAGGGAGGACGGGGGAAGGGTCTTGATACTCCGCTTCCGTCTTTATGACGACGGACTTGGCTTCCGCTATGAGTTCCCCCAGCAGCCCGACCTCGTCTATTTCCTCATTCAGGACGAGCGCACTGAGTTCCGCATGGCTGGCGACCACACAGCCTGGTGGCTGCCCGGCGACTACGACACGCAGGAGCAGATGACTCAGGAGTCACGGCTCAGCGAAATCCGCAGCCGCTTCCACGATGCTGTGAACTGGGGCAACAGCAGCGTTGCCGTCTTCTCGCCCACCGGCGTGCAGACTTCCCTGCAGATGAAGACCGACGACAGCCTGTACATTAACATCCACGAGGCCGCATGCGTAGACTATGCCACCATGCACCTCGAACTCGTTGACAACGAGACGAAAGCCCTCACCACCCAACTCGAAGGAGGCAGCAACGCCTACACGCCCAACCCTGCCCCTTCACGCTATCCCCTGCCACCAGTCTTCACCTTTGTCAGTCATCTCACGCCTGATGCTACAGGACTTAAGGGAGCTATGCAGACACCTTGCCAGTCGCCCTGGCGCACCATCATTGTGAGTGATGATGCTCGCGACATGCTCTCCAGCAACCTCATTCTCAACCTCAACGAACCCTGCGCCCTCGATGACGTCAGCTGGATTCATCCTACCAAATACTGCGGTGTTTGGTGGGAAATGATTGTAGGCAAGAGCAATTGGCACTACACCGACGACCAGCCTTCCATCCAACTGTCTGACTTCCAAGGTTTGAATCCTTCAACGTTTCAGCCTTTCGACTATTCAACAGCCAAGCCCCACGGCCGCCACGCTGCCAACAACGAAAAGGTGCGCCGCTACATCGACTTCGCCGCCAAGAACGGCCTCGACCAGGTGCTTGTAGAGGGTTGGAATGTAGGCTGGGAAGACTGGGCAAATATGTGGAAGCGCGATGTCTTCGACTTCGTGACCCCCTACCCTGACTTCGACATCAAGGCTCTCAACGACTACGCCCACAGCAAGGGTGTAAAGCTCATGATGCACCACGAGACCAGCTCCAGCACCCAGAACTACGAGCGCCACATGGAAGAGGCCTACAACCTGATGAACCACTACGGCTACGACGCTGTCAAGAGCGGCTACGTCGGTGACATCATCCCCCGCGGCGACCACCACTACTCGCAGTCGATGAACAACCACTATCTCTACTGTATCCAGCAGGCTGCGCGCCACCACATTATGGTCAACGCCCACGAGGCCGTGCGACCCACAGGACTCTGCCGCACCTATCCCAACCTCGTCGGCAACGAGAGTGCTCGCGGCACAGAGTACGAGGCTTTCGGAGGCAACCGCCCCGACCACACTTGCATCCTCCCCTTCACCCGCCTGCAGGGAGGACCCATGGACTACACACCCGGCATCCTCGAAACGCAGCTCAGTACCTGGTCCGACAACACCTCATGGGTGCGCACCACCGTGGCCGGACAGTTGGCCCTCTACCTGACGATGTATTCCCCGCTCCAGATGGCTGCCGACCTGCCGGAGCACTATGAGCGCGAAGACCTCGCTCCCGCCTTCCAATTCATCCGCGATGTCGCCTGCGACTGGGACGACAGCCGCTACCTCGAAGCCGAGCCCGCCGACTACATCACCGTAGCCCGCAAAGCCAAGGGCACCGACAACTGGTTCATCGGTGGCAAGTGCGACGAGAACGGACACCAGTCCGTCATCCACCTCGACTTCCTCGACCCGGGCCGCAGCTACGATTGCACCATCTATGCCGACGCCCATGACGCCCACTACGAGCAGAACCCGAAGGCCTACACCATCAGCAAGAAAACGGTCACGGCAGACGACATCCTTAATCTCACCTGCGCCCCCGGAGGCGGATTCGCAATCAGCCTCATCGCATTGTAAGAACCGCCCCTCATGAACGCACCCTAAGTACCATTCATGACCTCATACAGCCTGCTGCAAATCATCCTGCAGCAGGTTCGGTTTCTATTTCGCCTCTATGCGGAACATCGCATAGGCGTAGTCAAGACCTATTTCGCCTGAGTCATAGGACTCACCAAGATGGAGCGTGACGGTCTCGTCGCGCACTTGAAAAGTTACAGCATCAAGTTCCGCCTGTTTGACGATAACTGCCGGAATGCGGTGGTCTTGCATCTCAGGCATTCCACGCAGCAGGTCCTGACCTACTTGGATGTCGCGTGGAGCAACGACGGTACTGCACGGTGTCACATGCAACAGCCCAGGGTCTACGGCCACAATGCGCCCACTGATGTACAGCGCCTGGATGGGCTTCCCCTTGAGTGCCGCCAACCGCCGTTCCAGCGCCTCCTGCTCGCGGCGTTCGCGCTCCTGCCGTTCACGCAGCTTGCGCTCGGCACGTTCGCGGGCTTTCAGTTGTTCGCGAGTGGGGAAGTCGAGCATCGCTTCGTTGAAGGCATTGCGGCGCTCCATTTCGGTCATACCGTCAGCACCCGGTGCCCGCTCTTCCTCGGGACGAGGCGGATGGTAGGTCTTTAGGGAGTGCCAGGGACGATCCAGGTGCTGCTCGGTGCTGACCGAGGGACGCGGATCGTCGTGCGCCGAGAACTCGCGCAGCGGGTCACGCGGGTCGCAGGGCTCCAGTTCCAAGTCCAGTTCACCAATCTCCACCAGCCCCTCACGGATCTCACGGCGGGCAGCACGGCGGGCCATTTCGGGGTTCCCTGCCTGTTTGTAGGCGCGAGAGAGCAGTCCCCAGAGGGCGGGGTGTTGCAGGTCATTGAACGTGTCGCCCGGCTCATCAATGTCATTGTCATGCTGAATATGCAGCACTTCACGTAGCTTGGCAATAGCGCCTTCGGGGAAGGGCTGCTCCGACTTGGAACCATAGATGCGCTGACCTATGCTGTAAAGCCTCGCGCGCTGGCTATCGTCAGCGGAAGAAAGACTGAGGAGGTCGGCATAGCGATAGTCATCGCGCAAGCCATCCCATCCGAACTGATGGATGCGCGCCTTGAGGTAACAAGCGTCACCAATATCCCTGTCGCCCAGATAATTGCTGTAGCAGCTATCAAGGTGCGTCATAGCTTCGCGCACGTTCTCGGGGCCCTGACGGTTCTCGATGAGGTGCACGGCGTAGAGGTAATTGTAGAAGTCCGGACATTGCCACCCCTGTTGCACTTGCTGCCGCAGGAACTCAATATCTTCCACTTCCAACTTCCGCACCCTGGCGCAGGGATAGGTCAGTTGTAAAGCCAGTTCACAGACATCCCGGTCGCGCGCAGCCCATTCGTGCAGAAAGAGGAAGGCTTCACGAATACGATTCTGTCGTAACAAGTTACGCCCTTCGGCGAGCACTGCAGTAACTTGTGCTCTATAGTCTTCTGTCTCTTGCATGATACATTATTAATGAGTAATTCGGGGGCAAAGTTAACTAATCTTTCCGAAATTCATCCTAACACAGCCCCAAAAAGTACATTTATGCCACCAATTTTACACAAAAGGATGCTGAAAAGACGTTCTCAGACAAAAAACTGCACGTATCTCCATCTTCGTCTGCACATATATACGTCTCCGCCTTCTCGTATATATGTCTTTGCGAGTTCCACCAGTGGAACGCGGGAGTTCCATCACTGGAATTCGCGAGTTCCACTGCTGGAACTCGGGTAACTATAGTTACTTGTCTTACAGACTATAGTTACTTGGGCGAGGGGCTATAGTTCCTTTTTCTGAGAAAAGAAAAAAATTTTTTATTGAAATAGACTACAGACTACATGAAACCCTACACCATGACCCGTAGTTTTGATGAGCCGACAGGCAGAAATCCTGTAGTCTGTAGTCTATTTTGAATATTTTTTTCTGCACACCGCAGATTGCGCGGCTTTTTCTATAACATCGAAAAACACGGAAAAGACGAATTATGGGCAAAACGCTGCGCAGGTTTTGAGGTTGCGCACAGGTGTTATAATGGATTCGCGTCGCGAAGAAATCTTATCATCAACCGGGAGGACGTGGAGCGACGCTACGTGGGGTGAAACATGAGCTTTTACTCTTTGCTTAAATACATCTTTTCCTTGTCAAAGTCGAAGATAGCTGGCGTGGTGAAAAACTTTACGCCTAAGAAGCCGCATTCGTCAAGAGACGGGAATTTGCTGATTCCCACGGATGCATCGTTGAATGTTTTGCCACAAATGGTCAGTTTATCAGCAAAGAGGCCTTCAGCCACCACTTTGCCATTTCTGTCTCGGGCCTCCTTCAAGGTGACATGACTGTCGGCCAGAGTTCTCTCCACGATGGACTGGCTCTTATTGAGAAAGAGCAACGAACCATTACCCATGTCGGCGATGAAGTTGCCTTTCAGCTTGATGTTGCGCCCATTGATGTTCATGCTTAGCTTTGTGTTGACAACAGGCATTCCGAATTTGTTGTAGGACAAATCCATGGTCGTGGCACCCTTGACAAGGCTTGGCAGGGAGGCTCTGCTGATGATACGTAGTTCGTTGTTGCTCAAGTCTATCCTGGCGATGCCGCTATCGTCGGTGGCATTCCTGAACATATTGATGGGAATCATAAGCGCGTGGTCACCATCAGCAATCTTTATCGTTCCTTCGAAGATGGCATCGCCAATGCGCAGTCGGGCTTGAGCGGTATATTTTATGTTGTGCATTCCGCCTAAATAGCGGATCCTCTCGTGACACGGCACTACTTGGAGGTTTAACAAGTCTTTGTGGTCTTCATAGAAAGATTCACTCATCATGAAACCGGGCACTCCACTTTCGAGCATCAGCTTGGCATCGATACCATTTACGCTTGTGTTGAGGAAGTAATGTCCATTTTCTTTCTCCAACTTGAACGCCGGGTCTGATTGAGCCATAGCCTGTACGGCCATCAGCAAATGGACAAGCAGTATGGCGAGAATTCTTATGCTCCTCATATTCAAGCTGCTTAATGGTTGATGACTGTCATGTCGGCTGTTATAGATAATTGTTGACCACAGACGCGAGTTGGGGTAGGGGCAAGGCGCCACTTTGTCGCCAGAGCTGCTGGCCGTTGCGGAAGAGCATGAGGGTGGGGACGGCTTGCACACCGTATTGCGCGGCTGTCTGCTGATGCTTGTCCACATCCACTTTGATGATGCGCAGGCGGTCGCCCAGCTGCTGCTTCAGGTTTTCCAGCACGGGGTGCATAGCCTTGCAAGGGCCACACCAGGTGGCGAAGAAATCGACCAGTACGAGGCGGTCGGACGAGAT
>JAEEGL012217123.1_pt1 | contig 39344 bp, 29 predicted proteins | sample 9134231 | NCBI WGS metagenome assembly JAEEGL01 (sample SAMN16246548, study PRJNA631951) | gut metagenome | biome: gut microbiome; feature: rumen; material: fiber-attached | host: Bos | place: Iran: Karaj | collected 2018-10 | reverse complement strand
CCCCCGAAGGGGCGTTTACCGTTCGACTTGCATGTATTAGGCCTGCCGCTAGCGTTCATCCTGAGCCAGGATCAAACTCTTCGTTGTACTATTGTCTTTTTGCTTTGTTTTTCTCTGAATCTCGGGTTCCGCCTTGATGTTTCTCATGTTCCTTTGTTAAAGGTTCCTTGCCTCGCGCCGCGTCCCCGCGGCGCTGGTCTTGTGCTGGCCTCAGACTGTCAAAGAACTTCGCAAACTCACTCACTCATTACAATCTCCTCTTCCTTTGTTTGCGGGCTGCAAAATTACTGCCTTTTTGCAAATTGGCAATGAGTTTTTTGAAAAATTTTCAAAAAATATTGTAATGAATTGTAATACAATAATATAAAATATTCAAATTGCGATAAAAAGGGCCTGTTTTTTGGCGATTTTTACTCGTTTTCCAGTTCTTCGACGAGACGAAAGACGGTGTTTTGGCTCGTTTGGATGATGCTGATGGTGCCCACAAGGATGAAGTCGGCGAGGATGGCCTCGGCCCTCCGTTTGTTGATGTGGGCCATTTCCTGGAATTCTGGAAGGGTGATCTCCTTGTTTTCCGAAAGATAGTGGAGGAGGAGCGTCTCCGTCTCGGTGAAGGCGATTTTGGCGGGCTTGGCGAACTTGGCGGCCTTCCACACCTTAATTAATACGTTGTCGGCGACGAGGTTCTCGTCCTTGACGCGGGTGAAGTACTTGTAATTGCCTTGATTGTCAGGGGCTTTGTGCTTGTGATGCTTGTCTTTGGGAATGATGACCTCAAGGACGGTCTTCCCGTTGATCTCCCATTCCTCGGTGGTGTAGTCCACTTTAGGCTGGCAATACATTTCGGCAGCGGCCTCAATCATGTGGATCTCCTCGTCGGAACGCACACCGGCGATGGCCCCGTTGTCTTTCACGCCCACGAGGAGCCTTCCGCCGTCGGTGTTGGCGAAGGCAGCCAGCGAACGGGCGATGCGACGGCTGTCCGAAATCTCGAACTTGAAATCAAGCATCTGGTGCTCGCCCTCCTGGATCAATTTCTGGATATGGAGATCTTTGGTCTTCATCGAGGGTGCAAAGATAGGCTTTTTTTTCAACCCCTCGACAAAGGCATATATTAATAAGGTGTAAAAACAGCCTCCGTTTTTTCGGTCCAAAAACGGAAAAATCTTCGGGAGCTGACAAAGGCCGTGAGGGAGGGAAGGGGCTTTTTGGGCGATCTCAGCGCGTTTCGTTTCGAGATGATATTCGGGTCGGACCAAGGCAGAAAAACGCCAAATTCGCAATGTTTCAAGGCGACTTTTTTGGTGAGATGAAGAATTTACAAATGTATTTAGTAATTTTGATAACGTATTGTATAACAATTAGATACAAACAAATTTATTTCTGTAATTACATACAAGTTACATGCGTAAATAATTGAAGCATGTAATACTATATGGATTTTGTGAAAAGTTTGACATAAATAACTTGTTATCAGCAGTATATATGATTATATTTAAACTTAAATGTAAAGAATTGGCGATATTTGGATAGAATTTATTATGCAATAATAATAGTGTTTTAATGTATTGTTATTTAGTTTAATAATGTTATTGAATTAAAGTAATGTTGTAATTATTTATGCGAAATTAGAATGTTTACATAAATAAATTTCATTTCAGTGTGCTTTGTAATGAATAATTGTTTACTTTTGTCAACTGAAATGGAACCGAAAATTGATTTTTTTAGGAGGATACAACCATGGAAAACGGAGAAATGAAAGACCGGATTGCGCACATCATCCGGGCGAAGAATTTGACCGCGGCGGAATTTGCGGTTAGGTTGGGCATCCAGCCGTCGAATGTTTCGCACCTGCTTTCGGGGCGCAACAACCCCAGCTTGGATTTCGTGAAAAAGTTGAAAGAGACCTTCCCGGAATACAACCTCGATTGGATCATTATGGGCGTCGGACCGATGACGGTGTCGGAACCTTTTCTGCCGCCCATGCCTCCAGCCTCCCCTCATGAAGCCGAGTCTGTGCACGAAAAAGTGGCAGTGACTGAACCTTCATTGGACGTTTTGGAGCCTGAATCGCGTCCCGAAGCCGCTCCTGCCCACTCAACCGCTCTTCCCAAGGGCATCATTTTGTTGTTTGACGACGACACTTACAAGATTTTGTCGCCGCGATAACGGTTTCTTTTAATTAATAAGGTGTAGAATCGGAAAAAGTTGTACCTTTGCAGACTTTTATGGAAGCTATGCAAGAAGACAACTTTTTTGAACGCTTTGACGCTGTCATTCAGGCACCTAAACGCATGGTGCTGGCTTGCCACGTCAATCCTGACGGTGACGCCATCGGTTCGGTGCTGGCCATGGGCGAGTTCCTCAAGAACATAGGTCACGACGTGAAGATGGTCGTCGCCAACGACTTCCCTGGTTTTCTGCACTGGATGCCTGGGTCCGTCGATTTTATGGTGTTTGAGAAAGATGCTGAAGCCTGCCAAGCGGCCATCGCTGCGGCAGAGTGTGTTATCATGCTGGACTTCAATAATTTGGCACGAAGTGGCATCCTGCATAACGAGATAGGGAAGACGCGTTGCCCGCGCATTTTGATCGACCATCACCGCGATGCCGACCTGAGCCAGTTCTACTGCGCCCTGACAAAGATCAACGTGTCGAGCGCCTCTGAGATTGTCGCTGAGATTCTGCTGCATTATGGGAAGGAAGAGCTGACGCCCAATATCTGCACCAATCTGCTGGTCGGCATCATGACCGACACGGGTTCGTTCGCCCATTCCATTTTCCATCCGCGCACTTTCGACATCGTCAGCATCCTGGTGGAGAAATCCATGCCCTACACGCTGGTGCATCAGCTGGTTTACGACACCATGTCGGAAAACCGCCTGCGTTTGCTCGGTTTCTCCATCAACAATAGAATGGAGATCATCGAGGATTGCTCCACGGCAATTATCGCGTTGAATAAGAGCGATTTGGATAGCTTTAATTATCAGCCTGGCGACACCGAAGGTGTGGTCAATTTCCCGCTTTCAATGGACAAGATCACGATGTCGGTGCTGGTGACTGAACGTCAGGACCAAATCAGGCTGTCGTTCCGTTCGAAGGGCGATTTCTCGGTGCATGAGCTGGCCCAGAAGTACTTCAAGGGTGGCGGCCACACCAACGCGGCGGGCGGCACCTTGACCTGTACGTTCGACGAGGCGGTGGCCAAACTCAAGGCCGTGCTGCCCGAATACAAGGACCTGCTGAATGAAAAGAGATGAAGCATGCGTTCAAATATATGATTCTGTGCATGTTGCTTGCCATGTTCTCTTGTGGCGGCCAGCCTGAGCCTACCAAGCCGACTGTGACCAAAGACGAGATGAAAAACAGCATGGAGAAGGCCAACCGCTATCTGATGAACGAGGAGGAAGAAGACATCGCGAACTACATCCAGCGACATGGCCTTGAGATGACCAAGACAGGCACGGGACTGCGCTATCAGGTGATGAAAAAAGGAAACGGTGCTTTGATAGAGCGGGGACAGAAGGTCAATCTGGAATACGAGCTTCATTCCATCGCTGGCGACTTGTTTTATTCCTCTGAAAACGACGGCGTCAAGACGTTTGTCGTGGGCGAGGGCACGGTGGAGACGGGTCTCGACGAGGCCATGACATACTTGCATTACGGCGACGTGGCCAAGATCATTATTCCCTTCCATCTGGCCTACGGGCTGCATGGCGACGACAACCGTATCCCTGAATACGCGACTTTGGTATATACGATTAAAATAACAGATAATCAATAAATTATGAAGAGACATTGTTTTTTGTTTTCGATGGTTTGCCTTTCGGCCATGATGCTTCTGACGGCTTGTGACCAGAAGTTCCCGGGCTACAAGAAGACGGCTGATGGCTTGTACTATAAGTTCCACAGCCAGAACCCCTCGGCAGCGAAACCCAAACTGACGGATTTCCTGAAGGTGGATATGGCATGCTATCTTGATGACACGCTGTATTATGATTGGAAAGGCACACAGAAGGATGTGTTCACACAATTGCAGGAGCCTATCTTCTCTGGTGACCTCCAGGAGGCCTATGCCATGATGCATCTGGGCGACTCGGCTTCGTTCTACGTCAAGGCCGACTCGGTCGCGATCAAGTATTACGAGCAGGATCCCAATGCTGTCGGCTTGAAGGCTGACGACTATTTCCGTTATGAGGTGAAGCTCGTTGAGGTGCAGACCCAAGACGAGTTCAAAGCCAACATCGACAAGATGAAGAAATCGATGGAAGAGGCATCGCGTAAGGCCTTGGCCGATTATGTGACTTCCAGCAATATCACCGTAAAGCCCGATCCGTCAGGTGTTTATATCATCCCGTTGGAGAGTGGCAAAGGACGTTGCCCCGTGAAAGGCGAACAGGTCGAAGTCGACTTTGCCGCCTATCTGCTTGACGGCACGCCGGCGGGTAGCACCTTCGACAGCCCCGAGAAACTGAAGTTCGTCTTGGGCGAGGGCCTCACCATCGCAGGGTGGGAGGAGATCGTGCCCAAGATGCACCTTGGCGACCGCGTGAAAGCCATTATCCCCTTCGACATGGCATACGGCGAACACTCGGTGGGCTCCATCCCTTCCTATGCCAACTTGATTTACGACATCAAGCTGCTGAAAATCACGACGGCGGAAGAATTGAAGAGACAAAACGAAGCCGCCGAGAAGGCCCTGCAGGACGAATCGGAGCGCGCTTTCATCGAATACCTGAAAGCCAACAACGTCACCAATCGTACGGAGTCCGGCTTGTATTACGTCAACTTGCTGCCTTCTACCGGTGCGCAACCTGAGGAGGGACAAACGGCAAGGATCAGGTATAAGGCTACCTACCTCGACGGCACGCCGCTGGGTGATACCGACCAACTGGGCGGCTTTTACGATATCGTCTACGGACAAGGCAACGTGCTGAGTGGCCTGGAAGAGGCTGTCGGCATGATGCATGTGGGCGAGCGGACTCGCTTCGTGATGCCTTATACATTGTGCTATGGTGCCAATACCTACCGCAATGTGCCACCCTACGCCAATCTCATCTTCGATGTCGAACTGGTGGATATCATTGACACAAAGGAATAAACAAACAATAATCAATAAACTCAGAAAAAATGAAAAGAAGTATGCTTCTGATGGCCACAATGGCCATGCTGATGGCAGGCGCTATGTGTGCTTGCACCGAGGAAAACCCCTATCCGGGTTATCAAAACCAAAACGGATTGTATTATCAATTCTTCACCCAAAATGAAGGTGAGACGCCTCAAATCGGCGATCTGGTGGATGTCAACATCTGCTGCATGATTAACGACACTACGGAATTGATTCCCAACATGAAAAACATCATGCAGGTGATGGAGTCGAAGTTTGACGGCGACATCTTCGAGGGTTTGCGTATGATGCATAAAGGCGACTCTGCCTCGTTCATCGTCAACATCGATTCGACGTTCAAGTACTTGTACGGTCAGCCCACGCTGCCGGCTGAGTTCAAGTCGACCGATGTGATGCGTTTCGAGATCAAGGTAAATGATTTCTTCCCCGAGAAGGTGTATGCCCAGAACTTTGCCAATGACGTCAAGGCTCGCAACGACCAGCGTGTCGCCCAGCTGCAAAACGACTATCCCGAGGAGACCGCCAAGGCCGCCAAGGAACTGGCCACCTTCCTGGCTAAGAACAAGATCGAGGGTGAGCCTACCGCTTCGGGCCTCTACTATGTGGTGACCGAACCCGGCAACGGCGAGCATCCTCAGGTGGGCAAGCCTGTCACGATGCACTACACGGGCAAGCTGCTCAACGGCACTGTCTTCGACTCGTCGGTGGATCGCGGCCAGCCGTTCCAATTCGTTCTCGGTGTGGGACAAGTCATCCCCGGCTGGGACGAGGGCGTGCAGCTGATGACGAAAGGCGAGAAGGGCATCCTCTACATCCCTTATTACTTGGCCTACGGCGAGCGTCAGGCTGGCGACAAGATCGATCCGTTCTCCAACCTGATGTTTGAGGTCGAACTGATTGACTTCGAAACTTTTGAATAAGATGAAGCGTATCTTTGGCTATGTGGCGGCCGTTGCGTTTGCCGTGCTGTTTGCCTCGTGTGGCGAGCAGAGTCCGTATCCTGGCTTCAAGAAGATGGACAACGGCGCCTATATGCAGTTCTACACAAAAGGCAACTCTGATGTGATGCCCCGTTTGAAAGACGAGGTGACCATCGAGATGACCCAGTATTTCAACGACTCGCTGCTGTTTACCACGGAGGGCGACCAGCCGATGACCATTGTGCTGACGGAACCCGATTTTGCCGGCGACGTGGTCGACGGCCTGCTGATGATGCATGTGGGCGACTCGGCACGACTCAGGGTGCCTGCCGATTCGGTGCTCACCGTCCTCCTGATGATGGATTCGGTGCCTGAGGAATATGCTGGCAAGCCCATCTATTACGACCTGAAGCTCATCAGCGTGAGGCCTTATGAAGAGCTGGAAGCCGAACGTAAGGCCCTGCTCGAAGGCTTGAGAATGGAAGAGGACGCCTTCCTGGCTCCCCTGCTCGAAGACTCCAACAACACGTTGACGGAGTCGGGACTCATCATCCTGGAGCAGACCGGCAAGGGTAAGACAGCCCAGATGGGCGATTATGTCGTCTTCGACTTCACGATTTGCTCTGCCCATGGCGACACCATCATGAACTCGTTTGGCATCGAGCCTGTCGAGATGCAATATGGAGAGGAGTTCGTGTGTGAGGGTATCACCGAGGCCATCGGCATGGTGCCTGCGGGCGGCTCGATGCGCTTTGTGGTGCCTTCCTCGTTGGCGTTCGACAGCGTCGGCTACGAGGCCTATATCAAGCCCTACACGCCCATGGTCGTGAATATGAAGATGAACGAAGTGATGGACAAGGCGACCTTCGACAAGCGTAAGGCGAAGATGGAAGCTGACAAAAGGGCCAGGCTGGAGAAGCTGCAGGCCCAGGAGTCCAAGTCGATTGCCGACTACATCAAGTCGCACGGCATCAAGGATGAACCCAACGAATCGGGCATCTATGTTCTCAGCCAAGAGGAGGGTGAGGGCGCCGTTGCCCAATGGGGCGACGAGGTGGCCGTGCACTATGTGCTGCGCAACCTCAAAGGCGAGCCGATCGAGTCGAGCTACGACTACGGCCGTCCCATGGTGTTCACCATCGGTGGAGGCGAGATGATCTACGCCATCGACGAGGCTCTGATGACGATGGCTCCAGGCGCGAAAGTCACGCTGCTGACGCCGTCGGAGCGAGCCTTCGGCGAGTTCGACTTGGGCGAGGCGTTGCCTCCCTATTCACCACTGATCATAGATTTGGAACTGGTGGAAATCAAATGAAATAAAAAAGGTCGCTGAAAAGCGGCCTTTTTTTATTTCACTTCCTCAAACTCTTCCTTGTCGGCGTAATACACGTCGACGGCCACGATGATGGCAGCAAGGCTCCACACGGGGACGGCCAGCTTGTCGGTGTCTAAGAAGTTGTTGAGGAAGCCGTGCACGAAATAGCTGATGAAGGCGAGGGTGGCGCCCAACACCAGTATCTTGGCTTTCTTGTTCTTGCAACGGCTGTAGGTCTTGAGGCCGCAGTAGACCGTCACGATGACGAGGACGACGACTAAGAGAGAGCCTACGACGCCTTGTTCGGCCAGAGGGCCGAAGTATTCGGAGTGCGCGTTGCCGCCGTCACCAGCATTGGTGCTGATGATGGTCTTCTCCTTCGACATCTGGTAGGGAGCGTAAACGAACTGGTAGGTGCCAGGGCCCCAGCCGAAGACGGGACGCTCGTTGAACAGACGGAAGGCCGACTGCCAACGGTTGATGCGTTCGAGGTTGGAGGCATCGGTCGAGATGTTGGTGATGGATTGCACGTTCTCCACCAGGTCGCCCGAGGCGTCTTGGTTGTTCTTCTCCAACGCGTCGATGATCTGGTTTTGGAAGGCGAAGAACAGTCCTACCAGGATGACGATGGCGGCGGCGATCCAGCGGAACTTGATGCGTAGCAGCACGCAAATCAGCACTGCCAAGGCTGCGATGACGCTCAGCCATGCCGCACGGCAGTTGGAGAGCATCAGGGCCACGCCGAGCAGCAGGATTACGCCGATGATGATCAGGCGGCGGCTCTTCTTCACGCCCGGCAGGAAGACATAGGTCAAGGCGAGGATTAGGTAGATGGCCAAGGCCGCGCCATAGGCCGTGTGGTCGTTGTAGAACGGCGTCATCACCCAGTGGGCCGAGTCGCCGTCGAAGCCAAACTGCGCATGGTGGATGATGGTGTAGACGCACACGATGCACAAGGAGGCGATATATAGCCAGATGAACCAATGGATGTTCTTCGGGTTCTTGAAAAGGGAAGTGCAGAGGAAGAAGGCCGGCACCACAAACCACAGCCTCGCCAAGATGAACTTCAGCGACACCAAGGGCATCTCGCTCGTGATGGTGGTGACCAACATCCAGGCGAACATGCAGTAGATGACAATGGAGACGGGGTGGTGTGAGACGCGCCGGTCGAAATGGCCGTCGTAGAGCATTTTGGCCACAAACAAAACCAAGATGCCCATCAGCAGCGGCTCGGCGGGTAGCGAGATGGCCAAGCCCGCCTCAAGCGCTTTCAGGTTGATCGACAGCGGCACGGCAAAGGCCGTGAGGAGCAGCACCTTGTCGAGTGAGAAGATATAAAGCAACAGCACGCCCAGCACGACGGGGAGGGCAAAGAAGAGGTAGGTGTTCTTCTTCACCACGAGAAACAGCCCCACGGCCACGAAAAGCGCCGCGATGACATAAAGCCAGGCTATCTTTGCTTTCTTCTCCACGGGTTATTTGTTTTCAGCTTTGTTTTCGGCAACGAAACGCTTGCGGTTTTCGATGATGAAGACAACGATAATGGAGAGCAGCAGGGCACCAAGGGCGCTCAGGGCCACCACCACCCAGCGCACCGGGAAGGCTTTCTTGTCGGCCGGGAAGGGCTCGGTGATGATGTTGGAGTAGGTGAGGTTGGAGTTGAAGAAGCGCAGGTTCTGCTCGTAGTCGCGCTTGATGAGCGAGTAGGTGTTGGCCTCGGCGATGATCTTGGTCTCCAAGTCGACGGCGTCGGCACCGTATTGCTCGAGGTTCTGTTTCAGCTCGGAGGCTTTGTTCGAACCGTTGATGAAACCACGCGTCACCTCACGCAGCTGGCCCGAATAGTTGAGGACGCCGTAGTTGGTGGCGAGGTCGGTGAGGTCTTGCTTCAGCGAGTCGATATCCTGTTGCTTCAGCTTCAGCTGCATGTCGTACATGGCCACCACTTCGCCCACTTTCTGCTTGTGCAGGTCGTGCACCTTCTGGTCGTAGAAGTTGAGGATGTCCTTGGCGATGTTGCAGGCCACGAAGGGGTCTTTGTCCATCACGGCCACGCTGACAGCCTCGTAAGGGGTCTTTCCGATCTTGATCTTGCTGCGGTACTCGTTGATCATATAGGTACGGCCAAACTTGTAGTTCTTGTCGATCTTGTAGTCGGTCCAGAGGTCGTATTTCTCGATGATCGAGTCCATGATGGAGGTCGAGTTGATGATTTCGAGCATCTGTTCGGTCTCGCTCTCGTCGGAGTAGGGGCTGATGTTAGCGGGATAGGCCACGGCCACCGACTTGTAGAGAGGCGTGATAAACATGGAACTTGAGAAAATGGCACCGCAGATGGCTGCCACCGCAGTGATGATGATGATGTGCCACTTCCATTTCAGGATGACTTGCACCAAAGAAAGATTGTTAAAACTGTTATCCATTGTTGTTTGTGTTGTTTTCGGAGTTTGATTGAGGGGTTGGGTGATCGGCGTCACGCTCTTGGTCTTCTGGGTCTTCGGAGGCTTGGGTTGGCGCGACCGAGCTTTTCTCGGTCTCCCGACGAAAAAAGCCCTTCGACCGGTCGTAGAAGACGATGCAGAAGATGAGGAGCAGGAAGGTGCTCAAGAGGGTGATGACCACGATGAGCCAACGCACGGGATAGCTCTTGCGCTCGGCTTGGAAGGCCGAGGTGACCACGAACTTGTGGGGGATGAACTCGGTGGCGTCGACCTTGGCTTCCTCGTATTTCGACTTGACCAAGGAGAGCTGCAGACGGTCGTTGTCCAAACGCTCGTTGATGGCGTAGGAGGCACCGCCGTATTCGGCCAGGATATCCATCTGCTCTTGTATGTTCTTGATGCCTTGTGTGTTGCCTTTGCCCAACTCAACGGCCAGCTGTTGGCTGAGCATCTCCACCTGCGACTCGTAGTCGAACACACCGAGTTTGCGCAGCGTGTTGAGCGAGTCTTCCAGCATGTTCATCTCGGCCACGAGAGTGTTGTATTCTTGCTCGACGATGCGGTAGGCCTCAACGGCCACTTCCTTCTGCATCTGGTTCATGGTGCTGTCGAAAATCTCGGCAATCTCGTTGGCAATACGGGCCGAGAGCTCGGCGTCGGAGTCGAGGACGGTGATCTTCACGGCATTGTACTCCGTGCGGCGGAACCTGATGCGCGCGTCGTAAAGCTTGTTGAGCTTGGTGAAAGGGTATTTGCTATCCTTGACGTTGTAGTGCTCCATCAGGTTTAAGCGGCTGATCACCGTGTCGCGTACGCGGTTTGAGTTCAAGACCTGCAGCATCTGCTCGGTCTGCTCGTCCTCGCCGAAGTTCATGATGTCTTTTTCCGACTGGTAGGTCGTGCTGATCAATACTTTGGAGATGGAATTGCTGGAAGTGGGGTAGATGACGGTTGTGGATTTATAGAGAGGTGTGATGAAGAAGGGTGCGCTGAAGAGGATTGCGCAGAGGGCCGCCACCGCCAGAATGATGAGGATGGGTTTCCTATATTCCACCAAAAGTCTACATAAGTATTTGGAATTGTAGGTGTTACGTTGTTGCTCTTCCATAATTATGTGTGAAATAAGTTGCCAAAGATAGGGAATTCCCTTGAAATGACAATGAAAAATGTCGTTTTAGGGTATTTTTCTTAGAGCCGGCCCTTCGACGGGCTCAGGGACCTGTGTGGTTAGGACTTCTTAGGAAGGACGAGGGTGATAATCTCCTTGAAACGGAGCAGACGGGTGAAGAAGATGGCACCACAATTGACGACGAAGGCGATGCCGAATCCAATCATCCAGTTGACATTCAGCTGCTTGACGAGGAAGGTGACCAATACGACGGTGGCCATGAAGAGGATGACATGGAACCAATAGCGACCGCCCATCTCGAACTTCAGGATGCGCTTGGCGAGGAGGTATTGCAGGAACGCCGTGACGGTCTGCACGCAGAGGCTGGTGCAGGCTGCACCGACGGCCTTGAACCTCGGGATAACGATGAGGTTGAGCAGGATGTTGATGATCACGCCGGCGGCGGCCACTAAGTTGAGTTGCTTGAGGCTACCGTTGGCGGTGAGCAGGGTGCCGAAGACGTAGGTCGTCGACAGGCAGAAGAAGCTGCCCATCAGCAAGGGGAACACGTTGGCATACTGACCGATACGAGCCTGGTAGACGGCCTCGGTCTCCGTCGCTTCGGGGTTGTACATCAGCTGCATGATTTCTTGGCTGTAGAAGACGCACATCACCATGACGATGCCCGCCATGGCCAAGATGACATTGAACGATGTCTTGACCAAGTTGTTCATCTCCAGCTTGTTTTTAAGCGTGGCGGCAAACATGGGCAGCAGCATGATGGCGAAGAGGTTGGAGATGTTGTTACCCGCGTCGAAGAGACGGTAGGCACGGCTGTAGATGCCGGCCTGCACTCCCTTGTCGTCCAACAGACGCTCAAGCAGCACAGGCTCGATGCGGCTGTAGACGCTCATCAGCAGCACGAGCAAGGCGAAAGGAAGACTCTGACGAAGTATCTCCTTGAAAAACTGGAAGTTGATCTTGAAGGTGAGACGCTCGGCATGGCGCAAGACGATGGTCAGGGCCAGGACGAGGGTGACGATGTAGGCCACAGTCTGGGCCTGCAGGTACCAGATGGCGTTGAAATGCTCTCTCGGGAACCATCCGCTCCACAGCACGAGACCCATGATGACGATGGCCAGCACTCGGTCGAAGACGGAAAGGATGCTGTCCTGCTTGAACAGCAGCAAGCCTTGTATGTTCGACCTAAGGAAGAGGATGAATGAAAGCAGAACCTGGTTGAGGCCGCACCAGCACAACAGCTTGAGTTTCAATCCTTCGTTGTAGCCGCAGAAATAGCCTACCACGAAGATGACGACGGCATAGAGCAACCCTAAGAGCATCTTGATCTCGGTGAGTCCGCCGAAGTGTTTAGAGAGGTTCTTGGGGTCTGGCGCGATGGCGCGGCTGTTGCAGTTGGTGATGCCGAGGTCGAGCAGGATGTAGAAGAGGTACGAGAAGTTGAAGAGGGCCTGGTAGGTGCCGTAGGAGGCGTCGCCCAGAAGGTTCTGCACCTCGCGGTCGATGCCGAGTATCCAGAAAGGCTTCACCAACAGGTTGAGAAACAACAGGAAGATGATATTTTTGATGAAGCGGTTCTGCATCGCAAGGGTTGTGTTTGCGGGGCAAAAGTAGGAAAAAAACACTTTCCAACCGTTTTTCGCCTTGCGTTTTGGAAAATATCCGTATTTTTACACCCCGAATATTGATTTTGAATCCATGAACAAGGAACAGGAAGATATTGAAGTGTTGGAAGAAGAGCAGGTGGAGAACGAGAAATGTCTGCTGCTTATCAACGACGACGTGAATACTTTTGAATATGTTATCGACACCTTGATGAAGGTGTGCCATCATACCCACGAACAGGCCGAGACATGCGCCTGGATCACGCACTACAAGGGCAAATGCGCCGTCATGCACGGCACCTTCGAGGAGTTGAAGCCGTACTACGACATCCTCCTCGGACATCAACTGACGGTGAAAATCACAGACTGATGGCAGGCTACACTTCATTGGAAATATTAGCGATTCAGCAGGCCTATGAGTCGATGCTGGACGACATCAGCCCCTTCGTCAACGCCCCCGAACACCTCGATCTGATCGACAAGGCCTACCGCTTTTGTTTGGAGCATTACGATGGCCGCTATCTCGTCTCGGGCAAGGCCTATATGCTACACCTCATCGAGATGGGGCGCATCGCCGTTTTAGAGGTGGGCCTGGGCTACGTCTCGGTGGTGGCCTCGTTCCTTCATGGCATAGACTACAAGGAGAATGTGAGCATCAAGGAGCTGGAGAAGGAGTTCGGCAAGACGGTTGCCATCGTGCTCGAGGACTTCAGCGAAATCTCGAAACTCGACACCGAGAAGGTGGCCTACAACTCCGACAACTTCCAGGTGATGTTCCTCTCGCTCATCGACGACATGCGAGCCGTGTTGCTCAAAATCGTGCACCGCGTCTACGACGTCCGTAACCAGAACGACGTGGATGCCGTGAGGCTGTCGCATTATTTCCACGAGATCAAATACATCTATATCCCCATCCTGCACCGTCTTGGTCTCTACAAGCTGAAGGCTGAGATGGAGGAGAAGCTGATGCTGTATGAGAACCCGGAGATGTATCACGAGATCCAAGCCAAGATCGAGGCATCGCAGGAGGCCCGTAAGCGGACGGCCGAGAAGTTCATCGCCCGCATCTCGGAAGGCATCGACAACGAACTGGAACGCACCAAGAAAAACAACAAATACAAGTTCGCCTATTCCATCAAGTGGCGTCTCAAGTCGATCCCGTCGATCTACGCCAAGATGAAGGTGCAGAACGTGCCTTTCGAGGAGGTGTACGACCTGATGGCGGCCCGCGTCATCATCCACTGCCCGCTGAAGGACGAACAGGAGTGCTGCTGGATAGTGTATTCGGCCATCACCAATATCTACGAGCCCATGACGGAGCGCCTCCGCGACTGGATTACCAAGCCGAAGGCTTCGGGCTATGAGTCGCTGCACACCACGGTGGTCTACGCCGACAAGCAGTGGTTTGAGGTGCAGATCCGCACCACCCGCATGGACGAGATCGCAGAGACGGGTCAGGCGGCCCACTATCTCTATAAAGGCGAGAAACAGTCGTCGGAGGAATGGCTGCTCCATGTGCGCGAGGTGCTTGAGAACCCCACCGAGGTGTCGTTTGAGACCTCCTACAGGAAGACGCACAAGTCGGACAAAATCTTCATCTTTACGCCCGAAGGCGACTTGAAGCAACTGCCCGTGGGCTCCACGGTGCTTGATTTCGCCTATGAGATCCACACCCGCGTGGGTGAGACATGCAGCGGCGCCCGAGTCAACGGCCGCATGGTACCCATCCGCCACGTGCTGACCAACGGCGACAAGGTGGAGATCATCACCAGCAAGAAACAGCAGCCCAACGCCGACTGGCTCAACGCCGTGGTGACAGAGAAGGCCAAAAACAAGATACGCCGTTACCTCCTCGAACAGGAGCTGAAAGAGTCGGAACTGGGCAAGGGCATGTTGCAACGCAGACTGAAAAACTGGAAGCTGCCGTTCTCGGAGACCGTCATCGACATGCTCGTCAAGGAGTTCAAACTCGAGAATTCACTGCAACTCTATCATCAGATCTCGACCGAGAAGATCGACATCGCTGAGGTGAAACGCTTCTTGATGGCCAAGTTCGGGGAGAGTGTGGAGAAAGCAGAGAAGCCTGTGCCTGAGGTGATTGAGGCCTCGAAGAAAACCTTTAACGGGGAGATGGGAGAGTCGCTCTCCATCGGCGAGGACATCGACAATGTGACCTACAAGCTGGCCAAATGCTGCAACCCCATCCCGGGTGACCATGTGTTTGGCTTCGTCACCAGCGACGGCACCGTCAGCATACACCGCGTGAATTGTCCCAATGCCAAGAGCATGCAGCAACGCTACGGCTACCGCATCATCAACGTGAAGTGGCAAGGCATCGAGGAACAAGGCTCGCAGGCCACCATACGCATCTATGGGCGCGACGTGATGGGCCTGCTCGGAAAGATCACCAAGGTCGTCTCGGAGGACCTGGAAGTGAACATGAAAAACATCGTCTTCAACAGCGACAAGGAAGGGTATTTCGAAGGGAAGATCGTGCTGCAAATCTCCGATGTGGAGGCCTTAGAGCTGCTGATGAATAAGATAAAAGCCATCGACGGCATTATGGAGGTCGTGAGGATTGATTGAATTGATAGTTGATAATTGATAATTGGAATCATTGAATATGAAGAAAACACTATTGATAATTGTACTGGCGTTTGTGGCTGTGACGTTGTCGGCGCAGACCTTCGGCATCGACCACGGGAAGAAACTCGTGGTGGTCACGGAACGCATGCAGGACGGCACGAAGCCATCTAAAGAAACGATGGAGGTGAGGGGAGAGGCCTACACCTGCTATCGCAGCGAGATGCCGCTCATCACCATCACCACCGACGGTCCCATCGTCAACTCGCCCGCCGTGCATGGCACCATCAGCGTGGCCGATGCCGATGGACATGTCATCACCATGCATGCCGGATTCAAGATCCGCGGCACCTCGTCGCAACAATACGACAAGAAGTCGTACCGCGTGGAGCTTTGGTCCGATGCCACGGGGACGACGATGATCGACACCACATTCCTTGGGCTGCGTAGCGACGACGACTGGAACCTTGAGGCGATGTGGAGTCAGCCGCTCCGCCTCCGCGACAAGGTGGCCAACGAGCTGTGGATGGAGATGTACCAGCTGCCCTATGCCGAGAGCGAGCCCGACGCACGGCCAGGCATCCGCATGGAATATGCCGATGTGTTCATCAACGACGAATACATGGGTGTGTATGCCCTCACCGAGCGTATGGACCGCAAACAACTCGGCCTGCGCAAATACAACGGTGAGCTTCGTGGCTTGCTTTACAAAGGCAACGGCCCTGGCGCCCCGACCTTCGAGGATCTTCCGGCATACGACAATACGCAGGACACCTGGGGCAACTACGAGTGGGTCTATCCCAACGAGAGCGATACGGCCATCAACTGGAACCATCTCTACAGTTTTACCAACTTCGTGATGAACGCCTCCGACAACGTGTTCTATGCGCAGTATGCCGCCCAGTTCGACAAAGCCAATGCTATTGACTACTACCTGTTTATCAATTCGTTGATGGCCATGGATAACATGGGACGCAACCTGTTTTTGGCACGTTACAAGAAGTCGAGCACCTATTTGTATGCCCCTTGGGATCTCGATGCCATCTGGGGCCTGGACACCGACGGCAGCATGACCTACAACACGGCAGGGCTGAAGAGCAACGGCTTTTACGACCGTCTGACGCAAGACTGCAATGACAATGGCTTCGTGGCCTCTGCCAAAACGCGCTACAACGCCTTGCGCGACTACATCCTGACCACCGAGCACATCATGAAAATGGTCCAGGACCAATACGACGAATTGGTGGAGAACGGTGCCTACGAACGTGAGCATGAGGCCTGGCCGTCGTTCACTGTCGACGAAAGCCAACTGGACTATATGCGCGAATGGCTGGATGCTCGCTTCCATTACTTGGACGACGAAATCAACGCGGGCTGCGGCACATGGAATATCGAGGCCCCTGAGGTTCCTGAGCCTGTCGAAGGAGTCGAAGGGCCGACTCAAAGCGTTGAGATTTATCCCAATCCCGCCAAGGACCGTATCAACATCCGCTTTGCGGAGGTAGGCGAGGCTTCCGTCAGGTTGTACGACATGACGGGACGTTTGGTGTATTCCAATGCCTCCAACACGCAGGCCCTTGTCATTTCCACGCAAGGGTTGGGCCAAGGGGTTTATACCTTGGTGACCAATGTGGATGGAAAACAGCAGGTGGATAGGGTGGTGGTGGAATAAACTTATAGTTTCCAAATCGCCTCTACCTTCAGATCTGTCTTGTGATTCCCTTGGATCGACGTCAATCCCGTGCCGACCGTGTCGCGGTCGCTATAGATGGTGCGTCCGATGCGGGCGTAGAGCGTCAAGGCGTTGAAAAGTTTCACCTTTCCTAGCAGATATACTCTCATGCCCTTGCCGTAGAGGGCAGGCACGCTGAAGCTGTAGAGCACGTCGTTCTCGTAGGCATAGATGCGGGCGTTGTAGTCCTTGGCATCGAAGATGGCATAGCGGAAGGTGAGGCTGTAGGGCTTGTTTTCAGGCTTGTAGGCGATGTCCTGGCAGAGGAAATAACCGTGCTGGTTGGTTCCGTCTTCGTTGCGGTAGTGGGCATATTCGGCCTTGTTGGTGCCGTGCAGGTCCCAGCCGATCTGGTAGGTGATGTTGAAGCGCACGGCGTTCTTGGTGTAGAAGATAGGGTAGTGGCTGAACACCTCGCCGTCAGTGGAGTTCTTCATCTTGGTCTTCGAGCGGAACTGCAGGTAGGCATTGGCACGTCTGCTGAAGCTGTGGCTGATACGCAGGTAGTAGTCGTGGCCGCGGCTCGGAGCGTTGACCTGCGAGGTCAGCCAGGTGAACTGGAATTGGTCGGCATAGGCGAGGATGTTCCAATAGGGCGCGGGAGCGGCTTCCATGCCGAGGTAGATGCCCCGCTGCCCTTGGTTGCGGCTGCCTTCGCCAAAAGCGTTGCTCATGAGGTTTTGGTAGCCCCTGCCGTAGTCGCGATACATGACGGTGAAGTTCAGATAACCGGCAGGCTTAACGGTCAATCCTACCAACCCGGCATAACCTAACGGTCCCTGAGCCTGTCGAAGGGCCGTACTGTCAAAGTTCATGCTCATCGCAACCTCACCAAATACAGCATATTTCCCTTTCACATACTTGAAGTCAATGCCTTGGTTGGTGAGGCTTTCGCCTTGGAAGTAGAACTGGTTGTAGTGGCTGGGCCTGAGCTCGAGAGGCACGTTGAGCCAGGTGTGGTGCGCCGTGTAGCCTACCTCGAAATGGGCGACGGCATACGACAGATGCCCGCCCACGACCTGCTGCCTGATGGCATGGCGGTCTGTCAATTCGCCGATGGTACGGTGGTAGCCCGTCTCCTGCAGGCTGCTGACGAACTCGGCCTCGCTGTCCAAGGTGTCGATGGCGCTGATGTTGGCATCGACCAGACGGTTGGAGTAGAAGAGGGTGCCGCTGAAAGGCCCACCGCCAAGGGTGACGGCTGCGCCGCGCATGAAACCGTATTCGCTGGCCGATCCCTTGGGCGTGATGCCACGTCCTTGCTTCATCACGCTGCTGCCTGCACCTGCCTTGCCGAAACTCATGCCCGACCATAGCGTCAAGCCCTGTCCGTAGGCCAGCTGGTAGTCGCCCAAGACGGCGGCCTTCACGATGCCGAGGTCTTTGGCATAGAGGTGGAAGCCGACGAAGTCGAAGCCGCGACGATACTGCTTTCCTAGCAAGGCCTGGATGGTGTCACTCACCTTGTCGGTAAAAAACATCTCGCCCGCGTCTTTCTCCACGGTGAAGCCGGCTCGGATTTTGTTCCTATAGTTATACGTGTATCTGAACTGCAGCTTCTGCGGGCTGCCGAGGTAGCGCGAGTTGGGCTTGGCGAGGAGCGATGAGTCGTCGATGGGTAGGTAACCTTGCTGTTTTTCAAGGACTTGCTCGTAACGACCCAAGAGCTGGTGCTTGCCATAACGCGCCATCTTGCTGAGCGTGATTTTGTCTTTGCTCTTGTCCTGCTCGATGCGTACCAAGGGGAGGATAATGGCCAAGGTCATCTCGTCGAAGCCTTCCACCATCTCCAGCTCGTCCAAAAACAGGAAGTCGCCATAGTAACGGCGGTATTTCTGGAGCTCCTCGTACTGGAACACGCTGATCAGGTGCAGCTCCACCAGACGCATCATCTCGTCGCTGTTGAGGTTGACGGGGTTGTCGGAATAGAAGATGTAATGGTCCAGCAGGTCCTCATAGTCCATATCGTCGTCGGCATCTTCGGCTAGCCGTTCCACCTGCTCGATGAGTAGTGTGTTCAAGGCATCGGTGCTGAGCGTGTCGACGGCGATTTGTGCCTTCGCCAACGCGACGGCAAACAGGGATAATATGATGAGTGCCAGCCGTTTCATGTCATTTTCCGAAGCTGAATATTGTGCCGATTTGCACCGAGGCCCCCAATTCGTTGTGCAGCTGTGCCGCCACGTTGACTTGGACGATGCTGATGGAGTAGCCGACGCCGAAGCTCAGGATGCCTGGGTTGGTCTGTACGCCGGCGCGGAGATACAGGTTTTTGACTGCCTCATACTCCAGTCCGCCACGCAGGCTGACACCCTCGCGTTCGGTGTTTTTCTCGATCTCGCATTGGCCGACGAAGTCCTTGGTGAACTGGTAGGCCATGCCGAAACGGAATACGATGGGTAGCTTCTCGTGGTTGAGGGTCTGCTCGAAGCTGAAGTTAACGGGGTTGAAGATGTAGGTGCCGAGCGTCAGTTTGTCGGTGACGTGTGACTGTATGCCAAGCTCGAAGGTGACGGCGCGATAGGTGCCGTAGTCGTTGCCGATCTTCAGCAGGAGGTAGTCGAGTTGGAGGCCTATCTGCAGGTAGCGGCCGAAGTCCTTGGCGTAGGCCAACCCGAACTTGTTCTCGTTGTATTTCGAGGAGCCGAACTGGTTGAAACTCAGTCCCAAGGTGCCGACTTTGGTGGGCAGGGCGAAGGCACCGCATTTGTAGGCCGTCTCAGGGAGCATCCAGCGGTTTTCGTAGTAGAGGCCGAGGCTGATCTTGTCGAGGTTGGCTATGCCCGCAGGGTTGTTCTGCAGAGCCCACAGCCCTTGCGAGGCCACTGATGAGCCGCCCATCGCCGCGGCACGTCCCCCAATGGGATGGATGATGTCGTAGGCAAAAAGCGCTGAGGTTGAAACGATTAGCGTTATCAGGAGGAGAAGTTTCTTCATGTTGTTGTTTTTATGGTGCAAATTTAAGGCTGTTTTTCGTAAAAACAAAGCCTTTGCTTGAAAAACTACGGCGATGATGGCGCGACTTCATCTTTTTTATTATTTTCGCAGTCTAAAACCTGAATGTGATGTTTTATGTGCTGATCGTCGTGGGCATTTTGTCGGTGCTGGTGGGCCTGGTGGGCGCCATCATCCCGGGCATTGCAGGTCCTCCGTTCAGCTACTTGGGACTCCTCTTGGTGTCGTTCATCGAAGGGGTCGAGCATTCGGTGTGGTTTCTGGTCGTCATGGGCGTGATCGGCGCGGTGGCTTTCGCGCTCGATTATGTGGTGCCCATCTGGGGAACGAAGAAATTCGGCGGGACGAAACAAGGCATGTGGGGCAGCACGATAGGCCTGGTGGCAGGTCTGGTGCTGACCACGTTCTTCAGCTTTGCCTTCATTACCATCTTGGCTGGCCCGTTTTTCGGGGCCTACATCGGCGAGCGCATCGCCAAGACCCCCAACAAACTCGCATGGAAGGCCGCTGCCGGCTCGCTGGTGGGCTTCTTGATTGGCACTTCCATCAAGCTGGTCTATGCCTTCGTATGTATCTTCTTCGTCGCCAGGGACTTGATACTGCTGATATGACATTCTGAATCATTTAAAAACAACATACTATGGATACCAAAGAGAAATGCAATCCTAATCAGGAGAAACACACAAAGATCGATGCCGAGGCACAGAAGAACTTCGAGCGCGTCTTGAAAGAAATGAGCACCGACGAGTTGGCACAGTTCGTGCCAGGCTTGGGCAAACCCTTCTCGACCTGTCCGAGAGGCTTGTATAACAGCAAGATCTTGTATGATGGCTACGACTTCCACGACGAGAAGACCTTCGAGACGTGCTACGACACCCTTGTCTATCGCCATTATATCGCCCAAGGCAAATACGACCACACGCTCGACGAGACCTTGGCGCGCGCCTTGCACGACCATTTCATCACCCATGCTCTCAACGTGATGCTGGAGCAATACAACGAGAAGGACGTCATCGGTGTGATGGGCGGCCATGCCAAGCGGCGCGATGACCCGGGCTACCGCCAGATCGTGTTCCTCAGCAAGAAGCTCACCGAGATGGGCCGTCTGATGGTGACGGGCGGCGGTCCCGGTGCCATGGAGGCCACGCACCTCGGCGCTTGGATGGCGGGCAGGAGCGAGGCCGAGACCAACGAGGCGGTCGACATGCTGATGGCATCGCCCACCTTTAAGGACGATGGCTGGCTGTGCCGTTCGTTTGAGGTGATGGAGCGTTTCCCGCTGCAATCGGAATACCGCAGTCTGGCCATCCCGACATGGTATTACGGTCATGAGCCTACGGCACCTTTTGCCACCGATATTGCCAAGTATTTCGACAATAGCGTGCGTGAAGACGGTATCGTCACCATCGCCAAGGGCGGTATCATTTACACGCCTGGCAGCGCAGGCACTATGCAGGAGATCTTCCAGGATGCGGGCCAAAACCACTACGAGAGCGTGGGCTTCGCCAGCCCGATGATTTTCATGGGCAAGGACTACTACACCAACTACATGCCGGCCTACACGCTGTTGAAAGACCTCAGCGACCGTGGCATCTTCCATAACATGTTGCTTACCATCAGCGACGACAATGACGAGATTATCGACGCCATCGTGAAGTTCAGGGAAGGGAAGTAAGCTTATTCTTGCAACAGTTTTCTGACGCGTTCCACGTCGGCTTTGCGTTCCTTGGGGATGAGACCTTCGTCTTCAAGAAACTCCAAGTCGTTCATGGATATTTCTTTTGCCTTGTCGTCCAATTGAAGGAAATAAGGCTCGGCTTCTTGTCGTTTGCCTTGCATCAACAGGGCTTCGGCGAGGAGAGTGACGGCAGTCGTGTCGGTAGGGTCGAGGGCCAGGCTCCGGCGGGCATAGTGCTCGGCTTCAGGGAACAGTCCCGAGAAGAGGGCGTTGACCGACAGGCTGCCTACGATGGTCACCAGATCCTGCTGATAGCTTTCGTCGCCTTCCGCAAGCCTTTTCTCGACCATCGGCAAAATCTCCAGGTCGTTGTAATAACCATCCTTATAGTTCTCTTGTTCTAAATAAAGCTGATGGAGCATTGCCAACGACATGAACAGATTCGTTTCGTAGCCAGTTGGGTTGTCCTTTGACAATATCTTAAGCAATTCCTTCGCAGTAATAAAAGCGGCCTCGCTGTCCTCGGGTTGATCGGTCTTATAGTAGAGCTCACCGAGGCTGAGGAGGGTCTTGACCATCTTTGGCGTGACCTCCATGGTGTTGTCTTCGATCCGATTGGAGTAGATCTGGTATGCCTCCAGGAATGCGGCTTCGCTATCGTTGTAACGTTCGGTTTTCTTGTATAAGATGCCGAGGTTGTTGAGTGCCGAAGCCAATTCGATCTCGAAGGCAACCGGGTGTTCGTCGGCCAGCCGTCTGTAGATCTCCAGGGCTTCCAAGTATAATGTCTCGCTTTCGGCGTCGCGTCCGAGGTCGTCATACAAAGAGGCCAGGTTGTGGAGCACATGGGCCAGCTCAGGTTCGTAGGCCCTCGGGTTGTCTTTCGCCCAACGTCTGCGTATCTCCAAGGCCTCTAAATACATGGCTTCGCTTTCGGCAGGCCGGTCGGTATTGGCATAGAGGATGGCGAGGTTGTTGAGTGTCTTGGCCATGTCTTCTTCGTAGCGAGGGTTGGTTGCTGCCAATTCACGCTTGGCTTGCAGCGCATTGAGGTACATGGCCTCGCTTTCGGCGTTGCGGTCGAGGTCGGAATACAACACCCCGAGATTGTTGTAAATTGAGGCCAGGCCAGGCTTATAGGCTTCAGGGTTAGCCGCGGCAAGCCGTTTCCTGATTTCGAGGGCTTCGAGGCTCTTGGCTTCGCTGGCGTCATACAGCCTCATGTTGCGATACAGGGTGGCCAGGTTGTTGAGTACCAAGGCCACGTTGTCTTCATAAATGGGGTTGTCCTTGGCCATTGCCCTGTACAACGAAAGGGCTTCAAGGTAATCATCCTCGCTTTCGTCGAAGAAATAATTGTCGGAATAGAGTATGCCGAGGCTGTTATAGATGCCTGCCAACTCTTCGTCATACTCGTTTGCATACGTCTCGTTAAGTATCTGATAGATGTTCAAGGCCCGGTTGTAGTATTTCTCGGCTTTGGCTGCCTCGTTTTGTGCACTGAAGAAATGTGCGGCGTCTTGTTGCCAGTTGGGCATGATGGTGTCGAGTTCGGCGCGCAGCTCGATGTAGTAGGCCGCCGAGTCGAACTGTAGGTCCATCTTGAAGCGGTCGAAGAAGCGTTCGCAGTCGTCGGCGATGTCTTCGAGTTTCTTCTGGGTGCCGGCCTGGGCGTTTTCGAGGTCGGCTTGTTCCTGGTTCAATTGCTCTTGCCGTTGCGCCTCGGCCTGCTGCTCACGTTGAACCTCTTTGATGCGGTCGTTGATGTCGCCTTTCGAGTGCAGCAGCGAGTCGGCCTCGGTGAGACGCCCGTTGACGATGGCGTCGCTGATGCGGCGGTTGAGCTCGTCCATTTGGTCGTAGTCCATGGCAGCGTATTGCTTGGCCATGTCGGCGATGAGGCGCTCGTTGCTCTCCTGCTCGGCATAGAGCTTCTGCAAGGCCTGCCGGTATTCTTCCTCAGTGATTTTCTGCTGCGCCTTGAGGGCTTCAATCTCATCCTCGCGCTCTTCCAGCTTGCGTTGCATTGTGCGACGAATCTTGCGTTCGGCGGCCAGCTGGTCGCTGAGTTGCTGGTCGGGCGTTTCCATCACGATATAGATGGGCGTTGTTGAATAAGTGAAGCTCCTTTTGATGATGTCGGCGTCGACGAGCTGATAGCCGTTCTTCTTCACCTCCTGCAGGTGGAAGGTCTTGTCGGGTATGGGGAACGAGAAGGCACCATCGTCGGCGTTGACCAGTACGGCGGTTCGGCCCTGCACGGTGACAGAGGCTCCCTTGATGCCTTGTCCAGGCACGAGTTTCCCGTCGACCATACGGCCTTTGGTCTTTACATAACCCTGTTGGGTTTGGGCAAAAGAGAGCGTGGTTGTGAAAACCAATACTATCAAACCAAAGAAAACCTTTGCCCACATAGTTAAGGTCTGTTGTGCTTTTTCCATTCTTCGTAGGCTTTGTTGATGCGTTGTCTTTCTTCCATGCTTACCTCTGCGACTTTAAACTGTGCACCAATGGTGTTCTCGAAATGATGTTGGGTGATGATGCCGTTTTTCATCACAAGGATGTCTTTGGGCTTTCCTCTGAATTCATTGAGTTTGTCGAATATCGAAAGGGGACTGTCTTGGTCCCAGTCTCCAAATTCCAGCACGATGTATTCACCCCTCATGCCTTGTTGGCTGGCAGGGGTTTTGTTCTCGTCGATGGTGGCAGTGAAGCAGTGGCTCTCGTTGAACACATCAATGTCGGAATGCTCTATCGCCAATCGATACTCTGTCCCAATCATTAAATCTCGTATGGCGACAATGTCGGGATGGTTTTCTCCCAAAATGGGCAGTTGGATAATCAATGCCTTGTTGGAGTATTCCAATGTCTTGTCAAAGTCGCCTTTGTCGAAGTATAGGAAGCTCATAAGGCCGTAGGTATTGCCGACGTCGAGATGGTCCTCTCCGAGGGTGGCAAGTCTGATGTCCAAAGCCTTGTTGTAGAACTCCAAGGCCTTGTCGTAGTTGCCCTGTAGATAGAGTATGGTACCAATGTTGTGGTAACATAGGGCGACATCGGGATGGTTTTCTCCAAAGGCTGAAAGTCTGATCTTCAATGCCTTGTCATAGTGCTCCAGAGCCTTGTCGTAATTGTTCAGATTACCGTACATTACGCCAATAGTGTTGTGGCTTGTGGCCACATCAAGATGGTCTTCGCCGAAAAGTGACACTTTGGTGTTCAATTCCTTGCTGTAGTATTCTATGGCCTTTTCGTAGTTGCCTAGATTAGCGTATTCATAACCGATTTCGTTGTAGGATGTGGCAACAGCGGGGTGGTTTTCCCCAAAGGTGGCGAGTTGGACGTTCAAAGCTTTGATTTGGTATTCTAAGGATTTGTCGTAGTTGCCAAGTTTGAAATGCGTGGTTCCAAGGTTACTATAATTCACTGCCACATCGGGATGGTTCTCTCCAAATAGGGCAAGCCTAATGTTTAAAGCCTTTTGGCTATATTCCAGGGCTTTCTCATAGTTGCCTAGACCGAAATAGGCGACTCCAATGTTACTATAGCTTAGGGCGACATCGGGATGGTTCTCTCCGAGTGCGGCAAGCTTGATGTTCAACGCCTTGTTCTGGTATTCCAAGGCCTTGCCATGGTCATTCATATAATCGTATATTATACCGATATTGTTGTAGCTTGTGGCCACGTCAGGGTGGTTCTCTCCGAGGACGGCAATCCTGATTTTCAGTGCCTTGTCATGGTATTCCAACGCCTTGTCGTAATTGCCTTGCTCACCATAAATGATACCGATATTGTTGTAGCTTGTAGCCACGTCAGGGTGATTCTCTCCGAGGACGGCAAGTCTAATCTTCAACGCCTTGTTATGGTATTCCAACGCCTTGTCGTAATTGCCTTGGTCGGTGTAAACAGTGCCGATATTGTTGTAGCTAGCGGCGACTTCGGGATCGTTTTCTCCGAGGACAGCAAGTCTAATTTTCAACGCCTTTTCGAGGTGTTCCAACGCCTTGTTATAATCCCCAAGATTGGAATATATAGTTCCGATATTGTTGTAGCTTAGGGCTGTATTTGCATGGTTTTCGCCCCAAACACGCAATTGGATGCTGAGCGCCTTGTTGTAGTACTCCAAAGCTTTGATGTTGTCGCCCATGTGTAAGTATGCCGATCCGATGATATCGTAATAAATGGCCACTTCGATTTGGTTTTCTCCATACAAGGACAATTGGATGTTTAAAGCTTTGGTGCTGTATTCCAAGGATTTGCTGTAGTCGCCTTGTTTGTCGTATACTTTTCCGATGAGGCTGTAGCTGTGGGCCACTTCGCTGTGGTTTTCACCAAACTTGTCTAGTTTGATGTCTAGCCCGCGTTGAAGATAGTACAGACCTTTGTCGAAGTCTGAATAATAAAGCAAGAAGAGCGATCCCGCCTCTTCAAACCATTTTGCATTGTTGGTGTCGAGCTTGGTAAGCAGTTCGATGTAAAAGGCGGTCGAGTCGATTTGGTTGTCCATCCAGTAACGGTCGAAGAAGCGCTCGCAGTCTTCGACGATGTCATTGAATTTCTTCTGGGTGCCCGCCTTGGCGTTTTCGAGGTCGGCAATGTCTCTCTCCAACTGCTCTTGGCGCTGGGCCTCGGCGTTTTTTTCGCGTTGCACCTCAGCGATACGGTCGCTCAAGTTGCCTTTTGAGTACAATAGCGAGTCGGCTTCGGTGAGGCGTCCGTTGAGGATGGCGTCGCTGATGCGGCGGTTCAGCTCGTCCATTTGGTCGTAGTCTATTTGGGCATATTGCTTGGCCATGTCAGCGATGAGTCGCTCGTTGCTCTCCTGCTCGGCATAGAGCTTCTGCAAGGCCTGCCGGTATTCTTCCTCGGTGATTCTCTGCTGTGCCTTGAGGGCCTCGATCTCGTCTTCGCGCTCTTCCAGCTTGCGTTGCAAGTTGCGGCGTATCTTGCGCTCGGCGGCGAGTTGGTCGTTGGCCTGCTGGTCGGGCGTCTCCATGACGATGTAGAGGGGTGTGGGCGAGTAGGTGTAGATGCGACGGATAATGTCGGCGTCGACGAGCTGGTAGCCGTTCTTCTTCACCTCCTGCAGCTGGAAGGTCTTGGAGGGGATGGGGAACGAGAACGCACCGTCGTCGCCGTTGACCAACACGGCGGTGCGGCCCTGCACGGTGACGGTGGCTCCCTTGATGCCTTTTCCGGGCACCAGTTTGCCGTCGACCATGCGGCCTTTGGTCTTCACGAAGCCTTGCTGGGTCTGGCCGAAAGCGAGAACTGCCATCAACAGGCAGAGGGATAAGGTAACGAGTCTCTTCACTGGGCTTTTTGCTGGTTGACGGTCTTCATCTTGTCGAGGATCCGCTGGATTTGGATGACGAAATCATTGTCGTCGCCATATGCGGTTTTTAGTAAGGGCAGGGCGCGGCTGAGGTTTTCCTGCGTCCCTTCGAGGTCGTCTTGTTCAGAGAGTTCGATGCCCTTGAGCATATAGGCTGAGCCGATGTTGCCAATGCAACGAAGCGTCAAGGGATGGTTGTCGCCATAAAGGCTGCTCCAGATGGCATAGGCCGTGTTGAGACTCGTAAGGGCAGTCTCGTAATCGCCAATGTCGAGGCAGGTACAGCCGATGTTGTTCAGGCTGAGCGCGATGTCGGGATGGTCGGGGTCAAGAAGGGATTGCCTGATGACAAGGGCCTTGGTTTGGTATTCAATGGCATTTCCGTAGTCTGCCTGATAATAGTAGACCTCCCCCATGTTGCTGTAGGTGCTGGCGACCAAAGGATAGTTCTCACCGTATTTGCGCTGCAGGATATGGAGGGCCTGGTTGAAGTTGACGAGGGCCATGTCGTAGTCGCCTTGCTTCATCAAGGTGCAGCCTTTGTTGTTGTAGCTGACGGCGACGTCGGGGTGGTTGGGACCATAGAGGTTCACGCGCATGGCGAAGGCTCTGTCGTTGTAGTCGGACGATTGGTCATAGTCGCCTTTGTCGTAGTAGTAGGAGGCAATGTTGCTGTAGCACGTCGCGACCCAGTCGCTATTCTCTCCATAGATTTCGCGGGCGTTGCGAAGGACGCTCTGGAAGTAGGGAAAGGCACGGTCTGGGTCGGCGAGGTATTCGCTGATGAAGCGACCGGCGTCGTTCATCCATTCCAGGTTTGTGGTGTCGAGGCTGGCGCGCAGCTCGAGGTAGTAAGCTGCCGTGTCGTTGAGGCGCTGCACGGCGAAGGTCTCGTAGTAGCTGTAGCACCGTTGTGCCGCCTCTTGGATGTTGCTATGCTGTTCCTCCTCGGCCTTCTCCAATGCTTCCCTTTCCTTGTGAAGCGCCTGTCCGCGCTGGCGGATGTCGCCCACCTGCTTGCTGATGTCGCCACGGCTGTGGAGCAACGTGTTGGCCTTTACCAGATCACCGTTCTCGATGCAGTACGACACTTGCTGGTAGAACGCGTCGAGTTGGTCGTAGTCGAGTGATGCATAGCGGATTGCCATGTCCTCGATGAGCCGTTCGTTGCTCTCCTGCTCGGCGTAGAGATTCTGAAGAGCGGTTTGGTACTCACTGACTGTTATCTTGCCGCTGCTCTTCATCCTTTCCAATTCATCCTCTTGAGACTGCAGCTGGCTCTGCAGGTTACGCCGTATCTTGCGCTCTGCATCGAGCCGGTCTTGGAGCTGTTGTTCCGGTGTCTCCATGACGATATAGAGAGGGCCGGAAGCGTTGGTATAGCTCTTGCAGACTTCGTAGTCGACCAGCTGATAGCCTTCCTTTTTGACGGAGTCCAACCTGAATTGTTGGTTGGAGACAGGGAAGGAGAAGGAACCGTCGTTGGCATTCACCACGATTTCTCTCTTTCCGTCGATGTAGACGATGGCTCCTTTCAGGCCTTTTCCGGCCACTAGTTTACCGTCGACCATACGGCCCTTGGTCTTCACATAGCCCCGCTGCGTCTGTCCAAAGACGGAGACCGTGGCGAAGAGTGCTAAGGCGAAGCAGATGATATGCTTGGTTTTCATAGTCATTTTTTGTTTTGTCGTTTCCATTCCTCGTAGGCCTGGTTGATGGCTTGCTTATCTTTGTTCTCGATACTGATAACGCGGAAATAGGCATTGAAGACACCGTCGAAATGATGCTGGCTAATGACGCCGTCTCTCATCACGAGGATGTCGGTGGGCTTTTCGCGTAATTCATCTCTTTTGTCGAAGAAGGAAGTGGGGCTGTCTTGGTTCCAGTCGCCATACTCCAGCAAGATGTACTCACCCGACAAGCCTTGCTGGTCTTCGTCATCGGCAAAGGTGACGGTGATGCAGTGGTATTCATTGAATTCATCGTAACGAGCCTCTGACAGCGCCAAGAGATACCTCATCTTTTCGACAAGTCCTTCCAGGTCGGCAATCTCGTCGTAGTCTTCTCCTGGGTCGGTGTATTTGATCTCCAAGGCTCTATCGTAGTTTTCCAACGCCTTGCGGTAATTCCCCATGACCTCGTATTCATTTCCGACATTGGCATAGAATAAGGCGGCATCGTAGAGGTGGTCTTTGAGGGTGGGGAGGATGGAAATCGTAGCTTTCTCGAAGTATTTCAGGCTCGTCTCCCTGTCACCCAGGTGGCTGTAGGTCGCCCCGATGGCATTGTAGGTTGAGGCCACATCGAAGTGGTTCTCTCCCAACCTCGGCAGTCGGATCTCTAATGCTTTGTTGAAGTATTCCAAAGCTTGCTCGTAATCGCCGTCGCTGAACGAAACGAGTCCGGAGTAGTAGTAGGTGTTGCCGAGAAAGAGGTAGATGTTGTCTGTGTCAGGATGGTTCTCGCCGAGGTTGGCAAGATTGATTTTCAGAGCCTTATCGTAGTATTTCAAGGCCTCGCCCAAGTCGCCCATGCTATAATAGGTCGTTCCGATGTAGCTGTAGCACGTGGCAACGTCGAGATGGCTCTCTCCGAAGATGGCGAGATTGATTTTCAAAGCCTTATCGTAGTATTTCAAGGCTTCTTCAAAGTCGCCTTTGTCGAAATATACCGTTCCAATGTTGCTATAGCTCGTGGCCACGTCAGGATGGTTCTCGCCGAGGTTGGCGAGCCTGATTTTCAAGGCCTTTTCGTCGTATCTCAAGGCCTCTTCGTAGTTGCCCAATTCATGGTATGACGTTCCGATGTCGCTGTAGCACGATGCCACGGAGGTATGGTTTTCTCCCAAGTTGTAGATCTTGATTTTCAACGCCTTGTCGTAATACTCCAGCGCCTTGTCATGCATCCCGATGCGAGCGCATATTCCTCCGATGTTTTCAATCACTACGGCAATCCTATCGTCGTTTGCTCCGAAGTTGGCGTATTGGACATCCAGAGCTTTATCAAAGTATTGAAGGGCTTTGAGGCTTTCGTTTTTGTAGCCGTATTCACATCCGATGTTGCTGTAGGTCATCGCAAAATCAGCATGGTTCTCATCCAAGACGGCCATTTGGATTTTCAAAGCCTTTTCGTAGTATTCCAAGGCTTTGTCGTGGTCGTCCAAGTTGGAGTATAACCCTCCGAGACCGTTGTAGACGAGGGCCACGTCGGGATGGTTTTCCCCATAGTTGGACACATAGATGTCCGATGCCAAAGTGAGGTGCTCCTGTGCTTTGTCTAAGATGCCCTGATCGCTGTACAAATTGCCCATCAGAAGGTGCGTGTATGCAACTTCGGGATGGTTATCGCCGTATTTGTCCAACTTGAGAGCGAGGCTACGCTGGAGACAGGTGAGGCTTTTGTCGAAGTTGGAGCAATAATGATAGTATACCGCTCCCGCTTCGTCAAACATCTTCGGGTTGGTGCTGTCGAGTAGGGCTCGTAGCTCCATATAGTAGGCTGCCGAGTCGAACTGGAAGTCCATGATGAAGCGGTCGTAGTAGTTCTTGCAGTCGGCGATGAGGTCGTCGAGTTTCTTCTGGGTGCCGGCCTTGGCGTTTTCGAGGTCGGTCATGGCTTGCTCCAGCTGTTCCTCTCGTTGCGCCTCGGCCTGCTGTTCGCGTCGCATCTCTTTGATGCGGTCGTTGATGTCGCCTTTCGAGTGCAGCAGCGAGTCGGCCTCGGTGAGGCGCCCGTTGACGATGGCGTCGCTGATGCGGCGGTTGAGCTCGTCCATTTGGTCGTAGTCCATGGCGGCGTATTGCTTGGCCATGTCGGCGATGAGGCGCTCGTTGCTCTCCTGCTCGGCATAGAGCCTTTGCAAGGCCTGCCGGTATTCTTCCTCGGTGATTTTCTGCTGTGCCTTGAGGGCCTCGATCTCGTCTTCGCGCTCTTCCAGCTTGCGTTGCAAGTTGCGGCGTATCTTGCGCTCGGCGGCGAGTTGGTCGTTGGCCTGCTGGTCGGGCGTCTCCATGACGATGTAGAGGGGCGTGGGCGAGTAGGTGTAGCTCCTGCGGATGATGTCGGCGTCGACGAGCTGGTAGCCGTTCTTCTTCACCTCTTGAAGCTGGAAGGTCTTGGAGGGGATGGGGAACGAGAAGGCGCCGTCGTCGCCGTTGACCAACACGGCGGTGCGGCCCAGCACGGTGACGGTAGCACCCTTGATGCCCTTTCCGGGCACCAGTTTGCCGTCGACCATGCGGCCCTTGGTCTTCACGAAGCCTTGCTGCGTCTGGGCCGTGGCCATGGTGGCGAGGAACAGGGCAAGGCAAAGGACCGCGAGTCTTCGGATGGTGTGTCTATTTGTCATGGTGTCGTTTAGAAACGTTTCAACTGGGGGATCTCTTCGCCGGCATTCCTGAAGATGGCATAGCGACGTTCTTCCAGCGCCTTGATGATCTCGTCTTTTTGCCATACGGCAAGCTTGATCTCCAGGCCGTTGTTCAAGAAGATGAACATCGTGGTGAGGAAGCCTTTCTTGTAGCCGCAGATGTCGCGGATTTGGATCACTTTCTCCGTCAAGTCGCCGATGTTGATGGCATGAGGCTTGAACACGAAGGTGTCGTCGTGGATATAGAGGGTGCCGCCTTGGGCGTTGGCGCCGACGAAGAAGTTGGCTTTGAACTCGAGTTCCTGAAATTGTTGTTCCATGGTAGTATGTATTTTATTGTGGTGCTATATTAATTCCGCAAAGATAGTCAATATTCTTTCAACAGCATGATGTAGGCTTCAAAATCTCATTATTCTCCATCGTTTGGCATGGACTGGACCTGTTGCAGCAAGTCGCGGATGGTGTTCTCCAACGATGTCGTCTGTTCGCTTCTTTCGGCGCCTTCCAAGAGCCTGAGGGCGGTGTTCAAGGCACGCGAGGCCCCCAAAGTGTCGTTAAGTCGGTGGTCGACGGCACCGAGGTAGTAATATACCCATGCGCGGTCGGTCAGGAGGAAAGAGGAGGGGTTGGCGTCCATCGTGGCCGTCATGCTTGTGAATAGGTTTTTGGCTTCTTCAAGACGTCCCTCGCCGAGGTGTTTGAAGGCCAACTTTAGCTGAGCTACAACGAGGCTTTGGCTTATTTGGACGAGGCTCGTCTTGTTGGCGGCGAGGGTGGTGTCGGCATAGTTCAACAATACCTGCCGTGCTTCCTCGTACCTGTCGACGACGTAATGCGGGTCGTCCTGGTGCATGTTGCCTTGTAGGATGGCCACTTCATAGAGACTCGGCCAGACGTCTTTCTTCTGCGCGTCGGTAAGTCCGTCCAACAACGCTAGGGTCTTGTCAACATAATGAAGGGTTTTCACAGTGTCGTTTTTCGAATAGAAGGAGAAGCAGGCGTCGGCTATATAATAATAGGAGAGCTCGTAAAGGAACTTGTCGCGGTCCTCGTCGAAGAGGGCCTCCATGCGGTCGCAGCTCTCGTCCAAATAGTGCTGGCAGCGGTCCATGTCGCCTTTAGCGTAATACAGGTCTGAGAGGGCCTTTGCGAGCGAGGCGATCCTTTCCTTGTTGGAGCTGGCAGCCGATCGGATGATCATCTTGCATTCTTTGGTGAAGACCAGCGAGTCGGTGTTGCTTGTGCCAATCATCCTCTCTATCTCGGGCAGGGCGATGGTGCGCAGGGTGTTGTAATATTGGGGATAGCGCTCCGCATAGTTGCAACGGGTACGGTAGCTGCTTAGGTAGTACCTTTCGGCTTCGTCGAGCAGGTCTTTGCCTTGCAGGTGCAAGGCGTAGTTCTCCTCCACATTGGCCAGGCTCACCGAGAAGAAGTGGGAATATTTCTTTAGGTCGTCATACAGTTGCATGCCCAGCTTGAAATAGTGTTCGGCATTCGTGTCGTCGCCGATCAGCCTGACCTGCGCGGCATAGTTGCTCGATGCGAGTGCCAATGACACCTTGTGGCGGGCAGGGTCGGCCTTCACCAGGTCCGTCCTGATGTCGAGGCTTTTTTTCATGGAGGTAAGGCCCAGCAGAGTGTCGCCCATATAGAAATGGCACAGCGAGAGGTCGTTGTAAGCAATGCCTTTCTCGACCTCAAGGAGATGGTCGCTGCGGGTCAGCAGCTCGAGGTATCTACGGGCTTTCTCGAATTTGCGCTCGTTGAGGTAGAAGCTGCCGCATTCCCATACGTAATCGAAGTCGAGGGTGTCTTTGCTGGCCCGCAGTTCCAGCCAATAGCCAGCCGAGTCATAGTCGTGCCTTAGCATGGCAATCTCATAGAGGTTGTAACAGTCGGTGGCAAAGTCTTGCAGTTCCCTCGCTTCTTGTGCCTCGCTCTTCTCGAGGTCGGCACGTACCTCCTGGTTGGCTTGCCGCAATTTGTCGAGGTCGGCGCTACGCTGCTCCATGTTGCCTTTCGACCTGATGAGCGAGTCGGCCTTGATGAGTTCGCCATTGAGGATGAGCCATCCCACCTGTCGGTTGAAGTCGTCCATGCGGTCGAAGTCCATCTTCGAGTAGCGCTCGGCCATCTCGGTGACCAGCCTCTGGCTCTCCGACTGCATCTGGGTGATCTCGGCAAGACGGCGGCGGTATTCTTCTTCGTTGATTTTGTTTTGCGCTTTCAGCTGTTTCACCTCGGTGCGTAGCTGGTTGATGCGGGCTTGCTGCGACGCATTGATTCTGTTGAAGTCCTCCATGTAGTCCTCGATTGACTGGTCGGGGAGCTCCATCAGGATGTCGATGGGTGTGGGGGAGTAGTGGCGGCTCTTGTAGCAGAAGTCCATGTCAACGAGCTGGTAGCCTTTTTTTCGCACCGAGTCGATTTGGTATTGCCGTGTCGGGACGGGGAAGGAGAAGGCTCCGTTGGTGTCTTTCACCAGGGTGGCGGTACGCCCTTTGATGTAGACGGTGGCTCCTTTGAGGCCCTCGCCGTGGATCAGGTTGCCCTTCGCGTCCAAGCGACCACGGGTCTTCACGTAGCCCTGTTGTGACTGGGCACATAGCAGAGTGGCCATCAGCAGGGCTAGTGAGAGGACGAGGAGTCTTTTCATGGCTTATCTCAATAGGATGACTTCGTCGCCGCCGCAGGGCATGGTCAGGGTGTCGTTAGCCAAGGGCAGCTCGCAAGTAACGATGTAATAGCGTTGTTGTTTCTCCAAAGGCACGAAGAGCGATACCTTGCCCTCGTCGTCTGTCGTGGCTTCGATGCCTGCGATGCCCATTTTGGTGTCGGTCACCGCGGTCTCCTCGTTGGGGTTCCACAGCGTGAAGACGACGTCACCGTAGACGCTGGGGTCACGCGCTATCCCAAGGGTCATGTCGGGCGTGAGCGTCAGGGTGGTGTCGAGGCTCAGGAAGTCGGCGCAGGTGACCGTCAGGTGGACGGGTTTGCCCGAGAAACGATGTGGTATGTTATTGAAGACCAATGGACTTTCGAGTGATGCTAGGGTGTCGGTCTTGGTCTCATTGTCGAGTTCCAAGGTCACGACGGCGTCGCTTAGCGGGGGCAGGTTGTCGTTGTGCACCGAGGCTTCTTCGAGTTGCAGTTTGGCATCGAAGGGTTGGTTGGCGCGCCACACGAAGAACAGGGCGCACAGCACGGCGATGATGCCCACCGTCCAGGCCACGGCCTTGCGGATGAGCTGCCGTTTGTGGCGTTGCCAGATGGTGTCGAACTCGACGCCCAAGAGTTTGGAGACGAGCTGCACATAGGCTCGCTCGCGGTTGAGCCACGGCCAGCGGTAGATTTTTTCGTGTATGTTGGCGCCGAGGATCTCGGGCAGCCCCAGCTGGTCGACGATGGGGTTGAAGCATTCCGTGGCGGGGTCGCCGCTGTGGGGGACGCCTTCGACGATGAAGAAATGGATGTTTTGGGTGCGTCCGAGGCTGTGGAAGAACTCGATCTCTTTGCCCACCCATTCCGACTGTGCCGAGTGGGGCGAGCAGATGACGATGAGGTTCTTGGAGGCTTTCAGCCGTTCCTGAAGCTCAGCGGTGAGGCCGCCGGGCTGTATGTCGGATGGGGCGAAAAACACAGGCTTGATGGGGGTCTTGTCCCATCCGTGCTCGCTGCACAAGGTGGCGGGCATCTTGTAGTGCTCCAGCTTCTTCTGGAGTTTCTTGCCCCATTCGGTGTCCTTCGAGTTGTAGCTGATGAAGGCGAAATATTTGTAGTCGGCGCTCATGGTACGAGTGTTATTGCAGGTTGAAGGTGGTCTTGATGACCAAATAGTCGTAATGTTGCATCTTTGGGGTGAGGTCGTCGTAGCTCATGATGCATTCATGGGTCTTCTTGACCTCGTCGGTGGCCTTGCCGGGCGTGTAGCCCAGGGCCACGTGCGAGGCTTCCCAGCGGATGTGCTCGTGGACGGCGAGGTAGTGAAGCACATGCTCCACATGGGCGTCATCGCCGGTGTAGTGGGTCTGTGCCGCGTCGTAGTCGGCAGGGATGCATTGTGCGATCTCACGGCGGTGGTCGTAAATCTCGGGGCCGATAAGGGCCAGCTTGGTGGCGACGTGGAAGCAGTTGGCAAAGTCTTGCGAGCGCTGCCTGACACGCTTGGCGTGAGTCTTATAGCTGTCAGTGGTCTTGATCTCCTTTTCGCGGTCTTCCCACATCGCGTCGGCGTCGCGTGTCTCGCCCGAAGCCCGCTGGTAACCGGCGAAGTAGTTCTTGGCACGGGCCGTCAGGCTCTCGTTGGTCATATTGTCGTAGGTCCACACCTCGTGTTGGTTGCCGAAGGTGCGGATGCAGTCGTGGTACTGCTCGATGGCGTTGTAGTGCTGCAGGGTGATGTCGTCGAGGTGGCTGGGGTTCTCCTGGGCGATGAGGATGAGGAAGTTCTTGGTGAGGTCCTTGCCATGGCGGTAGGCGTATTCCACCAAGTCGACGGCGATGCGCAGGTTGAAGCGGTCGTCGCCTAGGCACACTACGATGTAGTTCAGCGTATCGATGCGTTGCGCCAGGTCGTCCCAGAAGGCGTTGCCACCGATCTCCCATGGCTTATAGGTGATGCCGGCACTTTCGTTCATGCCGGGGAAGTTGTTGCGGTAGGCGCTCTCGATGTTGGCCATCTGGCGGTCAACGACGCAGCAGGAGAAAGGACTCTTCTTGTAGTCCTTGCCGACAAAACTGCCGTGTTCGTATAGGAAAGCCAGCACCTCACGTCCCGTCTCGCCGAAGCCGAGGATCATGGCATTGAAGGCCGAGCTCACCCATCCCTCTTGCCGTCCTTCCGCGTCAACGCCCTTGTCGACAAAGTTGACGGGAAGCAGCTCGGTGCAGTTCTTGATGTTGCGCACGGCGAGATACGACGAGTCGACCAGGTGCACGTTCATCGACGGTGTCTTGGTCATCGCGTCTTCGTACATACGGTTGACACCTTCGCGGCAGGCACGGCAGAAGATCTCGGCGGTGCAGCCGCTGTTGTGGAGCACCTCGGCACAGTGCAGGTTCTCACTCTCGTCGTCGCCCAATAGGTATATCTTGCACGACGGGGCTTTCAAGAAAGCGTCAAGGTCTTTGATGTTCATCTGCTGGCAGATGTCCTTACCATGAACCTCGCTCAGCGGGACGCGTGAATAGACGATGGCACTGAAGGGTCCCAGGCTCTCCTCGGTGCGGCTCTTGAAGAGACGCTGTATCTTCTCCCAGATCGACAGGTCCATGTAGCTCTCTTCGGGGTCGGGATAGCCTACCAAGATACGGGGTTGGTCGGGATGTTGTTTGCGGATGTCCTCAGCCAAAGCCACTGAAATCTCACCACCCAAGAAGAATATGTGGACGTTTTCGGCCTTGTCTTTGTTGGCTATGAGCCACGAGCGTCCGGCCCTTCTCCTGTTGATGGCCTTGATGACCAAGGCGATGGAGGTGAGGATGGCCAAGATAAAGGTGATGATATAGATGAAAGTCAGCCAAGGCACTCCCGGCGCATATTCGTTAGGCCCGAAGTCATGCCCGAAGAGGTATTCCTGGTAGCCGTTGTCGAAGAAATGGGTCTGGAAGATGAACAACTCAAACGAATGGAACAGCGAGAGGGCGAAGATGGAGAACCAGCTCTTCTCGCCCTGGGCGATATGGGAGATCACAAACATATCCGCGGCCGTGTGGATGACGACGATGGACAGCGCGCAGATAAGCAATGTCTTGAAGAATAAGCGGTTGCTCTTGCTGTTCTTAGCGAGGATGAGATAGTATACCACGCCGATGGCGATGCCGACGACAAAGGCCATGACTTGGAATGCGGGTGAGTTGCTCATAATCAGTTGTTGTTTTTGTTATTCTTCTTTTTTAATGCTCCAGCCGAGTTTCATGATGAGCTTAAGCGTGGCCACAGCCGTTTGGCGGTCGTAGTCTTTCTCGCTCTCGGACAGTTCGTCGTATTCGACGAGGCAGGGGTGTTGTTTGAGTGCGTCGTTGCGTTCGGGGCCGAGGGTCCAGCCGTCGTTGAGGCGGCCGAGGGCCCAGTTCTCATGGACGTTGCGCGCCATCTTTTCGACAAGCTCCTGGAGGTCGTCGGAGAGCTCTACATCGCTGGTGTCGATGGGGTGGGGGGTGTAGGGAGTTGGGTACATCGCTGTTTCTTCAGAGTCTGTGATTATATTATAGGTCTACGTTATTAAAATACTCAATGTCATTCTCGTTCTCTATAAGATATAAGGTTACAAAATAACCAGCAGAGCCACAATTGCTATATATCAAGAAATAGTATCCATCCTTTTCGTACAATGAGGTCTCAATGCAATATGCATCATTTTTTTTGTCGGTTATGTGTTTAAATCCTCCTTTTTGTGCTATGTTATTTGCAGTTTCTATTATCGTTCTATCGCCTCCAGACATTAATTCTATTTTCATCACCACAGGTCCAATCTTATACCCCATAAGTGTGATGATACTAATTGCATCTTGTCCAGCTTCGTCTTTCATCAAAGCGCTGCCATTAAATCTTAGCTTTGCAATGTAATCCAATTTGTTTGAAAATGGACAGTTGTCATCGGCAGATTCAACACCAAGATCTCTTTGGGTGAGTAGCTCATTGTTTGAAAACATATTCCAATAAGAACAGCCATTTTCTTTAGATTGTCTGATGTAGTCATTGATGATATACAGAACGTCTAATTTGTCCTCATTGACAGTGCTGCTTCCTTGATTGTTCGTTATAGTTTGGCAGTCTTCATTGTGTTTGTTCTGTATAAAATGAATGGTTAGTGCCAAACCTGCTATGATGATTGCACCAAGAAGTATGATGAGGGTGTAATTCTTCTTTTTTTTGTGTAGAAACTTAGCTTTGAGAGTTTTGTAGAAATCGTTAAAGTAGTATCGGTTATATTCAGGACCGTTTTTTTTGGTGACTTCGATAATGTCGTCAGGTAATCCTTCAGGGAAACCTGTGACTCCGGATAAAAAGACGGGAATTATGTTTTTGTTTTGCTTTAATGCGTAAGCCAATTCACATCTCATCCAGTCTTTCTTGGGATCAAAATCCGTGTCAAGAGTCCTATCGAATGCATGCTGGTCAACAATCAGAATAAAGTCTTTACATTGGTCGATCCTTTGGAATAATTGTGTGTCGAAATCTCCAGCACGTAATGTGTCAATGTCAAAAGTGACTCTGTAGCCATCACGTGTTAACAAATCGTACAAGTGCTTTGCTGTGTCGTAGCCACCTTCTCTTCGGTAACTAATGAAGACATCGTATTTTTTTTCCATGGTACTTGGTATAATCTCTTGATGACTACTCGGATTGTGACTAGTCTATAAACAAGTTTCATTCCAGCACTCTCCTCATTTCCTTCAACATCTGTTCTTCAAACAGCGTGCACTTCTCGTCGGCTTCGATGACCTCGCAGAGGTCGCGGATGAGGTCGAGGCGGCTGGCTTCGGTGTCGGCATAGAAGGGCTTGTTCTCGCGGATGCATTCGAGGGCCTCGGCGTCGTTCATCTTGGCGAAGATGTTCTCCATCTTGTCCACAGTGTCGAAACCGCTCTTCTCGAGCATCACTCTCACTTCTTCCGGCTGGATGACGCCATCGACGTTGGCGATATAAAGCATCAATAAGGTCTTGAATTCTTCTTTGTTCAGTGTCATGGTATATTTCTTTTTATTGTTGTTCAATTAATTATGCATCGGCTTCAGCAGGTCGTTCACGGTCTTCACGGGGTTGAAGGTCTCGATGGGCACTTCGACGAAGATGGTGATCCAGTCGGCCATGGCGCCGTTCCAGAGGCCGGGTAGCTCGAGGGCTTTCAGTTCGCGGCCGTCCTTCGACTTGTTGGAGTCGAAGCCCGTGTTGGCGTCCACGTAGTCGGTCAGGTTGAAGGCCTCGCCCTGATAGTTCCAGCAGCCACACACCAGGTCGACGGGGTTGAAGTGTGTCGAGCCTTGGAAGATGGCCTCCTGTTGTGCGTCGCCGTGGTTGATCTGCGACGACTCGATGATTTGCAGCGACACCTCGTCGTCGTCGTTCTTCACCCAGAAAGGACCGCCGCCAGGCTCGCCTTCGTTCTTCACCATGCCGAAGATGCGCATCGGGCGGTTGAGTTTGTT
>JAEEGL014596005.1_pt1 | contig 39347 bp, 30 predicted proteins | sample 9134231 | NCBI WGS metagenome assembly JAEEGL01 (sample SAMN16246548, study PRJNA631951) | gut metagenome | biome: gut microbiome; feature: rumen; material: fiber-attached | host: Bos | place: Iran: Karaj | collected 2018-10 | reverse complement strand
CAAAATCTTCGATGACAAGAGTTTACAGTGACAAGATTGACTCTAACAGAGTAAGCAGGGTTGCTGCAGTTTTAGAAAAGAGAACAGGCTTGAGATTTTCTGATCAGGATATTTATATAAATGTTGCAGGCGGAATGCGTCTTACAGAAAGCGCAATTGATACAGCTCTTGCAGCAAGTCTCTATTCTGCAAGAACAGGAGTTCCGGTTTTAAAAGATACTGTTTTAATCGGAGAATTAAGTCTTGCAGGAGAGATAAGACCTGTTGCAAGAATAAAGCAGAGGGCAAAAACTGCAGCAAGCCTCGGGTACAAAAAAATTCTTGCACCCGAAAAAGATGAAGGCATTACACAAGTGTGTGATATAAGTGCGGTTATCAAAAATTCTTTTGCAGCAAAAAAATAATTTAGATGGAACAGCTAACGTATTCCGAGATTAGAAAGAAGCGAAACGATATCTGCTCCTGCTGCAAATGTTCCGATTGTAGAACCAAGTGATGATAAAATAAATACTATAAGCACGCGGATTATTCTGTTTTTATACCAGCCTTTAACAGAAAGCGCATCGTCCTGAAGATTTTCCATATCAGAAACCTTTGGCTTACAGACAACCGCCTGAACGATTCCCGTTAAAAATCCTACACCGATTAAAGGACACAGCGATGTTAAAGGCGCTCCGGCAAATGCAACTAAAATCGTAACCGGGTGCCCGAGAGAAAGAACTGTTCCGAGTGAGGCAAGGATGCCGTTCCAGAGAATCCAGCTTACAAGCATGTCGCTTCCTACTTTCTTTCCGCCAAAAATAAATCCTGCCGCGATAAGGCCTGCGATGATTACAGGGATTGCCCAGCCGATTATTTTTCCTGCACCAGAACCAGAAGGAACATTTTCTATATCTGATGTATCTGTTACGGCCTTTGCGTCGTTTATCTTTTCTAAATAGGACTCAACACCAGGAAGATGCCCCGCACCTAAAACTGCAACAACATTTTTACCGTCAGAGTTCCATATGTGAGTTGCAAGATATCTGTCGCGTTCATCGATAAGAACTTCTTTTACGGTCGGCAAAAACTCTGCAAGCTCTCCCATCATCGTATCCATCTCGTTCTGCTTCTTTAAACTTTCTATCTGATCTTCTGAAACTTCTTCTCTGTCAAATGCACTTGCAATAAGAGAAGCAAGAAGTTTGCACTTTCCGAAAAAAGAATTTTTTGCCCATGCACGGCGAAGAGTTATCTGTATTGGTCTGTCTACAAGTGTAAACGGAATGCCGTTTTCTTCTGCACATTTTATTGCAGCCATCATTTCGTCACCCGGTTTTACACCGATGTTTTTTCCCATGCGTTTCTGAAATGAACCAAGCACAAGATTTGCAAGCATTAAAAAACCTTCATGGCGTTTTAAAACTTTTATGATGTCGAGATTTTTCCAGCTTTCTGGATCTGTCATCGAACTGTAACGACGTTCGTCAAGTTCGATTGCAACGCAGTCTGGTTTTTCTGATGTAATTTCGTTTTTAACTTCCTCTATACTTTCTTTTGAAACGTGTGCCGTTCCGATTAATGTAATTTTTCTGTCACCAAGTGTTAAAACTTTTTTTGTGCTGCTCATTTTTCAAGGCTCCATTCTGCAAGACGATATTCAAAAAACATCGGACTCTGCATGTTCTTTACTTCTCCGTAATATTTTAGAGCAAGCTGTTCTTTATTCTTTAATTCATAATAAAGCGCAAAATAATAAAGCATTTTTCCGCGTACGTTTGTTTTATCTTCTTTTTGAATTTTTAATGCAATGTCTGTTTCTGCATTTCCAGGTCCCATGTCGTGATACATTCTTATCATCTGGAACGCAAGAGTTGTCTTATCTGACATTCCTTTCATTACAGTTTCCAGAAACATTTTTCCTTTCTGGTAATTTCCTGCTTTATTCCAGCAGGCAAAAATCATGAGAGGGTAAGAAACATTTTCTTTGTTATATGAATATGCTTTTTCAAATGAGGCTCTTGCTTCGTCCCAGTTTCCTTCGTGCCATGCAAGTATACCGAGTGCTTCATATGCAAAATAATATTTTGGATTTGTTTCTACAACCTTGCGGTAATCTTTTAAAGCCTTATCAAATTTATTCTGTTCATCATAAAGACCTGCACGATATGCGTATGCAAGAAAGTAATCCGGATTTATAGAAATTGCTTTTGTCCATGCTTTTTCTGCATCATCAAATTTTCCTAAAAAGCGCGAATACGTTCCGAGGTCCATATAAAATTCGTAATTGTCATTTTCGATTGCGATTGCTTTCTGAACATATTCAACTGCATATTTATATCTGTCATCTTCTGCTTCGAGTTTTCCAAGATACTGATATGCGATTGCATCGTTTGGATTTATCTCAAGCATTTTGTTAAATGCTTTTTTTGCTTCTTCGATATCGTTAAGGTAATAAGAAGTCTGTCCGTAACCGAAAAGCGCATTCTGATCTTCAGGAGATTTTACGAGTGCCTTCTGATAATAAGTTCTTGCTGTCTTGTATTTTCTCTGCAGTACATTTTCCTGTGCAAGTTCGATGTTTGCAGTCGTGTTGTTTGGATCGAGTGCAAGAACTTTTGAAATTGCTGCATTTTTCTGCGCCTTAGTTTTATCACCGCCTGCTTTTGCCGCGATGATTTTCATTTCAAGTACATCAATGTTAGAAGGATTTTTCTGTTCAAGACGGGATAAAACTTCTGAAGCTTCTGCTGTTCTTGCTGCAGAAATTAAAAGTGAAGCCTTTATCATTAAAAGCCCTTCATCATCCTTTAATTTTTCATCAAGGCTGTCAAAAGACGAAATTGCTTCGTCTATTTTGCCGGAATTAAGAAGCGACTGAAGCTCCTGTACGAATTTTACTTTTGGATTCTGCGATTTAGCTGCAGAAGTTGTCTTCTGAGTCTCCTGGGCTTTGCCGGTAGATTTTGCATCTGCTGCAAAAACTGCTGCCGAAAAAATACCCCAGACACACAATACGGCAGATATCTTTTTTATCATTCTAAAACCTGCGATTTTCATCGGAATTTCCTTAATTTTCATATTTTTTAACATCTTTTACCTATAAATAGTGTTCAAATAGTTGATTTTCCCGTGTTAGTTTTATAAACTAGACAAAATGCGTAATCATGTAGTTAGAAAGTCACTCGGGCTATTTGTCCTTTACGCCGCTATTATTGTCGGCATTTTTGTAATTCAATTTAGAAGCGATTCTATCATAAGAAAAACCATTCATTCAATGAGGGTTACACTTATAGAGGCAGAAAACACTCCCGGAAAAACAAAGTTAAAGAACCAGTTTCAGGTTGCTTATAACGGAATTCAGTTTACCGCCGATGACAACAATCCGCTGGAATACACGATAAATGGTAGCACAAAAAAGGCTTTTCTCAAAGACTATGAAGAAACAGACCTCTCGCTTACACTCCTCTTTTCTGACAACATAAAGCTTACTTTTGCACTTACTGATATGTCAGAAAAATCTCCCCTCATGATTACAGGAGAATTTCCTGAAAAAATAACCCATGTTTCAATTTCTGCAAAGCCGTTAAGCGGTTTTTCTTTTACTGAACAGAAGGCAAAACAGGCAATCCTTGAGGGAAGAAACTCGACTTACTCTCTCGTAGCACCTCACTTAGACAATAACAGACTCGTTCTCCTGCAGAATTCTAAATTTGCACGATACAGTACTTTTGTTAAACAGGCAGAATTCTCGATTGACGCTGCAGCAGAAATTGCAGGTGCTTCAAAGGCAGAATTTGATAATTCCATCGAATCACTCAGTTCGACAATTATTTCTGAGTTTATGAGACAGAGCCAGAGCGACGTTACATTTACTGCAGGTCTTACTGAACAGACTGTAATTTCCTATGCGGCAATCATGGGAAAGGCCGGAAGATATAATGAAGCTTTAAATACTGTTCCGGATGTATTTATAAAGGGAACAAAACGTACTTTCCTTTCTGCCCCGTTCTTTGGCGGTCTTGCAAAGGTTGCACCGGGCTTACAGATTCAGATGGAAAACTACAAGAACATGATTTTACAGGCAATTTCTGCTTCGTCATGCGATGTTTTTGCAACCGATTACATTGCACAGTATTTCCTTATAAATGAAAACGACCCTAATGTTGCACGCGTACTTTCGCTGCCTGCAAGTCTTACAAACAATAATTTTACAGTTGCACAGGCAACCGGAATTCTTAGAGTTTATTCAACTTTAAAAATCGAAGGCTCTGAACTTGCAGAACGCCTTGAACCGGTTCTTGAACCATGTGTAAAGAAGATTTCTGACTCGTGCAAGCTTGATAACCAGAGAATTCATGTTGCAGAAGATGACATTAACCTTCCTGTAATCCAGGCTGTAGAAGCAGGAGATGCTTTTATCCAGTATGGTCTTGCAACAAGCTCAGAAACAATCGAAAAATGCGGTTATTTAATCGTTAACTCATATCTTTCGGACCTTGCAGGACTTGATCTTAGAACGCTCTGCGAGATTTACCCGGCTGTAGTTCATCATAACACATTCTATCCTCATTTTGAGAAGATACGCATGATAGAAGGCACACCTGTGTGGGCATGGACTATTGCACGCGAAGTAAACATTACGATAGACGAAAACCGCACGCTTTATGTAGACATCGACTTCCCGCTCGGACTTACGCATTATGTTATCCTGACCGGTGTAAATCCTTTCGTGCGCATCCAGATTTACAATATGGACTTCAGGACAGACCCGCAGTTTGAAATTTACAACTCGTCGGGCTATGTATACAGAGCTTCTATGAAGGGCCTTCTCTTAAAATCAAGGCACAAGTCACAGCATGAAATCGTCAAGCTTTATTACCGCGATTTGACAGCTGGAACTGCCACGGAAGCTGCAGGCGAAACCAGCACTGAATAGGTTAAAAAGCGATTTTTAACAGGAAATTCTCAAATTTATGAAATTTTTTTAAATTTTATGAGTAAATTTGATAAATTTGTGATATAATTATAAAAGTTTTTCACTCGGTCAAATACCGAAATCCGTAATGAGGGTTTGCGGTTTGACATGAGCAGACAGGAGTTTTTGTGAACAAAAAAGATTTCCCAAAAATCCATTTCTATGATCAGGATTTTGTAGATATTTACAACAAAACTTGGAACTGGCTGGGTGATTTCTGGATTAATCCTAAATCAGGCGAGCCGGATCCGGACGGATATTTTGTTTATCCGGAAGACAAGCAGTACGTAATCAACCAGTTTGACTCGATTTTCTCATCGTTTTTCCTGGTATATTCGAACAGGAATTATCCTGCTAACCAGAACCTTGACTATCTTTATTCACGACAGGAAAAGAACGGTGCAATAAGATGGAAGTACGACTTAAAGAAAAATAAACCTATCCTCGATAAATCAAATCCAGAAGGCATCGGTCTCCCGCTTTTTGCATGGGCCGAATTTAACCTCTACCATAAATCTGCAAATAAAAGACGCGTAAAGGAAGTTGTTCCTGTATTACAGAAGTACATCGAGTGGATTGATGCTAACTTTAAAAAGCCAAACGGACTTTATTCTGTTCCGCATGTAGCAACCGGAATGTTTAACTCTCCTCGTGACAAAACTTATTATCCTGTAGATTTTAACGCTGCAATGGCAATCAATGCTACTCACATGGCAGCACTCGGCGATATTCTTAACGATAAAGAATTGAGCTTCCAGTACAAAAAAATGTACTTCTCTCTTAAAACAAGAATCAATTCGATGATGTGGAACCAGAAAACAGGTTTCTATCACGATCTTGATAAATCAGAAAACATGCTACCGCAGAAAACTGTAGCAGGATTCTGGCCGCTTCTGGCAGAGATTCCTAATGCAGATAAAGCAGATATGCTCATTGCACATCTTACTAATCCAAAAACTTTCGGAACTGATCATCCATTCCCTTCTCTTTCTGCTGATTCACCTGACTTTAAAGAAAGCGGTGAAGGCTACAGAGGAAGTGTTTTCCCGACAATGAACTTTATGATTATAAAGGGTCTCGAAAAATATCAGCGCTTTGATCTTGCGCGCGAATGTTCGATAAGACACCTGTATTATATTCTCGAAGGACTTTCTCCTAACGATACAAAAATCAACGGTGATATGTTCGAAGCTTATCTTCCTACAAAAGAAGGAAAAGCAAATCTTCGCGGCAAACCAAATTTCCCGCGCGTAAGATATTTACAGGCAGCAGGACTTTCTACGATTGCACTCATGATAGAAAATGTAATCGGACTTATTATAAGTCTTCCGCGTAAAACTGTAGACTGGATTATTCCTAACCTCGAAATAATGGGTATTGAAAATCTTTCTCTCAAACGAAATCTCATCACTATTTTAAGCAACAAGAGTCAGCGCGGATGGGAAATTCAGATGGAAAGTGAAAAGCTTTATTACTTTACAATCAACATTCTTGATGAAAAGAAAAAAACATTACCTATTCCGTCTGGAAAGTGTTCGATGTTGATTGATAAACTTTAACGGAGAAAAGTTATGGCAACACCGGAAGCAGTTATCGAAATAGGTTCCATCGGAATTAGGCTTCTGGTGGTTCAGGTAAAAACAAACGGCGGATGGGAAGTTCTTGATTTTTCTGAGCTCCCTGTTGCGCTTGGCCGTGATGTTTTTACGACAGGTTCAATCTCACGCTCAAATCTTGTTTTATGTCTCCAGATTCTTTCTCGATTTAAAGAACAGCTTGAAGGCTGGGGTATCAAACCTGAACAGACTTTAGTAATTGCAACCAGTGCACTGCGCGAAGCAAAGAATCCTGATCCAATCACAGACCGTATTTTTATCAAGACAGGTTTTAAAGTAAGAGTTATAGACGGAATCGAAGAAAACCGTCTCATGTATCTTGCAGTTACCAACAAGATAAAACTTTTATCAAAGAAAAATGTAAGCGAAGATTCTATTATCCTCGAAGTCGGCGGCGGCTCTACAGAAATGATGCTCATCAAGGAAGGCAAAATGGCCGGCGCACATTCATTAAAAATCGGTACAATCCGTATCGAACAGAACTTAAATCTCCCGGCTGCAACAAACGATGACATTCGCCGTTACATTCATCAGTTTATTTTAAATACAAAGGGCTCTCTAAACGAAGACCTTGATATGTCGACGGTAAAACAATTTTATTCTGTCGGAGGCGAGCCGCGCCTTGCTGCAAAGACATACGGCAGACAGATTGCCGACGGAATATGGGAAATATCCAGAAAAGAATATGAAAAGTTTGTAAAGGAAATCGAAACATATTCTCCGGAAGAACTTGTTGCAAAATTTAAAATTGACTACAACGAAGCGAGCTCGCTTTATATTGGTCTTTCGATTTATGAAATGTTTATTCAGCTGACTAATGTAGAAAAAATCATCGTTCTCGAAACTAACATCCGTGAAGGTGTTATCATAAGCCAGATTTCAAAACCGTCAGAAGAATTGCAGTCAGAATTTTATTCTCAGATTACAGCTTCTGCAATTAACCTTTTAAGAAAATATCACGGTGATCTTGAACACGCTTTTTATGTACGCGATGTAAGCCTTAAGATTTTTGATACTCTTAAAGATGAAATTGGACTTGATGCAAGAACGAGAATGCTTCTTGAAGTTGCAGGAATCCTTCATGACATCGGAATGTTCATAAGACTCGGCGACCACCAGCATCACAGTCAGTACATAATTTCTAACTCAGAAATCTTTGGGCTTCGCCCGTTTGAAAATACAATCATTGCTCAGATTGCAAAGTTTCATCGAGGTTCTACACTGCCGCAGGATGATGAACAGTTTTCTATCCTGCCTCGAAGCGACCGTATGATTATCTTAAAGCTTACGGCAATTTTAAGGATTGCAGATGCCCTTGACCGCGCGCACCAGCAGAAGCTTTCTGACCTTTTTATTTCTAAGCAGAATGATACGCTTTTTATAAACACACGTTCGAGCCACAACATTCTTCTTGAAAAACAGGCATTGCAGGAAAAAGCAAATATCTTTGAATATGTCTTTGGATATAGAATCGTTCTTTCATAACGAAAGACAGAAAATGGAGGAACAGAAACACTATGGCAAAAAATACTTTCTTTAACAGAGAACTCTCATGGATAGAATTTAATAACAGAGTTCTATACGAAGCATGCAGAAGTGAGCTTCCGCTTTTAGAAAGAATACAGTTTCTCTCTATTGTAACGAGCAACTTTAACGAATTTTTCCAGGTACGCGTCGCATCGATAAAACGCGCGCAGAAAACTGATCCTCACAAAAAAGATATTTCGGGTTATACACCGACACAGCTTTTAAAACAGATTTCAATACGTGCACATGAAGTCGTAAATAAAAAAAATGAATGTCTTGAAAAAGAAATTTTTCCTCTTCTTGAAAAGGAAGGCTTTACATATATAAGACCAGATCAGTTTTCTGCAGAACAGAAAAACTTCTGTCAAAGACAGTTTGCGCAGAATTATCTCCCGCTTTTAACTCCTTTAAGAACTGACACAAGTTTTTTTCCGCTGATAAATAATCTTCTTTATCATGCAGCATTTCTTTTAAAACCTATGCAGGATATCAATCCTGTTAATAAAGAATTTTTCGTAAAAGAAGGAAAAGCTGCAATTGCTGTAGTACAGATTCCGACGGGAGTATCAAGACTTATATGGCTTCCTGGTAATGAAAAAAACAAACAGTTTACTCTGCTCGATGATCTCATCCTCGAATTTGGAACCGCGCTCTTTCCGGGATTTGAAGTAAAAGAATCGATGCTTTTTAATGTAATACGTGATGCAGATTTTGCTGTTGACGAAGATGCAGGAAGTAATTTTATAGAAGCAATGGAAGAAGTTCTTGTTAAAAGACAGTCTTCTTTTGCAGTAAGACTTAACTGTAATAACTCCAGCAGTGAACTTAAAAAATTTATCATGCAGAATTTAAATCTTGGACAGGATGATGTTTATGAATGTGATAATCTTATCGATCCAGGTGTTCTTCTTGAAATCGGAAAATCAGAAGAAACTTCAAGATTAAAATTTGAAAGCTGGGAACATTTTGCATCAAAGAGTCTGCCGGAAGAAGAACCTTACTGGGATGTTCTTAAACAGCACGACGTTCTTTTACACGTTCCGTATGAAAGCTATAACCCTGTTGTAAAATTTATTTCTGATGCTGCAGATGATCCTGATGTAATTTCTATAAAAATGACTCTTTACAGAACAGGAAGTGACTCACCTATCATCAATGCTTTAAAGAAAGCAGCCCAGAACGGAAAGCAGGTAACAGTACTTGTAGAATTAAAAGCAAGATTTGACGAAGAGCGCAACATCGTATGGGCAAACGAACTTGAAAAGGCGGGCGCTATCGTTATCCAGGGAATCGTAAACTTAAAAGTACATGCGAAAGTCCTTATGATAATCAGAAAAGAAGATACTTCGATAAAACGCTATGTTCACCTGTCGACGGGTAACTATAATCCAAAAACCGCCCGCCTCTACAGCGACATGTCTCTCTTTACTTCTAACCAGCTGATTGCAAACGATGTGACGACTTTCTTTAACATCGTTACAGGTTACTCTGCATTACAACCGATGAAGATTTTAAGCATGGCACCGGTAAATTTAAAGACAAACATTCTTGCAATGATTCAGCGTGAAATAAGATTCTCAAGTCCAGAAAATCCTGGAATGATTATAGCAAAAATGAACTCGCTCACACACGAAGAAGTTATAAATGCACTTTACGATGCAAGCCGCGCGGGAGTAAAGGTTCTTCTTAACATACGAGGTATCTGTATGCTTATTCCCGGGGTAAAGGGAATGAGCGAAAACATCCAGGTTATCTCGATTGTCGACCGCTATCTTGAACACGAACGCATCTTCTATTTTAAGAACAGCGGACAGAGCGAAATTTATCTGTCGAGTGCAGACTGGATGGACAGAAATCTTGACCGACGCATCGAACTTATGTTCCCGGTGCTTGAACCGGATATTTTTGCAGAAATAAAAGAAACTCTTGATACATATATAAATTCAAACATGAACGCGCATCAGCTTAGAAGCGACGGCCAGTGGATTGCAAGAAAACCTATTACCTCGCAGGAACCAAAGCGCGCTCAGGAAATTCTTTACAGAAAATACAAGAAAATTGCAGAAAAAAAATCTGCGCCTAAAATCCAGTTTAAAATAAGACGACGCGGATAAACAGGATGATTGTGTGCACGTTCACACAAAAATTAACCAGTATTTTTTGCTATTTTAAGAACGATTTTTTTATAGTCTGATGCCGCTTTGAGTGTAAAATATCTCGAACGCGAAATAAGGTTTTCATGCCTTTTTTGCGCTTTTAAAAACACAGGCATAAGGGGCTTTTATGAAAAAAATCACTTATATTACAGCCGTTCTGGCTTCGGCAATGATGCTTTGTCTTACATCATGCACTAAGATAAAAAGATATGAAGGTTACAAACTTTTGTGGCATGATGAATTTAACGGCAAAACACTTGATGACAAAATATGGAACAGAGAAATCCGTCCTGCAGGATGGACTAATCATGAGCTTCAGGCTTATACAGAAAGCGATGAAAATATTTATGTAGAAGACGGCAAACTCGTTCTTCGTGCCGTTCAGAAAACATTAAAAAGCGGAAAGCATTATTACACTTCTGGAAAAGTTCAGACATCAAACAAAAAAGATTTTACATACGGAAGAGTATGCGTAAGGGCAAAAGCTCCAAAAGGAAAAGGCTTGTGGCCAGCAATCTGGATGATGCCTACAAAAGAAAAATACGGCAACTGGCCTGTATGCGGTGAAATCGACATCATGGAAGTTTTAGGAAACGAACCAGAAAAAACTTACGGAACAATTCATTACGGCGCACCACACGGACAAAAACAGGGAACATACATTCTTTCTGGCGACTCATTTGCCGACAGCTTTCATGAGTTTAGCGTAGAATGGGAACCTGGAAAATTCCGCTGGTATATCGATGACATTCTTTTTTACGAAGAAAGCAACTGGTTTGCAAAAAGCCGCGGCGGTGAAGATTTTGATTATCCTGCACCGTTTGATCAGGATTTCTACATCCAGCTTAACCTCGCTGTAGGAGGCGACTGGCCTGGAAAACCAGATGACTCTACAGATTTTGAAAAAGCAAAATTTGAAATCGATTACGTAAGGGTTTACCAGAAAAAAGTATATGACACAAACGTAGAACGTCCTACAGTAAAATTTCCAGAGCCTGATGCAAAAGGAAATTATGTTCACAACGGAACATTTGAAAAACAGGAAACACTTGATGGAAGTGCAAACTGGATTTTCCTTACAGCCGGCGGTGGACAGGGCGGTGCTCAGATAAAAGATTCGCAGATGATAATCACGACAACTAACTACGGTGGACTTGATTATTCGATTCAGCTTGTACATCCTGGAATCGGACACCACAGAGGTAAACACTACAGAATTAATTTTGATGCAAAAGCAGATGGTAACAGAACGTTAAAAGTTGCTGTTACAGCACCAGAAGTAAACTGGATAAGATATTTTTATGACACACCTGTTGATCTTACAGCAAACTGGAAGACTTATACTTTCGAATATGAAATGAAAGATGCAGACGACCCGCTTGCACGACTTGAGTTTAACATGGGAAATCAGAAATCAAAAGATACGATTTATCTTAAGAACGTAGAAGTAATTGAATTAGATTAAAACTTTTTTAGGAAAATCGAAAAACTAAAAAGACCTGCGGATAAAACGCAGGTCTTTATTTTAAAAGTTCTTCGATTCCGCTTTGATGTGAATAACAGAAATTTTTTATAAAAGGACGTGCAAGCAAAACCTGGCTTGCCCCGTAATAGCGTGCAAGCTCTATATCTGTTCTCGAACGTATTCCACCGTCAACCCAGATTTCCTGACAGTAATCCTTTACAATTGGACCTGCTTCTTTTAACGTTAAAGCCGTGCTGCCCTTTCTTGTTTCTACTCTTCCACCATGATTTGAAAAATAAACAATGTCAGGTTTTGCTTCTTTGACAAGTTCAATATCGTCGCGCGTAAAAACACCTTTTAACACAAACGGAACATCAATCTTTTTCATAATCGACTCTATCTGTGTTGCAGTTTTTTTCTCAAGTTTAACTTTATTTCTCATCGTAACGATATTGTATGCATCAATATCTATCCCGATATGATTTGCAACCGGAGTTGCCCATGCAATTCTGTTGATTAAATTTTCATCAGGATAAGGCTTAAAAAAAACTGCTGCCCTGCACTCTCTGTCGCGCTCCTGCTGAATCGTCTTGATTGCATTTAAACCATAAACAAGTTTTGTATCAGGCGTTCCATCACCGACAGAAAGTTTTATTCCGCTGTAATGAAGCGTCATAAAAAAATCTTCATAGAAATCTGCTTCTTCTTCCCAGCCGATATTTTCTTCTGCTCCGGTAACAGGCGCAAGTCTTATTAAGTCCATGAGCTGTTCGCGTGACAAAGAAGGAATTTTTTTAGCTCCACCTTCGTCCTCGTAAAGTTTTTTCCATGCTGAACAGTTTAAGAGAAAATTTTCATTTTTATTAACACCGCCCATTCCCGGAAGTTCATCTGTACAGCCTTTACCGTTGCAGACAGGACAACCGTGACAGCGAAATGAATCAGTCACCAAAGCAAATTCCTGTTTTCTTTGCAGCCTCAACTAAAGGCTCATCTTTTTTTACACTCTTAACCTGTGATGCAACATCACGAAGAGGGATTCCTGTAATCTGATTGTTCTGCCATACAAGAATTTTTCCGAACTCGCCGCGCGCAAGATAATCTGCTGCAGTACTTCCAAATAAAGTTGCCATATACCTGTCAAATGCATCAGGAGAACCACCACGCTGCAAATGTCCTAAAACAGTACAGCGCGTTTCAAGACCGGTCGCTTCCTGAATTTCTTTTGCAACCCTTTCGCCGATTGAACATCCCATTTCTGCGCGCGCTTTTTTGAAAGCCTTTTTATCGAGCTTAGATTCTTCTTTATTTTGTGCACCTTCAGAAACAACTACGATAGAGTAATTCTTTCCCGTTTTTTTATTTGATTCAATTTTTTTTGCAATATTTTTTATATCATATGGAATTTCTGGAAGAAGAATTACATCTGCCTTTCCTGCAATTCCTGAACACAAACCAATCCAGCCGACTTTGTGTCCCATAACTTCGATTACCATAACACGGCTGTGACTAAACGCCGTCGTATGAATTTTCTCGATGGCCTCTGTTGCAATATCAACTGCAGTATGAAAACCAAAAGTATAGTCTGTGTGTACGATATCATTGTCTATTGTCTTTGGAAGCCCGATTACATTTAAGCCTTCGTCAGAAAGAAGCCCTGCTGTCGTATTACTGCCGTTACCGCCAAGCACGACAAGGGCATCGAGTCCCCATTTCTTATAGAATTTTTTTATTGAATCAACGGCAGAAAGCCCTGTCTTTTCTATTTTATCCTGATTTTTAAAAGGTTTTTCCCTTGTCGAGCCTAGAATCGTTCCGCCTTGAACAAGAAGATTATCCATATCTTCGCTTTTTAACGGAATGCACTGACCGGCCTCAAAACCCTTGTAGCCGTTCTGAATCCCGACAAACTTCATCCCATATTCATTTATGCCCGTCAGACACAGGCCCCTGATTGCTGCATTTAATCCCGGAGCGTCCCCGCCAGAAGTGAGCACGCCGACCGTCTTTACCTTAGAATCTCTCATACTTTAATTATATCAAAAAAGAGTTAAAAAACAAGAAAATAACCGGGCAAAATCATAAACTTAAGGTTTTTAAATCCGATAATTAAAAGACCGATTATCACAAAATAAACCAGGGGAAATTGATGAAAAATTACAGAATATCGCAGATTTTAGCCGGTATTTCTTTCTTTATATTGGCAGTTTTACTGTCCTTTTGTCTGCTTTTTTCTCTTCTTGAAAGCGGAACAACACAAGGCGGAATTTACGGTTTAGCATGCGCTTTAGGCTTGTCTTTAAGGAAAGCGTATGGATTCTGCTGCATTTTAATTCCGGCATTCTTTTTTACAGTTTCAATGATTCTGTTTGTTGCAAAAATCACATTTAAAAAATGCATCTATATAAGTTTTAGTCTTATTCCGTTTTTTACAGCTGTAATAAGCGAAAAAGTTTACAAGGCAGCTCCTCACAATATGCCAGGTCCTGTTGAATTTATCAAACTCGTTCTTACAATTGCGGCAACCGAACTTATCATGGCAATAGAATATCTTTTTGCAGGAATCGTCGGCGAAAGAATCGCGTTAAAAAAATACCGCCAGTTAAAGGGTCTTGATGAAAAATCCCCCGAAGAAGTATTTGAAAACAACACAGCAGAAACAGAAAAAGCAGGCGCAGATTTTGATACTCAATATACTGAATTTAAGCCAGAAACAGAAACTACTCTCGATGAAGAACTTACAGAAGCCCTTTCTGACAAAACGGCAGAATATACTTTTGAAAACCCTGATGAAACAGGAATCATTCCGGATGAACCGGTTTTAGAAGATGAAATAACATTTGAAGATTCTTCGTATGAAAATGATACGACCGAAGATGCTGCTCTCGATAACGATGCAGATTTACAGTCAGACGTTCCGGACTATGACGGATTTTCTGAAACAGAAAATGACGACTTTAATGTCGAAGGCGCAGATTTACAAACCGACAACGCGCCGGCTGCTGCAGATATGCAGACAGACTTTGACACCGACAACGCGGATTTCCAGAGTGACAGTGATTTTCAGAGCGACAATAATGATTTACAAACCGACAACGCGCCGGTTTCTGACTTACCGGAAGAAAGCGAAATCGTAAAAGAGCCTACACTTGTAGAAACAGACTTACAGGGCGAACGAAATGTAAACGATGTATTTTCGCTCATGGATAAAGAAATAAAGGAACGCCTCGAAAACGGCAGCGAATTTGTTCACGGAGAAGATTCGAAAGACTCTGACGCAGCCGGCGCGGGCAATACAGAAAATCAAATTGCTAAAAAATCCGTAAAAGAAGCAGAGGCAGAAATTCGCGAAGAAAAGAAACCTAAGCAGAAAAGAAAAGGTGCATATAAAATTCCTACAGAAGGATTGCTCGAAGAATTTGAAGACCAGCAGTACTGGATTATCGACAACAAGACAAACGCCGCATCTGCACAGTTAAAGGAAACCCTCGAAGAATTTAAAATCGCTGCAGAAGTTACAGGAATCAGAAAAGGACCTGTCGTTACGATGTTCGAAATCTTACCTGCACCAGGCGTTAAGCTTTCTAAAATTGTTCAGCTTGCAGATAACATCGCTCTTCGCCTTGCAGCAAGTTCAATCCGTATCGTAGCACCAATCCCAGGAAAGCGCGCAGTCGGAATCGAAGTACCAAACGAAAACCGCGCTATAGTAACGTTCCGCGAACTGATAGAACTGAACCTCCCTGAATATAAAAAAATGGCCATCCCGGTAGTTCTTGGAAAAGATATCCAGGGAGAAGCACAGCTTTTAGACATTGCAAAAACCCCTCACCTTTTGATTGCAGGTTCAACAGGCTCTGGAAAATCTGTTTGTGTAAACTCGATTATTCTTTCGATCTTATACAAACGCACACCGGAAGAAGTAAAATTAATTCTTGTCGATCCTAAAATCGTAGAATTAAAACTTTACAATGATATTCCGCATCTTTTAACTCCGGTAATTACAGAACCTAAAAAAGCATTGCAGTCTTTACAGTACTGTCTTTGCGAAATGGAACGCCGTTATGCACTTCTTGATGGACTTGGAGTACGCGACATCATAAACTACAACAAGCGCGTAGAAGAAAGACATATTGCAACAGAAAAACTTCCTTACATCGTTGTAATCATCGATGAGTTTGCAGACCTTATGGCGACAACAGGAAAAGAACTTGAGTCTACAATCGCACGTCTTTGTGCAATGAGCCGTGCTGTAGGTATTCATCTTGTTCTTGCAACACAGAGGCCTTCTATTGATGTAATTACAGGTTTGATTAAAGCAAACATTCCTACACGAATTGCATTCATGGTTGCTTCTAAAATGGATAGCCGCATCATCATAGATCAGGTTGGAGCAGAAAAACTTCTCGGACGCGGTGACATGCTTTATGCAAGTGCAACAGATCCATTCCCGGTTCGTATCCAGGGAACATATGTAAGCGATGATGAAGTTGAAAACGTAGTTGAATATGTAAAGGGATTCGGCGAGCCGGAATATATCGATGAAGAAATCTTTATCGAAGATGAAGACGATGCTCTTGCAGAACCAAGTCTCTTTGGTGATGGAGACGATCCTCTTTACAACAAGGCACTTGAAATCGTACTCGAAGCAGGTAAAGCATCGGCTTCTTATATACAGCGAAGATTAAAGATTGGATACAATAGAGCGGCTCGCCTCGTAGAAGACATGGAAGCACGCGGCATTGTAGGTCCTGCCAACGGAAGTAAACCGCGCGAGATTATCCACACGCCGTAGACCGTGCAAACAAGGATTTTCTATTTTACGATTACTACAAGATTAGAACTCTGGTCATTGGCCGGAGTCTTTTTATAATCAGAATAATATTCGATGGATGTAAATCCTGCTTCGCGTGCAAAAGATTCTATTTCATCTCTGCGGATCGGATAAACAGATGCTTTTGTACATACTGGATAGATTCTTCCGTTGCCTGTTTCTACATTCTGCGTAAGATAATATTCTTCTTCGTTTACACATTCAAGTTTGCTTTTAAGCGTAACACGAATACTGCTTAACTCAGGTAAAATCGATGTAGATTTTTGAATATATAAATCGTAATTGTAAAGCTGCAGGACAACCATTCCATCCGGTTTTAAAAGCTGTTTGCAGTCAAAGAAAAATTTTCTTAAAAGAACTTTGTCGTGAATAAAAATAATTCTATTGTTAAGACATGAAATTACATTATAAAAACCTTTTCCAAGAAAGCGGACCATTTCGATTGTTGACATCTGGAAAAATCTTACAGCCATAAGCTGGTTACGATGTTTTCTTGCAGCAGATTCCAGAAGTTCTTTTATTGTTTCAAGCCCTGTAACATCTGTTATATCTTTTGCAAGTCTGTTTTCGAGAATCCCTGTTCCACAGCCGATGTTTAAAAACTTTACAGGCTTTGGAAAAACACTTAAAAGAGAATCATAAAACTCATATTGCTCCTGCGTTACAGGATACAATTCATCATAATATTCAACAATATTTTTAATCGAATCCATATTTTTTACTTAACGTTTCTTGCAATTCTAAAGCCGATTGTCTGATATCTTGAGCCCTGGATTCCTCCAAGTTCACGATAGATATCATAATAAAATTCTATTCCAGAATAATTCTTTACAAAAGTTCCACCTAAAATATAACGGTAACGACCAGATGAAGGTCCTTTATAATCAGAAACTGCATCACAGTTTAAAGTTTCTGTCCACAAACAGTCCCAGCACCACTCCGCAACGTTTCCGTTCATATCATAAAGTCCAAGTTCATTAGGTTTTTTAAGACCAACCTGATGAGTCATTTCGTCGGCATTGTTTTCATGCCATGCGATTTCATCAAGATTTGTACTCCCGCTGTAATTATTTTTGTTCTTTGATTTAGTTCCGCCCGAAGCAGCATAAATCCACTCTGCACGAGTCGGAAGTCTGTAACCATTTTTTGAATAGTCTGCAGTTACAGTTGCCTTGTTTATTCCGCGACCATTTTTGTATCTTGAAATATCATCGATTGTATAAACCGGATCAAGCCCTTCCTGTTTACTCAGACGATTGCAGAACAAAAGACAATCGTACCATGTAACGCGTTCAACAGGACGAAGCTCCTGTTTTTCATTTCCTGCCGGGGACTCGTCAAAATAAGAAGGTTTTGAATTTGATTCAACATCTTTGCTCATGACAGAGTCATAAAGCTGCTGGGTCACTTCGTACTTTGAAATATAAAAGTCACTCACGCCGAGTGAAAAAGTTTTAGGATTTTTTTCCTGCTCAAGCAGATCTACATCGGCAACCTTGAGCCCTTCTATCTGCTTTGCCTGAACCTCTGTAAATGCACCTCCCTTGATTTTTACCATTCCGTACTTATCTTTACAGCCCGATAAAACCAAAGTACATGCCAAAATACCAGAGACAAAGATAATCTGAGACTTTTTTTTCATAGCAATTCCTTTTTTTCTTTTTTTTAAATTGAATCAAATTCTAACTATTAATTTATTATAATTATAACCCACTTTTACACTTTGTCAAAAATAATTTTTATTATATACTGTTGGACATATAGGAAAAATCATGAACGAATCAAAAGACGAATACGAAAACAATAATTACGAACCGGCAGGTCCAAAAACAGCAATGGTCGCAATCATCGGACGGCCCTCAAGCGGAAAATCGACTTTCCTTAATACAGCAAGCGGCGAGCCCGTTTCGATTGTGAGCCCGATTCCGCAGACGACAAGAAACGCCATCAAGGGAATCGTAAACACTTCTTTCGGACAGCTTGTGTTTGTCGATACGCCAGGCTACCACATGTCAGAAAAGAAACTTAATTTAAAACTTCAGCAGACAGCACGCGACCAGCTTGAGGCTTCGGAATGCGTCTTGTACGTAATCGATGCAAGCCGTGACCTGGGCGAAGAAGAAGAGGCAACGGCAGAACTCATCGCTCCTTATGCATCAAAAACTGTAGTTGCAGTAAATAAAACAGATCTTCCTGCGGCAAAACCGGATCGTGTAATAAGTTTTGTTCAGTCAAAAATTCAGTCAATCGATAAAAACCGCATATTTGAAATCTCTGCAAAAAACGACACGGGTATAAATGATGTTCTTAAGGCACTCTACGACCTTGCACCAGAAGCTCCGCATCTTTATCCCGAAGAATATTATACAGACCAGGAAGTTGGATTTAGAATCGCAGAAGTAATCAGAGGACAGGCAATAAACCGTCTTAGCGATGAAATTCCTCATGCGCTTTTTGTAGATATTTCTGATATGGAATTTAAGAAAGAAGGAAAACTTTTATGGGTGCGCGCCTTTTTATGCGTCGAACGAGAATCACAGAAAGGAATCGTAATCGGCAAAGGAGCTTCTATGATAAAAACAATCCGCATCGAAACGATTAAAGAGTTAAGAAAAATTTTTGATTATAAAATCGATCTTGATTTACAGGTTAAAGTCGTAAAAAACTGGCGCCAGAAAGATATGATTTTAAATAAAGTTTTGAGTTAGTACACTATTCATCATCTGTCAAATCATCAAGAAGGCTCTGCTGCGCATCAGAAGATTTGTCAGGAAGAACTTCCACTTTTGTAAGTTTCTTTTCTATCTGGCGGCTTCTTCTTTCTGCACTTTCAATTTCGTTTGTCGCAGATTCAAGTTTCTTTTTCGTTGCTGCAAGTACATCGCCAAATTTTCCGAACTCTGATTTTACAGAACCGAGGAGCTCCCAGACCTTTGATGTTTCTTTTTGAATTGCAAGAGTCCTAAATCCCATCTGGAGACTGTTTAAAAATGCATTTAAAGTTGTAGGACCAGAAATCGTAACTTTAAATTCATCCTGAATCTGCTGGAACAATCCCGGAATGCGCATTACTTCTGCGAACAATCCTTCAAACGGAAGGAACATCAAACCAAAGTCTGTCGTATAAGGAACTTCGATATATTTTTCTTTAATGTCCTTCGCCATTTTTTTGATATCAGTAACGAGTGCTTTTTTCTGAAGTTCAATTTCTGCTTTATCTGCATCTTCGTATGCTTTTGTAAGTTTGTCCCACACAGCTGCAGGATATTTTGAATCGACAGGAAGAAGAATAAACTGTCCTTCTGTTGTCTTAGACGGAATTTTTACAGCAAATTCAACTACTTTCTTTGAGTCCTTTGGATTCGGATGCGCATTTTTTTCGTACTGTTCCGGAGAAAGAATCTGACTTAACAAAGATTCAAGCTGGACTTCACCCATTCCTCCTGCACTCTTAACATTTGTAAGTGCACGTTTTAAACCACCGACATCATTTGCAAGAGTCTGCATTTCACCAAGACCCTTCTGCACAGCCTCGAGCTGCTTTGTAACGATTTCAAAAGAACCTGTAAGACGTTTTTCGAGAGTCGACTGAAGTTTTTCGTCAACAGTTTCGCGCATCTGATCAAGTTTCTTTTCGTTTGATTCCTGCATGTGCTTTAAATTTTCCTGAACAAGACGCTGCTGATTTATAAGAGTTTCCTGAGTTGATTTTGTAAGCACATCAAGTCTCTGCGAAAGAGAGTTCATAAATTGAGTGAGGGTGTTTGTCATCGACTCATGCGTATTTTTTGTAAGCGCATCAAACTTCGCATTAATCGAATCCTGAAACTTCATGAGAACATCAAGATTTTCTTTTCTGCTTTCGCTGCTGGCTTTTTCGTTTCCTTTGCTGTTAAAAAGAATTAGTCCCATTACCACAACAAAAAGTCCGATAAAGGCAACCATAATGATAAGAATGCGTGTATCCATAAATCCCCTCGTTTTATGTTTTTTTTATTTATACTGAATTATATAAGGCAACTGCGGAATGTATCAAGAGATTATGACGGGTGCGAAGAAAATTCAATACTTAAAATCTGGTTCACAGGTAAACTCCATTCGTTTGCCTGTTGTCGGGTGTTCAAAGCTTATATAAGATGAATGCAGCAAAAGCCGCTGGCCTTCATCCTGATGTCCGTAAAGATTGTCGCCCACAATCGCTATTCCAAAACCGTGCACGTCAGAAGCTGCAAGCCTTAGCTGATGAGTGCGCCCGGTCAATGGCGTAAATTCAACACTTGTTACATCACGATTCCTGTACTTCCAGATTCGAAGGCGGCGCCACAGCGTAATTCCTGTTTTGCCATAAACCGGATCATAAATCTGATGCGGTCTGTTATCAACATCCAGTCGAAATTTTAGTTCAAGCCGGCCCTCGTCGACGCAGGAAGAACCAGATGCTCCATCGTCTTGACTGCGCGATTTTCCAAATTCTACATTTCCAAATTTTACAACCGAGCCATCCTGCCCCGCCTTTTCTCCAGGTCTTACAAGAGCGCCGTCTAAGACTGCGATATATTTTTTATTTACTTTTCCCTGCTCAAACTGCATTGATAATTTTCGCTGTGCATCAGCTGTAAAAGCAAGCACCATAAGACCCGAAGTATCCATATCAAGTCTGTGAACAGAAGGCTGTTCGATAGTATCAGGAAAAAGACGGCGCACGCGCGATACAATGCAATCCTGCTTGTCTTCGCCGCGACCCGGTACTGCAAGAAGCCCCGAAGGTTTATTTACGACAATAATATCATCATCACGATAAAGAATTTCAAGCCCAAGAATTGACGGAAGAATTAAACGACACTTTTCATCACACGGCGGATAAAAAACACCCTGCTTACACCTGAGGTTTGATTTTCCCCAGTAAAACTCTGTCATCGAAACAGGAATAAGATTTTTAGAAAAAGCATAGCTTAAAAGTTTTGGAGCACAGCAGTCTCCGGTTCCTGTAGGTAAAAGTTTTTCTTTTTCTGTTCCGCTTTGAAACTTAATTTCTTTTTGAAGATAATCAAAATCGCGCACCTTTCCATCGGCACAGGTAAATCTATAAAGTGAATAGATTTTAGAAAGCGTTTCGTTACAAAGTCGTAAACGTTCTGCATCACGATTCTGTTTTTCTTCCTGAGTTTCATCTTCTGGTACGACAGACAGTTCGTGAATTCTGCGGTCATTTACAGCAACAATCTTATCGTATTGATTCTGTTCAACTAAAGCCGGAACAAAACCTTCATGATTCCATTTTGAGTTATACTGCCCGGAAAAAGCGCGGAGCACGACATATTCGTTCTCAAACGCGGTTTGAATGCAATCATCTTTCGCATCAGTTTTTTTTAAATCGTCACAAGCACAGACTAAAATCCCGAACATTCCGTTAAAATCGCTTAACGGAGAACCGTTTTTTAACTGAGTCATAAACTCATGAGAATATTTTTCTGCAATTTCTGTTGAAAACGGCGGAAACATCGTGCGCCTTAAAAACTTAAATTATCTTTCGATAACTTTACAGTCAGCATCAATCGTAAACACAATCGGCTTGTTCTTTGTAAAAAATCCGTTGTCGACAACGCCTACAATTGAGTTGATTTTATCTTCCATCTCTACAGGATTTACAGGATTTTTCCAGACGATATCAAGAAGCTGATTTCCGTTGTCTGTAATTACAGGCCCGCATTTACGAACGCCTTCGCGTAAAAAACATTCTGCACCAAGCTTGTTTAATGCAGCAACAACAGGAACTCGTGCTTCACCGATAATTTCTACAGGAAGATGAAATTTTGTTCCGAGTGTATCAACTATCTTTGTTGAGTCTGCAACGATAACAAACTGTGTCGAGTTATATGCAACAATCTTTTCGCGAAGGAGAGCAGCGCCGCCGCCTTTTATAACATTGTTCTGTGGGTCAACTTCATCAGCGCCGTCAATTGCAAGATCAAGATGACCTCCGATAATTCTATCGTTCATCGAATAAACAGGAATTCCAAGTTCTTCACAGAGGTTTTGCGTTCCAAAGCTTGTTACGACAGCCTTTATATCTTTTACAGTCCCGTCAGCAATTCTTTTTGCAAGATGTTTAACTGCAGGAACAGCTGTTGAACCTGTTCCAAGACCGATTTTCATTCCAGAAAAGATTTTTCCGTTTTTAATTAAAGTGTCAATTGCTGTAGAAGCTACAAGTTCTTTCTGTTCATTCTGTGTCATCGCCATAATCGACTCCCGTAAATATTTTAAATTGTCTATAACCCTGATATTTTAACATCGATTTTCCGTTTGCAACTCGGCAGCCTGCTGCAATTGCACGGTTCATCATCGGTGTAACTTCGGGATTGTAAATGATATCATATACATATTCCGTTCCGCGGAAATTATAAAAATAAATCGGATCGTTTTTAGGATCCGGATTTCCGTCACTTCCTGCCCCTACAGATGTTGTCTGGATTATAATGTCCGAATAAACTTCAAACTCAAGAAGAGCATCCGGAGAAAGAACTGCATATTCAAAACCATATTTATCTGCAAGTGCCTTTGCATTTGCAATCGTTCTGTTAAAAATACATGCGCGGCCGCCCATTTTTTTAATTGCATAAGCAATCGCATGAGCTGCACCACCTGCTCCAACTATTGCAACACGACGACGACGAAGTTTATCAACGCCTAAAAATTCTCTTAATGCTGCAGCAAAACCGCTTGCGTCTGTATTGTGGCCCATCCATTTACCGTCATTTTTTACAATCGTGTTGCTTGCTCTTATTTCGCCAACTTCTTCGTCAATATCATCAATTTCTGACAATACACTTTCTTTATGCGGAACAGTTACGGAAAGACCTTCTACTCCGACCGAGTCACAGAATTCGACAACATCAGAAATATTATTTCCTCTTATCGGAATATAAACTGCATTTAAATTATTTTTCTTATAACCTTTGTTATGAAGTTCAGGACTTGATGTAAACTTTAAAGGATAACCTGTAATTCCATAAATCTTAGTAGATTCATTAAGCTCTTTAAAGTGATAGATTTCATTAAGTTCAACAGGATCAATATGACCGATTACCTGTGTGTTCTGCATCGTTTCTTTTGGAGAAACATATGTTAAAAACGAATGAGTTTTATAAGCAAGGATTCTTGATGGAGTACCAAATTCTCCCATTGCGCAAAGAATATGTTCGTATTCCTTAAAATCTCTTGCTACTTCAAAAAGATGAGTTACGTCTTTAAGCGAATTTGGTGTAAACGCAATCTTTGGAATTTCATAACCTGTCTTTCTCATTGCGTTACATTTTTCGATGATATTTTCAACAGGACCTTTCATATCATGATAACTTCTTATGATTCTTGTTCCGAATGCCATCGCAGCATCCTGCAGACTCGGAATATGAAAGTCATCTTCAAAATCTACATAATTAAAATTATTGTGCTGGTCCTGATCTGCAAAAGCCATCGCACGTGCAAAGAGCATAGTTCGTGCAGCTTCACCGCCAAAATATGCACCGCCATCAATACGACGTCTTATAGTTAATATACATGGAATATTTGCAAGATGCGGAAATTTTCTGATATGAAGACATTCATCTTCATCAAGATAATCTGCGCGAAGCTCAACGATATCGATATAAGGTCTGTACTTTTCTATAAGCGCAAGATTTTCCTGAATCGTATTACATGTTAAAGTTAAACAGATATAAGGTCTATTCATTTTCTCTTACTGAACAGATGAGCGTTCAACCTCGCGGTCAAGAACACTCAAAACAAGAACAGCACCATGAGGAGCTGCAAACGGAACAGAGAATGCACCGCCGATATGATTGAACGATGCAAAACTATAACGGCTTCCTTCCTGTGGAATTATATCAAGCTTAACCGGAACAGCATAAGGATATTCAGGAATTGTTGTAGAAAAAATTCCGTGAACATAATTTTTTGTATCGCGTTTTGCAGAATCTTCTGCTGCATCACCTTCTGTCTTTTTTTCGTTATCTACTGCAGCAACCATTTCTTCTTCTGTTGCAGCTTTTGCTTCTGGCATTGCAAACTCAAGCTGGATTCTTGTATATTCAGCAACTTCTTTTTTATTTCCATGAACTGTCTGTTTAACTACAGTTCCCGGAGTTTCAGAAGAAGATGCAATATGCTGTGTAAAATCAACAGTAAGTTTTGTTTCTGAAAGAAGTTTTAAAACTTCTGCGATTGTCTTTCCTGTAAAATCAGGAACGCTTACCTTTGCTTTTTCCGGGCCACTTGAAACAATAAACTGAAGTGTCACAGGCTGAGTAATAGGAGTTCCTTCTGCAGGTTCCTGTTCAAGAATAGTTCCTGCAGGAGCCATGTCCTGCTTAAAAATAGGATTTGCAATTTTTAAAGAAGGAATTTCTGTTCCTGCATAAAGAGCATCAATCGTTGTCTTTACAGCATCCAGATTTGAACCTACATAATTCTTTACATGATCAAAAACAACACCGCGGCTTACAACAAGTGTAACTCTGCTCGAAGCTTTTACGACAGAACCTGATTTCGGAGACTGAGAAATAATCATACCAGCCTGACCAGGAACATCAGAATATCTCATCTGAAGGCGAGGATACAATTCCTTTTCCTGCAGAATAAGCTGAGCATCAAGAATATTTTTTCCAACTACATCAGGAACAATCTGACGTTCATAACCTCTGTTAAAAACAATGAATGCGATTACAGCAAAAATTCCCATTATAACTACAAGCGAAATTGCATAAAAAACAAATGCGCCGCCAAACTGCTGCATCGAAGCCTTTGTCTCTGTAATGGCACCACCGATATTCTTTATTTTGTCGCTGATTTTCTTTTCGTTTTCCATAAAAACACCTTTATTTTAAGCCAATTCAATTTTTATACTATTTATAATAATATACTTTATAAACGAAGTCACTTCAATACTAGTTCAACTCAATACTGAACCTACAAAATCCCTTGTTCCGTTTATAAAATCCTTATATCCCATCATGTTTTTGCCCGGTTTTTGAAGCATTTTAAGTGCCAGAAGGCCGTCGCCCGTCTTAACCCAGATTCCCGTAGACTTGTCAAAATGCACGACTTTTCCAGGCTCTGCATCGCTAAAATCCTTTTCCAAAGCTGAATCAACTAAAGCAACTTCTGCGATTCGAAGTACAGGAAGGTTTGTACCTGACGAAGCAGAAACCGCTCCCATATAACAAAAGCACAGTGGGTCAGGATTATAAGCCCTGACCATTGCATCAAGCTCGCGTGCAGACTTTGTCCAGTCGAGTCTGCCGTCTTCTTTTGAAATTATTGTCGTATAGCTGGCGTCTCCTGACTGAGGAATGCCTTTTTTAAGGGAGCCGGTAGAGGCTGTCTCGACTAAAAGCTCTGTTATTAGCTCTGCGCCAGAAACCGCCGCATCGTTCAAAAGTGAGCCTGCAGTTTCTTTTCCTGTAAGTGCAACTTTTTTCTGCGCAAGGATGTCGCCTTCGTCCATTTTTAAGGACAATGTCTGCACGCTAAAGGCAGTCTCTGAGTCGCGGTTTAGAATCGCAGCCGGAACCGGTGTGCATCCCCTGTATTTTGGAAGCAGTGACGGATGTAAGTTTATTCCGCCAAAACGAAACATCGAAAGAAATTTTGGGCCAAAAATATGACCGTAGGCAAAGCACACAAGTATGTCGGCTTCGAGCTTCGAAATCTCATCGCGTGCAGAAGAATCAAGATGTTCTGGAGTAAAAACAGGAATGTTATTTTCTGATGCGGTATCTGCAACCGGCGTAGGAATCAAATCCTTGTGACGACCTTTTGCAGAAGGTGGGTTTGTAAGAACCCCGACGATTTTAAAATCCTGTGATTTAGAATTTTCGATAAGAAGTTTTAAAGTCACAGCAGAAGCCTCCGGGCTTCCGGCGTAAAGAACTTTTAACATCGGCACCTCGTTTCTATTTGTTCTTTGCAGCAAGCTTTGCCGCAATTTTTCTTGCCTTTGCTTCTTTTGCTTTTATTTTTTCAATATATCTTTTTGAACGCTTCTTCATCGTCTCTTCTGTTTCTTTTGCAAACTCAGGATCACCACGGTCAATAAAAACGATTCCATCAAGATGATCATTTTCGTGCTGGATGATTCGCGCCAGAAGCCCTTCGGCCTCTATCGTAAATTTTTTGCCGTTCTCATCAAGAGCCTGCACTGTAACTTTTGAAGGGCGTTTTATAACTTCATAGATTTTCGGAATGCTTAAACAGCCTTCTTCATAATCTGACATTTCAGCTGATGTAGAAATAATCTGAGGATTTACAAAAACGCGTCTTACATCATCGTCTGCCGTAAGAACGAAAAATCTTTTATTGATGTTTACCTGTGGCGCTGCAAGTCCTACTCCGTTTGCAGCATCCATTGTTTCGAACATTTCTTCAATTGTTTTTCGAAACTCATCATTTATTTCTTCTTCTTTTACAGGAACAGCAACCTGACGTAAAATTTCTTCACCGAGTTTTGTAATCCTCAACATATTATTTCTCCAGTCTTATTCTTGCTGCGCGCGCATGAGCATTTAAGCCTTCTGCGTCTCCAAAAAATCCTGCAGCTTCTGCAGATTTTTTCATTCCTTCTGAACCCGGCTTTGCGCGAAGTGTAGTTACAGTCTTTAAAAACATTCTTACACTCAAACCACCTGAATAGTGTGCAACACCCGATGTAGGAAGTGTATGATTTAAACCTGCTGCATAATCACCGAATACTTCTGCAGCATAGTGTCCGATAAAAAGTGAACCGTAATTACGAACTTTGTTCATAATTTCATCACGCTGTTTTCCTTCATCAAGAGCAAGCTCAAGATGTTCAGGTGCTTTTTTGTTTGCAATTTCTGCTGCTTCTTCAAGAGAATCAACGATTATTATTTTTCCATAAGTATCGATACTCTTGCGTGCAATTTCTTTTGTAGGAAGCGTCTGCAGCTGTTCTTCTATCTGCTGTGAAACTTTTTCTGCAAAGTCTCTGTCGTTTGTCGCAAGAACTGCCTGTGCAACGATATCATGTTCAGCCTGTGCAAGTAAATCTGCAGCAACCCATGCAGGGTCTGCACTTTTATCTGCAATTATAAAAACTTCTGTAGGACCTGCAATCATATCGATTCCGACTTTTCCGTAAACCTGCTGTTTTGCAGCTGCTACAAATTTATTTCCTGGTCCTACAACGACATCAACTGCAGGAATTGATTCTGTTCCATATGCCATAGCAGCAATTGCCTGTGAACCGCCGGCTGCATAACATTTTGTAACTCCACAGATATAAGCTGCCGCCATAATTTTTTCATCGGCATAAGGCTTACCACCGATAAAGGATTTACCCGGAACACCACTTCCTTCACTCTGTGCTTTTGCAAGATCATCCGGGTGAACACGCGGCGGAGTACATAAAATTACTTCATCAACTCCTGCTGCAACAGCCGGCGTAATTGTCATAACCACAGATGATAAAAGAGGATATATTCCTGCAGGAACATAAGCTCCTGCTTTTTCTACAGGGATTGTTTTCTGACCAGTGTAGAGCCCTGGCGTAAGTTCAACTTCAAAATCATCAAAAGATTCTTTCTGCTTTAAAGCAAATTTATATGCAAGGTCATGTGAATAGCAGATTGCATTGTAAATATCCGGCTGCTCTTTCTTTAATTTTTCTGCAGCGGCTTTAAGCTCGCTTTCCGGGATAAGAAAAGAAGCTGGAGAAGCAATGTCAAACTTGTCTGCAACTTTTTTAATGGCTGCATCACCGTTTTCGATAACGTCTTTTATAACGTTCTGGACTACTTCATTTGTTCCTGAAAAATTACGGCCATCAAACCATGCCGGCTCGAGTTCCGAGGCTTTTATAATCTTAATCATAAGGGTATTTTAGCAGATTCGCACGTTTGTTACAATTAAGTTAAACTACGAGATTAATTTAAAAACAGAAAGCAAAAACGGGAAACTTATTTCTGGAATTTATCGAGAACAGCCTGAATGCGCGATTTTACGAGCTCTGCAATCTCAGATGTCGTAAGTTTTTCAAATTCAAAAGGCATGATAGGCTTAAGATAATGAATCTGAATCGGGAGAGTAGTCTTAAATCCATTGTCAAAAATCTTAAATGAATCGATTATAGCAACCGGAAGAATCGGACATTTTGCATTTTTAGGACTCTTAAAACTTCCTGCATGGAACTCAGAAAGTTTACCACTGACTTCTTCATAGTTTCCTTCCGGGAAAACCATATAGTTGATTTTATTTTTTAATTCTTCTGTAACTTCTGAAAGTGCCTTGAATATTTTTTTAGGACGTCTGTAATGAAGTTTTTTACTTCTTACAAGTTTACATACTTCGCGGATAAAAGGACGGTGAGTTGCCCTGTCGTCAAGGATAACACCGATTTTTCTCGGAAATGTATACCAGATTGCAAGCGGATCAAATTTTTCCTGATGATTTGCACATACATAAAAACCATCACTGGCAGGAATATTTTCAAGACCAAAAGCCTTTACCACAACACCGGCAGAATCGATGAGCGTTTTTATGAGGAACATACAGAAATCATACTGCTCTTCCGGAGAATATTTTTTAGGATGATCTGCAACCCACATCATTTTTGGATACAGTCTTAAGATATTTCCAAAATTCTTTGAGATTGTTTTAAATAAAATCGGAACGCTTCGTTTGCCAGTATTTCTCATCTACTTTAATTTTTTTCCAATGTCAAAAGCTTTTGCAATAACTTCTCCGAGCTGAACATAATTATGATTTACAGGATCATAAGTTACCGGTTTGAGTTTAGAAGGATCAATTTTTCCGTCGGTTAAAACAGATTCTTCTGCACAAACATTTATAATGTTTCCGATAAGCTGTTCAGTCTTATCATCATAGCTTACCATTTCACATTCAAGAACCATTTTTAAATTATCAAAAACAGGAGCATCAACAAAGCGGCTCTTAGAAACATTAAAGCCTGCTTTTTCTATCTTGTTTTTAACATCATTACCGGATTCGATTCCGACATAGTCGCAGGCTGTAATATTTTCTGCATCTGCTACACTTACGGTAAACGCTTTTTTTGCCTTAACATTTGCAACCGTTTTGTGACTTTTATCAAGACAGATGCAGATTTGTTTGTCGTTGTATATTCCGCCCCATGCAGCATTCATAGCATCCGGTGTTCCGTCTTCGCTATAAGTGCCGATAATCAAAACAGGCATCGGATATAAAAAAGTCTGTTTCCCAAAATCCTTTTTCATTTTTTAACTCCAGTTTTATGCGGAACTGACTGAAACAATTTTTATGTTCCGCAAGCTCCTTGTTTTATTTTATAACGCATGTTTTTTTATAGCAACATTTTTTTTGCTAAAATCTACAATGCGCATCCTCTAAAATCATCAATAGTTTTAAACCCTTTTCTCTTCATGAACTTTTTAAGCCCCTCAATAACTTCTATCATAGTGTTAGGGTTTGCAAAAGTATTTGTGCCTACTTCGACGGCAGCCGCGCCGGCCATAATAAACTCTACAGCATCTTCCCACGTTGCAACGCCGCCGATTGCAATTACCGGCACCTGTTTTTCTAAAGGCAGTTTTTTGATTGCCGAGCATACTTCATAAACAAGACGCATTGCAATCGGTCTTACCGCAGGACCGCCGAAGCCGGCCTTGATTTTATCAAATACAGGTCGTCCTTTTTCGATATCGATTGCAACACCCTGGAATGAATTACAAAGTGAGATGCCGTCTGCTCCGGCTTCGATGCATGAAAGCGCAATCGCTGTTACATCTGCAGCCTGTGGAGTAAGCTTTACGATAAGCGGCTTTTTTGTAATTGCCCTGATTGCTTTTGTAGCAGCGGCTGCCGTCGTACAACTCATTCCAAGAGCTGCACCGCCTGCTGCGACATTAGGGCATGATATATTAAGCTCGATAATCGGAACATCCGTTTTATCGAGAAGCTTTGCGCCTTCGATATATGTTTCGATTGAACTTCCAGAAAGATTTGCAATCGTTACAGGTTTTAATTTTAACATTGCAGGAAGTTCATGCTCGATAAAGTGTGGGATTCCAGGATTCTGAAGCCCGATAGAATTCATAAGACCACTTGGTGTTTCCCAGAGACGAACTCCACTGTTTCCCTGACGCGGCTCAATCGTAAGTCCTTTACTTGCAATAGCTCCAAGTTTATTTACATCGATAACATCTTTGTATTCTGTTCCGAACCCGAATGTACCTGAACTTCCGATTACAGGATTTGGTAAAACTACATCACGGATTTTTACAGAAAGATCCGGTTTTACATTTTTATTTTTTCTTGCTTCTAAAATCTGTTCTGCAGCAGGAGCAGGTTTATTAAAAATCAAAACGCGCGAATCAAAAACAGGTCCGTCTTTACAGCAGCGTTTATAACCTTCTGTTGTTTCAATCGTACATCCAAGACATACACCCATTCCGCATGCCATGTGAGATTCCATGCTTAACCAGCATTTTACTCCGGCTTTTTCTGCAATATGCTTTACATAAGCAAGCATCGGTGTCGGACCGCATGCATAAATTTCTTTATAGCCCCGTTCCTTTATTTTTTCTGAATCAATTAAAACAGGAAGCATTCCTTTTGTTCCGGCGCTTCCGTCATCTGTTGCAACATATAATTTATTTGCCTTAACATTTTTAAGTCCGTACTTTCCGCTTTTGAAACATGCATAAAAATCGTACGACTTATCATCAAGTGTTTCTGCAAAGCCCGCAACAGGCGCAACACCGATTCCGCCGCCGATGATACATACTTTTTTAGTTTTTGGACGAGGGAAAATATTTCCGAGCGGACCTAAAACATCAACGCTGTCATTTTTTTCAAGTGAACAAAGTTCTGTAGTTCCCTTTCCTTTTTTTAAAATTAAAAATTCTATCTGTGCACACTGGCTTGATGTGTTTTTTGATGCTTCTTTTTTTACTGCACCTTTTGATTTTAAATTCTGTGTTGTTACGTGATAAACAGAAATAGGACGACCAAGAAGAACTTTTCCTTTTGTCGCGCGTAACATAAAAAACTGTCCCGGTTTTGGAATTGATTTTTCTTTTGCTTCAATATTTATTGTAATTGAATATACGCTGTCAGACGGAACTGCGCCAGAAACAGTTTTGCATACTGCTACCGTCCCCTTTGTATAAACCGGAATTGTTTTTCCATTACAGTCTTTTGTCACGCTCATCGTGTCTCCTTATATATTCCACATAAATGGATTAAAACGACATCAATTCTTCTTTAGAAGCAAGCGCGGCTTTTGCGGATGCTTCGATTAAATCTTCCATCGTAAGATTATCTGCATTGCGGTTTTCTTCGAGTGCTGGATCTTTTTTCCATGCGCACAGAATTCCACGGCTTGAGTTTACTACACCACCTGCTTTATCAAGAAGGATGCCGCAGATTTTTGCAGCTCCTCCCTGTGCGCCATATCCCGGAATCAAAAAGAAAATATCAGGATAAGCATCACGCAAAAGCCGCGCGTCACTTTCTTCTGTACAGCCGACAACGGCACCGACAGGCGAACAAGTCTGTTGAGTAAATTCAGCCTGACTTAAGTTAAAAATATTGTTAAGCTCGCTTCCTGTTTTATCAAGAACACGACCACCGGTTTTTAATTCCTGCTGCTCGATGTCTGTCATTCCGGGATTTGAAGTTCTTAAAAGAACGAAATATCCTTTGCCGCCTTTTTCTGCAGCTGTGTATTCTGTAAAAGGTTTTAATGTATCAAAACCCATATAAGGATTTACAGTTATGATATCTGTTTCAAAGTCACCGGTAAAATGTGCTTTTGCATAAGCCGAAGCAGATGCTGCAATGTCACCGCGCTTAACATCGCTTATTGCGATAAAGCCTGCATCACGCACAGCCTTTACTGTTTTTGCGTAAACGCTCATTCCTTCAAGACCCATTGCTTCGTAATATGCAATCTGAATTTTAAAGCAGCATGCACTCTGATCTTTTTTGATTCGTTCAATTAAAGCAAGATTATAAGCAAGAACTGCCTGTGGTTTTGAAGGATAATTTTTTAAAATATTTTCCGGAATATAAGAAGGGTCGGTATCAAGTCCGACGCAAAGCGGGCCGTATTTTTTTGCCGCTTCCTGTAATAACTGCATTGCGTGTTTCATAATTACATAGTATAGCGATTTGCGTGGCATTATTCTATATAGTAAGATTGGATATATTTCAGTCAATTATAAAAAGTGCTCCCCATATTTGTTTCTGCTCCGCACTTTTTATGTGTAATTTCTGTACTAAACCAATCTTACCATAATCATAAACTTGTAAGGGTTCAAAAAATTTACTATAATATGTGGATTATGAGTAACAACGAAAATCAGAACACTAACGAAAAAAGAGATCCTCTTCTCTGCCACTGGGCAGATCAGATGGCAAACCAGATTATACGCGAAAAGGGAGATCTGGATTCATACACTTGTGCTTCAGGAATTACACCTTCTGGAACTGTTCACCTTGGAAACTTCCGTGAAATTATTACTGTAGACTTAGTAGTTCGCGCTCTCCGCGACCGTGGTAAGAAAGTACGCTTTATCTATTCCTGGGATGATTATGATGTATTCCGCAAGGTTCCTGCAAACATGCCGGACCCTGAAATCCTTGAAAAATATCTTCGCTATCCTATTACAGAAGTTCCGGATACAACAGGACGCAATGAAAATTACGCGCGCCACCACGAAGTTGATATTGAAACTCAGCTTCCACGTGTTGGCATTCAGCCGGAGTTCCTTTACCAGGCAAGCCGTTACCGTGCAAACCGTTATGCAGAAGGAATGCGCAAAGCAATGCAGAACCGCGAGCTCATCAAAGAATGTCTTAACGAATACCGCGATGATGCACATAAAATGAAACCAGAAGACGTTTACTGGCCTGTTTCTATTTTCTGCGGAAAATGTAACAAAGACACTACAGAAATTACAAACTACGACGGCGAATACGGAATCACATACAAATGTGAATGCGGCAACGAAGAAACTGCCGACATCAGAACATTTAAAGGTGCAAAGCTCGGCTGGCGTGTTGACTGGCCTATGAGATGGAACGAAGAAAAAGTTGTATTTGAACCAGGCGGAAAAGATCATATTTCTCCTGGTGGTTCTTATGATACAGCAAAACTGGTTTCTAAAAAGATTTACGGATGGGATGCGCCTGTTACAATGCGCTACGATTTCGTAAACTTAAAAGGCGTTCCGGGAAAAATGTCTTCTTCAAAAGGAAAGGTAATTGCACTTCCTGACGCACTTGATGTTTACCAGGCAGAAGTTCTTCGTTATCTTTTTGCCGGAACTCGTCCAAATACAGAATTTGCTATCAGCTTTGACATGGACGTTCTTAAAGTTTATGAAGACTATGACAAAACAGAACGCATTGTTTACGGAGTAGACAAAGCAAAATCTGACGATCAGTTCAATAAAGAAAAACGCATTTACATGCTCTCTCAGATTGACGGAAAAATCCCGGAGACAATGCCATATCAGATTACAATCAGACAGCTTACTACACTTCTCCAGATTCACTCAGGAGATGCAGACGCTGTAATTAAATCTCTTGGTGATGTTAAACCTGAACAGGAAGAAAGACTTAGAAGAAGAATTGCATGCGCATGGTTCTGGATCCAGCACTCTGCTCCTGACTGCGCACCAGAGTTCTGTTTTGCACTCCGCAATGATGGAAGTAAAGCAGATTTAAGCGGTGACCTTTTGACTGCAGTTAAGCGTGTGCGCGATGAAGTTGTTCCAAAGCTTGATACATTTACAGTTGATAAAGAATGCCAGCAGGCAATGTATGACATTGCAACAGAAATGGGAATTGATTCTAAATCACTTTTCACAGCCCTTTATCAGGCGCTCATCGCAAAAGATCAGGGTCCACGACTCGGAAGCTTCTTTAGAATTATCGGTAAAGAAAGACTGAATAAAATCCTGAGCGTTTATTAATGAACATATAGTAAATAGAATGCAAAAAAGCGCACCTTTTTATGGTGCGCTTTTTTTATTTTACTGTAAGTTCGCCGTCTTTAAACGATGCAAATTTCGTGTAGCCCTGTTTTTCGAGCATATCAAACATCGGTCCCATTTTTTTTGCTTTGTGTAAAACAGACACGCTGTAATCTTTACGAAGTTTTTCTGCTTCGTTAAGAACTTTTTCAAACTCTGTCTGTTCATCATAAAGAAGCGCGCATTTTTCTTTTGCACCAGGAATTTTATAACCCTGTTCAAGAAGAATTCCGCAGATTCTTTCAAAGCCGATAGAAAAACCTACAGCCGGAACCTGCTGCCCGATAAATTTTCCGATAAGGTTATCGTAACGGCCGCCGCCGCCTACTGCCCCGCTGAATGCCGGGCTTGCAATTTCGAAAACGACTCCTGTGTAATAACCCTGACCGCGGACAAGGCTCGGTGTATATCTGATTTTATATTTTGAAGCGCTTACTTTTTCTACAGTAGAGATGATGTATTTTAAATCGTCCGCGATAGAAGGATCTGCACATTTTGCTGCAACATCATCAACAGAAATGTTACCGCCTGCTGCAGCTTCTACAAAATCTGCAAGAGATTGTACGGCGGTGGCGGGCATCTGTTTTTCTGTAAGTTCAGCTTTAACACCTTCTGCACCGATTTTATCCATCTTGTCAAAAGTGATGCAGACAGAATCAAGCGTGTCTGCTGCAAAGCCCATGTTCTCGAGCATTGCGCGAAGAATACGTCTGTCATTTATATTGATGCAAAAATCATTAAAGCCTATGTTCATGAGAGCACGGCTTGTGACATCGATAAGTTCAACTTCTGCATTGCATGAACTGTCTCCAAGAATATCGATGTCACACTGAACAAATTCTCTGCTTCTTCCTTTCTGCGGGCGTTCTGCACGGAATACTCTGTCTGTCTGAATTACCTTAAATGGAAACTGAAGCTCATTTCTGTTAGCTGCAAAAAAACGTGTAAGAGGTAAAGTTAAATCATAGCGAAGTCCCATATCAGAAAGAGATTTTTCATCAACAGGATTTGCAGCAAGAGCTGCATCAAGTTTTTCGCCGCGCTTGAGCACCTTAAAAATAAGATTAAGATTGTCGCCGCCGTCACTCTTATCAAGATTCTCTGCATCTTCAAGCATAGGAGTTGAAATGCGTTCAAAACCGCTTGCACGGTAAGTCTCAAGAATCTTTCCCTGAACATAATCACGAAGCTTCTGTTCGGCCGGTAAAATATCTTTCATGCCCTTAAGCGCATTTGTTTTCATCGTAAACCTCTGGATTTTTATTTTCCCCTATGATAATAGAAAAAATACGCTTAGACAATTCCTTTGATTTGCTTTTATCAGGCTGAATATACTAAAAAAAAGTAAATATTTTTTTAATAACCTATTGACAAAGTAGGTTATTAGGTGTATAAATTAGATAGTTTCCTACTAAGTTAGTAGGTAGTTAATTTAATTCAGCATAAAAAAGGAGAAAACAATTATGGCAGATAAACTTCATTTTGAGACTTTACAATTACATGTAGGACAGGAAAAGGCAGACCCGGCAACCGATGCACGCGCAGTTCCAATTTATCAGACTGCAGCATATGTATTCCACAACGCAGCTCATGCAGCCGCTCGCTTTGGACTTGCAGATGCAGGAAACATTTACGGACGCCTTACAAACTCTACGCAGGGTGTTTTTGAAGAACGCGTTGCGGCTCTCGAGGGCGGCGTTGCAGGTCTTGCAGTTGCTTCTGGTGCAGCAGCAATTACATATGCATTCCAGAACATTGCATTTAACGGTGACCACATCGTAAGTTCAAAAACAATTTACGGCGGAACATACAATCTTCTTGCACACACACTTGCAGGTCAGGGAATCGAAACAACTTTCGTTGACGCAAGCGATGTTAAGAATGTAGAAAATGCAATCCGCGATAATACAAAGGCTGTATTTATCGAAACTCTCGGAAATCCAAACTCAGATATCGTAGACATCGAAGAAATTGCAAAGATTGCACACAATCATAAAATTCCGCTTATCGTAGACAACACATTCGGAACTCCTTACCTTATCCGCCCGATTGAACACGGTGCAGATATCGTTGTTCACTCGGCAACAAAATTTATCGGTGGTCACGGAACATCACTCGGTGGTGTAATCGTAGACAGCGGAAACTTTGACTGGAAAGCAAGCGGAAAATTCCCGCTTCTTACAGACGGAGATCCAAGCTACCACGGAGTTAAGTTTACAGAAGCAGTAGGAAAAGCAGCCTACGTTACAAGAATCCGTGCAGTTATCCTTCGTGATACAGGTGCAACATTGAGTCCATTCAATGCATTTATCCTCCTCCAGGGACTTGAAACTTTGAGCCTTCGTCTTGAACGCCATGTTTCAAATGCATTAAAAGTAGTTGAATTCCTTAGCAAACACCCTCAGGTAGAAAAAGTAAACCATCCGGCCCTCGAAAACCATCCTGCACACTCGCTTTACAAAAAATATTTCCCTCTTGGAGCCGGTTCAATCTTTACTTTTGAAATCAAAGGCGGAAAAGACGCAGCATGGAAATTCATTGATAACTTAAAAATATTCAGTCTGCTTGCAAACGTTGCAGATGTTAAATCTCTCGTAATTCACCCGGCAACTACAACACACAGCCAGTTAACAGATGCAGAACTTGCTGACCAGGGAATTACACAGAGTACCATACGTCTTAGCATAGGAACAGAACACATCGATGACATCATTGCAGATATTGATCAGGCATTAAAGGCAGCAAAAGCCTAAAAATAAGTATAGTCCACCATTAAGCCATTATTTAAAAAACTAAAAGCCGTTGTGTTACAACGGCTTTTTTTTGATTGAAAACTTACATACTCTGTGTGATAATATACGATGTACGGGAAAAAATTATGAGTGAGTTTAATGCAGAATCAGTTTCAGAATTTCTTTATAACAAAGTCGATGCAATCCTTATAGTCGATGCAGAAAAAGACAGTTACAGCACAATAAAAAAACAGGGGCTCTTTGCAGATTTTCTTGACAAAAACGGAACATACAAAAAGCTTATCGAAAAACTATGGTTTCATTTTAATGAAGGTTCTGCAAAAATAGCAGATGACTACCATGTTTTTATTCCGATGATAGGCCAATTTAAAGGAAAATATGTTGACCGCATTAAATTAAATGTTGAAGGGAAAACACATCTTATTCAGATTTCAATATATCCTATCGATGAAACAAGTACTAAATATATTTTTATCCTTGATGAACTTGACAACAGCGAATATTTAAAGGATTTCCTTACCGACAGAAAAATTGATACGATTCAGAGTTCGTTCCTTTTTTCGATGTATGTAGATTTGATAAAAGATATTTCTTACAGCATAAATGTAACAGAAATTTCCAGCAACCCGCAGAACTATGACGTAAAATATTCTGAATGGCGCAACATGATTGTAAACATGATATGGAGCGAAGATCAGAAACTTTTTATGGAAAGAACTGATCCTGAATATCTTAAAAAAAATCTTGCACCTGGAAGAACAACTTCGTTTGACTGTCAGATGAAAAACTTAAAAGGAATTTATATCTGGGTTAAACTTATATTCAGCAGAACAGAAACTACAAGCGAAGATGAATTTAGATTTGTATTTATGGTTCAGGATATTCATGACAGCTCAATAAAGCTTTTTGACACGCTTAAAAAATATGAAGACCTTGCTTCTAAAGATACACTCACACTTATTTACAATCACGGAAGAATCGAAACAGAAATAAATAATTCTGTAGAATATTTTTCTGCAAAGAAAAAACCTGTTTCATATATGATGATTGATATCGACTACTTTAAAAAGGTAAACGATGAGTTTGGACATTCTACAGGTGATATTGTTTTAAAACAGTTTGTTGATGAAATAAAAGATTTTATTTCGCAGTATAATATTCAGTTTGGAAGATGGGGTGGCGAAGAATTTGTTACGGTCTGCTATGACATGGATATTAAAGAAGCAGCAAAAATTGCTGATGGAATAAGAAAGAAAATTTCAGAAGTTAAATTTGAAAAAGCAGGAAAACTTACCTGCAGTATTGGCCTTACCGAACTTAAAAACGGTGACGATTCTAAAACCGTATTTGACCGCGTCGACAAGGCCATGTACGAAGCAAAGAACAACGGCAGAAACTGCGTCGTTGTAAAATAGTGATTTATCTTATCGCACTTGCTTCGTCTTTTGTTGCAGATTTCCAGAACTGACTTCGTCCAAACGGTCCTACTTCTCCACGCATTTCGAGAGTATCCTGTTTGTATTTTTTTCCGTCTGCTTTATGGAAAACGATGCGGCATTTATATCTTTTCCCGTCACCCGGATCAATGATAAAACCATCTGCCCATTTTCCTTCTTCGAGTTTTTTTAAATCCCAGATCCATGTTGCACCTACAGTTTTAACTGTTCCGATATCAACATTGTTCATAAAGTTTTCATAATGGCGGCCTTTTCCACCATTAGTCAAAGTGTCCTGCGGATAATCTGCAATAGAAAGCATTTTGCCGTAGAGCTTTCCGTTTTCTACCCAGATCTGCCATCCTGCTGTAGGTTTGTTTGTTTTTTCGTCGATACTAATCCAGTATCCTTCTGCAGGGTCACCTGCAAAGCATGCAGCTCCTGCAAGAAAAAGGCTTGCAAATAAAACAAGTAATTTTTTCATTTTTTCTCTCCTATAAACTGAATTATATCACTACTGAATGGCGAATGCAAATTTTCAGTTTTT
>JAEEGL011870201.1_pt1 | contig 39351 bp, 41 predicted proteins | sample 9134231 | NCBI WGS metagenome assembly JAEEGL01 (sample SAMN16246548, study PRJNA631951) | gut metagenome | biome: gut microbiome; feature: rumen; material: fiber-attached | host: Bos | place: Iran: Karaj | collected 2018-10 | reverse complement strand
GGGCGATGTTCTTGCCTTTCAGACGAGGTTGCTCCGTGCCGGCGTATTTCGCGCGTTTGAGGTCGCGAGCCAGGTCAAGCATGAATTGGATTTCCGTCGGAGTGAAGTCCAACAGTTTCAGGAAGCTTCTGTTTCTTAAATTAAATGCCATATACTTTTTGTATTTAATAATGATGAAAATTTTCCGGCGGCAAAGATACATTTTTTTAGGGAATAGCCTCCGAAAAATGTGTACTTTTGCCACCCGAAAATTGAAGGATAATGAACAACGACATCACCCATATTGCGCTCGACATGGGCGGCGTGGTGCTCCACATCGACCACGACCAGGCGGTTTCGCGCTTCGAGGAAATCGGGGCCGCGGAAGCCCGCGAATACCTCAATCCCTACCACCAGCAGGGACTGTTCGGACAGCTGGAGGGCGGGCAGATCACGGCGGAGGCCTTCGTCACGGAGCTCAGCCGCCTCATCGGCAAGCCGCTCACCCACGAACAATGCCTCTACGCCTGGCTCGGCTACCTCAAAGGGATTCCGCAGCGCAACCTCGACACCATCCAGCGGCTGCGCAACGAGGGCTACCGCGTCTGCCTCCTCTCCAACACCAACCCCTTCTTCTTCGAATGGGCGGAAAGCGGAGTTTTCGACAGCCTCGGACACCCCATCCGCGACTATTTCGACAGTCTCTACGTCAGTTTCCAATGCAAACTGCTGAAACCTTCGCGGGAAATCTACGAACACGTGTTGCGCAGCGAGGGCATCCGTCCCGAACAGCTGCTCTTCATCGACGACAGCGAGCGCAACACCGAAGCCGCCGCCGCGCTGGGCATCCAGACGATGCACGTGGAGACCAACGCGGACTGGACCTCTTTAATTTAGAATTCAGAATTCAAAATTAAGAATTAAGATTACTGTCGGTTACTCGACCAATTCCCCTTTGCTGTTGAGCATCACCCCGCGGCCGTAGTCGGTTTATAGGTTCGTGATTTTTACTTTCGGTTTTTGAAAACCGGCGGCAAAAATAGAAAACCCCTCTGCACGTTTCGCACGCACGGAGGGGCTGTTGTATGAAATGGGGGGATGGGTGTATGAAATGTTGACTTTTGACGGATCAGTAGTAAGAAAAAGTTGCGACAGCCAGAATCAGCGAATCATAACACGTTATAGCCATAGTCTTTCAACACCGTAAGTTGTCCTCTGAAATGTTCGAAAGCTTCTTGAGCGGTGGGCAAATCAAAGCCCACACAATGATGCGTTTTTCTCTTCTTTCATTCGTTGGCTATATGTTAGTACTGTTTTATTTTATTTGCTTTGTTCCGAAAACATTTGAATAGCTTCGTTTATCCTTTTTAATCGTTATCAATGATGACTGCGCTCGTAGAGACGTTTCATGAAACGTCTCTACAAAAATCCGCCCTATCACATGTGCCATAACCACGGTGTTGAAAAATACTGATAGTGCAACGAATTCTTGTCTTCCCAATCCCCCATTAGCGAATCCAAAGACTGTCCATCCCCTTGTGCATTTCGCTTGATGGCTTGCGTCACGGCTGTATCAGGATATGGTTCGCCAGCTAAGTGTCCCCAACGGACATAATCATCCAGCACATCCAAATCCGGATATATTTGCTTCAATAAGTTTGGATTTCGGTGAGAGATACTTTCATACACACACAAAGACCGCTGCCATAGCCCAACATAGACATATTCGTCGTGAAAAGGATCTATTTCGCGATTAGGCACAAATCCGTTCGCAATGGCATATCTGAGCACCAGAAACAATTCCTCATCCGAGGCGTTTTTCATCACCTTGCTGAATCGTTTGTACTCCATCTTATACAATATCGTCGCACGCAACCCCATTTGGGGCAGCCATAACACCCAAAGGGAAGCCACTACGGCTAAAACAATCAAGGATATCTTGAAAATGCGTTTGCGGCGAGGATTTTTTGAGAGTTCCACAATAATTTCTATGATTTAATGTTTGTTTGTATCGCTTGGGGATGAGGTACGTTGTAGAGACGTTTCATGAAATGTCTCTATGGTCTCTGCACAAACCTCATCCCATCCCAGACATATTTCCGGTAGCGGTTCGTCATCTCAAGCGTGCAGCCGTCCGAGTCCGGCTCTTTTTCCTTGAAGATCTGGACATAGACCGCGCGCTCCTTCCCGTCAAAATAGACCAAGGAGCTGAGGCCGTTGTTAAAGACCGCATGGGTCATTTCCTCATTGTCACAAATTGTCATGTAGATGTTTTGTTTGGTGCCATTTGGGTTCGGGGAGTTGCTCTCTTCAAAAACGAATGCCGGATGAAAACCCGTTTTGTCCAACTCGTAGGCCTGCATGCAATAATTTCGCTCGCCGCCCGTAGAGCCGTCGAATCCCCGAACCAGATACAGCGTGGAATGGTCGGTTGAGAGAGTGTAAACGGTATCCGGACATTGGCACCAATAGCTTTCATCGTCCAGATTGGCCTCCGCCAGCCGCACTTCTCCATCAGCCCTGTACTGAACCATTAAAGACGGGGTGTTATACGTCAAGCCAATACAGCGCATGTTGCGATCTTCCGAACAAACGACCGAGGTCAGCATAGGGGCGCATCGGGACGGATCAAAATAGCTGAGCGAATCGAACGGGTAATCCATCGACGAAGGGTCTGACTGAAGCACCATCGCCAAAGCGTCATAGAATACCTCATACGGAACCCGATGCAACAACTTCCATTCCGCTTCCTCCATAGAGGAGAAGGTCAGTTCAACGGAATCGTTAACCTGGATGTTCTTTTGGGGGAATTTCTGTTTATACTTGGGCATTCTAGGCTCCACTACCTCCACCCTACTATACTCCATCGCCACGGGTGTCACGTAATGCCAACCGGCCATAGGGAAGAAAAGAGTGCCTGTGACGCGGACACGCTTATTGGCATATTGGGCAGCGAAATCTTTTCCAGAGAAAGGCTTGTCTGATTCGAAATCCTGCACCATTAAAAACTCGGACTGCATCGTTTCGCCATATTCCTGGAGTGGTGCTAACTCATCGCCTTTAAGATATTTGGCCATATCCAATTTCTCGTCCGTTTTTAGGATAAAAGCGACATACTCACCCTCCTTGGTAGTCTTTCGATAACGGTCGATTTCTTGCAGGCTATCTCCATATCGCGTAACCTTGTACATGATAAGGGTGCCCTCGATTGTGACTTGGGGAGCTTGTTGGGATGAGGGTTGGGCAAATAGATGAGTAGAGGCACACAAGACTATAGCAAAAAACAAAAAAGCAGAGATACCTTTTCTTATCACGGGACAAAGATTATGATAATTGAGACAGTTTTTCATTGCATAAAAGGATTATGTTTATTATTAATCGTAATTATTCAAAAATCGTCACAAAACCGGCAGATTGTAGAGACGTTTCATGAAACGTCTCTACATCCCGTCGCAGCATTTTTTGACATTATTTCTAAGATTTGGACAGCACATTTCCTTTATTGTCGATGATTACGATGGAAATCCAGTCTTGCAGTCTTGCTTTGAAAAGTGTGGGGGTGAGACAGGAAATATCGGTGTAGATGGGCGGCGTGATGATATTTCCTTGGCTGTCTATCAAGCCGGAGTAGCTTCCAACACGATATTCGTAATAATCATTGTTTTTGGCGGATCCCACATTAGGTTCCCCTGTCTGAGCGTTAGTGTATTTCACATCGTAATAGAGGTCATTAATATCGTCAATGATCCCGTCTTGCAGGACATTGCCGTTGAAATCAATCTGCTTTTTGAAATCCCCGTCCGTATATACGATGGCGTAATCCTTGGCCAACTCAATGTTGTCGTAACGTGGCTTGATGAGCCAACGTCCCTTTTGGTCGATAACTCCGATTTTGTTTGATGAATCAGCCACCACACAGTGTCCGTTGTGAAAGACAAAATCGGTAAGCGGATTGCCTCGATAGGAGAATTTGAAGTTGATTGCGACATCGCCGTTGGCATCCACGAAACCAATGAAACCATCTTTCTCCACAGCTGCCAGTCCTTCCGAAAAGATCCAGGCTTTTGTATAAGTAGTTGGTTCCACAATGACTTTGCCAGTGACAATGTTACAGAATCCCCTTTTGCCATTTTTCGCAAAAAGGACAATGGGGGGCTCTTCGTTGCTGCTGGAATAGTGGCTCCAATCAATGTCTTTCACGATGACTTCCTTAGTGTTAGGATTGACAATGTTGATTATGCCGTTGTTGTAGGAGACATGACCGTCCGAGGGTTCCTCCCCATATTCGTAGCCATACTCGTTCTTGTTATGGCACGATTTGATGATCAACATGGCTGACACGCCCATAATAGCAGCGACAATCAAAAAGAACACCACACGCCCAACGATGGGTTTCTTTTCGGATTGTTTCTCTGTGCTTTCGAGAGATTGAGTCTCTTGATCGGCATCTTGTTGAAGCGGCTCTTGCGCTTTGGATTCATTAAATCCATTCTTGTTTTTTTCTTCTTTTTCCATAAGGCTCGTTGTTTAAAGGATGAAAACAGCGGCAAAGATAGCACTGCAATCCATCCATTAAACATGCAGGAGTCGTCTGTTGTATGAAGTCACGGCAATATTGTATGAAATTGATTGTAAGGGAAAATAGCAGCAAAAAAAACGCTCATAAATAGCTATTTGCGAATATATTTCGCATCCACAAATTCGGTCATCCAAACGCCGTTACGACTGCGGAAAAACTTGATTCCATCCTCGCTCATTCTGCGGGCGTCGATTTCTAAAACCACAGGCATCCCATGCCGTTGACCGACTTTAATGGCCTCTTCAACAGTTGCAGACAGATGAACGTAGAGCCGACTCATCTTCAGGATGCCCTGTTGCTGGATGGATTCGACAAAATGTTTGGCCGTTCCGTGATACAGGACTGCAGGCGGAACTGCTTCAGGCAGTTCAACATCCACATTTACACTGTGTCCGTACCTTGCTCGCACAAGAAGTTGTTGTTCATCGAAGAATTCGTAGCGGCCCTTATCATCCGTGGCCACTATCTCACACAATTCTTCCTTCGTGAAACCGTGATTGGCCACCAGATCGTTCACATCCCGATACCCATGCTCCAAAAAGGCATAAGTCTTGTCATGCCTTAGGAGAAAAGCAAGAGTTTTTCCTTTATGAATCAGTACAGACATAGTATTATGGTATTAATTAACGATATATGAAAGATTCCGCATAGCATTTCTCAATTTTTATGTGCAAATCGTCCAACCGGGAAATCATATTATAATTCCGGCTATTGTATCTATAAAGATCTCTGAACGCCACTCTTGAAATCAACATTCCTTCTCCAGTGTCGTTGTCTATGGTAACAGCAGGCATAACATCCATTGGCATTTTTGGCAGGGTGTTGACAAGCAAAGATTCGCATAGCAAAGACATAAACAGGTTGTATATATCATCCAGGCTAAAAAATGCAACCACAAAATCAAATGATTCCACCTTGTTATCATGCACCAAAATATCCGGCTCCCCAACTCCCGCAAAATAGCACTTCCACATCATGCTTCCAAACACAAGTTGGTACAGCACCCGCCAGAAATCTTCCTCACACTCTTCAAATTGTGGATGTTTGTATTCAACAGGGATAAAAAACTGATAATAGCAGAGATAAGCGGAAGACTCTTTAAAAGCATTAATCAAAGCCACAAACAATTCCTTCAAAGAGACACGCATATTATCTCTTTGAAAGCCTAATCCTAAGAACGGGGAATCAACATCCTGCGATGAACGTTGGAATTCCTCTGCTAAAAGTACCGTATAATCTGCTTTCATTTTGAATAAATCATTTCAGTTTTTTTAAACAGAGACGAAAAATTTTGCGTCTCTACGAACATTTGCCTATCGAATCTTCAGTGTCAAAATGGTCAATGCAGCGAGAATGAGCGTGACGATGCAAAACCGCAATACAATCTTCACCTCATGATGTTTTTCATCACTCCCTTTGAAAATAACCGTACATGTAGGGTCTCTTTTCTGCACATCTTCCATAGAGGTGCGGAAATGGTCGTGAATAGGCGTTGCTTTCCAGATTCGTCCACAACGTCCATGTTTCTTACAATATTTATAATACCTCGTTTGCAGAATCACCGAAACGCTCTCCATCAAGAACACGCCGCAAAGAAGAGGCATCATCAGTTCTTTATGGATGACCATCGCACTCACACCAATAATTCCTCCAATAGTTAAACTTCCCGTATCCCCAAGGAACACCTGCGCGGGGAATCCGTTCCACCACAAGTAGCCCATCAAGGCACCGACAAACGATGCAAGGAAGACAACCAGTTCCTCGGAACCAGGGATATACATCACATCGAAATATTCTGTCAGCACAACATTACCGCTCATATATGCTAGTAGCAGCAATGCAACAGCGATGATGGCCGAGTTTCCGGCACACATGCCGTCCATACCATCATTGAGGTTGGCTCCGTTGCTCAATGCCGCAACCACAAATGCGGTCAGCAGGACGAAGAAAATCCAGCCTGCGCGGTACATATTCTTCTCTCCGAGCCATGAGAACAAATCCGCATAGTTGCAATTGTGGTGTTTCACGAACGGAATAGTGGTTTGAGTGGATTTAATTTCCGGACTTTTGTCCACCACCACGATGTTGTTTTCAATATGGCTGGTCACCACCTCGTTCATTGTCACTACGGGACTGAATCGCAGGGTCAGCCCGATAATCAGTCCGAGCGTCACCTGACCGGCAATTTTCACCCAACCGTTCAGTCCAGCCTTGTTCTTGCGAAAGGTCTTAATATAGTCATCTGCAAAACCGAGCGTTCCCATCAGCACGGTGGTGACGAGTAGCAGAACCATATAGATGTTCGACAGTTTGCCCAACAACAGACAGGGCACCAAGACGGCTGCGATGACAATGAGCCCGCCCATCGTAGGCGTATTCTTCTTGTCCTTACCCGCTGGATCGATTTTCTCGTCACGTTGGGTTTCATAAAATTGATGACGCTTCATCCAACGGATGAACCACTTTCCGAACCAGATGCTGATGCACAGCGCCAACACCCCGGCTATGATGGCACGGAAGGATATGTAGGTGAACAATCTCGCACCGGGGAGATTGTGGAAATGGGTGAATAATGAATAGAGCATGAGCTATATGTTATTAGTGTTTACACCTCTTTTTGGCTTCTTTCGCAATGGCGGCATACTTTTTCAAGTTTTCGGCATCACCTTTAACATTGTAATGATGACACAGAATTTCAGGGACATACATAAGGTATTCATCCCAATCCGCATTCGGACCAAATTTCCTTGTGGCATCAAGCAGTTCTTCGATCATATGTTGCAGAATGAAGATGGATTCATCTAAATTTCGCTCTTCCATACAGCAAGCTGCCAACTGATGTCGAACAGCGGCACGCGCAAGAATGTTGGCATAGCGTGAATGCGCAAACATTTCATCGGAGAGACATAAAAAGTGACAGCATTCTTCTTTGGTCAGTGTGTCGTAATGTATAGCTTCTGACACTTGCCCTTCAAGATCAAAATAATCGTCTGTAATACAAGAAGAGGCGTCTTTCCCTTTATACACAAACGCCGGATGCAAATTAGCACCTTCCAACTCATAAGCACACATTTTGGAACCTCTCCAAGTGCATTTATAGTCACTGTGACCCAAAACATAATAAAATGTGGAATTCTCTTTTTTAAACGTATATACAGAGCTCGGGAACAACCGATAATAACGTGCATCGTCCATTTCGACACCCGCAACCCGGACATCTCCTCCAATCTTGTATTGGACAAGCATAGCTGGCGGTTGCTGCACAAAGTCGTCCACTACTCCGATGAAACGTACCAGCCCATCTTCAGAAACAAGCGGCGCACATATCATATTCTCTTGACAAAGGAGGTTGAACGGATAATCCATCGACGACGGTTCAGACGAAAGAACTTTGCCAAACGCCTCAAAGAAATGGCGGCATGGGATTTCTTCCAACAGCTTCCATTCCGCCTCCTCCAAAGATGAGAAGGTGAGTTCGATGGAGTCCTCTGGAGCATCTCCAACCCAAATGCTTTTCGGCGGGAATTGCTCGGTAAACGTCGGTTTGGTCTTGCTTGAACGTGACATAATATGATTCGTTTTAAGTAAACTTGACTATGACTAATTGAAAACAACGGCAAAAGTACCATTTTTTGCGAATGAACTCTTGCCAAGAAAGGTCAAAATGTATGAAGCGATTGGTTTGGTGTACGAGATGGGATAATCTCACCTTTTGTCATCCGTATCTACTACGATTTCCGACTCATAGTATTGCTCTTGGAACTTCACCTATTCCATGATTTCTTCGCGTGTAAAAGTCTTGTCCGCTGGACAAACCACCCACTTGTCTTCCACATCATCTTTCCTGCGGATGACAGCCACAACCTTTCCCGTAAACACCTCAACAGGCGCATCCACTCCCAAAATATAAGCATCCTGTTCTTCACCATCAGGAGCCACAATCCCTTTAATGTATCCGTAGTTAACAGGATAATAAAGCTCCTTGTACACAGGATAATGACTACCCAAAGGTCTGTCAACAGTTACGGTTACTGTTTTTCCGATGATGTCTGATTTCATATTAATCTATGCTTATTGGAAGGGTTGCATACACTTTTTGCACGGTATATGGCGAGCCACCTCTTTCCCTACCTTATCGTATATTGAGCAATAGGACTTTCCATCAACCACATCCTCGGGAACAATAATAACGGTATATTTGTCGGATTTAAAGTGAAGTGTCTCAAGATGCATGGAGCCTTCGATGGTTCTTTTTCCGATCAGAACAATGGCTGGTGCCTCGGATGCCTTGCTCCCTTTTTTGAAGATAGCCACTCTGAAGGATGGCTCTGTTTCTAGATTATGGTCAGTGCTGACGTCCACGCGAGCAAATGAATACTCAAAATTCGGATAATCAGACCCATCAAGATGATAGCAACAGTATGGTTCCCAGTCCCCACGCAGTGACGAGTGCAGACGGGACATATCCTTTTTTCTCAGACATTCAGCATAACGTTGTTCGAGTGGCGAAGAGTAGTTGATACAAATAATAGGGTCAGTATCCCATATCTCTCCGTCAAGTATCATAGAACCACGCCAGCCAACATTATCCCACGAGTTGGAGTCGAGTTTTGCTATCCGCTGGCGGAACTGTTTGTCAAAGAGAGTGTCAAAATAGCGAATCATTTGCCCCTTTGTTTCAATATCGGGCAAAGGGTAAGGGCGACTTAAGGGATACGAGACCATCTTGGCAAATGTCTGCTTGTCGCCATTTGCGATTGCCTCAAGAATCATTTGATGGTACTTCCCGTCGCTCAGAGTGTCGGAAAAATGCGACAAGCCAGAATTCTCTTTTACCGCAACTATGTCCGCAGTGTCCATTTCAACCGGAGCATTATTGTCCGAAGATTTGTGCCCGCAGGAGTTGAGTGCAAGGACGAGCAATAAGAAAATTATCTCATAAAGTTTCATAATATGACTGTTTTTGATGCAATCAGAATCCTTAAAAGCATAGCAAGCGGTGTCTCTGACAAACCCAATGTGCAAACAGCAATTAATGCTATATTCTTCTTTTTTAACGCATCTTCCAATTGCATTTGATAATGCATCCGTTGTTCTATATCCATTATTAGCATCTTTGGCTGTTATATTTCATCGCCTCATCAGTTTAAAATTCAATCAGAATTCAAAATAATGTATAGGCAAAATTTCGGTATAAAGGTATTCACAGGAATGGTTTGCCTTGTAATAATACCAAGTACCTTTACCTTCATTGTAGTGTAGACAAGAATATAGTAAGTGACTACGAATTTCATTTTTTTTCAAATCGTAATACAAAACCTCGCTTCCATCTTCATTTAAAGTTTTTGACAAAACATAACGAAACCCATATTTGACAATACTTTTGTTATCATACAAATTCACAATATCGTGGTAATATTTATTGCGCAAGTGCACATATCGGTCTTGCAACAGGGAAAATGATTTAATTTGTTCAATATTGGGCAAAATTCCTATCACACATCTGTCTATTTGATTTTTGTGTTGTTTGTTCAGCAACATCACTCTTTTTCTATTTTTTTCATATTTTTCAAAATCATGAAGCGATAAATATAACATTTCATCATGGTCATTATATTTAATGCTAAACAAATCCATAACTTCCTCAAAATAATGATAGTCACTGCATTTAGATTGCTCTTTTTCTACATCCAAAGGATTTAATGGGACAGCTAAACCGTATCTTTTCCCATTAGAAGAACCATTGACTTCAAACACCATCATAACAGTCCTACGATCAGAACAATATATATCACCTGTTTTATATGGAGGAGACGTTTTCTTGCATCGATGATCATCTTTAAATATTGAAATACTTCGGTCAATATCAATAATTAATTGCTTAATCACTTCAACAACCATCACTACAATAAACAATCCAAAAAAAACATAGATTACAATCATAACTTAAATACTTATATCGGAAATTATCAAAAAAAACAAGATAACGATTCAACAAATAAGCGGTTGGGATTTCCTGCAAAAGAATCACTAGTGCAATTTACTAGCCACTCCTTAATTCCAGATTGTAAACTTCCTCCATATTACATTTTTGATTGGCAAAAATACAAAAAATCATTTACAAGACTAAAAGGGATAATTCTGATTTGTTTAGTAAGTTCTTTTTTTTTTATAAAGGTCTCCACCTGTGACAACAGCACCCAACATATCGTTGTTAATCAGTTTTCGAGCACACGCTAATACAGTTATATCGGAAATCTTGCGGGTTGACCTATGTTCAATCTCGGAATCGAGATTGTAGCAATGAATACAGCGATGGTTACAGAAATCCGTGATTCCCAATTGCACCGTCAAAGGGAACGACAACTATCTTTTTTCAATCCGCATATGATATTTCCTTAATGTAATGCAACGAGTAATCGTTTAATTGTGAGTTAAATAACAGGTCATACAAATGACTATGGGTCTCCCAATAGGTCCTCTGCTCTCTTCTTATCCTTCCTTCTGTGCCAAAAATCCCCCATCTTTTCCAATCTTTTGCCATTGAAAGAATTTTTCGATATTGATTCACATAACCAAGTGGTAAGTATCTTTTTATATAATGATGATGCCTTTCTATATTATGTTTCTCGTGATATATCGCATCAAAACATTTCTTGTCTAGTAATTCCGTAAGCTTGCTAATTATGTTTTTCATATCAGATAAATTCTTGCCATATTCGACAAACAATCTTCCATCAGTCAAGGAATCTATCTTAAATTCTTCGTCTTCAATAACATAATACCGGTGAGCAAAATCGTATTGCGATTTAACAACACCATCATCTGCGGCAAGCAAAAACTCTATAACAGGAAGCCATTTTTCATAAATTACTATTTCCCTTTTGAATAATTTCAAATAAACGATAGCGTTATCTATTTCCCTACTCACAATCGCTTGTTGCCGTTTTGATTCGGCACGCTGTTGCTTTAAAACATTTTCATGACATTTCTCTCTACATATCCTGAGTGTTTCTCGGTCTTTATCATTCAAAACAGGTTCTAATATTTCCAAGCGTGTCAATCGTATTTTCGACTCATATTCATCCACCAAATCTCTAATATAAAGATTTTTAGCTCGTTTTTCTCCACGATGGAAATCCCAAATATAATCAATCGGTTGCCTTTGAAGACTTCTAATCCTTATGTCAAGTTCGGCTCGTAATACATTTTCTTTGGCATCCGCTTGCATATATAAGCGTTCTTTATATAAATAGTCTTCTTTATTCATCTTTCCATAAGCATTTCTCCAACCGCTCTTCCATTCCAGGTCAAGAACACCAACACTACGAAGATTGGTTCCATTGCAACGTTGGAAATGTGTCGTTCAAAAAGGAAGCGGGAAGTGGTCGTAATCCTTTACTGCACAAGTGTCGCAAAAGATATGGTGACAATCGTTGCACACATTAACACATACATTTGTTTCTGTATTGCCACATGTCGGACATTGTCTATACATACTACCCATAATAATGTTTCGCCGCGTTACATGCAACCCGGCTCTATCTGTTTAACTGAAAATGTTCTTTCCACTATTTTTTTGAAACAGCCCTACACTATTCCGGATAGTATCGGCCACGATGCTCACGAAAAATGCTAGCCGCTAATTCTGGGTTGGAACAGTCATCTTCAATGCAAATGCGCCAACATCTGTCCCAATCGAAACGGGCACATGTACCCCAAAAATCTCTAAACCAGATTTTGTTATTGTCATAATAATCGTCTCTCATCTTTTGATAGATGTGTTCAACAGCATCTTTGTAATCTTCCTCTGTGGGAAACACGTAAGTACTTCTTGACATAGTTCAAATTGCCGCGTTATATCCCATCCGGCTCCATCGGTTCTTGTTCTTATTTATCGTTGCAACAATACATTATTTTTATTTGGCAGGCTACTATGAAAAAAACTAGCACCTGTCATTATAGGGGGTATTCTCAAAACCTTGTTTATTCAACTCATCCACCCATTTACTCAAAAGTTTATAGAAAAGATTTCTGAACCAGTTTGACTTACCAAACCATTTCACCAAAGTTGGACTGATTGCATAATAGCATTTTATGAATAATCGCCCATACCACGATTTGCCCAAGACATTGTCGCGATATCTGCGGAGCGTCCACACTTCGGGGCAATCGTAACTGCCATAAACAGCGGTGGCTATGTAGCAGCCACCAGATTTGTTCTCATATTTCGTTTGCACTTGACCGCGACTATTTGTCACCCTTTGCCCCGAGTCCTCGAACTCGAGAACATATATTGCATTCACTGATCCAAAACCAACTAAGCCTAGACTTTGATCAATAGGCATAGAATAAGCTTCTTTTTTCTTAACATCGTACACAAAAACTTCTGTAGCATTGGCATTCAGCGTGCGTGACAGAAAGCAGTTGCAATTATAATTGCTCTCTATATCAAAAGACTCCTTGTATGGACAGTACTGACGTTTCAGTTCGTAATACTTGTTGATGTTTTTAAAGAATGATTTCAACTCATCTATTGTTGGAAGCAAAAACTTCCCATCTCCGTTGCTATATGCAAAAAGCCGCATATCTTCCTCGTTATTGGCAACTATCTGATTGACTTCTTCCTGAGAAAGTTTGCGACCAGATTTATTATAACGTATATGATATTTTTCGAATCGCTCAGTGATGGATTGTGAATAATCCGTAAAATCATATTCCATTAAATCTAAAGGCACTGCACTTCCATGTTGTGCGTCTTTCATTGAAACGACCATACCTTTCCAGCGCAAACTTCCGTACGGTGCGAATAAGTCTCCAACATGATATGGAGGAATAGTATAATCTCCGTTATTCATTATGATTTTCTGCCGTTATATCCCATCGCATCGTCGGTTATATTAGCATTTATACGAATGACAGATTCTTTTCCAAACTGATTTCATTAGAATTAGACTTATCATATTAAATTTTCAAGGGCGCTTATAAACCCCACGGTGTTCTCTACAGATACTTGCCACTTTTTCTGGATCAGAACATTCATCCATAATGCTAATCTCATACATGCCGAAATAAAGTCCCTCGAAATTAATCTTGTCCGAGTCATATGAATCGGAAGACATCTTGTCGTAGAGATGATTTTTGGCATCTTCGTAATCATCCTCTCTTTCAAAGACATAGGTACTTCTTCTTTCTGCCATAACACTCATGCCGCGTTATACCCCATTCGGCTCCGTCGGTTCTTGTTCTTTTTTTTCGCTGCAAAATTACAGATTTTTTTTATGCCAAATGCTACTCTGAAAAAATTCACAAGAAGTAGGTTCTCTCTGTTGCCTAAGCCAAACATCTGCAAAACACTTATCACCTCTCTTTTTGTATATCAGGCCCTATCACTGCAGCGGCAACACCCGCAAAACTCTACTGTCTACTTTTGAGATTGTCAACTATCACCGTTCCTGCCCAATTTGTTGGCGATCCACCCAACGGTATCGCTAACAGATTCGCAAACTCGGTTCCACGCATCGACTATGGAATCGCCAGCATTTGCAAACGTCGTCATCACAAAAGCGCGTAACCTCTCAACAATAATCTTAATCCTCCTGCTTTTGCTATGCACGTCTTCCGTGATACTACTCCATGTCTCCGCAAAGGAGGTCTGTGCCTTTGCCAACATGGTGGAAATCCTATTAAAGATGGTTTTCACGAAGCCAACAACGTCATCTACGCAACGGTTTACAATTTCTGTGATTCCATCATCCCTCGCGTTAGCAAAACAGGCCCGCACAGTGACCAGTATGGCGGTGATGCGATAGTTCAGCCTTTTGTTTTTTGTTGTTGTCAACTTCCCAGCACATACATGACAGTATTTGGCATTATGTGCATGGTCGGTTTCACCGCATATCGAACATTTTAGATTTAAGAGCTTCATAATAGACAGGCCAACTTACAAGTTTAATGATGGTTGGTACATTTTTTCATAACAACATAGTTCTTGGTTTCACGAACGAGGAACTATGCCGAACGAAAAAAACATCCTCAAAAATATTCTTTACAATTTTTCAATAAAGTCTATTCTAAAAAAATCTTCCAAAATGGGCGCTTCCATATCATAGAGAATACCACATCGAATAGTCTTTTTTTTATCTGAACTCAAAGATATCTTTTTGCCCCCCCAACCTTCATTAGTCCAAACATAAACGCCCACCAACAACGGACTTTCGTTTCTATTCATCATTTCAACATTAACATTGCCATACCTGTCAAATCCCCAAGATATGTCAATGGCATCATTGTACGTTGTCGTTTTGTTAATGGAGACATTGTGTGTAATAACATCTTGCAATTCCCAGCTCTCTCGTGATTCGTCCAAAGCATATATTAAATCAGCCCCAACAGATAGCGAATGTCCACCTTCTTTTACTATCATTTGCACTTTCGCTTTCTTTTTTTCCCCATTATCCACCCAAGTGACAGCATGCACTTTCTCAACACCTCTTTTTTGAATCACAAGGCTCCATGAATCGTCGAAAAAAGGATTTCCGACGACCCCTTTTAGTTTATGTCCTTCCAAATCTTTACATATTTTTCGATTATCTGGTTTTACAGGAAGGAGTCCATATAAGCATGCCTGAACTTTCTTATCATTAATTATAGCATCAACCTCATCTTCAAAATTTCGGTTCTTGGAAGCACCTAAAAAAGAATTATCGAATATCTTTCTACTCAAAGGTCTATTCTCGTATTCAGTGCGTATCGAGTCTTTATAATTCAGAACAGCCAAGTGTTCGCGCTCGTATATCTCTTTTCTATTATTGTGTATATCTTCCAACTCGTTTCTTACCTCATCTCTATTTTCGTATTTATTAACGTCAAAAGAGGCAACAAAACGATTCACATCCATTTGTAAGTCAGCAACAAATCTATCTTGGCATTCATTATGTTTTTTCGCAACTTCTTGTCCATCTGACCATGCTTGCCTACAGCTCGAAAAAACGGAATAGACCAAAACTCCAATAGAAACAATCACTGCTATGCCAAAAAACCATTTTATGAAATTGCGTATTTGAATGCGGCCACCGATTTGTCCTTCAGATTCTGATTTTTCTTTATTTCGTTTAGATAAGTTAACACCACACATGTGGCAAAATTTGGCTTCTTTTGGATTATCAGCCATACACTCAGGGTTGGGACATTTTTTCATAACTCAACGCATTTATTTTCTTGCTTTACCACACATATGGCAAAATTTCGAATAGGATTTGTAATAATACTGGTATTCTCGTCGGAGCGGATTTGAACAATCTGGACAATAATTCCATTTGAACTTTATTGGTAGCCTTACCTCTTCTTGTCGGATCTTTGCAACCGTATCTGCATATCCTTTAACATACTGACAGACTGATTGAACACTACTCAATGGCTGGGATATTGATTTGCGTAACTCATCTAAACAAAATTGCAGTTCCGTTCCCCCTATGCTTACTATTTCCTTATAGCCTCTTGAGTTAACGAAATTCGAATCGTTTTGAAAATCATAACCCGAAAACAACAACTCTTCTTCTCCAATCAGATCCACCAAGGTTGGTTTTTTCGCTATTGCTAAAAGAGACAGGTATATTACTTGTTGGGAAAAGTAGTCATCATTTTTCCCCATGTACCTATTTGGATTTGCTATTCTTCGGGGATGCTGAAACGCAGGTAATCCACCCGTTGTTTGTTTGATATCACGCTCTATTCGAGGAAGATACAAAGAATCATAATCTATCAATCGCAGCTTTCCTGTATTTGTAACCAATATGTTGGCGTTCGACAAGTCACCATGAACGATGCAATTGTCGTTCAGATCTTTACACATTGTCAGAAAATCCGATGCTAACTTCTTAAGCTTTTCCGGACGGCCACAATTGTTATAAAGGTATTTGTCCAATGTTGCTCCTTCAATCCAATCCATTTTCAGGCCCGACAATATTTTCCCCTCCACTTTGATGGCAGCGGGAATATATCTACATTGCACAAAATACGGCAAATCAATACGTCGTAGATTTTTAACGATACGCTCCGCATTTTGTTGGTTTTGAACATTCTGATACCAGATACGATAGCACAATTTAGAACCATTATCGTTCGACACCATAGGAAATGCCAAACAAAAACCTCCGTGTTTGGCTATCGCCCTGTTGCTTTTTCGACCCTCTCCTCTAACACAGTGGTAAGACAACCGCACCTCATCATCAAGAATATTTGTACTGTCTAAAATAGCTCGCTGTATGGCTAATAAATCCATAAAATCATCATTTTAACATTTCTACTGACGTTCATATCTTAATTCATCGACTTCCATGATATCACCACCATTCTTCAGATTGAATTCTGAGCGAACATCGTTTTCCCATTTTGAGTAAATTATCATATCTTTGATATAATAACGCCCATCGCCATGGCCTCGCGTCCATTCTCCCTCAATACCATATTCGTTGACACCACCATCCACCGTGCATGTGCCATCCGGATAAAAAACGTAAGTAACCCAAACTGTTGTTGAACTATAACAAAAAGTTGTTGTTTTGGGAAAGAACTTCACATTTCCAGCTTCGACCGAACTCAGTGATATGACAGCTCCCCGACCAGGTAAAGTATATTTCAATCTTTCAACAGAAGACAAATCTGAGTAGACTGTAAGTTTTAGACTACCAGATTGACCAATATCGAGGTATGCCCTCCACTCTAAATATTCTCCTAAAAGGACAGGATTGGCAGGTCTTTTTAGCCGGACTTCGTATCTATTTAGTGATACAGTTTTATTACACACAAAATCATAGGTTCTCCCCGCATATTCAAGACGCCCCAAAGGTGGATTCGCATTTGAATAGACATTAGAAATAGGGTTAACAAACTCAAGAACAACTGATCGTTGTTGCCATACCCCAGTATATTTTCCACGAATATCCAATCTTGCTGCAGTTCCATTAAAAGTAATTTTGTATGGTTCACAAGTCATATCACAGCCCAGCGCATTTCCTATGCTCAAAATTGAGCTCAACAGTGAGATAAAAAGCATTAATAACATAGTATTTATCTGACTAAAGGGTTAAACGAAAAAAAAGAAAAAAACAATTGCAATAATAGCCAATAAGATAACACCCCAAATACATCCAGTGAAATCAAAACTTGAATTGAATTTCCTTGACGACAAACTGCTATTTTTACCTTTAGCACGTTCTTTTTTTTCAACTACTGGGTTAAAAGCATCATGTTTATTAGCAAGAAAAGGATCGCCAGTACAGTTGTAGCAATAAGTTGAATTCGGATTGCGATAGGGGGTTCCACAAACAGGACAACATTTTTCTAAACTCTTTCTAGGCTGAGTTTGGCTAACGGGGGTAAAAGACTTTTGTGGAGTGACATTTTGTTTGGATGCAATAAGTGAGGCGATAACCTCAGACAATCCTCCGCTATTATCATAAAGTGTTTTTGGGGGTTCGGAATGTCTATTATTTTGTCTCGATTCAATGATTTCGCAAACAGATCTCACTCTAGACAGTGAAACAGAAACAGCGTTACATAATTCATCCAAAAGACGATTTATTAACTGATCTTTTAGTTTTACTATTTCCTTATAGCCTCTTGAGTTAACGAAATTCGAATCGTTTTGAAAATCATAACCTGAAAACAACAATTCTTCTTCTCCAATCAGATCCACCAAGGTTGGCTTTTTCGCTATTGCTAAAAGAGACAGGTATATTACTTGTTGAGAAAAGTAGTCATCATTTTCCCCCATGTACCTATCTGGATTTGCTATTCTTTGTGGATGCTGAAACGCAGGTAAGCCACCCGTTGTTTGTTTGATATCACGCTCTATTCGAGGAAGATACAAAGAATCATAATCTATCAATCGTAACTTTCCTGTACTTGTAACCAAAATGTTTGCATTCGACAAGTCACCATGAACGATGCAATTGTCGTTCAGATCTTTACACATTGTCAGAAAATCCGATGCTAACTTCTTAAGCTTTTCCGGACGATCACAATTGTTATAGAGGTATTTGTCCAATGTTTCTCCTTCAATCCAATCCATTTTCAGACCCGACAATATTTCCCCCTCCACTTTGATGGCATCGGGAATATATCTACATTGCACAAAATACGGCAAATCAATACGTCGTAGATTTTTAACGATACGCTCCGCATTTTGTTGGTTTTGAACATTCTCATGATACCAGATACGATAGCACAATTTAGAACTATTATCGTTCGACACCATAGGAAATGCCAAACAAAAACCTCCGTGTTTGGCTATCGCCCTGTTGCTTTTTCGGCCTTCTCCTCTAATACAGTGGTAAAACAAGCGCACCTCATCATCAAGGATATTTGCACTGTCTAAAACAGCTTGCTGTATGGCTAGTAAATCCATAAAATCATCATTTATATAAAGACAAATTCTCAAAATCAATCAACACATATTTTGGCTGATTTACTATCGTTTCTTCGGGCACAAGCGTAACAACAGCATCTTGTTGTTCAACGTCGTTACCATCATCACTATTATCATGAGCAACTATAATGGCAGATTCTGCTTTATACGTTATCGGTGGATAATCTGGAAATAATACAACTTCAGCATCGTCATCACATGAATCCGTAATCTTTATTTGGATTATTGCTAAATCGTCATTCATTTTCCCCTCTTTCCTGCATTTGGCAGCCACTTCTTCAAAACCCTCGTTGTCTTTCAAATCCCATAATTGTTCAACAATAGTCTTGTCACGACAAAAAGCCTCTTGAAACCATTCCGCGCAACCATCGGTCATCAACATCAAATATCCAGACGAGAATGGAACCTTTCCAATCAGCCATTGCCCATATATGTGCCCATCTGCACATACATAGTGTGGGTGATTGGTGTATTTGATCATTGATCCTTCCGCGACAGTGTCGTTTGTACTAAAAGCATTCATGCTTCCATCAGAGTTAATCGCAAAAAAGGTGCTATCACCAAGAATGTAATAATGCACTTGATTGGAATTGCTATCAATTTGAATTCCCGCGAAAGTAGAAGCACCCCTCGAAAGGTTGTCACGTTTCATCAAAGCATGTTCCAATCGCCGTCCACTTAAATTGGACTCTATCGCTGCAACATTCTCTTCCCATTGACGACAAATCTTATCATGAATGTTATTTGCAAAACACTCATCCCAAGCAAAGTTCACATTTTCTATCTCCACAAAACACTTACAGAGCAATTGCGATACGATTTCCGGATGATATGAATTTGTCACGCCATCAGCAACGGCAAAGCTTCGTTTAGCCGTGTTAAATGCCAAACTATCTTGACAAAAATAAATCGAGCCGTCCTTAGACAGTATAAATGCTTTAATTTGTATTTTGCTCATATCATCTTCAACTTATAAACGCGGAGGTTCCTTAGCACCGTGGTTCGTCACTGAAGACCCAAAAACAACTAATTTTGCCAAAGCTTTCTTATCTGTTTCGTTTGAGACCATAAAACGACTATCTTCTTTTGCAGAAAGACCAAATGCTTTTGCTCTTGCAACAAAAACATCTGTCATAACCGAACTCGCTTCATACAGGAAACCTCTGTCATCATCTTTGGGGCGTACATTGGGAAAAGATAATTGACCAAGACCATCCTCTCCAATATGGATATTAAAAAGTAGCACATTCCCATCTGGCACAGAAATCTCCATTAGCTTTTTTGCCGCCTTCAGCGCCGCATCACGAGCTTGTTCTGGATTTCTTTCATGTTCATAAGGATACCCGTCAGTTATATGAATAACAATGGGTGCTGGTATCGGGATGTTCTCTTTTTCTTGTTGGGCTATCCACTGTTTTACATCTTCGGTTACGGTTTTAAACCCTTTCTCTGTATATGTCTGCCATTGAGGTTTTGCCTCATTGTTTTTATCAAACAATGGAAGCTTCTTATTATATTGTTCTTCCAATTTCTTGTCCAATTCTAATACCGAACCCTTAAACAAGGTGACAACATCAGAGTTATAACCATACACTGAGATAGAAAAACGATTTCTCAATTCTTTATTTTCTTCACTCATAGCTATCAAATACTCTGACACTTCACAGATTGTTTCGATAACATTGTCTATTTTTTGCCCACTTTCCATTGATTGGGATAAGTCTAATAAATAGACCAAATGTCCTGGGTGATTTGAGCCCCATGCTAAATTGTATGCCATAATTATAAGATTAAATTTTTGATATATGAAGTTCTAAAATATCGGATATAATTATTCCTTGTTGCGCTACAACAGCGATTCCTTGAGCGGGGACAGGTATTCCATAATACATCAACTCTGCATTGTCAACAGGTTTAATTATGGCTTGTTTTTCTATGGTCACAGAGAAATGCCTCGGTCTTAAACCACCCCCTCGAACCCGAACTTTTATCTCGTGATGATTTCCCCCGTCACCTGATGCAGCGCCATAAGTATTAACGCCCTTATATACAGGAAGATACTGAAGAGCCTCTGACTTGTTATTTTTCACACTCACTATACCCACAAGTTCGTTATCCTGATGACTTTTAACCTTATCTTTAAGTTGACTGACTTCATATTGCATCGAAGACATCTGCTCAAACAACTTCCTATATTGTGAGTCAACAACGTCTTTTTCCTTTGTTATCCTTAACAATTGCTCCTTATAGTCGTCCCGCTGTTGAGTCAAATCACTTATTGTATTCTTACCTTGAGAGATTTGCTTTTGCTTTTCTTCCAGTCGAGAATTAAGCTGACTAATCTCGTACTGTGCTGAAGAAAGATGAACAGCTAAATCATTCATCCTATCTTCTAGCTCTTTCTGTTTTTTATTTAGTTGACTTTTTTCATTCTGCAATTTGTCTCGTTCGGCAGTTACAGCAGCCATTTTTTGCTGCTGTTCGACAAGATCTCGGCGAAGTCTCTTGTTCTCGTCATCAACCGAGCTAAGTTTATTTATTTGAGAATTGAGACCTTCTATTGTTTGATGAAATTCCGTAATTTGGCTTTGAGCATTTTGGTTCTCTTTGGTAAGAGACTCGATTTCCTCTTGCAACTTGATGGCAATACCCCAGTTTCTTTTGGCTATTTCAATCCTCTGCTCATCAATTTGCTGTATAATCGGATTAGGTTCTGACACTAGCATTAGTCTATTTTCGAATCCACATCTGGGGCATAAGGCTGAACTATATGTTTGTCCGCAAATCGGACACGTATTAGTTTGTTCCATTTTATCAGTATTTAGAATTACTAATTGAATAATATATTATGTCGTATTGTATCATTTGATTTGTGAGTTTTCCATTAAAGAGATTCCGCTTTTGATTTCACCTACTGTAATCCGACTGGAGTAGTTTGCATTCTCTACACAATATGTTCGGTGTGCGCTGACAATCATATCCACCAAGTTCCGCGCCCATCTGGCGTTATCCTTATTGGGTGTCATATAGTCCATAAGTTCTTTTTTTGCATCATCTGTCAAAACGTAGCCGCGCTTTTCTTCTATATCTGATGTTACAATCTGATACAATTCCTCTTTTGAATAGTCGTCCATGACAATTACATTGGGAAATCTGCTTATCAGTCCATCATCTGCTTCAGTAAGGAGTTTTTTCATACGGTCCTCATAGCCTGCCATAATGACAACCAAGTCGTTACGGTTGTTTTCGAGATAGGAAACCAAAGCACCTATTGCCTCTTTTCCACCAATGTCGTCCTTGTTCCGATAGAGAGAGTGGGCTTCGTCTATGAAAAGGACACCGCCTTTTGCGGCCTGTATTCGTTGAGCAACATTGGAAGCCGTCTGTCCTTGAAAACCAACAACTAATTGTTCGCGCTTGACCTCAACTATGTTACGGTGTGGCAGTAGATTAAGTTCATGGTAAATGCACGCCAAGAGACGAGCCACAGTTGTTTTACCAGTTCCAGGATTCCCATATAGAAGCAAGTGTTGCGTTCCTATATTTGTGTCACCACCGGTATGGTGTAAATATTTTACCTCGTTCATAAGCCGCTTCACATAATCTTTCACCGTCTGAACGCCTATTAGTTTTTCAAGCTGTTCTAAAGCAGATAGATTATTTTTCTGTTTTGTAATCGTTTGCCCAGGAACGAAGCCGCTCAACTCTTCGATGTCAGGAAGATTACAAAAGTCCTCGAGAATCAGAACATCGTTATCGGCATTTGGGTTTTCGTCGCCACGATTACTCACTTTGGTTTCGACGGCAGCCAGTAGCTTATCTCGAACCCATCTTCCGTTACCAAAACTATATGTTTCTATATTGTTGGATCTTCGGTCATGGGGACTGTTGTCATTAACTCTTTGCGCGTTGATAGCACGAACCGCGTCTGTGCGGCTGTTTTTGTATTCTACAACATATTCCATCATATTGGAGAGCATTTGGCTTATTTCGTCATTAACAACAAGATCCTGTTTATTCGCCATCGAGATGAATATTTGTTTCAACTCATCGGCTGAATAATCGTCAAAAAGAACCTTGTGCCTAATTCGGCTTTTCAAACCAGGATTGATGCTATAAAGTGATTTCATGTTTTCATCATAACCGGCAAAAATGACCACCAAATCACGCCTGTCGTTTTCCATACGGGCCAGAAGAGTGTTGACTGCCTCAGCGCCAAACTCTCGCGATCCCCCTTCAGCTAAACGATAAGCCTCATCAACAAAAAGCACACCGCCCATAGCTGAGTCTATAACTTCAGTTGTTTTAATTGCCGTTTGTCCAACATATCCTGCCACTAGGTTCTCGGCACTAACTTCAATCAGATGTCCCTTGCTGACAACCCCCAAGTCTTTCAATATTGCCGCAACTATACGAGCCACTGTTGTCTTACCAGTTCCCGGATTACCCAAAAAAAGCATGTGGTTGCCATAAGGTCCTACAACATCTTTGTTCCTTCTCTTGTTTCGGTTGATTTGAGCTTTTATTCCATTGATTGTTTCTTTTACAGATTTCAATCCAATCAAGTCGTCTAACTTTTGGTCGTTTTTTGGCTCCAGTGGCATCTTTTTGTTTCCCATCTGTTTGTATGTTTCATAGCCGATGATTCTGTTGTCGGACATTGCTTGAAGTGTCAATTTTCGGTGCGCATTGAGAGTGTGCTGTTCGTCACCCAAAAGTGCGGCCAGTATCGAGAGTTGACGTGTCAACTCTTCCAACACGGACCACTCCACCTTAGAGCCAGAATATTGCAGGTGTTCCTTTTCAATAATATTCTTGATATCGTCAGCATAAGGAGCTGGCAAAAAAAACGAATTGCGAGACAAGCGTTTAACGGTTTCACCGTTTTCTTCTTTTGGCATTGATATGCCGTCAATCACAGGCATAGTTTCTCGCCAAAGATTTCTGAAATTTATATTGGTGAAGAAAATACTTTTCATCTTCTCTTCCTTAAAGAGTTCACCGACTGCTTTCATGTTACTGCTATCAGTAGGCATTAAAACAATCACTCTGTTTTCAGCATTCAGATTAGGAGTTTCACCATATCTACTCATTAGATTTTTAACAACTGTCTCATAAAAACTACTGCTTGTCGCTTCGGAACATTCTGGCTCATTATAATTCGAATCTAACACCAGCACACTGTTAGAAAGACGTGTCAGCGAATATCCCAATTGTATGATATTTGCATCACGATTACCATATTCATGTCCTCTGTTTTGAGCCGAACTGCTGCCCGGTTTTGTGTATCTTCCAATCCTGTCATCGAAGAAAACATTGTTGCTAGGTTCAACAACATCGACATGCTCATTGTTTGCAGACTGACGAGCACGGCGAAAAGGATTATTGCCTTTGCTTTCAGAGGAGGACACCGTTGAATTGTGGCTTGTTCCAACATTGGCTGAAGCATCGGGATTGAGAAAATTGACGAGCATCTGTTTGTCAAAGCTGTTCGGACCATAAACCGTACTATAAAATACGATATTCTTGTAACCCTCATGCTTTAAATATAGGAAAAGTGCTTTTTGAATATCACCATGTATTCGTAATGCTGGATCTATAAATGAATCCGTATAGTAAAACACGGCCGTAATTACAGGCCGTTGACGAATCTTAAGATTATCAAAGCGATGCATGATGCTTATGGTTTTACGGTATGTTGACGACGATGAATATTGTGTCTAGAGCTTGTATTGTTGTCAATCTCTACAGGGGCATTGATATCTATTGGCTCTGGATTACATGGAACCAATTCCGTAATGGTCATACCACTGGCTTGTAGGTCTTCTATAATTGCTTGTTCAAGTGTGTTGAGTAACTTTTGGTCCATATAGGCTTCAGTATCTACTCTAACGGTCGTATCTACTTCACCATCTTTCTTGCCAGGACTGACAAGAATCTCTACAATAGCATTATCGGCTGGGCGCTGCATCCGCAGGATATAGCTGTCACGTTCGTCATTGTGATCGAAGCCTTCTGCAATAACTTGAAAATAAAAATCGTCAGAAAGAACTTCGCGAATAAATTCGGCCTGTTGGTGACGAAGAACCGATAGTTTAATTTGCGAAATGACAGAGGCGGCCTGAAGATCCTGCATTTTTTTTAATTCTTCTAAACGATCCAAATCTGCCTGTAGTTGCTGCATAGAATAGTCTGGCCGTTCCCATGCAGCCTCCAACCTTTTTCGAATCTCATTGAGTTCTTCTTCTATCAACTTATACTGTCCATCAGTCCAGTAATCCATATTGCTTGCCAGGTGTTTTTCGTCACCATAAACAAAGTTGTTGTTGTGATGTCCAACTGCATTGGCAAGCATTGTGGAAGAGAGATTTAGTGCTTGGTGAAGAGTGGTGTGGAACTGTACACGAATAGCAGACACTTCACTGTCGGCAAGCAGCAATTCAGCCATTGAGGACTGCAACATTGCCTTTTTTGCCAAAGGGTTCATCTCTCTTGATGCTATAAGTTGTAGAGATGACTTCACATTCTGCATGCGTTGGCCAGCAAACCTTTGGTAGTCAGGATCGGACTTTGCAATGCTAAGTTCAATCTGAACTTGTCGATACATCTCTTCTGCGGTGGTGTAATTGTTGGCTAGCTGGGCCGAAATCTGATTAACATCACGAATCGAGTCCTGAATTTGGCCTTGCAGTTGTTGCACAGAAGAGGAAACTTGGTTGAGATCGCCCATGTTTCGACTATGCAATTGGGCACTGCTATTTTCGATACTATGTAAATTGTCGAGATGCTGTTGACGGAGTCTGGAAATCTGGCTGTTGACTTGTGTGGATTGTTTTTTAATTTGTTCGAAAGTGTTACGCGCTCTACTAACTGCATTATCCATGGCTTTAGACGAGCCTTCACCTGAACGAAGCTGTTCCAATTCTTCCGTCAATGCGACATATAGTTTTTGTGGGATGTAAGTATGGTTTGAACTCATTTTATGTGGTTTTTTATTTAGTTATTTACCCTTGTTTGCGCTTTAAGTGATGTTGAGAGATGTATGCTGTTTGTCGATGGAATAATCTCATCAACAATTTGTTGTGATGTATCCATGTCATTTTGTAAATCTGGTTGATAAATGTTTAATCCGAGCATTCTTAAAGATTTCCGTATGTTTTCGAAATATAATAGTTCAAGATTGTTGTCTATGTATTGATTGTATTTGTAGTGGCAATAAGTCCTGATCAAATCTCCAGCTGGAATAGGATTTAGAATAAGTCTAAGATTCATATTGAGAGACGGATTGTTCATGTACACTACATAGCCGAGACGATCATCGTCATCATCAAATCCGTGGAGTATGACCTTAAAATAGTATTGTTGGACAAATTCGACGGAAATTTCATAGGCAAGACTGCATCGCCGCTTGGAATTGAATCCAGCCGTAACAGCGGAAGAGACAAGCTCGTCAAGCTGTTGCATTGCATTCTTTAGCAATTTTCTATCTTCACTAAGATTTTCCACCATATAACCAGATGTTGTGGTTGAGTTTCTCATTCGTGGACATAATTCATTGCAAATTAGATTTTCAATGCGTGAGAATTCACCGAATGACCAATGATTGACATCGATTTTATCCTGAGGATGTTCGGCGTCACTATCAAAATAGAGATCATTGGCATAGTATTTGACAATCTGCAAAGCTTGGTCTATCTGAATGTTAGCCTCTGTAAGTTCATTTATATATTCAATGCGTCTCTTTTCGACTTCAATTTGTCCAGCCCGTATTATACTAACAATATCCAATGCAAAAGACTGGAGCGAAGTCGATGACTGCTCTTTACAAAGCAGGTTTATTTTTACGTTAAGCTCATTAAGGTCGCGACTATTATATTTAATCCAGTAAGGGTCTTCTTTTATAACGTCATACTCTTTGATTGCTTGACTACGATAGAATGCGGCTAGTTGTTTGTCTCGATTCGCGTCTTTTTTTATTTTTTTGATTACCTCCTCAATTTCTCGTTGATTATCTTGCAATCGTTTTACTTGCTGTCTCAAATTAGAGATTTCTTTTGCAAGTTGGTCATACTGTTTCTGTCCTTCATCGTATAATCGTCTAAGCTCGCTTTCGCAATCGGCAAGAACACGCTCAAGTGTGTCTTGGAAATGTTGGCGTTCAAGCCACCAAGTATGCTGCATTTCTGCTATTAGATCAAGCAGTCGTTTAGGATTTGCAGTTTTGGGATTATTACGCAATGTGGCCAACTCGTTCTGGAGTCGGTAATATGCGTTATTCTCAATCCATATGTTACCGCTATATCGGTTTGGATCGAAACCGCCTAGAATAAACCTGTCGTAGCTGCTATTTCGTGCCGAGTTTGCCATTTTCCGTTGATTATATTGTTTTTAGATATTGACTATTACAAGTACTATACTATACATTAGTTCACAGCACTTTGTGGAGGTGAGATGCCAACAGCAAGCATCTCTTCGTCAGATAGAAGAATTAATTGACGTTTAGGATGTGGACAGTTTGTTATTTCATGGAAAAAACCAAGTAACTTTTGACCAAAGAAATGAAAATTTTGGTTGGAACTGCCTCGCAGACCTATGCCATTATTAAGGCTATCAATATATGGTCCATCAACAAGCAAATCGACCAAACGAACTAGTTCAGAACGAACATCAAGAGCTATCTCGTCGAGTAGAAACCCTGTAAATAGAATAATATCCCATTCGGGCAGCACAATTCGTACTTTTTGTAAAAGTGCCAAAATAGGCTGAGTCTGGAGAAGTGGTTCACCCCCACTGATAGTTAGACCTCTGCAATTACTATTTTGCATAAGCTTTATTATGGCATCAACTGAATAAAGTTCACCACCTGCTACAGGTTGTAGATTGGGCGAAGCGCAACGATAGCAACTGCGGTTGCATCCTTGTGTCCACAATACAAATCGATTGCCAGGACCAAGCGATTGTATTGGATAACAATAATATCCAATATTAATCATATCTGTTTTCGGTACATGCAACATATATTCGGTTCTAAATCAAGTAACAAAACTGGATAATATTCGTTCTTATACTAGTAGTTTAGAGATTCGACAGAAACATCCTTGCGTTTTGCAACAGCATCTTTAAGTTGTTCTTCAATTGAAGACATTGTAGTATCAATAATGGAAAAACTATTGATGATGCTCTTGTTGTTCTTTAGGTTTTCAAACTGTTCAGCAATCTTTTTCACAAGTTCAGCATGCTGTCTGATGCCTGATAATCGTTCGTCCCGAGACTTCATCCAATCGTCGAATTCTTTGTTTTTTAGCTTCAACATGTTGTTCTGCCGTTCTATCTGCATTTTAATACTATCTGCGAAACGCTTCTCTACGTCCTTTATGTCTTGTTTACCCAGTTCATTGCAAGAAATGGCAGACAATTGTTTTAAAATATAAAGACGATGCATTGGGTCTTCATCTTTCAAAATGACATTAACCACATCATTTATAATACCATCCATTTCGGAAAGTGAAAGTTCTGCAACTTGTGGCATGTCGGTTATCAGTGATTTTAATTCATTAAGAGTTGTGGACATACTTATTTTACTATTATTTTATTTTTTTGGGTCAATATCCGTCATTGGTACATCCGTATCATTCGCTGACATTGCAACAATAGCGTTATTCTCGTTATGAAGGTTCGGTGAAGAGTCATTAACAATCATCTTTCCATCAGGAAGCAAAACCAATATATAACCTTGCGTTTCTGACAGATTTAGACGGATAATGGTATGGCCAAAAATGTCAGTAGTGCTGAAAATCGAAAAGCATATATACTTAACACCAGATGTTTCAACATTAGGAACAGGGTTATTGAAAAGCTGCGACAATGAGAGGTTTGGCAGAAGAGAGAGACTTGTCATATCTGCTTCTGCCGGTACATATATCAATTGCTCGGTGTCAGACAACAAATAACTGTAATACAGGTTGAGCTCAGGCGCCGCCGACATCAAGCAAACTTTGTGTGGCAATGGCGGAGAGCACATGGCTTTGCGAAAGTCACCTAAAATCATGTCGTTACAATCTTCTAACACTGATTGACGTATAAGCGTCGATGTTCTGACAATCTTTTGCAAAGCGCACACAAGGGGAAGTATCCTATCATCGTCGGCCAAAACAACAACTTCATTTTCATCTGATGTTGCAGAAATAAACGTACTGACAGTTTCTCTACACGAGCTCAACAATTGGCCAAAGTGAAGTTCGCTTGTGTCATTGACATACAGCTCGTCATACCTTTCATCGTATTTTATGGTGGAAGACGGGACATCCTGTTGGGTTTTAAAACACATTTCCCACCATTTTTGTGTACGTTGCACGCTGAAGAGTTGTCCAAGACTATCGTACAAATCTGATAAAACCATAGGGATAGGGAGGGATGAAATGTCAAAAGAATGTTGTTCTACAGAATCTGCAGAAATCACATACTTTACAGAATAGATTTCTATTCTGTTTTCGATTGAAAGAAACAACAAATACCCCTTATTCGTTATTTTTTTAAGTAGACCTTTCTTCCAAAGTATAGCCAATGCTGCTTCGCTGCGATGGGCTATTCGGTTGTACATTTCGCTGCGCAGACAATTTGTTGTCGGTAGTCGTTTAAGATATTGACAATACTGATTATATTCGTTTATTATCTTCATTAGTTGAATTTTTAATTTAAACGAACTTATTTATTGATTTATGACAACAGATTCATTATTTCTCTAGCATCCCTTTTCATGAATCCGCACGCCCTCACTTCTTTTCCTCCCGTACTTTCAATAATTACGTCTGCAAACAAAAGTCCCGATCGAATATGCACACTGGCAATATTTGCACGTGCGATAAAAGATCTCCGATACCCCACTAATGTGCCTTTATAATAAGTCACATCATTCGTGGTATCATCAATCTCTATTCTGTCTGGGAACACAGCATTGTCACTCCCTGAAATTCTGCTTGCTACATAAGTGGGCATACTAACGGTATCTTGATAGTTCTATTGAATAGTATATAACTTTGAATAAATGGATAATGAATGCTATTGCGGCTGTGAGAAGTCCAAGAGTGAGAAAGGAAATCGCTTTCAAGATAAATGCGAGTGCTTCATTCTGCATGAAAGAGGTGCCTTCAAACAGATTAGTCATCCAAATTGGGCGAGTGCTCTCCTTAAAAAGGGCAGCCAACCCTAATGTGAATACCACTATCAGGGACGATTTCCTTTTCTCACGTAATTCCTCAAGGTAAGTCATAATATCGGTATAGGCATGTTACTCAACCATTATTCATAAGGATAATACTTATAGACACCACGATGTTCGCGACATAGACTTGCTGCCAATTCAGGATCCGAACAGTATTCCATAATGCTTATAACATATTCATCTCCATACCGTCCTTCAAAATAAAGTTTGTCAGAGTTTTGGTAATCCTGATACATCTTGTCGTACAAATGATTCTTCGCATCTTCATAATGTTGTTCTGATGGAAAGAAATAAGTGCTTCTTCTTTTTGCCATAATTGTAATTATTTGATTCCTGCTCTAACGGCTTCGCAGGGCTTGCCTTATTATTATCTTTTCAAAATATTTCTTTTACGCGCTATAAAAACTTCCTCCATGTTCTCTTATGATTGACGCAGCAAGGATGGGGTCGTCACAGTTATCCCAAATTTCTGCTTTGTAAGTATCCCCTCCCATTGATTCAAAATAGACACCGTTGTTGTAATTGCCAGGCATCTTTTGAGAAATGTGCGTGCCTGCGGCATCGTAATCTTCATAATTATCAAAATAGTAAATACTTCTTCTTGCCATAATTCCTTTGCCTTGTTGTATCCCATCAGGCACCATCGGTTCTTATTCTTATTAAACTTGTCAATATAGTTTGATTCTGAAAAAAACGACATATATAATCGAACAACTAAAAAAACTACTGTGCACGGAAAACAATATAGTTAATGTTAGGATTGTCTTTCATCGCTTTATTGCCTAAACGATAGAAAGAGCCATCTTCTGTACGATACCATCCATCAGCGGCGCTACCAACAAGGAAAATTGCGTTCTCCACGCCCAACATTACAAGTGCTGAACTGAAATCATTCATCAACACCCGATCATCAGTCGCCACCACACACACTTTTCCTTTCAACATGCAAAGTGCACGACGAAAGGACGCATTTTTAGGATTGTTCTCCACCATCTCACCATTGTCCACTGCAGGATATTGACGGAAAAAGTATCCTTCACTTTCAGTTGCTTCTTCAAACAAAGGTGAATTTTCCGCCACGCCCAATGTGATATTGCCATCTATTATAGCACAGTAGCCAAGTTTACGACCGCCGCCCCAAGAGAGTGGTTCTCCTTCACATACAAAAGCTCCGATGATTTTCCCTTTATCGTATCCTAAATCTGCAGCCAAAGCAGCTAACACAATATCCGCATCAGAAGTATCAAGTGTTCCCACATGAAGTGTAGGGACCGTATTATAAGGTGTTATTATCTTCAAGCGAATGCTGTCAACAATCGTATCTGACACCATGGTACAAGAAGGAAGCTTTGCATCTGAATTGTTGTACCAAATGTCTGAATTGGCATCCTGCTCCGTCGACGAAAGGTGTATTAATTGTTCCTTTTGATAGTTTTTGTTCGTGAAATAGACAACAAGGAATACGATGGTCGCAAGAGCCACTATCCCAATGATGACCCACACCCACCATGGAGTGTGTTTCTTGTTGGCATTCTCATCTTGAGAGAAATCAGATTCTCCCCCTAAAATATATAAGCCATCCTCTAATTCTTTAATATCATTATCGTTCATTTTATTTTTCTTTTTCTTTAGTTAATAATGTATTTGGTAAATTATCCATTAATTCTTGCAAATCTTCTTTGGGCAACTGGATGTCTTGACTACTTTTTAGAACCACTGGATCTGGAGGCATAAGTTTGGACACATTCATAAACCCATGCATATTTCCTGCAGAATATCCATCTTTATAACCTTTCAAATAATCCTCTGTGCGTTTGCCGAAAAATTTCAACACCCTTTCCTTGTCAGTAACACAAATATATGACAAATTTTTTTTATTAATAACAAAAGACCGACCAACAGGGAAAAAATCTTTTTCTGACTGCGGGATACTTTGTGGTAATACATCTTTGATTATTCCTAGTTGCATCTTAAGTTCTATAAATGTACCATCAGTCAGGTAAACCTTTGAGTGGTTCCCTGCTGCACGTATATAACAGATATCCGCAACATCAATTCGGTATTTTTCTTTGGTATTGCCGATAATCAAATATTCTTTCTTCATATTGCTCTTATTATGAAATGACACATTTGAAAGGTTATCCTATCTTATTTCTTAAGAGTTTCGCAAATAGAGTGTTATTATTATATCGCACTGCTTCCAATAAAATCAGCCAACTCATTTAATGAAGCACCGGATGCTTTAACTTCCTTTCTTTCTTTGTTTCTATCTAACAATACCAACTTCTTGTCAGAAAAGTTGATATAAAATAAGTAAGACCGATTAATAATCAAACTCCTTCCCATACGAACAAAGTTCTTGCTTGTTTGCGGGCATAGATTGATTAAGTTCTCTTCAACTTTGCCAATCGGCAAGAGAATTCTTATGGTATCACCGTAAGTAAAGTGAAAAACCGAACAGTTGCCGCTTGCTAAGACATACAATATATCCTCTGTAGCAATGCGGAATACTTCGTTACTATTTCCTAAGACAAGATATTCTTTCATTTCTTTCTGTTTTGGGCCTCTTAAAGACGAGGCGTTGATAATAAAACTGTTTTGCAAAAATACACTTTTTTCAATCCAATCATATTTTATAGATTCAACTGAAAACGGGTCAGCAACGATACGGGAAAGACTCCGCATCACATTTCACAATCTTATCATACATCTTTTCCAAAATTGCCGACAAATTGTTGCACGGATTACGTTTGTCTATCTTATAGAGGGCGAAAAAATCCTCTTTTGAAATCAAATCGTTTTCATCGAATTCACATTCAACTTCCTGAATCAGATTTTCGGACTCCATAATTCGAAGGTCATTGTTTCCCAATTCAACCCACAAGCGCATGAATAGTATGTTCAACTCATAAAGTGTGAGCTCGGAAACAGTGCCACCACAACCATTAACATCACAAAAATGAAGATCCAATGAACCATCAAGATGTTCCTTCAAATGGCAATCCATAGTGAGACTACCGAATAGAAGTCTGTATAAGACCTCCCAAGTTTCCTCGTTACACTCTTCAAAATCAGGATGTGCGTAGGTTATCGGGGTGATAAACCGATAATAATAGTCATAAGATGGAATATCTTTGAACGTTTTCACAATATCTCCGAATATATCCTTTTGTTTGTCCGAATTAAAATCGCCTTGCTCATTTCGTTGAACCCCATTCTCCTGATTGTCACTCGATTTTTGAAAGATCCAAACGTCATCATCCAGCATCAAAGGCGTATTAGCTTCGGAAGATAAATTCCACACCAAAGCTCTCACATTATCAAATAGACGATGCGGAACATAATCTGTTAAAATCGTATTCGGCTCATCTTCGTCGCCAACATAGACGACAGGTGCGTATCTTAACTCCAAATACAGTGTCGCTTCACTCTCTTCAATGTATTTTGACACGGTAACATTTATTTCCATTTCGTAAAAACCATCATCTAAATCTTTAACATTCGAAATCCCCATCACTACAGGATTCAAGGATTGTTCTGGTCCTGCTGTACGCTTCTGCATCGCAAGACCATACAAATTATTAGATACGATTCTAAACTTTGCCATAGTTATATATTTTTGTTTGATTATTCAAAACCCGATTACCGTCCTAATGCTTCTTCAACGTACGCTTTGTCCACACTCACTTGTTGTTCCACATTCTCAGGAACACGTCCCATCTGAAAGTACATTGTAGAAAGACAACGTGCCAAAATAGCCTTAACATTACGGAACCCCAGACCTGAGTTATAGGCCAAGTCGGCCACATAACGGATAGCTTCATCTGTGAAGACAAGATTCACGTTGTGTTGCTTGCAATAGTCGATATGAGCCTGGAGAACACTTTCTTTAGCCGAGGACATGACTCTCACCATCACATCGGAGGAGAGCGGGTTCAACACACAAGTGTAACCAATACGACCAATCAGCTCGGGGAGATAGCCCCACTCTTCCAGATCCTTTTCACACACTCGCTTCATCCAATTAGTTTGGGAGAGTGCTGTATTTTGACTAACAAAACCGATAGAATTCCCGACCAAATAGCGCCGCTTGATGATTTCTTCAATACCGCTAAAAGCTCCAGCGAACATAACCATCAAATTTCGGGTTGACAGTTTCAGACCATTATATTGCGAATGAGTTAGAGGGTTGTCGTCAAAGATGGTGATGAATTCATTATCAAGGATGTGCATAATATCTCTTTGCAAATCAGCATCCATATCTGCACCCTTATCGCCAGTGATTCTACTATTATAGTGAGTGATTTTATCAAATTCGTCGAATACAAGAACTGCATGTTCAAGTTCTTCCCTTTCGACTCCAGATTTCAATGCATTCAAGAAATAATCTGTGATATGAATACCTTTCCAACTCATTGGTGTAATTTCATTGGAAGAAATTTGAATAATCGGACACTCACCGCAGACTTCAGCAAAACGTTTGTAAATTTCGCTCTTTCCACACCCAGTATTCCCTACTAGAAGGATTGGTGTATTAATTGGGCAGTGAATACCGTTTCGTTTGCTCTCAAGATGTTGCCAAAACGGGACAGCGAGCTGGTCAATGACATCATCCTGTCCAAAGACATATTGCTTCACATAATCAGCCATTTCTTCTGCCGATGATATCTCATTAGTTTCGTCACCTCCTCCATAGAGTTCATCATAGGTAAATCCAAACTTTTCGGTTATGTAGGCCCAGTCATCCTCATCTGGTCCCCCAAAGGTCATTGGCCATTCTTCAATTCTATAGAGCATCAAATCGGCAATATCTTCATGCTCAGTTATTTCTCTCAATTGCCGAATTTGGTCGTCTGTACGCCGCAAGAAACTGTCAATCGACATTTTTCCGTTTTCTAAACTGTTGACAACTCCAACAACTCTCCCGCAAGAAATTCTCGGACTTAGGAATATCCGTGCGGCCACCTCCCGACAATCCATTCCATGTACTGTGTCACTCTTGAATTCGATTCCCAAGAAGTATTTGTTCTTTTGAGATGACTGAGGATTCTCCTCTTTTGATTTGTTTACTGTATCTTTTTTCATAACATTATTGTTTAAATTATCAGACATATTGTTTCTATTTCTAATCGCTCTTTCTATTTATTTATGAAATTTGGTGCAAAAATGGAATTTTCACGAAATCCCAAACCACTCGACAAGGATTGTTTGTACGAAAATCGGTTAATATTGTACGAATCTTATTGCAAAACAAATTTAACTATTTACAATAATTAGTTAATTAAATATAAATAATTGATATACAACATGTTACGCCACACACCGCCATCAATCCCTATTAACAGCACAGTATGGAAATCTCGAAAAAACGATTGCGGTAAAAAGGTCACCTTTCTAGATGGCGTAAGTAACGGCAAGAAGGCTTACGGTCACTGCGACAGAGAAGGTTTAGTCCACAGCGGCAGGAATGCCGCCACTACAAAAAGAAAGTGGAGCTTCAATTCAACAGCTTCCACTCGGTAGGGTCTGGACTCCCTGTTAGTAAGATACTGAAGAACAAGCCCCAGCTATTTGTATTCGGCAATAAACACTCATAGGCTAGCTTGATTTCCGATATCCGTACTAACAATCGCGAATTGTCCAGATTCACTTCGTCGGACAAGCGAAAACTCGCTTTCTTTTCAATTAAAACCGCCGCCCCGCCTTTCGGCAGAACAACGAGGCAAATATACAAAAAATAATACAGTATACCATTATTTATTTTGTTTAAAGACGTTATTTTTGTCGCTAATTTCACCTCAATGTCTGACAACGAAAAACAGTCGAAAAAAAGAACAGGCGACAACCTAAAACAGTCGCAAATTATTAACCCTGGCAACTCAGATCAGTCGTAAGACTAAAAAGTGACAACCTAAATCAGCGAATCACACAACCTAAATCAGCGAATCTCAGCACAAATATCAGGCAAGCATCAGGCAAGTACTTGGCAAGGCGTTCGCAAGGGGTTGGCAAGCATATGTCAAGCGGTTGCCATACCCCAGGCATAATTGTTGTTCAATAGTTCTCCGTTATTTCTTCGATAGTTCTTCGATGATTTATCGAACAACTATTGGAGAACTATCGAACAGCTATCGAAGAAATGATATGGCGTCCCCTTGGGAAACATCTGCCATATCCCTGACAAATACTTGCCATATACTTGCCTGCTACGGTTCTAACAGTACTCAAGCAGAGCTCATGGACATCGCAATGCGTTCTGTGCTCTTTGTACCGTTTTTTGTTATATCTTTGCAATCTGAAATTTTAAACTTCAAAAACAAATTATTAACATTATGAACCAGAACAATACGGTAGCACAAAACGGGCAAATCACCACTAACACAGGCGAAATCATCCTCTACCAACCGGACAACAGCATCCGTCTGGAGGTAAGAATGGAGGAGGAGACAGTGTGGCTCACGCAGGCGCAGATGGCAATGCTATTCGGCGTTGACCGCACCGTAATAGTGAAGCATATTGGAAACATATTCAAAACCAATGAATTAGAAGAATCCCCAACATGTGCAAAAATTGCACAACTTCAACAAGAAGGAAACAGACAAGTTTTACGAGAGTAGCAGACGAAATATATCAACCGCAAAACAATCATTTATCATCATGACCCAAATCCCCATCATTGCCATTTAGCGTCTTCAGATACTCCGTGGCGTCGCGGAAGAAATCATGGCCCAGCAAAATGGAGGCGCGAATCAGGAAACTGCTATCCAAATGGCTACGGTTCAGCAACTTGTACATGTTGCTGCGGTCGCTGTTCATCTGCAGGGCAAACCAGTTCACAGACCGTCCCTCCCGCTGCAACTGATACTTGATTAGGTTGCCGAAATGGATGTCATACAGTTTTTCGCCGTTGTTGTTCAAAAGGTCCACTAATTCGCGTAATAATTCACATCCTGTGCGATTTTCGGTCATCTACCCTACCCTACAGAATTTTCCAAAACACCTTATTTCAGAGATATTTCGTAACAATTCCTTCACTAAATCGCTACAATAATTAATTATTGTGCAAATTAACGCTTTTTTTTAACAAAATGCAACATTAATTTGTCGCAAATTTTACCACAAATTATGGCGATATTTACCACACTTTGTGTCAAAATCCACCATAAACCGTAGTGAATTTCACCACAAAATTAAGAGACTTTCTCTTTCAGCCACTCAGCCGTGTATGACCCTTTGCACTTCACCAGCTCCTCGGGCGTGCCCTCGAACACCACGTTGCCGCCGGCGTCGCCGCCCTCGGGACCGAGGTCGATGATCCAGTCGGCGCACTTGATGAGCTCTGTGTTGTGCTCGATGACCAGCACCGTGTTGCCGTGCTCGATCAGCCGGTTGAAGGCGTCGTAGAGCTTGTGGATGTCGTGGAAATGCAGACCCGTGGTGGGCTCGTCGAAGATGAAGAGCTTGCGCTGCTTGTCGTCGTCCTGCGCCAGGAAATTGGCCAGCTTCACGCGCTGCGCCTCACCGCCCGACAGGGTCGAAGAGGACTGCCCTAACACCAAATACTCCAGCCCCACGTCCTGCAAGGGCTGCAAACGACGCAGGATGTTGGCCGTTATATCGTTGGGTGTCAAGCTCTTGAAGAATTCAAGAGCCTCGTTCACCGTCATACTCAAAATGTCGTTGATGTCTTTTCCCGACACCTTGACGTCCAGAGCATCGTCGCGGAAACGCTTGCCCTGGCACGACGGGCAGACCATCTCCACGTCGGCCATGAACTGCATGTTGATGTGGATGATGCCCTCGCCTTCGCACTCCTCGCAGCGGCCGCCCGCCACGTTGAAGGAGAAGAATCCCGACTTGTAGTTGCGCTGTTTCGACAGCGGCTGCGCCGCGTACAAATCGCGAATGTAATCGAAAATCTTGAGATAGGTGGCCGGATTCGAGCGAGATGACCGACCGATCGCGTCCTGATCAACCATCACCACCCCGTTCACCTTGCTCATGTCGCCGGTGATGCCGCTGCAACGGCCCGTTTTCGGAACGTTGTTCTCTCCCAGCAGCTTCGCCACGCCGGGATAGACGATGTCGCTGACCAGCGAGCTCTTGCCCGAGCCGCTCACGCCGGTAATCACCGTGAAGCACTCCAACGGGATCTTCACGTCTATATTCTTCAGATTGTGCTCCCTGGCGCCGTGCACTTCAATGTAATTGCGCCATTTGCGACGATATTCCGGCAACGGGATGCGCATCACGTTCTTTCCCCCGGCATCCGGCTCCATGCCGCGCAAATAGCTGGCTGTCAGATTCTTCTTCTGCTGAAGAAGTTTGTCGAAAGTGCCGGAGAAGACCACCTCGCCGCCGAACTGGCCGGCATTGGGACCGATGTCCACGATGTAGTCGGCGGCCTTGATGATGGCCTCGTCGTGTTCCACCACAACCACCGTGTTCCCGACGTCGCGCAGACGTTTCAGCACATTGATAAGATTCTGTGTGTCACGCGGATGCAGTCCGATACTCGGTTCATCGAGGATATAGAGCGATCCCACGAGGCTGCTGCCCAGCGATGTGGCGAGATTAATGCGCTGCGACTCACCGCCGGAAAGCGTGGCGCAGTTGCGGTCGAGGGTCAGGTAACCGAGCCCCACCTCGTCGAGCAGTCCGATACGGGTGGTGATTTCCCGCATCAGGATTTTGGCGATCTCCCGTTCGTTATCATTCTGGTACTCGAAGTTTTCAAAGTATTTCTTCAGCTCCGAAACCGGCATGTTCTGCAGCTCCGCAATGGACTTGCCGTTCACTTTCACATACTGCGCGTCCTTGCGCAGACGGGTACCGTGGCATTCGGGGCAGAGTTCGCGCCCGCGATAGCGCGCCTGCATCACGCGGAACTGTATCTTGTAGGTGTTGGCCGCCACGAAGTCGAAAAACTGGGTGATACCGTGCACGTCGTGCTTCACATCACCGTACCACAGCAGGTTGTACTCCTCTTCGGTGAGGTCGTCGATGGCGCGATAGACGGGAAAATCGAGCTTGGAGGCGAAACGGATGAAGTGGCGTTTCCACTCGCCCATCACCTCGCCGTGCCAGCAGGCCACCGCGTCCTCCGCCACCGACAAGGAACGGTCGGGGAAGACGAGGTCG
>JAEEGL010667029.1_pt1 | contig 39352 bp, 30 predicted proteins | sample 9134231 | NCBI WGS metagenome assembly JAEEGL01 (sample SAMN16246548, study PRJNA631951) | gut metagenome | biome: gut microbiome; feature: rumen; material: fiber-attached | host: Bos | place: Iran: Karaj | collected 2018-10 | reverse complement strand
GTGTCTCTTCAACCACTTGAGTACTTCTGCAAAAGAGTTGATCACAATAATTATTATATTGCTGTAGCAGCGTGTTCATAATTAAGCGGAGCGAAAGGGATTCGAACCCTTGTGGCGTTGCCGCCAAACGGTTTTCAAGACCGCCTCGTTATGACCGCTTCGATATCGCTCCATATCGCTTTTCGGGAGTGCTTACCGCGCTCGCCGCAGCGCAAGATTTATATTAACAAAGCAACACTAACATGTCAAGCATGTTTTTCAAATTTTTTTAAAGTTTTTATAATTGCGGCTATATATACCTACTAATCTGTTAATATTCTCCTCAACAGAGTACTTGCTCAGCACCTTTCTAACGCCGTTGTTTCCTAGCTTTCCGGCGAATTCTTCATCCTCGATAACTCTTTCAATTGCCTGTTCCAATTTTTTTGAATTTTTTGGTGGAATAAGCAGTCCGTCAACATCATTTTCAATAATGTCAGGTAATCCTCCGACGTTACATGCTATTACTGCCATATTGTGAAGCATAGCCTCTATAACTGATACAGGAAATCCTTCATAGTAGGAAGGAAGTACGAGCATTCCACATTCTTCAAGATACTTATCTTTTTCTTTACCTGTTATCCATCCAAGAAACGTTACAAAATCTGCACATTCTTCAATCTTTTTTCTGTATGACTCATCTTCATAGATCCCGCCAATGTAAAGATGAGCTTTCGGATAATGTTCATGAACTGCACCAATAGCTTCAAGCAGTTCGTCCATTCCCTTATCTTTGCAAACTCTTCCTAAGAACAGGATTTTATTTCGATCCTTGTGAGTGCAATCATTACATTCTTCTTTTTCAGGATATGTGAAGCCGGATGTTCTTACACCATTTGGGAAAACAAGTAACCTGTTCTCATCTATGATCTGTGAAAAGAACTCCTTCCACGACTCAGTAAGGACAAGCATTACCTCTCCCATCTCCAGAACTCTTTTTACATAGGCCTTGCCTTTATCATCCAGCTGGTTTTTATAAAAATTGGTAAAATCACCGCCATGCTGATGAAGAATGATTCTCTTTTTGCAAAAATGAGCCATTCTTATAAAATATGATTTCCTCATAAAGCTCATGTCCGAAGAAAAATGGACATGAACAACATCGCATGATAAAAGTCCAAAAGCAAAATGAGCAAAAGCAAAGGCAGCAACGCAGAGCTTTCTGACTTTGCTGCCCTCTTTCATCGTTCCTATGTATTTTAATTTTACCTTCTCATTAAGCCCTGCAGCATAAAACTCATTCACTACCGCAGAGATACCTCCATGAACACCTCTATCGGGGCCCACCATCAAAACTCTAATTTGCTGCTCCATTAATCAAACTCCCATTTGGCGAAGTATGGACTCTGCTGCAGGAATATCATCAGGAGTCGTAATCTTGATATTATTGTATGAGCCTTCAACAAGCTTAACCTTTTTGTCTGAGAAATACTCAACAACCATGGCATCATCTGTCACGTTTATACCTCTGGCCATAAGTTCGCCCTCTTCTCTGTCAAGCTTACGCTGCAGATCAAGTATCAGCTTGTAAGAAAATGCCTGAGGCGTCTGAATCGACCAGGTGAGATTTCTGTCGGGAGTACTTACCGCAAAGCCATCCTCATCAGCAATCTTGATAGTATCCTTTACAGGCATACCTACAGCACATGCGCCATATTCTTTAACCGCATGAAGGGTACGCATAATAATCTCATCCGTTATAAATGGTCTTGCACCATCATGGATAAACGCATAATCGCATTTCGGATCAGCAGCTTCCAGGCCAAGTCTTACACTGTGATATCTGTATAAACCGCCTTCAACAACAGCTGTTACCTTGTCAAAGCCATATTTTTGTACAATCTCAGAACGAACATAATCAACATCACCTCGAGAAACAACAAGAACGATATCATCGATTATGCTCTCCTCAAAAGCCTTTATTGAATAATAGATAAGAGGCTTACCACCAAGTTCCATATACTGCTTTTTGACGTCCATGTTCATTCTGCTGCCGCTTCCTGCAGCAAGTATAACCGCCACTGTCTTCATAATGTCACTTATTATCCAATCATAAATTCATCTTGAAAATGTTCATTGAAAATTGATTGGAAACCTCCTTCCTCAATCCATGTATTTACTTACCTGCGTGATATCTTCTCTCCCTGTCGCCGAGTGGAAGATTGGGAACTGCATTCATATCAAGTCCGAATCGCACGCCCTTCCTATACTCATAGTAGGCCGCAGCACCTATCATAGCAGCATTATCTGTACAAAGAACCGGTGATGGGCGATAGAATTTGATTCCATTTGCCGCGCACTCTTTTTCCATAAGTTCGCGAAGACCTGAGTTAGATGCTACTCCACCTGCAATTGCAAGTTTATCATAACCATATTCCTTGCAGGCTTTGATTGCATGAGAAACAAGGACTTCCACGACAGCCTTCTGGAAAGAAGCTGCTACGTCAGCCTGATCAAGCTCCTGACCCTGCATTCTGGCCTGGTTGATATAGTTGAGAACCGATGATTTTAAGCCGCTGAATGAGAAGTCATATTCAGCGTCAGGTATCTGTGCCTGTGGAAAAGAAAATGCGTCAGGATTTCCTTCTTTGGCAGCCTTATCAATCTTGGGGCCACCAGGGTATCCAAGTCCTATTGCTCGTGCAACTTTGTCAAAAGCTTCTCCTGCGGCATCATCTCTGGTCTGGCCGATTATCTCATATTCACCATAATCTTTAACAACGACAAGGTGAGAATGTCCGCCTGATACGACAAGGCATACAAATGGTGGCTCAAGGTCTTTATTCTCAATGAAATTAGCGCTGATATGTCCTTCGATATGATGAACTCCAATAAGAGGTTTTCCGGTTGCAAAAGCAATAGCCTTGGCTTCAGACACACCAACTAAAAGTGCACCTACAAGCCCCGGTCCGTATGTCACTGCAACTGCATCAATGTCATCAAGAGTCACTCCTGCTTCAGAGAGTGCTGCACGAATACAGCCGTTCATCTTCTCTACATGCTTCCTGGAAGCAATCTCAGGGACTACTCCGCCATATACAGTGTGAAGTGCTATCTGAGAAGATATGATATTTGAAAGAACCTCTCTGCCATTCTTCACAACAGCTGCTGCCGATTCATCGCATGAACTCTCAATAGCAAGAATAACTGTGTCATCTTTATTCTCTTTTTGTTCTTTAGCATCATCTTTGTCTTTTATAGACATAAAGATAACGCCATCATCCTCGACTTTTTTATTTACTTCCATAAATTCCTCAATTAAATTCACTAAAAGATTTATTATTCAAATATTCAGATCTTTACTGAATGCAATAAGCAATAAAATCACTCATCATCCTTCAAAGTCCAGCCAAGAATCTTCCACCTGCCCTCTTCATCCTGTCTCATTATGAATTCATAGGTGATCGGTACGTGAGAAGTACCTTTTCTAAGGGAAAAGAGGCACTCAACGCTGCACATTTTTCTGCCGTCAACTTTGACAACATCAGGTTCCCTGGCCTGAACAATATACGTAACAACAGAGTAATCGCCGTCTTTTTTTTGCTTGATCTCATTCTTTATGGATTTAGAAAAATTATTCTGATTAGCCAAAAGCTCATCATCCATGATTCCGGCAAGAATATCTATCATCTTGTCCTGCTGCGAATCAGTATAGGTCTCCCTGTAAAGAGTCCTCATGATCTTGCCATAGAATTCCACAACCATTCTGGCATCTGCCGGATAGTTTTTATCCAAATTAGTTGTTGTGATCTCATCAACGGCTGTGAGTTCATAGCCCTCGTCCTTATCAGGTTTCACTTTAAGTCTCGTCACCATCAGATAAACGCCGAGAATTACGATTGCTCCAAGTAATGCCAAAATAATAGATTTGATAACTGCTGAGCTTACACTGCTTTTTTCCATATCCCCTCATTTCTTCGCTAAGATTGCGAACATTTCAGTAATAAATATCAGCAAACAAACTAGCTTTACTTCTCTTCCTCAACGAAATTTAGTTCCACGCTTCGTCCATCCTTGGCAGCGATGGTCTTTTCAAATATCTTCTTAGTCTCATCCATAAATTCCTTTGGATTGACTAAAGAAGGGCTGTAGTGGGTAAGCCACATTTCTTTTACGCCGGCATCTCTTGCCATTCTGGCAGCCTCATAAAATGTCATGTGCTTATTTTCTCTGGCTTTAGCAGCCTTGTCAGGTTCACCATACATACCTTCGCAGATAAAAAGATCCGACCCTGCAGCGTTTCTGACAATGCTGTCAGTTGGTCTTGTATCTGTCGTATAGGTCAGTTTTATTCCTTTTCTGGCTTTTCCAAGCACCATATCAGGTGTAAAAATCTTGCCATCTTCAGTCTCTATGGTGTTACCTTTTTGAAGACTATTCCAGAATCTGCGGTCAATGCCTGCAGCAGTTGCAGCTTCAACATCAAATTTACCCTGCCTAAAGAGGTTAAAACTATATCCATAGCAGGTGATATTGTGGTTGACCTTAAAAGCGCTGATTGTGAACTCAGGCATTCCGTCAAGAGAAAAAGAAGTCTCTTCCTCCGTAATCTCTTTAAACCTGATTTCAAACGGAAGCTCCGGTGCAATAACCCTGAGGGCATTAACTACTCTTTCAAGCCCCTTTGGTCCCACCATGAGAAGCGGCTCCGTTCTCTCTGCATTTCCCATAGTCAAAAGCATTCCCGGAAGACCACTGACATGGTCTGCGTGATAATGGGTAAAACAGATCACGTCTATTGGCTTGGCACTGAGGCCATTCTTTTTCATGGCTATCTGCGTAGCTTCACCGCAATCCACAAGTATACATTTTCCGTTATATCTCACATACAATGAAGTGAGAAAGCGGTTTGGAAGTGGCATCATTCCGCCTGTTCCAAGTAAACAAACATCTATCATATAAATTTCAATCCTTTAAAACATTTATGTAGCTTCACGTTTCCAGTAAATAACTGCATCATCCTTGGGCTCATCATAGAATCCAGGTCTTACACCTTCACTCTTAAATCCCAGGCGCTCATACAGGCTAATGGCTGACTTGTTGCCGGCACGAACCTCCAATGTGTAATCTTTTATGCCGATTCCTTTGCCTCTTTCAAGGAGCTGCTTTAACATCTTGTAGCCAATGCCCTCCCCTCTGCAATAGGAGGCAACGGAAACATTGGTAATCTCGCCCTCTCCGGATATATTCTGTACCCCGCAGAGACCGACAATCTTCTCTGATTTTACAGCGACAAGATATATTGTGTCGTCACGCGTAATAGCATCAAGGAGCTGTTTCTGAGACCAAGCCTCTTTTCCCAGATTTGTCTTTTCCAAAAGAGCTGCATCCTCGATATCCTCTGCTGATATCTCGCGAACTCTGATTATTCCAGGTACCTTGCGAGCTTCAAGCTTCTTCTGTAAATTGTCACTGTCACAGGAATTTCCTGCTTCGTCCTTTTCCTTAGCTTCGCGTTCCGCCTGTGAAAGGCGAAGATAATCAGGTGCAAATTCATCTGCGGAAACCATTCTGCCATCAGAAGCGTACTGCATCGCAAGTGCAACGAGTGCTGCGGCATTCTGCCTGTTCTGATGGATAGGTGCAACTGAGAATGGCACCTTTATCAGCTTCTCGAGTATATCTCTGTAAACGGGCACACCATCTCCAAGAAGGACAACCGGCTTCCCAATCTGGTTGATCTTATCAGCTATGTCCTCAACAGGCGTCGCAAACTGCTCATGAATAACCTGCATGTCAAAAGTTCTCTCAAGGCTTTTTCCTTCTGGAGTATTAGGTACAAAGGTATAAAGGCCGGTGTACACCTGATTTCTCCTTGCATCCATCATAGGGCAGATGATCTTCTCAACGCCATACAGATTGTAAGCAATTCCGTCAACCGTCGGGATTGGAATTATTGGCTTATCAAGCGCAAGCGCGAGTCCTTTTGCTGTAGCGCTTCCTATGCGAAGTCCCGTAAAAGAACCTGGCCCCTTAGCCACTGCTATTGCATCTATGCTCTTAAGGTCGAGATGTATCTTTTTACAAACATCATCAAGCATTGGCATAAGGATTTCTGAATGTGTAGTTTTATATTGTATCTGGAACTGAGAAACAAGCATATCGCCATCAGCGATCGCTACTGCTCCAACCAGTCCTGAAGTATCTATTCCTAATATTTTCATAGCGTTCTGCTTTCACAACTCTCTTTTTTGATTATTTTTTAGTCATGGTGATAAGGCGGTAATCAAAGCCTTTCTCAAGGTTCTTCTCTATTACAATTTCTGTATAATGCTCAGGAAGTATCTCCTCGATGAGGTTTGCCCATTCAATAAAGCAAATGCCATCACCATAAAAATAATCCTCGTAACCTATTTCATCCATCTCGCTGACATCTCCTATTCGATAGACGTCAAAATGATAAAATGGAATTCTTCCCTCATCATAAACCTGAAGGATAGTAAAAGTCGGACTGCTGACAGGGCCTGCAATTCCAAGTCCCTTGGCAACTCCCTGAGTAAGAACCGTCTTGCCAACACCCAGATCGCCGATCAAAGTGAATACTGATCCGGGCTGAGCGCTTTCACCAATTCTTTTACCTATCTCAAATGTCTCAGCAGCAGAAAAAGTTTCATGCTTGGTAACTATTTCCATCTTTAAGACCTCGTTCTCAAATCAAATTATTTCTTAGTCTGTAGTTTGATATTTCACTACTCATCCACCTTGTAGTATAGCAGAAAAAAAGTGGCAATCCAAGTTGCGACCGGATTGCCACCTCGTACATGTCATTTTGTAGTTGATATAAAGATATTATCCTCAAGCCTTAGCTGTCTTGCGAGAAGGAATCATCTGATCAGCCTTAAGGATCGGACTAAGCTGCTTATAAACAAGGAATGTTACAACGCTGTCTACTACGCCCTTAAGAAGGTTAAATGGAGCTACTGCAAAAAGACAGAACGTTGTAAGATTAGAAATTGCAGGATTGATTGCTGCTCCCATTCCGATAAATGCATCAACTCCGCTGCCAAACATTATTGCGTAAGCAGGAAGAAGGAAGAACGCATTGAGGAGTGATCCAACAATAGCGATGCATATTGTTCCAACAAGGCAGCTGATGAGTGCGACATTTCTTGTCTTCTTGAATCTGTAGATCATTGTTGCAGGAAGAATAAATGCTGTTCCAACAACAAAGTTTGCAATCTCACCTACAAATCCTGAAGTTGTGCCCTGTAGTAAAATGTTGAGAGCCACCTTAACAAATTCAATCATAACTCCAACAAGCGGACCTGCGGCAAAACCACCAATTAGCGCCGGAATATCACTAAAATCAAACTTGTAAAAAGAAGGTGCGAAAGGAAGCGGGAACTCGATCAGCATAAGAACAAATGATATCGCAGAAAATACACCAATAATTACAATTTTCCTGATACTGAAAAGTGCCTCTGCTCGTCCTGTTGCCCTAATTTCTCTCTTTCTCGCAATCTTCTCTGTTACAACAGTAATTGCAAGTGCTGCTACAATCAGGAGAAGAAGTGCTGCAAAATGACTCCAGTTTTCTCCTATTGTGGTTAAAAGTGTCTTTGATTCGTTCATCTCTTTCTCTCCTTTTCTGATCGGGATATAAAAGTTTGAGGAAAAAATGTATTTTTGAATAAAAAAAGACCCAAGTCATACAAAAAGACCTGGGGCACCCAAAATACGTATATCGCATTCTTCTCTCATCCAGACTTTACTGTCGGTTTTGGAATCTCACCAAATCAGCCGCCGTAGCGGGTCGCGGACTATACCGCCGGTTGGGAATTACACCCTGCCCCGAAGAATTAAATTTTTCTAAAGCTATATTATTCTTACAGAACTATAATGTCAAGTATTTGTATCGATTTCTCGTAAATTACAGTAATAGAGTATTCTGAAAATAGTTATAGGCTCTTCTCATGCCGTTTGACAACGCAATTGCGTAAATTTATAATTATCTGATAAAGGCAATTATTGACTGATGATTTCCATGGAGCACAGATGAAAAGCATTCCAACCAAAGAGCTCATGCCAGGCATGGTACTTGCTGAGCACGTTGTAACGCAACAATCGAATAGGCTCATTGAAAAAGGCACAATCTTAAGCAGCAAAGACATAGCAAAGCTTGCATTTTATTCTATTTCTGAGGTTCAGGTTGAGGAAGATGCCATTGATCAAATGATAACCGAAAGACCTTATGCCGAAGAGCTTAGTCATTCTGAGCGCATAAGACAATCTCAGGAATTCAGAGAATTCAAGCAGGACTTTGAAGAGTGCGCATTAAAGTTCAGACACGATATTGATGAACTGGTAACAGGGCGTGGAGCAATCGATATTCCTCAGATGCTCTCTCCGATTTATGCACTGCTCAAAAAAGGCAGGACTACATCTGATATATTTGACATGCTTCACAATCTTCGCAACTATGATGATGCGACTTACACACATTGTATCAACGTTGCTCTTACCAGTAATCTTTTGGCACAATGGCTAAAATGGGATGCCGAAGAAGTTGAAACCGCTACTCTCTCCGGACTTTTCCATGATATTGGAAAACTGTCCATTCCGGATGAGATCATTACCAAGCCGACAAAGCTAACTGCTGCAGAATATGAGTTAGTTCAGACTCATCCTCTAAAAGGCTTTGAAGTACTGAAGCCTCTTGATATAAGCACTCATATCAAAAATGCATGTCTCATGCACCATGAAAGATGTGATGGCTCAGGATATCCAGCTAAGCTGTTAGGGCCACAGATAGACCGGTATGCAAAGCTTGTATCTATAACTGACGTCTATGATGCAATGACAAGTGCAAGATATTATAGAAAGCCTCTATGTCCTTTTATCGCGATTGAAATGTTTGAAGAAGAAGGTTTCCAGCGATATGATGCAGAAATGATACTCTGCTTTTTGGAAAACATTGTAAATACTTATGTTCTTGACACTGTAAGGCTTAATACAGGAGAAGTCGGTGAAATCGTTTTTATAAACAGAACACACTTGTCAAGGCCAACCATAAAAATCGGTGATGACTACATCGACCTTTCTAAATGTCCAAATGTCTACATTCAGGAAATCCTATAATGTTAAAAAGGAATTCAGAGATTTGCTCTCCGAATTCCTTTTATTTTTTCTATTAAGCATTCTTCATTTTGAACTTCTGTATATCTCTGTCAGAGTCAACCTTCTCTATCTGAGCACCAAGGTCACGAAGTTTCTGATCAAAATCCTCATAGCCTCTCTCTATATACCTGATGTCTTCAATCGTAGAATATCCTTCTGCTGTGAGCGCGGCAATAACAAGCGCTGCACCCGCTCTGAGGTCAGGAGCAGAAATAACTGCTCCGGTATATTTGTCTACACCTTCTATGATAGCAGTACTTCCTTCAACCTTAATGTTAGCTCCCATTCTGGTAAGCTCATCAACATATTTAAATCTATTCTCAAAAATGCTCTCTGTTACGATGCTAATGCCACTTGCAAGACCTAAAGCGACAGTGATCTGAGGCTGCATATCGGTTGGATACCCCGGATATGGAAGAGTCTTGACGTGAGTGTTCTGAAGACGTCTTGTAGCCACTACTCTGACCGCATCATCTGACTCATGAATCTGGCATCCCATCTCTATCAGCTTGGCACTGATGGACTCCAAATGCTTGGGGATGACATTCTTGATAGTGATATCACCCTTCGTTGCAGCTGCAGCAAGCATAAAGGTTCCGGCCTCAATCTGATCAGGAATAATGGTATACTCTGTTCCGTGAAGCTTCTCAACTCCTCTGATTCTGATCACATCTGTACCTGCGCCCTTAATATTAGCTCCCATACTGTTGAGGAAGTTCGCAAAATCTACTACATGCGGCTCTTTAGCTGCATTTTCGATAATAGTCTTACCTTCAGCCATTGAAGCAGCCATCATGATATTGATAGTAGCGCCTACACTAACTACATCCAGATAAATATGGCTTCCAACAAGCGCATCAGCGTGCGCATCTATTATTCCATGCTCAATATTGACTGATGCACCAAGAGCTGTAAATCCCTTGATATGCTGGTCGATTGGGCGAAGTCCTATGTTACATCCACTTGGAAGTACAACTCCCGCCTGTTTGTATTTACCAAGAAAAGCTCCTAAGAGGTAATAGGATGCTCTAATCTTTTTAATATAGTCCTCAATCGTAAAATTACGTACAGCAGAAGCGTTGATCTTGACAGCGTGTCTGTCAACCCTCTCTACATGAGCACCTGTACTTGCAATCGCCTGAAGCATTGCATTAGTATCAGACTCATCAGGCATATTATCTATATAGACAGTCTCATCTGTCATAGTGGCAGCTGCGAGAATAGCAAGTGCAGCGTTTTTGGCGCCACCAATCTCGACTTCTCCCACAAGGGGATTGCCGCCTTTAATCACGTACTTTTCCATAAGCAACCTCTCTCGTTGCGTTTATGCCATTCACAATAATTAGTATATAAATTTACGAACGACAATTTATTACATAATAATCTTATACTTGAACAAATATTATTTATACCACAAATAATGAGTTTTGTAAAATGTGTATACTTTTCACGCAAAAAACTATACAAATTGCCCACATCAATACAGATAGTTCAACGGATTGACCTGCGAACCATTTATAAGTATCTCAAAGTGAAGATGTGGTCCTGATGAAACACCTGTATTTCCTGAAAGAGCAATTTTCTGTCCCTGTGATACCGTCTTACCGACAGATACAAGAACCTTGGACAGATGTCCATATCTGGTCTCTCTTCCATCAGGATGCCTTATGTATACACAATATCCGTATCCGCTTCCCCATCCGGCTCTTGTTACAACACCACTTGAAGAAGCTACTACAGCTGTACCTATCGGAGTTGCCCAGTCTACGCCCTTATGATACGTACTTGCACCCTTGATACCGGTATTTCTTCTACCGAATCCGGATGAGAGACGTCCACCAGAAATAGGCTTAATATATGTTGGAGGCACAATAGTTCCGCGCTCCACGATCTTTGGCACAGCCTGATAGGTTATTTCCTCTTTTTCAATTTCCCTGCTCGTCTCACTGTTATCTGTGTAATTTATTAAGGCCACAATTTTCCTGTGTCCGGCAGAAGGTTCCTGAAGTACCTTAGTCTGAGTCGTATACCATGAATCATTGTCAACATACTGGATAGGCGCCTCATAGTCCTCTTCAAGGTATTCTTCGATGGTATAACAAACTGATAATTCAGGTTCAGGAACTGTAACTATGATTTCATCCTCAGGTCTGATCCTGGTATTCTCGTCTTCAAGAAACTCATTCATCGCAACGAGATCAGCAACTGTCAGATCATATTTAAGTGCAATTGCTCCAAGAGTATCTCCTGACTTAACTTCATAGATCTGATTGGTTTCTTTATCCTTGGTAACATCATCTATAGCTGTAGCGAGATCTGTAAGTTCTTCTCCGGGAAGATAGCTTTCGACAATCTCAACTTTATCGACAAAGTCTATGCTCTGCATGCCAAGCTCATAGTCAGAAAAATCTTTGTCATAAGCCAGCGGCGTTGCAGCATTAACTATATCCGATACTGTAGCCAAAAACCCTGCCTTAGGCATACTTGTCTTGGCAATCTCCTCTTCTCTCCTGACAGCTTCCTTACTCAGTACCTGAGTAGTGAGCACATTAACTTCGCGGCTGGGATCCAGTACCAGATTGACATCATACTTATCTTCCACATCATATTTGGAAAGAGCAGTGTCAAGGAGTTCCATAACCTCTTCAATACTTGCAAGATTAACAGAAAACTCATTGATCTTGATAGAATATGCTCTGTTAAGTGTACTCTTCTTGCTGTTCGAAAGCACATCCACCATTCTGGCCGCAACACTGGCAACTGACTCCACTTCGCCCCAAATAACATTGTCTCCCTCGACCTGAATATTTGCCGTCGCGAGTGTAAGCTCATCAGAGCTGTCTGATATTGCCCTTCTTGCCATTCTGAGCGCCGTATATGCGTCATCCTTATTTTCTACAGTACCAACCTCAACGTCGTTTAAAATGACCTTAAAAATGTTATTGCTACCCTTTTGGTATTTAACCATACTTGGCATAAACAAAATCCATACCGCAATAACCACCATGGCAGAGTACAAAAACCAAATTTTTATCTTATTCCTAAAAACTGTATTACCTATTCCCATAAAAAATCTTTCTAAATCAATTTATTGCAAAACTTAAATATACCCTAAGATGTGAAGTACAGTTATTGTAATATCCGCAATCACAAGAAGCATTGTTATGATTGAAATCGGTAAAAGAGCTGAATTCTTCGTCTCTGTAAGTACCTGAATGGACTCAAGCTTCTGAGAAACCTCTTTAAATGATTCTCTGTTGGTATTCTGACTCTTCTCTACTACAGCCTGAACATTTCTATATACCTGAACTCCAACATCGTGGATCTTAACATCATTATCCTCAAGCTTTTCTTTATATTCGTTGGTTGCATCCAGCATTTCCTGAAACTGGGCTCTAAACTCCTCAGCTTCCTGTCTCATCTGCTCAGACTGGAATCGAATATCCTCAAGCTGCTTCTTATATTCTTCATTATTCTGCCTGATCTCATCGAGCTGAATCTTATAATTCTCTGCCTCCAGCTTGATACGCTGGGCTTCAGCAGCCTCAGCCTGTGAGTTGGCTTTGATAATATCCTGCGCACTGATCTTTCCAACAAGCTTGTTCATGAAATTGTCCATAGTCCCCTCCCAACAATTAACATATATACTAAAGTATCATACATTTATTAGTAAAAATTAACAAGATTCCCCATTCATTAATTATTTTATTGTCTGTTTTTACTATTCGTTCATTCCTTGTTCATAATTTATTAATAATTTACTTGTATAGTATTTACATAGCCACAAGAAATGTGGCATCTGAAAACGTAAGATAGATTTTTTCATAATAGGGTAGGCATGGGCGACTGTGTCTACCCACTCCTCATTAATAGGACAAGGTCCTATTAATGATTCGGGCCGATAATTAAAGTTTGCTTCGCAAAGATCGGCCCTCACTCTCGTATCACGTTCTCACGCACTCAGCAGCAAGTGCTTCGTGCTGTTTGTAGTCTATGAATCCCACCAAGAATAGGACTTCAGCTTATTTATTAGGGCCGATAATTAAAGTTTGCTTCGCAAAGATCGGCCCTCACTCTCGTATCACGTTCTCACGCACTCAGCAGCAAGTGCTTCGTGCTGTTTGTAGTCTATTCATTTTCTATTATTATCCGATTCAAGGGCAAGGATTTCTTCGTTGAGCGAGAGCATTCTGGCATCAAGGTCGGCAACCATGTGCGCACATTCATAGAGCTCAGAATTGATGTGAGCAGGAGCCTTTCCTTCGAATTTATACTGAATCTTGTGCTCAAGGGATGCCCAAAAGTCCATGGCAACAGTTCTGATCTGAATCTCAACCTTAACATTTACAATTCTGTCAGACAGATAAACAGGAAGCGATACTATCATATGATAGCTCCTGTATCCGCTGTTCTTAGGATTCATGATATAGTCTTTGATTGTAAGTACCTGGATATCCTTCTGATTGCTGATCATCTCAGCAATTCTGTAAATATCTGATGTAAATGAGCAGATAATACGAATTCCTGCTATGTCATTGACATATCTGACCATATTCTCAATGGTAGACTGATAGCCATTTCTCTTGAGCTTTTTAACTATGCTCTCAGGTGATTTGAGTCTGGCTTTAGTATGCTCAATAGGATTATATCTATGAACTTCCTGAAATTCCTCGTTAAGTATCTCTATCTTAGTAGTAATCTGCTTAAGGGCAGCGTTATAAAGGAGGTTAACTTCCTCCCAGCTACTTATATCATCAGATAATCTGATATTGCTCCCGGCAAGATCCAATTCCATTTATTTGCTCTCTTTCCAATACTCTCTGTTCATAGAAAAGGCTTTTCTAAGCCCCATAGGAAGCTTCTTGTAATTCATACCAAGCTTGTATCCAATAAACCTGAAGCCGCACATAATAATATAATGCGGTACAAGATATGCCTTTCCCAAATGTCTGAAATGCTGAATGGTCTGCTTCACCATTTTTTTACCCTCAGTCTCAGACTTAATGTTGCCAAATATCTCAGGATGGTCAGCCTGTGAAACCCCGAGATCGAAATTTCTGTGAAACTGCTGCATGCAGCTGTAATTGTGAGAATGAATTACTCCTGCCTCCGGCACATAGCAGATTGCATAGCCCCTTTGGCATGCATTGCCTGCATAGACCATATCCTCATTGAAGATTGTTCTGTGAGTAAATCCTCCAATAACATTATATACATCTCTCCTGTACATAGCACATACATTAGAGCAAAAATACGTTTTAATTCCAAGTTTAGCGACGTCAGCCTGCGTCTTTTTCATAGGTTCATTTGGATAATTGAACTTTCTGCTATATCTCTCCGCAAGGTTACAGTCACTTCTGGGATACTGTCTGGCGTAAGCTGCTGCCACGTCTCTTTCAAGTGCTTTTGCAAGATTCGCGATAAGCATCTTATCCTTTGGAAAAGCATCCTGAGTCATCATGAGGAAAAAATCCGAATCAGAGAGCATAACCCCCTGATTTCTTGTTTCACCATGATCAAACTCCTGCTTGGAAATATGCTTAATGATGATGTTATCGTATTTCTCCAGGGGATTCTCCTGATTCTTGGCAACAAGTTCATCCCAATTCTTTTCCTCAGTATTCATGATAATGATCTTCTCAGGCCTTAATGATTGTCTTTCAAGATCATCAATAAGTGAAAAGAATGAATTATCAGGCTTATAGGTTGGGATAATAACGTCAACTGTACTCATACTATCTCCGAAAAAAGGGGCTGGGCTCTAAATGAACCCGCCCCCAAAATATCTCATACTAACAGCCATCAGTTCAGATACGAGCTGGTATCGGACTTGATCTTCTGGCTATACTTTCTAACATCTTCAGATACTGAATAGCTACTGTCATCAAAGAGGAACTTATGAAGCCATACAACGTTTGACTCCAAGTCGTTTGCAACAACGCAGCTACCCTTTTTACCGATTGTACCGGTAGCTCTCATACTCTCCTCAGGGAAACCATTGTTATCAACGATTTCATAGTTTGCAATATTCTTGAGAAGGTCAAGGATCTCTGAAAGATCAAGTGAAGTATAAGTCTCACCAAATGCTTTATTTGCAACAGTCTCAAGCTGTGAATAGCTCATTGTCTTAGCCTTATCAAGGCAAGCCATAAGGACTGTTCTCTGTCTCTCAGCACGCTTGAAATCATCTCCTGCAGTATATCTGATACGGCAGTAAGCTGTAGCCTGAAGTCCGTCAAGTGTCTGAACTCCGGCGCTCTTAACAGGAGTATAATCGCGCTTCATCTCAGTAGCCATTGTGGACTGGTAATTGTTAAGATGTGAAATCTCAGCATCAGTAACTTCTATTGTAACTCCGCCAAGAGCGTCAACAACATCTGTAAGACCTCTGAATCCAATTGTTACAAAGTCTTCAATATCCATATCCAGGTTCATGTTAAGCATTGAAATAGCCTGCTCAGGACCGCCCTCTGCATATGCAGCATTACACTTAGTGTACTCGTCATTACTGAGGTTAAGATATGTATCACGATATACAGAGCAAAGCTTGATATCGCCGTTGTCATTATTTATGGAGCAGATGATGATCGTATCGCTTCTTGTCTTCTTAGTGAGCTCGCCCTCACGGGAGTCAACTCCAAAAAGTGCAAGGTTGGTATAGCCCTTCATCTCTACGTTTTCAGCTACGCCTTCATTGATACTCTGGCTGATAACCTGCTCATCCATTGTAACTTTGCCGACTTTTGTTACATCTACCTTGAAAAATACTGTGTATGCAACATAGATAAGGATGCATGCAACAGCTACCTCTGCAATCAGTAAAATAATTGCCTTTGTCTGATTTTGCTTTTTGCCGTTTCTGGATCCATTTCTTGAAGATGAAGATCCGTTTCTGGAAGATCCACTTCTTGAAGATGAGCTTCTGTGCGCTGCTCCTGAAGAACTTCTTGATGATGTTCCCCTTGATGATCCTCCCTCTGATGGTCTCCTGCGTGCAGGTCTGTCATCATAATCATCTTCGTAATAGTCGTCTCTACTTCTGCTGTCTCTATATCTGTCGTCCCTATATCTGTCATCTCTTGATCTGTCATCCCTGGCATTTCTGGATGGTCTCCTATTACTACTTCTTTCGTAGTACTCGTCGTCACGATTTGACATTGTAACTTCTCCTTTACCCCAACATAAAATGGTGGCACTTCCATGCCACCATAACATTTTGCCATAAATAAGCAAATTATACAAGTTAGTACGCGTTTTTATTTACAAATCCATGCCGCAAAGTACCTAGGATTATCTTAAAATCAAAAGCCATCGACCAGTTCTCAATATAATAGATATCATAGTCTATTCGCTTTCTGATAGAAGTATCACCTCTATATCCATTTATCTGCGCCCAACCGGTAATTCCGGGACGAACCTGATGCTTGACCATATATCTTGGTATCTGTTCCTTGAACTTTTCAACAAACTGCGGTCTCTCTGGTCTTGGTCCCACAAGACTCATCTTTCCGACAAGCACATTGAAAAACTGAGGCATCTCATCAATACTAAGTTTTCTCAGAATTGCTCCAACTTCAGTAACTCTCGGATCATTTTTGGTAGTCCACCCCTTCTTTTCCTCGGCCTCCGTCTGAACTTTCATCGTTCTGAACTTATACATCATAAATGGTGCGCCATTAAGACCAATGCGCTCCTGCTTATAGATGAGCGGTCCCTTACTGGTAGATTTAACAGCAATGGCAGCAATTATCATGACCGGAGAGAAAAGAATTATAGCCAGCAGAGATCCTACAATATCAACAGCACGCTTGGCAATTCTGTTAAATGAATTAGAAAGCGGCACATATCTGATATTGATAACAGGAATTCCCTGCACATCTTCTGTATATGGATTGCTTGGGAAAAGAGATGAGTAGTCAGGAATGAATTTGGTATGCACACCGGACTTCTCACACTGCGCAACAAGGTCCTCAAGTCTGTCATAATCATCAAGAGGAAGAGTTATAGTGATCTCATCGTAACTGCCATTCTCAAGGAATGTCCCAAGCTGCTCTATCTTGCCTATTACCTTTACGCCATGATAGCTGGTATTCACAGGCACAAAATCGTCAAGTACACCGGTAACATCATATCCCCACTGTGGGTTCTCAAGAATCCTGCTGATATAAGCCTCAGCTGCTCTTGAATACCCGACAAGCAGAATATGCTTGATGTTATAGCCCTTCTTCCTGATATATCGCAAAAAGCGCCTTAAAAGTCCATGTGCAAGCGTTGTAAGAAAAACATTTACAAAGAAGAAAATTGCGATGATGGAACGCGAGAAGTCTTTTTGTTTAAAAAGGAACTGAATAACCATAAAGCCGACACTGCCAATGGCGTTGGCCTGCACAATGTCCACAAACTCGTTCCATAGCCTGAGTGCCCTTCGTGAAGTATACAGATTTACCATGTAATACAAAAAGAGATACGAAGGCACAAGATAATAAAGTGCAGAAAAATAGACTTCCATCGGAAGATGGCCGCCGGCATTCTTGTCACTTAAAAAAGATTCAAATTTTATATAGTAGGACAACATGTAAGAACCGGCTACAAGCAGCCCGTCCGCAATAACATGCACCCTGTTTAGATGTGTCTGATTGTCCTTTATCATTACTTAAAAACGCCCCAAATGTCCCAGTATAACAAAAAGATTCGCCCATAATTCAAGCTGCATCATAAAGCTGTTAGCAAGCCTTCTGCCTTTGAACACAACCTTTTTACCGGGATTATCATGAATTTTGGAAAAGCCCTTACATAGTCCCCTAATATGAGCTTTCCCAAGCCCTTTTTTCATATAAAAAACATGCTTTATCAAAATACCCATTATCACTAATGGTAGATTTATCACAACCTGCCAGGCAGGCATATTTTTATAGATTAAGTATAAATTATTAGCGGCAGTAAGTTCAACCTTAAAAGAATTATGTCTGGAACCGCTGCTGCCACTTCCCACATGATAGGCTATTGCCTTTGGCTCCATTACATTGATATAGCCGTAAAGCCTTGCTCTGTAACCGAGATCCACATCCTCAAGATAGCAAAAATGCTCCTCATCAAAATAGCCGATCTCATCAAAGACGCTTCGTCTGTACATAGCTGCACCTGCACAGGCACTCGTCACACAAATTCTTTTATCAAACAATTCGCTTTTTTTATCCTTGCCCGGAGCATAAGCCCACCCAAGAGCACAATAGTAATCCCCTGCATCATCAATAAGCTCAGGTTTCTTGTATTGAAGCATTTTAGCCTGTGCGCCGAACACCTTATTTTTCTTATCAAGCACGTTTACAAGTGCCTCAATTGCCCCTTCGTCACAGTATGCATCGTTATTCAAAAGAAATACATATTGGGAAGCTGACTGTTTAATGCCAACATTTACAGCATTGGCAAATCCGGTATTCTCTTTAAGAGACACAAGCTTAATGTTAAAACCACATTCCTGCTCGTAGCTCTTTATCAGTTCTAAACTCCCATCAGTGGAATTATTGTCAACTATGATAACACAAAAATCCTTAAAAGTCTGCTTTTGCAGACTCTTAAGGCAATCTGTGAGAAATTTCTCTCCGTTGTAATTTGGAATTATTACTGAAACAGATTCCATTACAAAGCCCTTAATACTGCCTTGGGATCCCAAACAATCCTAAGGCCGCACTTTCTTATTTCCTCGCAAAACTTAAGACTAAGCTTTGCTATCTCTTCTTCACTAAGCATAGAAAATCTCTTTGAGCAAGTCTCAGCATCTGCCTGACCATTCCCAGCAGAAGAAAGAGCCCTCTCAAAAGAATTCTCGTATTTAAACCCTGTCACTCGTTCAAAAACATCAACAAACTCAGGTCTTACAGCAATACACCTGATGTCCACAGCATAGCAGTCCTGCTGAAGCACTGCTATGTGCTGGAATCCTCCGCTATAACCTTCAGGAAGATTTTTATACATCACTAAGCCGTCTTTTGTATATGCGCCGCCTATGAGTCTGCCTTTTTTATTTAAGATTTTTCCGCCAATGCAGCCTACATCCTGCCTGTTTGCCAAAATATCCGGCTGATAATTTATCCTGTAAAATCCAAGATGCTGAAGCATCTCAACTTTTGCTTTAATGTTATATCTTTCCATAAGATCTTCAAGGGCCTTTTTACCTGCCTCATACGCATAGGTCTTACTTGCCGGATTGGCTGATGTTGAGTTCTTATGAACTCTCCAATGGTAAAGAACTTTGCTGATATGAGCAATCTGAGAAGCAGCCGAAGGTATCTCAAGGGCAGCTTCTGTGGCAGCCCTAAGGAAAAGATCATAATCCTGGGCTCCGTCAAATTTCTTGCGCAGTTTAAGCCTTTTTATCACATCCGCACGCATAACCGCAAAGTGACAAATGTAATTGTTGGACATAAGATAGTCCATATTAAACGAAGGCTTGGCATGAAGCTCATAGTAGCTGTCTTTTTCTCCGTCATACTTATCCTCATCCGAATAGATAAGCCTGAGTGGGCACGATGAGTACTTGGCAAGCTTATTCTGCTTCATACTCTTTCTGATAACTCTTGAAACTTCATAAAGAGCATCCGTTGTCAGGATATCATCGTGATCCAAAAGTCCGATATAATCTCCTTGGGCCTTTTCAAGTCCTCTGTTAGTGTTCTCAGAGATTTGTCCGTTGGTTTCAAGATGAAAATACCTAATGCGGGGGTCCTCTTTTGTATATGAGACGGCGGTATCAAGCGGTACCGGAGATGCATCAGCAAGAACAAGTTCCCAGTTGCCATAGGTCTGTGCTATCACAGACTCGATCATCTCTTTCAGATATTTTTCAGGAGTATTAAAAAGAGGAACAACGATACTGAACCTTACACAGTTCCCCGCTTCAGCAAGGAGCTTGTATTCCTGTTTCTGTTCCTCAATTACCTCTTTTGAAAGAGGCACATATTCATATTTGCTGTGTGCAATATCAGATACTCTTTCAAGGGCAGCAAAAAATGCGGCCTTAGCACCATTGCGTTTCGCATATGCTATTGTTTTGTCGGCCGCATTTTTAATTCCCATTATTATCCTCTTACTGCTTTATTTTATCCAACAACTTCCTTTACAGCAGCGGTAAGCTCGTCCTGAAGCTTTGCTGCATCTTCAAGGTTTTTGCCCTTTACGCCCATGTAGAACTTGATCTTAGGCTCTGTTCCTGAAGGTCTTGCGCAGCACCATGAATCATCATTAAGTGCAAAGTAAAGAACATTTGATGTAGGAAGACCTGTAGTGCCCTCCTTGCCTGTAGCCATATCAATAGTCTTTCCGGTCTTGTAATCTCTGAACTCTTCGACTTTCCAGTTTCCGAATTCCTTAGGTGGATTGCTGCGAAGTCTGTCCATAAGAGCTGCAATCTGCTCAGCTCCCTCTTTACCCTTCATAGTGATAGAATACTGGCCTTCCTTGTAATAGCCATAATCCTCGTACATATCTATCATTGCATCCCAAACGCTCTTGCCCTGCTTCTTATAGAAAGCAGCAAGTTCACAAAGCATCATAACTGCTACGATAGCATCCTTATCTCTTGCATGAGTTCCTGCAAGGCATCCATAGGATTCCTCAAGACCAAATACATAGTTATGAGACTGTCCCTGTTCCTCAAAGAGCTTGATCTGCTCACCAATATACTTAAATCCTGTAAGGACTTCGATGTAATGAAGGCCATACTTATTTGCTACAGCCTTTGCCATATTTGTAGTAACAATAGTTGTTACAAATGCTGGATTTTCCGGCATTGTACCGGTTGCCTTACGCTCCCTTAAAATATACTCACCAATAAGCATTCCGGACATGTTTCCTGTAAATGCAACATATTCGCCTGTCTTAAGGTCTTTTGCATATATACCAAGACGGTCTGCATCAGGATCTGTCGCAAGAACGATATCTGCATCCTTCTCCTTGGCAAGCTTAAGTGCCAGTTCAAAAGCCTTAGGATCTTCAGGGTTAGGATAAGCCAAAGTTGTGAAGTTTGGATCAGGCTTTTCCTGCTCAGGAACAACGAACACATTCTTGAAGCCAAGCTCTTTGAGAACTCGTCTTACAGGAAGGTTTCCTGTTCCATTAAATGGAGAGTAAACGATAGTGAACTTATCAGCCATCTCATCGATAACATCCTTATGGATGATCTGCTTCTTAAGCTCTACCATGTACTTATCATCAATCTCTTCGCCAAAAGAAACATAAAGTCCCTGTGCGATAGCGTCCTCTTTGGACATAGTCTTAACTTCATGATAGTCAGTTATAGCAACTACCTCTGAAATAATTCCTGTGTCGTGAGGTGGTGTAACCTGTGCGCCATCCTCCCAGTATACCTTATATCCGTTATATTCCGGAGGGTTGTGAGAAGCTGTTACCATAACACCTGCAATACAACCAAACTCGCGAAGTGCAAATGAAAGTTCAGGTGTAGGTCTTAAAATATCGCTGACATAAGCCTTGATTCCGTTTGCCGCAAGGCAAAGTGCTGTCTCATCTGCAAATTCAGGAGAAAATCTTCTGCAGTCAAAAGAAATTGCTACACCCTTCTTGGGAGCGTCTGGGCCGCCATGCTTTTTGATGTAATTTGCAAGTCCCTGTGTAGCCTTTCTTACAGTGTATTTATTCATTCTGTTGGTGCCGGCTCCGATAACCCCGCGGAGTCCGCCTGTACCAAACTCAAGCTCCCTGTAAAATCTGTCCTCAACCTCTGCCTCATCGTTTCTGATAGCAAGAAGTTCCTGCTTTGTTGCGTCATCAAAGTACTCATCGTTTAACCAGTACTCTAACTGCTTTGTAGCCTCACTCATTCCTCTTTCCTCCTCGTAATTTATGTTGTAGCCTCTTAAAAGCCCTATAACCTCTAAAAATGCACCATATATATTATATCATAAGTTATTGAACGCGAAGACTTGAATATCCTTCAACATTCAGAGAAAAATCACTTCTGTCGAGCGAGAAGTTTGGATTGTAATATGGATCGCCTTTATCAAGCACTTCCTTCCACTTCGTGCGGAAATGCTCAGATTCAGCTTCATAACGCTTTGCGTTCTCGCCTTCAAGATCAAGACCACGGCTCAGTGATTCATAGTGGAACAGTTCCGCAAATGGTGTAAATACATTGAGATATCCCTTATCTCTTAGCTTAAGGCAGAAGTCAACGTCATTCAGGCTGACCTCAAAGGTCTCATCAAGACCTCCAACCTCATCATATTTAGCTCGGCTTACCATTAAGCATGCCCCTGTAACTGCACTCACATCCTGAGCATAACAGAGCCTTCCCATATATCCGAGATTCATTCCGGCCTGTCCATAGTGTGAATGACCTGCGGTCCTGTGTGCGCCAAGTTTAAGCACAACTCCCGCATGCTGTATCTTTCTGTCCGGGAAATAGAGCTTTGCTCCAACAGCGCCCACATCTTTTCTCTGAGCATACATCAAAAGCTCTTCCATCCAGTTAACTGTTATAACCTGAGTGTCATTATTGAGAAGAACAATGTACTCTCCGGTAGCCTGTGAAACTCCGTAATTGACAACCGCTGAATAGTTGAATGCAGGTTTTGTTCCATCCGCATTAAGATGAGCGCCGCCTTCGTAATAATCTACTACTTTAACAATTTCTTTTAACGAGCCATTTCTAAGTTCCTCATAATAACCCTTAATCTCAGAACTCTTGCTGCCATTCTCAACTACGATTATCTCATAATTGTCATAGACAGATTTCTCATAGATTGAAGTTATGCATCTTTTAAGGTCCTCTGCGTGTTCGCAATTCGGAATAACTATCGAAATCTTAGGACTTCCCATAACTTCATAAGTGATCTTGAAAATAGTCTCAAAGGCTCTAGTACTTGTAATCTTAAAGTGCTCGTATCCATGCCTTCTAAGATGATCCGCAACAGCGCCCTTTGCTGCTTCTATTGCATATGGCTTTGCATTTATGTCTGACGCAACGCTTCCTGCGTGTGATCTCCAGTAGTAGAGGAGCTTTGGAACATGTACTATATGCTCTGCTCTGTCAGTAAGACGAAGTATCATGTCATGATCCTGACTTCCGTCAAACTTGGTTCTGAAAAGTTCTGTGCCCTCAAGAAGTGATCTCTTAAACACGCTGAAATGACAGATATAGTTATTGGCACGCAGATTATCTATAGCATAGTCAGGCTTAAAATGCATTGTTATCATCCTATTGATGTCATCACCCTTGAAGGTTGTCTCATCACAGTAGATATAGTCTGCATTTTCCTCATTGATTGCTTTCACATACCAATATAAAACTTCAGGATGAAGTATATCGTCGTGGTCAAAAAGACCTATGTACTCACCTTCAGCCAGCTCTAGACAGTGATTTGTATTGCCGGAAATTCCTTCATTTTTCTCAAGCTTCTGATAACGAATCCTGCAGTCTGAAGAAGCTTTGTCCGCATATCCGGCTCTCTTGTCCTTCTGATATTCTTCAACGATTCTCTTAACAAGATCTATATGTTCTGCATCAGAACCATCAGCAAGGCATAGCTGCCAGTTGCCGTAAGTCTGCGCAAGAACTGACTCGATCATATCTCTTAAGAATTTCTCAGGTGTGTTGTAAAGAGGAACCAGAATAGATATCAAAGGCATCTTAGGGAAAACTGCTTTTTCCTGTTGTGCTCTCGTTTCTTCGCTGGGAAAGCTCTCTGTTCCATAGTGAGTCATGGCCTTTTTTTCGATCTGTTTGTACTTGATCTTGGCTATGACACCCTTAAGCGACCCTTGGTTCCTTATACGATCTCTCTGTCTGATTCCCCAGTGCATCGCATTTCTTGCAGGAGTAGATGCTTTCCAGATAGGGTTATTCTTTATTCTGTCTAACTTAAATTGAAGTTCCTGATTCTTATCCTCAAGTTCAGCTATTTTTTCCGCGAGATCAGCGCTCTTAAGCTTCTCTCGCTCGTATGCTGCTTTATAATCCTTGTTATCTGACATGTTATTACCTTTATTTACTAAAATATTTCTTTTGAAAACTGACCTGCTACGCTTCGAATTACCTTGCTGAAGAAATTCTGAGTATATTCGGAACCCAGTTTACCAGTTTCAAAGTACTTGTCTTATCGATTGCAAGCATTCCAACCTGATAAAATCCAGGCGGAAGCAATCCCTTGTCAATCTTGACCTTATAGCCGGTAAGATCAACATTTACCTGATCCTGAAGTTTAAGTCTGATATCAGGCCTGTAACCTATATATATCGGGAAGCTGTAGATCTTAGGACCGACCGGTCCAGCGCCTTCCTCATTTCTTTCGACCAGACGAAGTAACAGTCTTCTCTCAAACAGAGCATTATCTGAGCCAATTACAAAGCTGTATCCCTTCAGATAATATCCATTTTCATTGCCATCTGCACTTGAACCATATAACCAGTTGTCCACAGTGCCATTGTATTCACATCCAATTCTGAGGCACTGATCCTCTCTGGCATTCTTGATCCCTTTGTCATGTATTGTGACATGCGCATAGGGAAGATCCTCAACAGGTGTATAATCAACTCTCGGAATAATAGCCGAAATTGTCTCATCCTCATTGAGGTGTGGGCTATAGAACGGATCCACGTTATAAAGATGCGGATGGAGACTCATAAGAAGGTTGCCCTCTCTGGATAATCTCTCCATCTTCTTGGGATCCATCGTATCAAGTCCTCTCGACAAAGACTCATAATGCTTGAGATAAATGTGGTTACAACATACGTTGTAATATCCCTTTTCAAAAATGCTGTAACAAAGATCAACGTCATTGAAGGCTACCTTGAGGTCCTCTCTAAATCCTCCAACATCATTGAACTTCTGTCTGCTCACTAAAAGACAAGCGCCGGTAACACCTATTGTGTTATGAATTCCTCTGTTATAGCCAAAGAAATGACTCTTGTTATCATGCATCTTCTGCAGTTTGTGAACAGGGCCTCTCATAACATTGGCAATTCCTGCGTGCTGAATGAGATCCGTATCCGGATAGATAAGCTTAGCGCCTACCGCACCGACATGCTTAAGCTGTGCCTGAGAAACAAGTTCTCTCAGCCATCCCTCTTTAACCGCCTCTATATCGTCATTTAAGAACAGAATGTACTCGCCATGAGTATTTCTGACACCTTTATTGCACATAGCTGAAAAATTGAACTCGTCCAGCTTGTAAATGTAATTGATCCTGGTAAGACCATTCTTTTTAGGTATCTTGCCAATAAATACGCCATAACGAACTCTGTTCTTGGCGTCGCTTCCATTATCGACAACTGCAATATCATAAGTTATTCCGCTGTCGTCACCTGTCGTTTCAACAATTGATTCAAGGCATCTTCTGAGAATCTCAGGATGATCCTTGGAAGGTATTATAATGCTGACAGTTGTTGGCTTGAGCAGCATATGCTTTGAATTGTGAAATGTTCTGCCATAAAAAACATCCTGCTCCGGATTTCTATGGAAAAGAACCTCCTTAATGTGTCCAATAGGAAACTCTAATCCCGTTCTTTTTGCAAATGCCCTCTCATGAATGGCAAGCATGCAAAACAGAACATCCGCCGAAAGCAAGGATGCTTCAAGTCCCACCTGTTCAGGTGTATTTCTTTTATTATTTATTCCACCAAGCATTCTTACTGCGCTATCGTATTCTCCGGCAGCGTCATGCAAGGTATTTGCTCTGCAGGCAAAAAAACTACCTATGTAGAAAGCATTTAAATATGCATCAGGTGACCAGTCCGGTTTGAAATAGGGATGAATAAACTTCCCTCCCTTTCCAAGCTCGTCCTCGTCCCCGTAAACTACGTTGTGCTCAGGGTGCGCAATAAAGTACTGCTTGATTACCTCGGGTGCTCTTTTTGTAAGTTTTCCTTTAGGACTCACAAAAAGGTATACAGTTCCCTCATCACCTTTGGTATTTGAGATTTCCCAGACTTTGGCATAAGGAACAACCTTAACCTTAGGATCCGGAAGCTTGTGAGGAACTATCTCCCCTGACGGCAAAGTCTCATAATTAACAGGAGCCTCTGCAACCATGACAGGCTGCTTCTCCAACTGTTTCTGCCACTTATCGTAAGCTGAAGACTTAACACTTACCAGCTTGTTATATTTAGTTACACGCCTTTTAGCAAGAGTAGTCTTAACTAAGCCCTTCAGCATATTCCCCAAACTCACTCCTCGTCATCTCTATAGTAACGTTCTTCCCTCTTCTGAATGATCTTCTTGACAGTCTTCTTCAGAATATTGTCTTTTGGCTGCTCGACTGTAGTCTGATTCTCCTCACCCAGGGAATCAGTAACGGCTTTCGCTGCGTTTTCAGAAAGAATTGTCATGATAAACTCAACACACAGGTGATTTCTTTCCTGCCTGCTTAGCTTCTCACTTGTCAGGCCAAATTCAATATTAGGATCGTTGTTATCAAAAATAATCGAATCATCAGAAATCCAATGTCCATTAACCGGATGTATTGAAATATCGGTGCCATTGTCTGCAAAATCCATTCCGTTCCATGTTGCGGAAGTAATAGTTACAAGACATGGTGCAAATGCCGGATCAATTCTGACTTTCTGACATTTAGAGGTTACCCTTACATCAAGAGCTACAGTATGCTTCTCATCATACTGCTCCTCAGGGAAAATAGAGTCATCCTCTGAAAATCCCTCTCCCTCATCCAGATATATCTGAATTGTATCATCGGGTCTAACCTTATCATCTAAAGCTACAAGTTCTCTTGGAACAATAACTTTCCTTCCGATAGCCTGCCAAATCTCAACCATGGATTTGCGGCTTCCTGTCACATATTTCTGGAAAGCAGCTTCTTCTTCCATTAGCACTTCTATTTCTTTATCTGATAATCCAAGTTTATCAAAAATAGGCTTTGGATCGTACTTTTCACGTTTTCTGTCTTCTAATCTGTAGCAAAATAGCGCTCTCCAAACCTGTTCCTTGACCGGAATGCACTTTCCATAAGTCCATTCATAATCTATTATAGTCCAAATAGGCCCGTTTACCATAACATTTGAGAATATCAGGTCAAAATCAGAAACCGGGTAATCAGGCTTATAATTTATTCTCTTTATGTACTCACCAAGAAGAGCATTGAATCCCGTCATGTCATCTTTATCAAGACATTCATCAAGAAGCGATGACAGTGGAACGCCATTAACAAAAGAGAAAATAGCACAGCCTGTTCTATCATCTATCTGGCAATCGTTGACTTCAAAGTCTCCGCCTCTGTACTTTTCCTTAAGCCCAAGATAAGCATCTCTGATTCCTGATACGTGCTCTTTCGCAGCCTCAGTAAGAGGTACCTTTCTGATAATCTTCCTACCTGCTCTGTCAATAGCGATGTCTGTCCTGATCTTAAACTCATCAACACGGTCATTGCTATACTTACTGTAAATTGTGTCAAATCCAGGACCAAGTATAACCTCAAAAGAATTTGCAAAATCCGGATACATGCCATCATTTACAAGGTCTTCATACGCATGCTTCTCATTGAAAAGAATCAGTCTGTCCCTGTCATAGTTTCTGACATTATCCTGAAGTTCACCAAACTTTGGAAGATAATCATCAGAATGAAGAAGCGTCATAAGCTTGTAATCAGGGTATGGATAATAGAAGTGGTATTCATTCATACCACATTTCTTGAAGATATTGATGAGACCATTTCTGGTAAAAGTCTTAGCTACGCTGTCAGGAGAATAGCCTTCAACACCGCTGAAATAGCTGCCTAAATGATCCTCAGCACATCCAGCAAGATACTTAAGTCCCATCTTGTTCTCGATAGCGATGACAATTCTTCCACCTTTTTTAAGGTGTCGGTTCATCATGCGAAGGAATTTCTCATAAGGGTTATCTGTACCGATGTAACCCTGAGCATACTCAAAAACGCCAATCAAAAAGATATAATCAAAATCTCTTGGAAGATCCGGCTCAACATCCCTGAAGTTTCCGACATGGATCGTTACATTAGAGCAATCCCTATTCCTGGTGGCATTTATCTCAGAACGTCTTCTGGAGAGATCGCAGGCAACCACTTCTCCGGACTTTTGAGCAAGCATTCCGGTAATAGCGCCGCATCCGGAGCCAACTTCAAGGACCTTTGCTCCCGGCTCTATAGGAATCCACTCAACAATATTTGCTCTCTGATCAGATAAATGGTAAAGAATAGGCCAGTTGGCATTATCCTCAATCACCTTCTGATACATGTCTTTATTATACTTTTTTACAATCTCAAGAAGATCGTTCTCAACAGATCCGTCGCTGTAGAGATCAACCCCCGAATAATGTTTGAAATTAAGTGTTACATTTCCAATCTTAACAACTTCTTGCATCTGTTTATTCCTTTGCGTCCTCTACCTTGCAGACAGAGTTCATGTCATAATATCCAACTGTGTTTTTATCAGATACAACAGTTATGTTCAGTGCGTCGTAAAGTCTGTGATAAACAGTGAATCTATCCTGCTCAAAGCCTGTAACACCAAAGCTTATCAAATACTCTCCGCCCTGAAGAGTCATGTTCTGGGAAAAAGATATATCTTTTACATCACCCGCCTTGGCCGGATCAAGGAAAGCCTTCTCGACCATGGAATTAGTGCCGGTGATTTCAATTCCCATAATATTCTTGAATGTGAAGGCAAAAATAGGAGCAGACACATCCCTGATAAATCTGACTCTCATGTGAACAGTAAAATCAGTTCCCTTAATGATGGAATTTGACTTAAGTCCATTTGAATCCGTCACATAGAAGCTTTCTATCGAAGCTGCACCATCACCATATTCAAGGGTATCAGGATTATTCGATTTAGACTTCTTGTCTTTAACCTTTTTATCCTTGTTCTTCTTATCCTTGGAATCGCTTCCCTTATCACTTGCCTCTGCCGCATTATTACTAGCTGTAGCAGCTGCGCTTCTGATATCTTCATCATCAAGAAGATTCTTAACATCGCTTCCGGGAAGCGGATACTGTCCAACCAAAACCTGCTTGTAGATATCTATCATTTCTTTAGGTGTGCCCTCTCCAAGAAGAACACCCTGATTTAATAGAACTGCCCTGTCACAATATTTACTGATACTTGAAAGATCATGTGATACAAAAAGAATAGTCTTTCCCTGTTTCTTGAACTCTTCAAATTTGTGATAGCACTTTGCCTGGAAAAATACGTCTCCAACTGACAGCGCCTCATCAACAATCAGAATCTCAGGATCAATATTGATAGCAACCGCAAATGCAAGTCGCACAAACATACCACTTGAATAAGTCTTAACAGGCTGATAAACATAGTCACCGATATCTGCAAACTGCAGAATCGAGTCAAGTCTCTTGGTGATCTCGTCCTCAGAAAAACCAATCATCATACCATTGAGATAGATGTTATCAATTCCGTTATACTCCATGTTGAAGCCTGCCCCCAGCTCCAAAAGAGCTGAAATATGTCCATCAACATTAACTTCTCCCGAAGTCGGAGACAATACTCCTGTAATGATCTTGAGTATTGTGGACTTTCCCGAACCGTTAGTACCTATGATTCCTACTGTCTCTCCTTTTTTAACAGTAAGATTAACATGGTTGAGCGCAAGATGCTCCTTGAATTTCTTCTTTCCCGCAAGGCCAAGAGAGTCTTTAAGCCTATCCATTGGCTTTTCATATAATTTATAAGATTTAGTGAGGTCTTTTACCTCAATTGCAATGCCATTTTCCATGCATTTCTCCGAAAAATATAAATGCTGACCGCTAAAAAACGGATTACAGAACATCCGCAAAGTGCGGCTTGGACCTCTTAAATATAAGCGCTCCGAAGCAGAACACTGCTACAACGAATATCCAGAAATATGTGGATGAGTAAAAATGCTCAAAGAACCATGTATCACCATAAATTGCATTTCTGAAGCCCTCTACAATGTATGTCATAGGATTGAGCTTTACTATCCATTTATACTGATCAGGAACAATATCCATGTTCCAAAGAATAGGCGTTAACCACTGAAATACCTGCAAACCAATACTGATGATCTGTAAAAGATCCCTGAAAAAGACTACAATTGCACAGGTCGCATAGCTTATTGACAGTACCAGAATAAATTCACAGCCCATATAGTATATTATCTGAATCCAGTAAATACTGGGATAATAACCATAAACGCAGGCTATGATCATCAGGACAAAGGTAAAGAAAACATGGATAAACATTGCCGCAATGATCTTGATGATAGGTAAGATACTGATCTTAAAAAGAACCTTTTTAACAAGGTAATTGTACTCAAGTAGCGATGTAGTGCCATTAGTAAGAGCTTCACTGAAGAAAAACCATGGAACCAATCCTGCTGTCAAAAAGAGAACGTATGGAACTTCTACACCTCCTGAAACAGCCTGTGCCCTTGACTGGAAAACTCTGTCAAAGACAACATAGTACATGCAGACAGTGACCACCGGTTGCGCCAGTGCCCACACTATTCCCATATATGAACCCGCATATCTTTTCTTAAAATCATTTGCTGCAAGACGTCTGATAAGCTTTCTCGAATTAAAGAGCTCAATAGGAAGTATTGTCAGTTTGTCATACCATGCAAATGCCAAAATACAGCTCACAGCAATAAGAACACAGCCACATATTTTCTTAAGCATCTCTGTATGCTGGTCTGCAAGCGGGTTTGAATGAAATATAAGCATCAGCGCAAGTGCAAGCGCCAATACATAGAAAATGCCCAAGCCTGTTCGCTTGGGAAGTTTTCTCATACGCATTATCAATATTCCTTAATTCCCTTCCACTTAGTGTCCTTGTCAGACAATAGCAGTTCAACACCATCCTGAAGAGGCCATTCCACACCGATATCAGGGTCATTCCAGATAAGTCCGCCCTCATCATTTGGATGATAGAAATCAGAGCATTTATAAGCAAACTCCGCATACTCTGAAAGCACCAAAAATCCATGGGCAAATCCCTTAGGAATAAAGAACTGTTTCTTGTTTTCTGCAGAAAGGACAACTCCAAACCATTTTCCAAAAGTCTTGGAATCTCTTCTGAGATCTACAGCAACATCAAAAACTTCACCATTTATACAACGAACCAGCTTATCCTGAGGAAATTCTTTCTGAAAATGAAGTCCGCGAAGAACTCCTCTCTTACTTGCTGACTGATTGTCCTGAACAAATTCACAGGTAATACCTGCCTCAACAAAATCATTTTTGTTATAAGTCTCAACAAAATAGCCTCTTGGATCACCAAAAACCTGAGGTGTAATAACCTTAAGGCCTTCAATTTCACATGTCTCAACTGTAATCTTTCCCATTTTTAATAACTCCATATCCTTTAATTCTAAGAATTATGTTTGCTGCAACCAAAGATTGCAGCAAACCAAATAAAATCCATATAAAACAGTCACGGAACCTTGCCAACAGGAGTCCCCTCGACTGGTTTCTCTGAAAGCGGAGACGTAAGTGCTTCCTCCAAAGAGATTCCTCCCGGAACAGTATCAGGGTTATCAAGTTGCCCCACAACAGCCATTCCTACACTGTCTTCATCAATCTCCTGCTCGGAAGAATCATCTGTTGCCTCTTCTACAGTCTTAGTATTCTGTTGAATAACTACCACTGCAGGTATCTGCTCAGCCTCGTCAAAAAAGTCCTCATCGTATAGAAAACTCTTAAGATCATCTCCTATCTGCTGAGCATATGATTCCTCATCAACATAAGGCACCGTCTCTCCGGAATACTCCTCCGCAGCACTTCCGCTCTTTTCTCTTACGAACATTTTGTTGATCTTATCTGCGTTAGTGGCATACAGTATCACTATCACCAAAAGAAAAGCACTGATGATGGTAAGTAATGTCAGCCTGAAAACTTTAGCATCCATACCACTTTTCCCCGTCTGTAGTTTAAAGTCCGTTAGCTACTTCGACAAGATATTTTCCATAATCTGTCTTCATGAGCGGTTCAGCCAGCTTAAGAAGCTGTTCCTTGTCAATGAAGCCACGTTTAAATGCAATTTCCTCTATGCATGAGATATAAAGTCCCTGCCTCTTTTGGAAAGCGCATACAAAATCAGATGCATCAAGAAGAGAGTCGTGGTTACCTGTATCCAGCCATGCAAAACCTCTTCCCATAGTCTCAACTCTGAGTTCGCCTCTGCTAAGATACTCATTGTTGATGCTGGTGATCTCAATCTCACCACGAGCTGAAGGCTTAACATTAGCAGCTATATCTACTACCTTGTTATCATAGAAATAAAGTCCCGGAACAGCATAGTTGCTCTTAGGATGCTCAGGCTTCTCTTCAATACTGATTGCCTTTCCATCCTTGTCAAACTCAACTACTCCATAAGCTCTTGGATCTCTTACATAATAGCCAAAGATTGTAGCTCCGCTCTCTCTTGAAGCAACTTCTCTGAGAAGCTTTGAAAAGCTCTGGCCATAGAAAATATTATCTCCAAGAACAAGTGCAACATTATCGTCGCCAATGAATTTTGCTCCGATAATAAATGCATCAGCAAGTCCTCTTGGCTGTTCCTGAACAGCGTACTCAAATCTCATTCCAAGCTGAGAACCATCACCAAAAAGCTCCTCAAAAACAGGAAGATCTCTTGGTGTGGATATAATAAGAACCTCCCTGATACCTGCCAGCATAAGAGTTGACAGAGGATAATAGATCATTGGCTTGTCATAAACAGGCATCATCTGCTTAGACATGGCTCTTGTAAGAGGATAAAGCCTTGTTCCGGATCCGCCTGCTAATATAATTCCCTTCATTATTTCTCTCCTTTAGCGTTTAATATACGAATCAATTTACCTTTGATCCATACATCTTAGCATAGTACTTCTCGTAATCACCGCTTGTAACGTGCTCCATCCACTCCTGATTCTCAAAGTACCACTTAATTGTCTTGCGGATGCCCTCATTGAACATTGTCTCAGGCTCCCAGCCTATCTCTGCCTTGATCTTATCAGGCGCGATAGCATATCTGCGGTCATGACCCTTTCTGTCTTCTACATACTTGATGAGGTCATAGGTAAGATGTTCTTTTCTTGGATCTGAATCATCAAGCTCTTCTCTCAGAACATCAATGATAGTCTTAACAATCTCAATGTTCTGCTTCTCATTGTGTCCGCCAACATTATATGTCTCAAAAAGTCTGCCCTTTTCCTGAACCATATCGATAGCCTTGGCATGATCCTCAACAAAGAGCCAGTCTCTTACATTCTTGCCATCGCCATATACAGGAAGAGTCTTGCCTGCAAGGGCATTGTGGATAATAAGAGGTATAAGCTTCTCAGGGAACTGGAAAGGTCCATAGTTGTTAGAACAGTTAGTGATGTTAGCAGGGAACTTATATGTATCCATATATGCCTTTACAAGCATATCTGAGCTTGCCTTACTAGCTGAATATGGGCTGTGAGGAGAATATGGTGTTGTCTCATAGAAGTATGCATTTGGATCATCATCCAAAGAACCATAGACCTCATCAGTTGAAACATGAAGGAACTTCTTGCCCTCCTTGAATGAACCATCAGGAAGCTCCCATGCCTTCTTGGCAGCGTTAAGCATTGTAGCTGTACCAAGTACGTTTGTCTGAACAAAGACCTCAGGATTTACGATTGATCTGTCAACATGGCTCTCGGCAGCAAAATGAACAACTCTGTCTATATCATTTTCTTCAAATATCTTATTGATTGCATCTCTGTCGCAGATATCTGCCCTGATAAATGTATAGTTGTCGCGGTTCTCAACATCTCTGAGATTTTCAAGATTACCTGCATAAGTGAGTACATCAACGTTGATAATGCGAATATCGTTGTCATACTTCTTAAACATATAGTGGATATAATTAGAACCAATAAAGCCTGCTCCGCCTGTTACAAGATAAGTTTTCATTGATTATTCCTTTCAAAAAAAATTTTTACCGATATAGTATACCACATCCCATTGTCAAGTAGAAGAGTCCCATGCTATAGCACATATATCTTGGCTGCGGAAAGATCATGGAACCTGTGATAAAACAGTTGATTGCAAGACCAAGAATCACTACAAGGCTCATCATTACTACTCTTCTCTTATCCTTAACAATTGCAAAAATAAAGATTGCAGCAAATAAAATATAAATAGCCGCCGAAGCCTTTACTAAAATACGTGGATCCGTATTGGCATTGGATATAATAAACGCTTTGAGAACATTTGCAACAAATATAAACCTCACAGCATTTCCTTCGGGCGTGAAAATCTTTTTGAGATCATACCTAAGAAGCACTTTCATGATCTCGCTCTCAACCTGATCCTCTTTAAGCATATGATGCACAAAATCAAGATCAGGGAAATGCTCATAGACATATTCATCGCAATATGGCTGCAAAACATCAAAACCTATATGGTCATAGCCGTCTGCATAGTGAGATGCTATTGCAAGCCAGTCAGACTTTGTTATTCCAAGGCTCTCCCTGGAAACAAAATCAGGACTTGCCTCAATAACATATCCATTCTGAACACAGGTATCATATATTTTTGAATAAACAGTCTTAAGCTGCGGGAATTCTTCCGAATCCTCATACTTATCAAAAAGTGCTTTTGTATCCTCCTCTGCTGTGTACATCAAAGTATCCACAGCACCCTTTGCATTCCCTGTATGTCCGACGTAAACGCCCCTGATTGCATAATTATATGCTTTATCAAGTTCATTAATTCCTACAAAGGCCACAATAGCAAGCACAAGGCATATAGCAAAATTCTTTGCTTCCCTTGTACGCCTGTCAAGGATAAAGATTATAAAAGCTGCCGCTATCCAGGTCAGCATCACAATAAGCATCTGCTTCCTGATGCTGGCAATAAGTACTGTCATCAAAAATACTCTCGTAACAGAAAGCGCACTGAATTCCTCAAAAAGTTGCCAAATATATACTGTAGCAATGACAAAGAGAGGCATTGCAAGGGCTTCTGTCATAATGCATTCAGAGTACATTGACCCCCTGTTTGCAAAAAATCTGTTTAAGACACTTACTGCAACCTGGAAAAAGACTGCCAAATATCCAAGTGTAACTCCAAGCTTTCTTGAAACATATACTCCAAGTTTGTAGGCTGCATAAACCCAGAGTAGGCTCTGAGCCATGATCACGCCGAAAAGAAATGCGTCCTGTCCATAGAGCTGACCGGTAAGGCCAAATTTTGCAAACAGTCTCCTAAAAAGATCAAGAAAGAGAGGATATACCGGTTCTCTGCTAATATTCATCTCTGTATAACTCGGCGAATCCACGCACCAAACCGGACCATCGAATAACGCTATTCCAAAGTAAAATGCAAATAGCAAAACAAGAACTACTATCCGAAAAGTATGCATCTCTTTAAGATCAAATTTCTTACCCATTTTTACCTCTATCAGTAACAGATATTCATATCAACATTACCGGTAATTCCCGGTACACTTCCCTTTGATGTGCACTGCCACATATCATAACGTGAAGCATTGTAAGTTACAGAAGCAGCATATTGAGCAAGCCAGATTTTATAATTCGTAAGCTGTGAAACATTGATCATCTGGCTAAACCAGGTCTTATTCGCATATACACCCGCAGTATATCCTGCATTTGCAATAGTACCGCAGAATGCTCTTATGTTTGCTGTTCTCTGCCCTGCATTTATCTTATCAGCTCGTCCACCGCTGCTCTCAACATCAAGATAAATAGGCATTGAAATGTTATAACCCTTTACCAGATTGATGACCATTGATGCTTCTTCAACCGCCTCAACTTCATTCACCGCCTGAGTAAAGAAATACACTCCGACCCTGAGTCCGGCATTAAGAGCACCTTTGATATTGCTCCTAAACTGAGGATCTTCGATCAATGCTCCCTGAGATGATCCTCTGTAACCGCATCTGATAATAACAAAAGATACTCCGGAGTTTCTGACCTTCTCCCAGTCAATTCTTCCATTCCACTTACTTACGTCAATACCTGTGCTACTCTGTAAAACACCTTCTGAGTTAAAGACATATTTTACGCCCTTAATAACCTGTTCACCGGTTACGTAATTGCCATCCTTTTTAAAGAAATATGTCTTGTTTTCGATAGTCTGCCAGCCGGTGTATTTATAAGCTGTCGCTCCCTTTTTAAGGAAAAATTCACTATAGTTGTAGTAATCTTCAAGTGTTGCTTCAACGTAGACGCCATCTTTCTTTACATAGACAACATTTCCGTTCTTGTCCTTCAAAGCTGAATTTTTTCCGACAACTGTAATCTCAATAGTTGCTTTCTCATACTTATCAGCTGATACAGTAACAAATGTATTTCCTGCTGCTATCGCTGTTATAGTATTACCGGAGACATTGGCAATACCACTGTTATCGCTATCAAGTGAAATTGCAAGCCCTTCCTGCTTGGACTTAACTGTAAATGTTCTGCCTTCAACAAGTGTAAGCTTGCTATATGCCATAGGCACTTTAGTTACATCCTGAGCAGTAACTGTAACACTTATTTCAACCGGATTATAATATTCAGCAGAAATTCGTATTATAGTAGACTGCCCTGCAGTAACTCCTGTGATAACTCCGCCCTCAGCGGTAGCGATATTATTATCTCTTGATTCATAAGTACATCCGAAAGGCAATGTTCCTTCAATCTTAACTTTGTCGCCGACTTTAACGGTGTACTCTTTTTTAATGTTAATCTCTCCCGTTATATTAACGCTGACCTTCTTCTCATTAAATCCCTCAGCACTTACTACAATTTCAGTATGTCCGGCAGATACTGCTGTAACACTTCCATCATTAGAAAGTACGACTTTACTGCTGTCATAACCACTGAATTGATAAGAAGGTGGCAAAGAATCCGATAACTTTTTAGTTTCTCCTACTTTAAGATCAAGATTGCTATAAACATTAAAATCTTTACTTGTTGGTTCTTTTTCTTTTACTGTGACATAAGCTTTTCCGTCCTCATAGTTATCAGCGCGAATAACTATTTCAACTGTTCCTTTTGCGACTCCTGTCACAGTACCGTTACCTGAAACAGTTGCTATTCCAGTATCCCTGGACTCATATGTAGGGCTATCAGGACCCGACAGATTAATACTTACAGTTTCTCCAACATAAACAGTGTAATCTGAGGGGCTGACTTGCATTGTCTTCTTCTCTGGTTCTTTTGGCTGTTCTTCCTGATTAGACGGCGTTTCTGTATTGCCTGTTTCCTCAGGTGTTTCTGTCTGTGCATTATCATTTGAAGCACCATCCGCAGAATCACTTGCTCCTGTACCGGCGCTTGTCCAAAGAAGCATGTATTTTGCAAAGCCAATTCTTGAACTGCTGGATGGATCCACAATCTCATCCTTGTTTATTGACTCATATACAAACTTTCCATCACTGCTTTCACCTACAGCGACTTTGTTGCTCTCAACATATTCAACTGTATCCGTAAGTGTAGATTCTACCTTATCTTTTACAGCAGTATCTTCTTGTGCTGCATTTACCTGAGATTCCTTCTTGATCTCGTTGGCAACATCAACAACCTTCATCTCAACAGTATCTTTTACCGTTACCGACTTTGAAGAAAGCTCAAGCTTATAGCTTTCGTAGCCGGCACCAAGGGCCTTTGGAGTTACCTTATATTCACCTGCTGTTAAATCCTTTTTGTAGATGATACCATCCTGATCGTGATCATTGTAGGTAACATTAGATCCATCAGGATTTACCACATCAATCTCAAGTGGAAGATTTGCAACAAGCTTTCCGGTCTTTGAATTAATGAACTTAACCTTAAGGTCGCTCTTGATGGAAGTGACTGTCATCTGAATAGTAACATCCTCAGCATCATCAGCGACAACCTCTTCAACTTCCTCTTCTTCTGTAAACTCATCTGTCACAACAAGATCTGCTGCCATTGCACGCGCTTTTTCCGCATCAGCAACAGCAATAAGTCCACTCTGGCCTATAAGATCTATACCCTGAAGGTTTGTTCCTATCTCTGTAAAACTTGCAATCTGCTGTGTTCCCTTCTTGGCATTCATATAAAAAGATGCTGTTGCAATTCCGCCAATAAGAATAAGAAGCGCAAATCCGACTGCTATTCTCTCTACCGCAGTTGTATTGGAAATAAATGCAAGAATTCTGGCTCCTACACTATCCCTGTCGCGGTCATCTCGCCTGCTACTGCGATTGTTTCTATAGTCATCCCTTGGGTAATCATCCTCAGGATAGTCATCTTCTTCCGGATAATCTTCTTCGTCCTCTGGATAATCTTCTTCGTCCTCCGGATAATCATCTTCGTCTTCCGGATAATCATCTTCATTCTCTGGGTAATCGTCGTCATCCTCAGGGTAATCGTCTTCATCTTCCGGATAATCGTCATCCTCAGAGTAATCGTCCTCGCGATAATCTTCTTTATCTTCAGGATAATCCTCATCATCCTCGCGATAATCCTCATCCGGGTACTCTTCATTATCATCAACGCGAGCAAACGCTACCACCTTAGCCGGTTCTTTCTTCATGCCCCCGTTACTATCGGCAGATACCCTCTCATCCTCATGATAATCTCTGTCTCTATCAGAGTAATGTTCTTCCTCCTGATAATCTCTATTATCCTCGTCATCGGGATAGTCCATGTCGTCATCACGATAGTCTTCATCCTCCGGATAATCCTCATCATCCTCGCGATAGTCCTCATCGTCATCAGGATAGTCCTCGTCATCCTCAGCATAATCCTCGTCAGAGTATTCGTCGTCCTCATAGAACTCGTCGTCCTCAGGATAATCCTCATCCCCATAATCTTCGTAGTCTCTGAGTTCCTCATCATAGCGATCGTCCTGTTCACGATCCCTATTTCTATGTTTCCTCATCTCAAATATCTTTTTCATCCAACTCTCCTCTATGAATAAACCTCTCAGCAATTAAATCTCCGCTGTTACTAACAAGTTAACCCGCTTGCCTTATATCTATTCTCTGTTCGGATATATCACATTCGCGAAATGTCTGGCTATAAATTCATTGCAGTCAACATTAACGTGAATATTATCGATCATCCATTCAGAACTGTTATCCTCATGTATTGTACCGTAATAGTTATCTATGAAAGAAACGCCTCTTTCACCGGATACATCTATCATAAACTGAAGATATGTTGTAAGCTTGCCGTTACCAAAATCATATCTGTCGCCGCTTACTATCTGTCCTGATGAATCAAATGCATAGCACATGGTAAAAGACATGC
>JAEEGL014566319.1_pt1 | contig 39355 bp, 37 predicted proteins | sample 9134231 | NCBI WGS metagenome assembly JAEEGL01 (sample SAMN16246548, study PRJNA631951) | gut metagenome | biome: gut microbiome; feature: rumen; material: fiber-attached | host: Bos | place: Iran: Karaj | collected 2018-10 | reverse complement strand
TGTCAGGGTTCGAGCGAGGAGCGAGCATAGTGCGAAGTGCTTTTGACAAGTGATGAAATCACGAAGTCAAAACACGTAGGCACGTTTAATGCGAGTGACTCAAGAAAGTCCCTTCGTCCGCTTTTTATTTTTATAAAAAATTATGAAGTGGGACTACATATTAACAGAACATCTGCTCAGAAAGGAGAAATATTTTTATTTAACAAAAATGTTAAATTTAGTAGGTCTTAGCGATTCTGTGGGGCTGGAAAATAAAGCAGAAAAGTTTCCGCACTCTCATTGTGCAAAAATAATTTTTGTAAAATTCGGTCAAAATTCATTAAGCGGTTTAAAATCAAATCTTTTATATTCCTCAAAAACTTTTTTTCTTTCGTTAAATTTATCTTCTGACACATTTTCCCATTTGTCATGTTCATTTTCCCACCCGTAGGACAAAAACCAAGGCTTTTTAGAGTTCGTATATCCGTCATATTTAAAGCTGACTTGAGGATATAGTTCGGTTGAATTTTCCACTAAATTATAAACTCTAACCCCGCTTTCCTTTGCACCTGAAGAATACTCATTACAAATAAAACTATTATCACAAACATAATACCTGTTTCTAATTCCTCCGCTTACAACATGCTTTGGTTCTCTGTTCACCATGGTATAAATATCGTAAATTACTCCCTTCCAATTACCCTCCGCAATTTCCCCTATCAAAAGTTCTTCGATTCCATCAGCATTCACATCGTAATATACGTACCCGATTTTATCAGTTAGATTGTACATATAACTCATTTGTTCCTGTTCGAGTTTTGTTGAATCCCATTTTTCTTTCATAGCCGTCATATGTTTTTCTAAAATATCGTTGTATAAATCTTCGCCCTTTGTTCCCCGCCCATTATAATAGATAGCACCTTTGACACCAGTAATATTTATTCCTGCACTTTCACCTAAATCATAGAGAAATTTGTATGAATCAGGAGGGTTTTCTCCTTTGGTATAATCATACTGGACATCTGTAGGCTGTTTTAGAACTATGTCATATAATTCGCACTTTTTACCCCACCATTTTCTCTTATTAACTAATTCACCAAGTTTTCTGCTCCCCGGAAGTACAGCATAATCAGCCGGATATTTATATGCCTTTATACCAAAAGCAAAACCTCCAAAACCGGCTTTTTTTGAATCTTTATGAAATACGGAAATTTTATCTTTTTCAATTTTTATTTCACATGTTTCTTTAAATTTTTTTGGTAAAGTTATAGAAAATAGTTTATTTTTTAAAGTAAAAACATCACCAATTAAATTTGTGCTTCCAAAAACATTTATGGATGATGACAGAATAAAAAATATAGTAAAAAAGACAAACTTCTTCATTTATGTACCCCAACTCTATTTTATACAAATTTTATATTATTCACAATTGCCATGAGCTTCTTTTTCCATGTGCAGCAACTTGATTTTCCTCTCCAATCCGCCTGCATATCCTGTAAGGTTGCCGGATGTACCTATAACTCTGTGACACGGGACTATAATTAAGATTTTATTGTGTCCGACAGCTCCTCCTACTGCTTGAGCAGACATGTTAGTTAATCCCTTTCGTTTTGATATGGTTTCTGCTATATCTTTATATGTAACTGTTTTACCATAAGGAATAGTTCTTAAAACCTCCCAAACAGACATTCTAAAATCAGTGCCTGTTTGATAAAAATTTGGTGTAAACTCCGGTTCAGTACCGCTAAAATAGATATCAAGCCATCTTTTTGTTTCTTTAAATATAGGCAATTCTTTTATTATACTTCCCTCATTTATTTTCGAGGACAAGTTTTGCTGTTCTGCAAACCATAATCCGGTTAACCCGACATCATCAGCCGATAAAACAATTTGGCCTAATGGCGATTTGTAATAGTTTATATATTCCATAATTCATCCAACATAAAAATAATAATACTAAAAAAGAGGACTGCAAATCAATTACAATCCTCTTATTATAATACATTTGTATATTTTTAGAAAAACCGTTTAATACCAAACATGACTTTTTTACCGGTTTCAAGCTCTAAAGTTGCTTTAGAATTACCGTCCTTGGTTAAATCAATTTCCGCATTTGCAAGTCCTCTAAAAGATACCTTTGGGGTTCTGTCGTGTTCAAATGTAATCTCACCTAGAGAACAACCCTGTACAAGTGAAACATTTTCCGGTTTTCCTTGGGTAGGATTGTCCACTTGGACATTAATTATTGATTCTGTATAACCAACGTCATGATATTTTGTATCCGGTGTAGTTGGCATAGAGTAAACGGCCTTGCCCCCCAATCCTAATTTTACACCTTTTGTAGGTCTATATGTACCCATAACTTCAAGACCCGCCTCTATATCAGAAGGTTTGTATTTGTTATAAACGGTAAATTCAGTGGTTTGCGAGCTATGAACACAGTGACTATCGTCAACCGGCCCATCACAAATGAATTGACCTTGTTCATTATTATCTACAGGCACAAATGTAGGTGTAACAACAAAAACATTAGCTTCTGTTTTTATCTCATTTTTCATGGATTCTATTTTATCAGCAGTTGCTTTTCTTGCACTCGCCGTTGCAGACAAATCTAATCCAAAGTCTCCCCACCTAAATTCGTGACCGGCTTTTAAGTTTGCAGATGCAACTTGACCGTAACCAAAAGCAAATTCGGCATGTGTACCATTCTTTTCAGCACCGAACGTTAATTTACCGTCCCATAAATTATCGCCGTCTAATCTCTGTAAACTGTTTTGAATACCAAATGATGTTCTGGTTTTTGACTCATTTGTTGGCTTTGATTCAGGTTGAGCCGATTCATCTGAACCAACAATCTCCGTTAAATAAGGTTTAAGGCTTTGTTTTAAAACCTCGTACGGTTTGTTAACAGGTGCTCCAATTGAAAGATTTCCAGACATAATTTCCTCCTTTTTTTACTTTATATTTTTTTGTATCCTCGTTATATAAATATTAAGTTTTAGGAGTCTTAATAATTGCCATGAAAAAGATAAAAAGGCTCATATCATATCATATCATATCATATCATATAGCAATTATAACAAGGGTTACAGCCAGTTGTAAAATTTTGTAAAGTTTGTAATATTTCTTAATAATTCACTCAAAAATTGGTTGTATTTACATTCTCCATGTTGACAGAAAAAATAGTTTGAAATAAAATTGAATTCTAATCGCAGACAGTTAGTATCCTGTTAGGATTTAAATAGTAAAAGCTAGCCGAGATTGGGTGTAAGGGGCAAAATGCCTTTCCTGATTTAAACATGTAATATAAATAGCGTATTATATTGTATGGATTTTGCGATTAGAAGCAAAATCTTTTTTGTTAAAAGGCGCAAGTCCGACAGAAAAGAAAAGTAGAAAAGATTGCAAAGTCTTTTTTGTATATAAAAATTAGGTCGAAATTTTTGTAAATAGAGATAAAGGAGCAAAAAATGTCAACAAAAGCTTTTAAAGAAAACAAAATTTCTCAAATGAAAGAGAAAATCGATAAAGCACAAGTTGCAATTGTTACCGAATACAAAGGCTATACAGTAGAGGAAATTACTAACCTTAGAAGATCACTGCAAAAAGAAGACGGTGACTATATGGTTACAAAGAACACTCTGGCAAAGCTTGCAATCAAGGGAACCCCTTATGAAGTTTTGGCAGATTGTTTTAAAGGTCCTATAGCTATTGCTTTTGGTTTTGGAGACCAAGTTGCACCTGCAAAAGCTTTATCAAAATTTATCAAAGATACCAAAAAAGGTGAAATACTTGCAGCAGCAATGGACGGTAGGTTAATGTCTGCAAAAGAAGCACAAGCACTTGCTACACTTCCTTCAAAGGCAGAAATTTACGCAAAAATGCTTGGATGTATCAACTCACCTGCATCAGGTATTGTTGGAGGTATCAACGGTGTTATGTCAGCTCTTGTCAGAGCAGTTGCAGCCGTTCGAGATACTAAACAGGGGTAAATATATCGGACTTGTGGGCAATCCTACAAGATAAATTTACCAATCAAATAAAAAGTAATACTACAAAACAAAATAAAAAGGAGAAAAATCATGAGTGTAGAATCAATTTTAGAATCAATTGAAAAATTAACTTTATTAGAAGCATCAGAATTAGTAAAAGCTATGGAAGAAAAATTTGGTGTATCTGCAGCTGCTCCTGTAGCTGTTGCAGCAGCAGCTCCTGCAGCTGCCGGTGCTGCTCCTGCTGAAGAAGAAGCTTCTGAAGTTAACGTTATTTTAGCATCAGTTCCTGCTGATAAGAAAATCGCAGTTCTTAAAGAAGTTCGTGCTATCACAGGTTTAGGCTTGAAAGAAGCTAAAGACTTAGTTGATGGTGCTCCTAAGGCTATCAAAGAAGGCGTTAAGAAAGAAGATGCTGCTGCTATCAAGAAACAACTTGAAGATGCAGGCGCTACTGTTGAAATTAAGTAGTTTGACATTATCAAAACAAAGAGGGTGTCCGTGTTCCGGGCGCCCTCTTTTGTTTACATAAAATGTAAAATATTGATTTTAAAACTAAACCGTCATAAATGCATCCATTTGTTTTGCAAGGAAGTCACTGTTAGCTTTTGCGGCACTTGCATCTTCGCCTGTCGCTTCAATATAGCACTTTACAAGCGGTTCCGTTCCTGATTTTCGGAAAAGTACGCTCGAACCGTCTGTTAAGATGAATTTATATCCGTCACCGCCTTTTCTTTGAGCTTCCATTTTCATTCTTGCATCTGCAGTTTTTGCTATATCAATCTTATGCGATTCCCCAAAATCGACAAATCCTGTCATTGCATCCTCGTACATTGCTTCAACTTTTTTCATTACCAAATCCATTTTTTCAGGATTTTCTTTATATTTTTTGGAGAAATTATTGATTGAGAATGAAACCCCAAGTTTTTCTTTAACATCTGCCAATATTTCAGAAATAGGCTTTCCTTCTGTTGCGACCAAATCCATCATAAGAGAAATAGCTATAATACCGTCTTTTTCAGGTATATGGCCGTTTACTGTCAAACCTCCTGATTCTTCACCGGCTACAAGTATATCTTCACCCTTACGTCTTAATTCTTCAATCTCTTCTGCAATATATTTAAATCCGACAGGCGTTTCAAATTTCTTCAAACCGTATATGTCAGCTAATCTGTCTAGCTGCATTGAAGTAGCTTGAGAACGAATAATTGCACCTGTTCTGCCTTTATTATTTGCAAGATGATATCCGGTTAAAAGAATTACGTCGTTTGCATTAATAAATTTTCCGTTTTCATCAACAACACCAAATCTGTCTGCATCACCATCATTGGCTAAACCGATTTTTAGCATATTCCTTGAATTTGCAACTTCTTTTTTTAATTCACCCAAATTTTCATCTGTAGGATTTGGTCCTTCCTGTCCTTTGGATTTTACATTGACAAATTGAATTCCTTTTTCTTCCAACAGTCGTGGAACTGTGTATGCTCCAGTGCCTTGAAGCCCATCATAATATACAACAAGACCGGAATCTTTTATTTTATCCCAGTTAATTAAACCGTTTCTGTCAAGTTCTTCCACATACATATCAAATGGATCAATTTCAAAAACTTTTTTATCAGGGACTGTTTTTTCAATTTTTGGCTCAGATTTCATATAAAGTTCCATATTGTGTGCTATTTCACCTGTTGTAGCAGCGGGAGCAATTGCACCGTTATTTGTAACTATATTATATCCCCCATCTGCCCACGGATTGTGGCTTGCAGTCATTAGTACACCTAAATCCGCATTCAACTCGCGTGCTGCAAGAGCCAGCAAAGGAGTTGGAACCGGGTCTTTTATTTCCAATACATTTACATCATTTCGCAACAGGGTATCTTTAATTAGCGGGAGCGATTCTCTTGTGGCTCTTCTTGTATCACCACCAATCAACACATAGTGTTCGTCGTAGCCCGGGACATCCATGGCAGTATTTAACAATGCTGTATGAGCAACTCCGATAGTAATTAACTTTACAACATCTTTTGTAAAATTCGGGCTTAAATACTCGGCTCTGTGACCGGATGTAGAAGTTGAAAGGCTTCTACCTATTTCAACAGCTTTTTCAAGCGTAACATCAAGATGAACCGGTCTAAACTTTCCCCTAAAGCATACTGTATCAGTTTCAGGTTCATTTTTAATTTTTGAAACATAACGATTTGATGCTTTATTTACATCAAAGTTTCGCATAACACTATGCGAATTAGCGTAGTTAATTGGACTTATGTGCATTATATACCTCCTCACACACGTTCGATATACTATAATATATCCGTTTACACAGTTATAATAAAACACGCATAATCAATATTCCATTCTATATTAAGCTTTTGTTACAATTGTAAATTTTTACAGAATTTCTAGCAAAAGATTTTTTTACGTGTTTTATAAACTTTGTGAGCGTAATTTATACATTTAACCAAAGGAGAAAATATGAATATCAACTCAATTCAACAACAACCAGCGACATTTAAATCAAAAGTAAACCGCAATTATGAAGCACTTTCTTATTTAAAAGGAATTAAAAATCATAATATGCCTATAAAAACACAGATGCAAGAAATTGAGAATAACGGAATAAGCGATTTAGTATTTATAGAACTTGTTACTCTTCCTGACAAAACACGCAAATTGGTAATGCAGGTGGTTCGAGATGGAGGGAATAAAGGATACAAAGGAATTTCTGAAAAAATACTTGAATCCGCAACAGGTGAAAATTTAAACTTGAAAGCTATGTACACGGATGCTGTTAAAAACTTAAATACTCCTGTCAGCAGATACAAAGAATTGGCAAAGTTAGCTTAAATATTAAATCGTAATCATATAGGAGTAAAATAATTGTCACTCAATAGCAATTTATACTAACTTAAAAATTTACAACAAAAAGTTTTTATATGTTTTAATAATTGTATATGCAAGTAAATAAAATTCAGAACACATGTTTTAAAAACAATAATACTTCCCGCACAAACAAACGAGAAATAATAGATGTTATAACTGATGCAGTTATGAATCCGAGGGATGTTAATGACTGTGTTGCTGTTCCTAGGGGAATTTTTAAGGCTTACATGCTGATTATGGCAGGTTCCGCATTATTGGCACTTTCTAACCTTATACCTGCTCAAAAAATTGCAGGTAAAGTTTGCAAAGTATCAATGATTACTGCGGGTTGGATTTTAAACACATTAAGTGCTTTGTTTTTTGCAAAGCCCTTTGCTTTCAAAGGACTGAGTCCGACTGTAAAAAAAGAAGACTTGAAATAGACTATTTTTCATTAATTGACAAAGGGAGTTTAATATTGTACAATTGTTTCTATGAATAGAAACAATGTGCTTGAAATATCTGAAATAACAAACATTATAGCTACTACTGAATCTAAAGAAAATATAACATCTTTTATGGAAGAACTCTTTACCAAATCTGAGCTTGAAACTCTTTCTAAGCGATGGCGTATCCTTAGAATGCTTAATCAAGGAAAAACCCAAAGAGAAATTGCGCAAGAATTGAAAGTGAGTCTTTGCAAAGTTACACGTGGAGCTAAAATTTTAAAAAATAAAAATTCAATAATAGCTAAATATTTCAAAAAGGAGAAAATATATGGAGACAAATAAATATAATATTATGCCGACAAAAGACGGATTTTACGGAAATTATGGCGGACAGTTTTTGCCGGAAGAATTAAAAGCAGAATTTCAAAGGATTTGCGATGCATTTTTATTTTACAAAGATGATAAAGACTTTAATTCAGAATTGAATAATCTTTTAAAACACTATGCAGGACGCCCATCTCCTGTTTATTATGCAAAAAATCTTTCTTCCAAATATGGTGCAGAAATATATTTGAAGAGGGAAGATTTAAACCATACAGGTGCACATAAGATAAATCATTCTTTAGGGGAAGCTTTGCTCGCAAAGAAAATGGGGAAAACGAAACTTATAGCCGAAACAGGTGCGGGTCAGCATGGTGTGGCAATAGCGACAGCTGCTGCAATTATGGGATTGGATTGTGATATTTATATGGGGGCACTGGATATAATCAAAGAAAAACCGAATGTTGAGAGAATGAAGATTTTGGGAGCAAATATTGTTTCTGTAGAAAGCGGAACGAAAACGCTTAAAGAAGCTGTTGATGAAGCATTTGTCGCATATTCAAAAGAATACCAAACCGCAATGTATGCGATAGGTTCTGCTGTTGGTCCGCATCCTTTTCCGATGATTATTGAGCATTTTCAGTCAGTAATCGGCAGGGAAGCTCGTGCTCAAATGCTTGAACTTGCTGGTGCTTTGCCTGATTTTGTAACGGCATGTATCGGAGGCGGTTCTAATGCTATAGGAATATTCAGCGGATTTCTTGAAGATGAATCCGTACAAATATTTGGAGTTGAACCTTTGGGCAAAGGCGAAAAGAGCGGAGAAAATGCTGCAAGTATGACATACGGTAAAGACGGAATTATACACGGGTTTAAATGCAGATTATTGCAGGATTCTGACGGGCATCCCGCAAATGCATATTCTGTTGCAAGCGGTCTAGATTACCCGGGAGTCGGCCCAAAACATTGCTATCTGAACGAAATAGGGCGTGTTAAATATGATGTTATTAGTGATAAAGAGGCAATAAACGCTTTTTACGAACTTTCTAAAACTGAAGGAATTATTCCTGCGCTTGAAAGTTCGCACGCGGTTGCTTATGGTATAAAACTTGCGCAAAAAAATCCGAATAAGAAAATACTTATAAACCTGTCAGGCAGGGGAGATAAAGATATAGAATTTGTGTTGAAGCAGTTTGCATAAGATACATGTTCGATAATTGTGAAATAACCTCGCATTTGTTATCATTAAACGATAAAAGTTCCTCTCCACCGGGGGCTTGTTGTCCATGATAATTTTTACATGTCCTCCCCATGAGGGAGGACCGAAATCTATGATTTCGAGGTGGGGTTAAAAAGTGAAGCTATCGTTGTATTTTACCCCGCCCCTGATTTTGCACAATAACAAAGTTATTGGAAAAATCTTCCCCGCCCTCAAGGGGGTGGGGATTTGTGTTCGAACATATTTTTTACACTAGCGATTCGTTTTGTGAACTATATTTGAGCATTATTTCTTTAAAATTATTTGGGACAGTAATACCACTGGGAGAGGATGCCCGTAGGGCATGTGGGGGACAATTTGTGATTTTTATGAAACACTTCTAAATAATATATTTTTGTAGAATCAATTTTTTCAAAGCTCTTGCATAAACGTGGTCGGGAGATATTTGAAGAAGTTTTTCCAGAAACTCAAGGCACTTGTGATAATCCTCAAGCTTTTTATAGGCAGCTGCCATAGCATAAAGAGCATCTGCAAATTTTTCATCAAGTTCAAGAGCTTTCTCCAAATCGGCAATAGCCTTTTTTATGTCGGGATTTTCAATATCTTTGCGGGAAAGGATTATTTTGGCACGATTATAATATGCGTCAGTCATTTTAGGGTCAATGGAAATTGCCTTAGAGTAGTCCATCATTGCCTCATCATATTCTTCAATAGAATGATAGGCAGCGCCTCTGTAAAAATATGAAACGCTCATATCCTTGTTTAATTCAATGGATTTATTAAATTTTTCAATGGCGGAATTGAACTTTCCGTCGTAAAAGTCCATTATACCGTCGTCAAGATATGATTTGTAATCAGTCATAATAGTATTATAACGTATTTTTAAGAATATTAAAGTGCTGATTGAGTATAATCAAGATATTTGTATTTAAAAAAAATTGTTGTATAATGAATTCATATAAGTACAATGGTGTGAAGATTATAGGAAGTAGCGTATTAGGAGTTTTTGAGTATGACAAAAGTATCTGCAATCGTTAATATTGTTAGAGCGGGAGCATTGAGCGCATTAATGGCGGGGTCTGTTGCAATGTATTCGACCAATCCAGTAAAGACAAAAAAAACTGAAAATCCGCCTCAAACGGAAGTGGTGTCCAAAGAAGGCGCAGAAGCGGTAAAGGCGATGAACTTTCAACAGCAAAAACCAACCGTCCCGACTGTGCATAACAAAAAACTGGATGAAACTTTGAAAAAATTTTTTGATAAAGAAGAAGATTTAAAAAATATTGATGAAACTTTAAACAATTTGTATAAAAATTGCGGAACATATATGGCAAGTGCTGTCATACAACAACAAATCGATTACAATATGTTTCTGGCATTTTTAGATGGTAATGTTGATATCTTGAAGAAATTCAATAGTGACAGTTATAAATATATAGATGCAGATGCATTCAAATATGTTCAAGATAAAAAAGATAAAATTCTCGAGTGGTTGAAACCAAATTATTCATTGGTCTTATCACCGGTTTTTAATAGTTTTGACCATCCGCCTGATGCAGAGGAATTTAGTCAGGCTCTTGACAAGTATGTTAATGAACAGAAGGGTAAGCTTTTTGACGATAGACATTTTTATGGGGATTATACTAATAATAATCGGCAATATAAAGAAAAATTAGATAGAACAAACAAGAATAAGGTTCAAAAACAGTCAGACTATATTGGCTATCAGATTAATAATGCTAATTATCTTTTATTTAAAAAGTTGTTATATTCAGTCGGAATAAATATTGATTTTTCTACATATTCAGGAGTTGAAGATAATTTATTGGAATATTTAGAAGTGGGTCGACCAAACATAAATTAATAATGGTTAAAAATATAGAATATTTATAATTTTTAGTGTGTTATTGTATTATGGCACCATTTAGTAAGTTGTGTTAACTTTTGTTAAGAAATTTTGTAAACTTGAAATTATTGCTAGCATTTTTACTTTATATATTAGTAAGGATGTTAAGATATGGGCACAAGCTTTAACACAGATGCAATATTATCATACAGCACAGGTTTTGAACAAAAGGAACCCCTGAATGCAGAAAGTAAACAGGTACAAAATATTCCTATGGTATCACCTGAGGCATTGAAAGAAGATTACTCGGAACTAAACAATGTTTCACAAGGCGCAGGTGTTGTTAACAATAATAAAGACATTCCTTCAAAAGACATTATAAGTGGTTATAGCATCGAACAAATCAGGCAATTTATATCAAAGGGATATGATTTGTCAAAAGAAAAGCTTGATAAAATGTCTGATGAAGAAGTTAAAAATTGGGTAACTAATAAGGTTACTGAATTTAAAAATGATAAAAACATAAAAGAAATACTACAAAAGTATCCGGATTATGAGGAGTATTTTTTAGAAATATTCTTTGAATCAGGTTTTAATGATGCTTCAGTTACATTCGCAATTGGCAACATATTTAAACAGAATATTGATATCAAAGATAAACAAAAAGTAGTCAGCACGATTATCCAGACCTTGGTTATTCAAGATTCAGGTAATGCTAATCTGGAAGATTATAAGGCAACATGCGAAAATAAAAATGGCTTATTAGCTACATTAAATTTAGATATAACTATCGATAATTTAAGTGATAAAGATGCAAAAAAACAGGTTTTAGATGCTTTGAATAACCATTTGAAGAAGATAGAAAGTCCGGAAGAGCGTGCTAAAGAAGTAATCAGGCTTATTGAGTTTTCTAATCCAAGAGAGAAAAAACTATTATTAAATTTTATAAAAATTAATGCAAATAAGAAAGAAAAGGTTGATTTAGGCACATATTTCTCAAATTCTAATACAACATTAAAAGTTTTCTTAGGTCAAAGTGATTTTGCTTGGGAACGAGCAAAAATATTTGCCGAAATAGGCAAAGAAGAAATTATTAAGCTTGATGAAACACTGAGAAAAGACCTTTTTGATATGTTCACAGAAGGTGGTTATATTTCAAAAGTAATAGATGAATACCATATTGCGCCGGAACGACTGACAGAAATTATAATCAATTTAAAAAAAGATTCTTCTTATATATCGCAATGTTCTGATACCGAAAAAGAATTCATTGAAGAAATATATCCAGTATTACAGCAATTAGGCATAAATGCTGATATAGCAGCTGCTACTTCCGAAACAATGACTGATGATGAAAAACAGACTCAGATGGCGAAAGTTCATAATGTATACCGTGAACACTTAGGTGAAACAGCGTACAGAGATGTTATTACAGGGGTTTACAATTACATTCAAGAACTTCAAAATCAAGGCATTGAACTTAATATCAGTTACGAACAATTTGCGGAATTAATGAACGCAGCGACAAATGGCAATTATGACGTTGTCATGAATGATATTCTTCGTGGCGACGGGGTTTTGACAGAGCTCAATATGGAGCCCGTTCAGCCAAGAGAAGGTGTGAATGAAGGCGCTTCGGCTTATAATCCCGAAACCGGCATGTTCAATGTCCCAGATGGCGACCCCTATGCAGCAGGCGAAAATTTAGCGCAACAACTAAATCAACTTTATACACCTTCACTTGAAGATACTCTTCCAAAGCCTGTACAAGAAAATCATACCGCTTCAACTTCAAGCAAGCCTTCAATTATCAGTTCATTCAAAGAATGGCAGGCTTATTACGCAGGAAATACGACAAAAGCATTAAAAAACATAGTCTCTAACGATGTTGTTGTTACAAGTCAGGCAGTTGTAAACAAAGTTATAGAAGAATATAAGAATTTTGATAAAACATTGCAGAGTAATATTCTTGCTGCAGCTAACGGCGATTGGTTCGGAAAACTTCTAAATAATACAAAGGTTTCTGCGCTCAAAGGCATCTTTGCCTCAGGCGGATTTATTGGTGGAATATACAGGATTCAACAGGCTAACGACAGAATTAAGGAAGAAGAGAAAAAAACAGTAAGCTAATTGTTAGAATATTTTGCATAGCTCACAAGAATGACAAAAAGTGCCACAGAATGACAATGCCCATTTCCCCTAACCCTTAATACTTCCTTCTGTCGGGTTATTTATGAGGTAGTTTTTCCCCAGCAAAAATACTGCAATAACAGGAATTGAACAAATACACGCACACGCTGTTAATTCGCCCCAAAGAGTTATTTCTCTAAATGAACTCTTAAACACAGTTAAACCAACTGCCAGTGTACGCATCGAATCTGTATTTGTAACTATTAGCGGCCACATAAAACTGTTCCAAGCAGTAACAAACGTAAAAACAGAAAGTGTCGCTATTGCAGGCAGTGCACATGGTATGGCAATTCTGTAAAATGTTTGAAATTCGCTGCACCCATCGAGCTTTGAGGCATCTTCCAGCTCTTTTGAAAAACTTTCAAAGTATTGTTTCATCAAAAATACCCCAAAACCGCCGAATATTCCGGGAACTATCATTGCCTGGTAGGTGTTTATCCAGCCTAATTTACTCATCAGGTAAAACAGCGGTACAATATTAACCTGTGGCGGAACCATCATTGTTAAAATAATTATGAAAAATAGTATATCAGAACCTTTGAACTTAAGCCTTGCAAAACCGTAACCCGCAAGTGCTGAAATTAGCACCTGACCGATAGTTGTGAATGTTGCCACAATTAAACTGTTTAAAAAATATTTAACTACAGGAATCGATTCAAATACATTTTTGTAACAGCAAAAATTTAGATTTATATTTTTATAATCAGTAAATATGTTTTCATTTCCGCTCAAAGAAATCAATACCATTGCCAGAAATGGCAATATCATCAACAGTGCGGTTAAAATTAATATGAAATACAGAAAAATTTTCTTCATATAAATATTTTACAATAGACAGAATTTTATAAAATTGCTAGAATAGTGTTCGGAATCATTTGGTTTTGTAAGAGCGGGAGAGAATTATGAAAAATATAAGAAAACTTTTAACTGTGTTTGCAGTTCTAACTATTATAACACCAGCTTTTGCAGGAGGTGTCGGGTATATTAATTATCCCAAAGTTATCGGTAATTACCAATTCGCAAAAACTACAATGCGTGAAATTCAAACAAAAGGAGACGAAATTCAAAAATATCTGGAACAAAAAGAAGCAGAATTTAATAAGCTTGAAACACCCGTTCAGAAACAAAAATTTGAAGCCTCTGTTCAGGCAGAACTGAAAACTAAAGAGAAAGCTTTTAATGATTTTAGAGAGAAGAAAGAAGAGTTAGTATATACCAGAATTCACGCTGTTTCCGAGAAAATAAGGCTGGAAAAAGGTCTTGATGCCGTTTTAGATTCAAGAAGTGTTTTTTCCGGAGGTGTGGATATAACTGACGATTTAATCAAAACATTAAACTCCGGTAGTGCAAAGTAAAATTTTACATTAAACTTGAAAAGTTTTTATGTTGCTGGTATAGTCGTTGAGTAAACGAGGTTCTGTTTATGGAACCGGGTTAATGAAAATCACATAATAACTAAGAGTAGAAAAGGGGAAATAAAAAGAATATGAAAAGTCTTTTTGCTTACTTTTTCTACAGAAAAAGTAAGCGCGTGTAGCCCAGTTGGATAGAGCGTTTGGCTACGAACCAAAAGGTCGCGAGTTCGAATCTTGCCACGCGCGCCATTTTAATTAAGAGCCCGTTGGCTCTTTTTTTTGTGGCAAGTTCTCACTCACGACAAAAGGTCGCTCCCTCTATCGGCTCTTTTTGCTAACTCTCAAATAATTTTCAAATTCCACGAAAAACAGTACATTTAGTACTGTTTTTCTGCACGCCAACGGAGTCCTTGAACCAAAAGGTCGCGAGGAAAGAGCGCGAGCGAGCAAGACAATCTTGCCACACGCGTGTAAAAAATCGAATAATATAACTTTTGTTATTCGGTTTTTTGTTAATTAATAGCAAAAAAATCTTTTTACGTGTTTTACTAACAAAAAAAGGAGAATTGATATGCAAGTTAATTCAGTAAAACAAAATTATACTTCTGTTAATTTTCAAGCTGCTTACAAAGTTCAAAGAGTAGTTATAAACGGTGTAGAAAAGGGACAGCAATACAAAAAGGAGCTTTATAATGTAGCAAAGGCATTGTCTGATGGTATGTATCACAATACGTTATCAGCCACTGTTAAAAATAAAGTTATGGAATTATTCAAAGATTATGCAAAACACCCGTTCATGATAGCAGCAAGAAATCCGGTACCAAAACAAGACAAATACAAGCAAAAAATTGCCCTTTTATCAGCAAATGACGCACAAATATTCCATAATATTTGCCAAGCTAAAGAATCATACGAAATTATAGATTGGAATTTCAATCGTATATTAGAAATGAATAAAAATAAACGTATTAGAATTTATGCGAACGAAAATAACGGTAATTATGAAATTACTGATATAGAACTATTTAAATCAAAATAGTATCAATAAATTTCTATTTTAAATTTCTTGAATGACAAATAGCAATTGCAATCGCATCTATTGTATCATCGAGTTTTGGAATTTCATTGGAATTCAAGGCTATTCTCACCATTTGCTCGACTTCTTTTTTATCCGCTCGCCCGTATCCTGTTAAAACCTGTTTGACCTCCATCGGAGTGTAAGAATATGTCGGAATACTATATCTTTCGAGCACTGACAGTATTACTCCTCTTGCTTCTGCTACAGGTATAACCGTTTTTTGATTCTTAAAGAAAAAAAGTTCTTCTACGGAAGCACAGTCCGGTTTATACGTTTCTATTATTTTTGATAAATCGTTATATATCTCAAGCAAACGTTTCGAATCGCTAAGAGATTTATCCGTTTGAATAGAGCCTGAAGTTTTAAGTGTGACATCTAAGCCCGATGTTTCTATCAGACCGTAACCTACTATTGCCATTCCCGGATCTATTCCAAGTATTTTCATTTTTAAACCTCCTAGTATGGCAATTCTTCCACAAAAGACGGAATTTCAACGTTAGACATGGGGATATCTTTTTGTTTTAAAGATTTCTTTGAATATGAAATCCAATTAAATGTTTTTACTGACGAAGGTTTATCAATAGTACCATTTATAGTGGAACGAAATTCTTTTGTATTCTTGACCGGAAGCTGAGGAAGGTTTGCAAAATCCGAAGAATAAATATTGTATTTATTATTTTCTTCGCCTGTCAACATAATCATAAGTTTATTAAAAGAAAAATCTCCAAATGCGCCTAAACCCGACATAATTTCATCGGAGATTCTTCCTAATACGACCAGATCCGCATAATCGTTCTCAGGATTATAAATCCCTTTTATATGAAGTGACATTAAAGGACCGAGTGATTGCAGCATCTTTATGTCAGCAATACCTTCTTTCATAACTATGTCACCTCTTAAGTATTTGAATAGCCCTGTATCCTTGAGTGTTATCGCTTTCGTAACAATACTTAACGAAGTTCTGAGCATATTATCCGCAATAACATTTTGTGCATACAGCAAATGCTCCAATTTTCCTAATGTAGACATTCGTCCGTTTCGTACTTCAAACTTTATATCTCCGTTTAAAGATTTTTTTGAACCAAGATTTCCTGTTAACGAAGTATCAAAGTCCATTACCCCGCTTACGGAATCTTTTCTCATTGATATTATATCAAAAATCGGAGAAGCGCTCACCCCTCTTGCCATTATATTGGTATCAAAGGTTTCGTCCTTTAAGTTAAAATTTACTGTACCTGCCAATTTACCGTTAAAGATTTCTGAAGATATATTTTTTAATGAAAGTAAATCATTCTGTAATTTCATATCGCTGGTAAATGCGGTTAAGTATGCCTGAGAACCGTATATATCCGCAAGCACCCGCTCAGAATAAAATTTCCCCTCTCTAATTTCTACCGGAAGCATTTTCATCAGTGGTGCATCTTTATACATCAATATAGTATCCGTATTCAAGAATTTGGATTTTATATTTAAATTCTTGAATATCAAAGCCTTTGATACGTCCGTATAAATGTTGGCATTAATTCCCATAGTAGAATCGGCAATCTTAACCAATGGAGAATTAACGGATGCTATGTTTTTGTTAAAATCAATTGAACAATTTGACATGGAAAGCTGTGTCGGCTGATTATAAAGATTTTGAATATATATTTGCCCTATAATTTCAGGGTTCAAGTATTCGCCGTTTATAAATAAATCTCCCTTTATCTGCGCAAGTGTGTCCATAAACTGCAAATTCAAAATCTGTGGAGTCATAATTCTCATATTCTTTAAAACGGGTGATTTGATATTCTCTATTAATCCGCTTGCCACAAGTTTCTTTTGCCCTTTTAGGTTAGTTTTAAAATCATTGGTAAATTTCCCGCTAAATCCTACAAGGCTTAAATCCTCAAGTTTTAAATTGATTTTTCCGGTATTTTTATCATAATTAAGTTTTGATGCAAAATTCAAAATGGCAGGTTCATCTAAAATATCTGTTTTTTCAAATACAATTTGAGAATTTATATTTTGTACCTGCCTAGTACCTGTTAGCACTGCTTTTACCGGATAACGAACCGAAGTTGATTTTACATTTTTCAAATCTGATGAATTTATAAATCCGTCAGCAAAAGCCCTAAATGCAAAATCTTTACCTGTATAATTCGTAATATCGCCTTTTGCAACTATCTTAGAATTGGGCATAAACACATTAGTTTCAGGTAAATTTATAATATCCCGTCCGATTATAAGCCTCAAAGACGGAATTTTAATATTTGCAAAATTTTGAGTTTTCAAATTGATATTGTTTACATAAGCTGTATTATTTTTATTTGTATCAATTTTTAAAGAATCAAAAGACAATTCATTTCCATTAGATTCGGAAACAAAATTATCTATTTTTAGGCTTTCTTTATGTGTTAAATCATTTAATTTTCCGCCAATGTGTGCATTTAGAGAAATGATTCCGTTTTTTACGCCATATGATTTCGGGAGTAAGTGTTTTAATTCAACCATACTCATTAAAAGTTCCAGATTAATGTTTTTATCTATACTTCCTTTAAGCATAATAGGTGAATTATTTACATACCCTACTGCATTGGTAATATTTATGACATTATTTGAGAAATCGATGTCTGAATTTATTTTTTCTACCACTAAATTTCCTGATTTAACAGAAGCATTTTTAATCTTCATAAAACCGTTCGATTTAAGTTTGTTTAAATCTCCTTTTACCGTAAAATTGGCATTTAAAATACCGCCCACAGAATTTATGCTCCTTAATCCTGACAAATCTGTAAACAATTTTAATTTTTGGTAAAGCCCGCTTAATTCAATTTCATCTGTTTTAACTTTTAAATCCAAAACTGGTTTTTTAGAATTATTTATCATACCTTCCACATATACTTTTTTATTTGAGGAAGCATATATATTGGATAACAAGCTCGCTTTATCCCCCCATAATGTCAGATAGATAAAGCTTTTAGGGCTTTTGACCGATTTATCCAACACTGAGATGTTATCAATGTTTACAAAACCTGAAGCTTGCATTGTGTCATGTTTATTTTTATATATTTTTAAGTCTGTTATAATATCAGAACGAAAATCAACCAGTTTTACTTTATTAACTATATCCAACAAATCAATATTAAGCACATTTTTGTCCAAATTTAATTTTGGAAGCATATTTATATCGTAGTTAATATATTTGTCGCCGTTAATTTCCAGGAATCCTTTTGTACTTATCTTAAAGTTCTTATAGTTGATAATTTTATTTAACTTTAACTCTTGTCCCGTCAAAGTATATTCGTCGTTATTTTGCCTGTTAAAATAGGATATTTTATAATTTTTAGTATTAAAAGAAGGAATTCTGGAAAAATCTTTTTGCGTAAAATTGTCAATAACTTTTAATAAGTTTTCATCATCCGAATTAACTCTCACAATTACATTTTTTGCTTGTACTGAAGTTACTTTGGGATTTTTTCTTATTACGGAAGACCACGGTATATAAAACTTAACCGCTTCCAATTGTGCAAACTTTTGTCCATCTTCGTACATAATATGCATAATCGGAGTCTTAAGCTTTAATTGAGGTCCAAGGCGCAGCACCAGATGCTCCAAATGAGCATCTACACCAAAATCTTTTTCCGTTTGTTTTTCTACAAGTGGTATTAGTTTTGAAACTTTTATCGGTATAAAGCAAATCACCGTCATTAATATTACTAAACTTAATATTGCAATTATGTAATTTTTATATTTTTTCATAACAAACAACTCTATTCATACAATATATTCTTACCTTCTCTGTCAAAGAAATACATATCTTTTTCCGAAAGTTTAAGTTCGACAGTTTCTCCAATATTATAAACCAACGGGACTTTTGCTGAACAGTCAGAACCGTTGAGTTTTGTATATACAATTTTTTCTCCGCCAATCATTTCCGTTATTTCAGGTCTTGCTTGCAAAACTTTCTCTCCTGATAGCATTTTTTCGGAACGAATGCCTATCTCTACACATTCTTTATTAATATTTGATGGTAGTTCAAAATCTTGCCCTTCAATTTGGAATTTACCGTTGATTGGCGCAATTGGCACAAAATTCATTTGACCTATAAATCCGGCAACAAAACGATTTTTTGGATTATTGTAAATGTTTTCAGGAGTGTCAGCCTGTTGAATTTTCCCTTTATCAAGAACCACAATCCTATCACCCATTGTCAAAGCTTCAGTTTGGTCATGAGTTACATAAATAAAAGTTGTACCGAGTTTTTGGTGAAGTCTTTTAATTTCAGCTCTCATTTGAACACGCAAATTCGCATCCAAATTCGATAAAGGTTCATCCATGAGGAATACTTTCGGATTTCTTACAATTGCCCTGCCGAGCGCTACACGTTGTCTCTGTCCGCCTGAAAGCTCCTTGGGTTTTCTTTCTAAAAATTCCTCAAGATTTAATGCTTTTGCAGCATCTTTGACTTTTGTATCAATTGTTTTTTTATCAATTTTTCTCATTTTCAAACCGAATGCAATATTATCATATACACTCATATGAGGATAAAGAGCGTAACTTTGAAAAACAAAAGCAATATCCCTGTCTTTCGGGTGAACATTATTTACTTTTTTATCATCAATATATATCTCACCCTCTGTAATATCCTCCAACCCCGAAATTAATCTTAAAATTGTTGATTTACCGCAGCCGGATGAACCTACCAAAACGATAAACTCTTTATCCTTAATCTCAAGATTTATATTGTCAATAACATTTTGTTTTCCGTTATAACTTTTTACAAGATTTTTCAATACGACTTTACTCAAAATATAAGCCCTCTTATCATTTAATTATCTCTGTGGGATTATAACATTAAATACCGTGCTTTTTAGAATCTTGGATTCAATCCATACAAATCCGTTCAACTGTTGTACCATATTCTTGGTACTTGCAAGTGTCATTGCTCTAAGCAAGTTCTTGCGATTAGGTGAATCAATAATCTTGTACGGATCAAACATAAGCTCTAAATCATTTTCCGACAGCAATAATGAAGAACTCGTTATAGAAATCATTACATAATTTTTTACCGGCAGGTGTTTTAAATTTAACAGTTCTTCATTAGGAATTGTGATATTAATTGTAATTTCACCCATTTCTACAGCTTTTGTTATTACCTCTATAATATTTTGAATAATAGCACGCAAAATTTCTTCATCGTTGATTATTGTATTTTTTATACCTTCCTCAACTATAACATTCCAGCGTAAATCTTTACTCTTACACAATTGTTCATTGTAACGTACTATTGAATTTAAGAGACTTGTAATATCAAAAGTCTTCATTTCCGGTTTTTGAAGGCAATTTTCAGTTTTCGATAATTCAATTAACTTTTCGGTAAAATACATCAAATCAGACGAATTTTTCTTAATAATTCTAATGTATTTTTCTTGCTGCTCTGACATATTACCGCCTAATCCGTCTGCCATTGCCTGCGAAAATCCCACTATAGATTGCAGCGGAGACTTAAAATCATTTGCAAGCTTTACAAGAAACTCATTTTTGTTTTTACTAACGCTAGTATCTTCGATTTTTGTTTCTGAATTTGAATATTTATTATCCGCTATATCTCGAAAATCAAGAACATATCCGTTTTCATACTCCTTTGCTGTCATTTCAAAATAAGTTTCTTTATTTACCATTTTTGAAATTATTGCCTTGTCGCAAGAAACAGCAATTTTTGCCAAATTTAAAGCATTTTCTATAAAATCGTTAATATTTGATGTTTTCAAATTCATCTTTGATGTTTCAAATATTTCAGCAGCTTTATCATTAACCCACTGAATTGTTCCGTCTTTAATACAAAATACCACTCCGTCAGGCAACGCTTTCTCTACATCAAAAGAATTCGTTTTAAATAATATTTTAGTAAAATCCATTCGTATTATCCTCAAATTATATAAAGTATTTTAACATAAACTTAAAACACGAGCCTCGCATAGTTAAAAAAAAGTTAACTTTATTAAGAATTGTAATTTTTTGTATTAATATTTAAATAGGTAAGGAATGCAATTTATGAAATACAAAGATTATTATGAAACATTGGGCGTAAAACGTGATGCGACAGAGGCTGAAATCAAGTCAGCTTATCGTAAGCTTGCCCGTAAATATCATCCGGATGTAAATAAAACAAAAGAAGCGGAAGAAAAATTTAAAGATATTAATGAAGCTTATGAAGTTTTGGGGGACAAAGCAAAACGACAAAGATATGACAGTCTTGGTTCAGGTTGGCAAGGTGGTGCGGATTATACACCGCCCCCGGGATTTGAGAACTTCAGCTTTAACTTTAATCAAGGCGGAGCACAAAGTTTTGATTTTGGAGGAAGCGGTTTTTCAGACTTTTTTGCATCATTATTTGGCGATATGATGGGCGGCGGCAGAGCCTCACAAGGCGGATTCGGCGGATTTGACTTTTCCCAGGGGGTAAATATGGGCGGAGGGTTTTCCGACATAAACCGAGCTTCATCCGGACGAACATCCTCACGGAATAATGAAGATTTAGATATAACTAAAAATTTGAATCTTACCGCAAAAGAAATATTTGAAAGAAAGTCTGTCTCGGTAACGTATACCGAAATGGATAAGTGCGGATATTGCAACGGTAACGGATATTGCAGTCATTGCGGAGGAACGGGTATACACTCGGAACCTAAAACCGTAAATGTAAAATTGCCGAAAGATATCCATGAAGGCATGAAAATTCGACTTAAAGGAGAAGGCAAAGCGGGTAATCGTGGCAGAAAAGGAGATTTGTATCTTGTCGTTCATATTAAAGACAGCGAATACGATATAGATGGAGTAAATGTTACGAAAGAAATCGAAATAACTCCTCCCGAAGCTGTTTTGGGCTGTAACAAGGATATAATAACTTTGCACGGAAAAATTAATATAAAAATACCGGCAGGAGTATCAAGCGGTCAATCTTTGAGACTAAAAAAGCTAGGTCTTCCTGATGGAAACAGTTATGGGGATTTGAATGCTAAAATTAAAATAGTAATTCCTAAAAATTACAGTCAAGAGATTAAGGATTTGTATAAAAAAATTCAAAGCCTGTCATAGCAATAGCAGGAGAAAAAATATGCCGCTTTTATCGGGCATTAAAACCACAAAAGAAGAAATTAGAAAATTAAGAGAATTAACCGCAGAAGGCGGGTACTTGGGTTTGGCACAAATCAACCCGGTTGCCGGTGATTTAGAATATAATGCAAAAAAAATATACGAATATATTAAGTATTCCGAATCAATAAATCTTGATATGGTTGTTTTCCCTGAACTTGCATTAATAGGTTATCCCATAATGGATACAATTGAAAGGCATCCTTTTCTTGTTAAAGAAAACATTAAATGGCTTAAAGTCCTTGCCGAGAGTACCAAGAGTACAGCTGCTATAATAGGTTTTGTTGAACCAAGAGAACAGTTTGCGGAAGGGAAACGGTATTACAATTCAGTTGCAATATTGCGTAACGGCAAAATCGAGGGAATTGTGAGAAAATCACTTCTTCCTAATTATAATGAATTCAATGATTATAGATATATGGAATTTTCCCCTGTAACAGGGGTTCAACCGGCTGAGACTTTAGGGGATTTTTCTTCGGATAAAGTTGTTAAATGCAATCCCTTATATAATTTAAACGGAATCAATTACGGAATTACTATTTGTGAGGATTTATGGAATAACAAGGACTTTTTCGAGAAAAATTTGTATTCACAAGATCCTGTTTCAGAGCTAAAAAAAGCCGGAGCGGATGTAATTGTAAATTGTTCCGCATCTCCAACAAGAGCAAGGAAAGAACAATTGAAACATAATATGCTGGCATTTACGGCATTTTCACAAAAACTTCCGATTGTTTATGTAAATCAGGTTGGCGCGATAGATAATCTTTCTTTCGACGGTGCAAGCAGAGGAGTTAATAAGTATGGAGATTTGTTTGCTCGGGCAAAATCTTTTGAAGAGGATTTTATTATAGTTAATCCCGTAAAATCAAAAGGAGAAATTGAACCGATTACTAATGGCCTTGAAAAATCCCTGAATGAGCAAAAAATATTTACTCTTGAATACGAATCTGACTTGGAAAGAACTTATAAGACTATTATTCAGGGGATAAGAGATTATTTTGGCAAATGCGGATTAAAAAGAGCCGTCCTCGGACTTTCAGGAGGACTTGATTCTTCTGTTTGTGCAGTTCTACTTGCTGATGCTCTGAGTAAAGAAAATGTGTTCGGAGTTTCAATGCCTTCAAAACTTACCAGTTCTGAAAGTAAATCTGATGCAAAAGAGCTGGCTGATAATCTTGGAATAAATTTTGCGGAAATTTCAATAAAACCAATGGTTGATACAACAACAGAATGCTTGAACGGACTATTTAAAGATATAGAAGCAAAATGGAATGACCGATATGAAAAATCGTTTACTCCGGACAATATTCAGGCACGCTCCAGAGCAATGTATTTGTGGGGAATAAGTAATGAATTCCCTTCCTGTATCCCGATTGCGACTTCAGATAAATCTGAACTTTATATGGGTTATGCGACCATAAACGGTGATATGTCAGGAGGGTTTGCACCTATTGCGGATGTTCCAAAGACGAAATTGTTTGCGCTTGCACGATGGTTGAATAAAAACAGAGCAGAAAAAAATGCAATTCCTGAATCAATTATCCTTAAAAAACCGGGGGCAGAATTGGCAATTGACCCTAAAACGGGTAAAACTCTCAATGCGGAAGATGCTTTAATGCCGTATGAGTTTTTGGATGAAATAATTTGGCGAATAGAAAACAAAAACGAATCTTATAACGATTTACTAAATATAAAATTTGTGTATGAAAATAAGAATCAAGTATCATCTGAACAAAAGAAAGAATGGCTGTGTAAATTTTATACCAGAATGAGCAGGGCGCTCTATAAATGGTCAATTTTGCCGCCTTCCGTAATAGTTGAGTCAAAATCAATAAACAAAGCAGACTATAGCCAGCCGATAACTTCAGGAAGAATAAATTATAAAGGGCATAGTGAAGAAGAAATACAAAAGACATTGAATCAAAATAATATCGAAGATTTTAGAATACACGACTTATAATTAATCAATAAACATACAATCACCGTAGCTGTAGAATCTGTATTTGTTTTCGATTGCAGATTTATAGGCTTCAAATATAAAATCTTTGCCGGCTAAAGCACTTACCAGCATTAAAAGCGTAGATTTCGGCAAATGAAAGTTTGTTATTAATTTATCTACAACTTTAAATTCATAAGGCGGGTAAATAAAGAGTTCTGAAGCAGATTTGCATGCTTTTATTTCTCCGAATTGTTGAAAAGCAGTTTCCAGAGTTCTTACGGTTGTAGTCCCAACTGCAATTAATTTCTTACCTTCACTTTTTGATTTATTAATTAAATCTGCCGTTTCTTGCGGAATTTCAAAACTTTCAGAATCCATTTTATGTTCAAGAATATTATCGCATTTTACGGGTCTAAATGTTCCTATTCCGACGTTTAATGTAACATAACCGATTTCAACTCCTTTATCGGCCAGTTTCGACAAAATTTCTTTCGTAAAATGTAATCCCGCAGTCGGAGCAGCGACAGAACCTTCATCTTTTGCGTAGACTGTTTGATAGCGCTCAAAATCCAATTTTCTTAAATCTTCATTTGCCATTTTGCGTTCAATATACGGAGGCAAAGGTATATTCCCGACTTTATGAAGTATTTTCAGAATATCGCCCTCGTAAATCATTTTTACAAGCCATTTACCATCATCTTGCAGAGCAGATAGTATTTCAACAGAAAGTTCATCGCTAATTTTAATAATTGTACCTATCTTAACACGCTTTGAAGGCCGAATTAAAACTTCCCAAACTTTATTTTCTCTTTCTTTTAAAAGGAATACTTCTATTTTTGCACCTGTATCTTTGTATCCATACAATCTTGCCGGCATAACTTTTGTATTGTTAAGAATTAACACAGAATCTTTATTAATTAAATCGACAATGTCATAAAAGTGTTTATGCAAAATCTGATGATTTTCTCTTTTCAAAACCATCATTCTGGATTCCTGCCTTTTTTCAGCAGGTTTCTGGGCTATTAGTTCTTCCGGCAATGTGTAATCAAATTCCGATAAAAGCATGGCTTTATACTTCCATATCTTCTTCTATATCAGAATCAGGAGCATCAGGCTCCGCTACAGTCTTTGTTAATTTTTCATTTAATTCTTGCAACGTCATGGATTTATCCATTTTCTTTAAAGCATTTAAAACAGCAAGTTTGTAATCAGCATCATCCCTATTTTTAGGATTATCAATAATTTCACCGATTTTTTGTCCGAGCATTCCCATAACAATAACTGCAGGTATCATCACCGCACCTGTTGAAATAATTGAATGCATATCTATTGTACCTATTTTCAAAAAACAAATAGTACCGATTACCAGCATCGTAATTCCAATAAACATGTTTCTAAGGTTTGTTGTATAGTCCATTATCTATTTTGGTTCTCCATTTCTTTTTGCATACAATACTGAACAAGTGTCATTTTATTAACATTAGATAACTGTGTAAATCTGCCTGAAATTGTATAAATCCCGTTATCATCACGCTCAACTCTTATCAATTGATACTTACACTTTACTTCTTGTTCATGGCTTAAATGGATTGTAACTCTATATTCCTGCTCAATATCCAAGTTTGCTTCAGTTCGAATTTTCATACCGCCTGCTGAAAGATCGAGTGTTTTGGCCTTATACGAATTATTATCTGTCACAAGATCAATATCTTCAACAAACTTGATACGTGTATATTTACGCCTCTGTAAAAATCTGTGCTTTACAGGATTCGCAATAGAGACAACATTATTTTCAAGTGCCTGTATGTATGATTCAAAATATAGATAACCATTGTCAGTCATTGAATAAAATTCGCAAATGTGATTTACCACAAGCCCTTCCGGTTTGTATTTAAGTTCCATACTAAATCCGTCTTGTGAAACTTCAGTGACTTTACCTTTATTTGTCTTTTTAAAATCCTGAGGGACAATTGTTACAAGCTGTTCTTTTTTAATTAATTCTCTCATATATCCACCTACACTTTCACTACACCTACAGATTTAACTTTAACATTCGGACTTATTTCATTATACGACATAATTGCAATTTGAGGATACGTTCTTTCGACGAGTTTTCTGAATAACATTCTGATAGGAGAAGAACACAGTATTACCGGCTGATTACTCGTTGCAGTAATGGCTTTTTCTAATTCTACATTCATCTTATCAAACAATGTTCGTGTAAAGTTTGGATCAAGAGTTACACTCGTACCATCCGGACTTGCGCCTTTAGCTATTGTATTTTCAATTTCTGGAGCTAAGGTTACTACATACAGCTCTCCTGTATCAGCCAGATTTTGCTTGCAAATATTTCTTGATAATGCTTGTCTTACACATTCTGTAAGATAAGTTGGACTTTTATTAATTTTTGATTGCAGACTTATTGTTTCCAGAATGGTTTTTAAATCTCGAATTGCAACATTCTCTTTCAAAAGATTTTGTACAACGATTTGAACATCGCTTATTGTAATATCTTTCATAATGTCATCAACATATTCTTCAGATATTTCTTTTTTAAGATTATCAATCAATTGTTGAATATCATACCTTGAAACTATTTCATAGGCACATTTCTTAATAACTTCGGTAATGTGAGTTGATATAACGGCAGAGGCAGAAACCACTGTATACCCTGACATTTCTGCAATATCTTTGTCTTTTGGTTCAATCCATATCGCAGGCAAGCCAAAAGCGGGCTCAATAGAATGTATACCATTAATTGCAACATTTCCCACCGGATCTCCGGCAGTCATAGCCAAATACCTTTCAGGATAAACTTCTCCGGATTCCAATGCAACACCTTTCAACTTAATTTGGTATGAATTAGGAGAAAGCTGAAGATTATCTCTTACCCTTATTGAAGGTAAAACAATCCCTAAATCCAACGCAGTTTGTCTTCGTATTTGTGCAATACGTTCAAGTAAATCTCCGCCCATTTCAACATTTAAAAGTTGTACTAAACGATAACCGACTTCGATTTCAATTGTATCAACATTAAGAAGTTCCATGACACTCTCTTTTGTGGCACGGGCACGTTTTTCTTTTTTTCCGAGTTTTTCTTGCTTTTCCTCCTCTGCTTTTTTTGATTCCTCAGTAACTGCAACTTCTGCTTTTTGTTTACTTTTTGAATAAGCCAGTGCCCCTGTTACTGCCGCAATAAGAAGGAATGGAGCAGTAGGCATGCCGGGAATAATACCCATAAAAGTAAGAAGACCTGCAACAACACCAAGTACTCTTGGGTCAGAAAACATTTCATTTTTTATATCCGTTGACAGGGATTCTTCTTTTCCGGTTGCACGAGATACGATTAAACCTGTTGCAGTTGATATTAAAAGTGCGGGAATTTGTGAAACCAGACCATCACCTACCGTAAGAATAGTATATGTACCTAGTGCGGATTGCAAACTCATATGGAGTTGTATAACGCCAATAATCAAACCTCCGACAATATTTATGAGTGTTATTACAATACCGGCAGTAGCATCTCCCTTTACAAATTTTGAAGCACCATCCATTGTGCCGTAAAAATCTGTTTCTCTTTCAAGCTTTTTGCGTCGTTCTTTTGCCTGTTCTTCATCAATTAAGCCTGAATTTAAATCTGCGTCAATACTCAGCTGTTTACCGGGCATTTTATCTAATGTAAAACGTGCAGATACTTCCGCAACACGAGTTGCACCGCCTGTTATAACCATAAAATTAATTAAGACCAAAATACAAAATATTACCGCACCTACAACGTAGTTACCACCGACAACAAATTCGCCGAACGATGAAATTACATTACCTGCTTGACCCTGCAGAAGAATAAGCCGTGTTGAGCTCACATTCAGTCCCAGCCTGAACAATGTTGCTATTAAAAGTACTGTAGGGAAAGACGAATAGTCCAAAGGTTCTTGAGTATACAAACATACCAAAAGAATAACAACTGCCAGAGAAATGTTGACGGTCAAAAGTATATCCAGTAAAGGTGCAGGAAGTGGTATAACCATCATACAAACAATTACGACAAGACCTATCGCAAGAACGATATCATTATTCTTTAATATATTAGATAATTTTGAAAATTCCATCTTCCTACCTAAGTCTCTCTTTTACTATTGTACACGTATGCAAGAATTTCGGCAACTGCTACATATAAATCCGACGGAATTATTCCGTCTACAGGGACTTTGTTATATAAAGCTCGCGCAACCGGCCTATTTTCTACTATAGGTACATTATTATTTCTTGCGATATCTCTAATTTGAAAAGCCAAATAGTCCACACCCTTTGCAATCACTATTGGAGCAGGTGCAATCTCTTTGTTATACTGTATCGCAACAGCATAATGAGTCGGGTTTGTAACAACAACATCAGCACTTGGCACTGCAGACATCATTCTTTGCCGAGCCATCTGAGTTTGAATTGCTTTTATTTTTGCCTTAATTTTCGGGTCGCCTTCCGTATCTTTATATTCATCTTTGACTTCCTGTTTTGTCATTTTTATTGATTTATTGTACTCATATGTTTGGTATTTTTTATCAATATACCCTAAAATCAACATTGCTAAGCACATATTTATAATCATATTTATCAAAATTGAGCCTACAATACTGAGCGAAACAGGAATATCAAGTCCTATAAGTCCTAAAAGATCTGCTTTTCTACTGTTTACCGCAGAAAAACCGCAAGCTGCGACAATAACAAGTTTCAATATTGACTTTGCGAATTCAACCATTGACCTCGGCTGAAACGGATTCACAAGCCTTTTTGCATTATCTAAAATTTTTTTCGGACCGATATTCTTAAAATCAAGTTTTATTTTTTCCATGGCAAAAACCTGACCGACATCCATTCTTACTACAATAATTGCAACTATTACAAGTAATACAAAAAACGGAAGAACAATCATACCGTAATATCTGAAATACGGATACAGCATTCCTATCGCATTTGACACGTCAAAATTGCCAAGGTTAGAAAAGGTATCGTGCATCATACTTAAAATAGTATTATACATATATTTGGATAACACTGCGAGCAAACCTATCGCACCTGCCATAACAAGTGCCGCCTCAAAATCTTTACTCTTCGCTACATTTCCGCGTTCGCGTTCCTTCTGTTTCCGTCGGGCGGTAGCTTCTTCCGTCTTTTCTGCTGCTTCATTACCCATTATTATTTTTTAAGTGAATAAGTAGATATGCGAATAAGTGAATAAGCAATTTAAATTTTTCTTATTAACCTATTAACTTAACTCTTATTAACATTTCTCCTTTCTAAAAAATCATTGCAATTTTTGTTAAAAACTGTTCTATAATAACAGCCATGTGTTCTGCCATCGGACGCATGAACATTAGTGATAACAACAATCCTAAATATATTTTTAAGGGAAGCGATACCATAAATATATTCATCTGAGGCATCATTTTTGACGTAAAACCCAAAAGCACATCTGTTATAAACAAAACTCCGAATATCGGAATGGCAATTTCCAATGCCAGAGAAAACAATTGACCTGTTATTATAACAATTTGTTCTATCATGCCCGGCGAAAAAGCAAATGTGTAACCTACAGGCATACTTTTAAAACTGTTATATATAGCCGCAAATAACCATCTGTGAGCCCCAAGTCCTATAAATATCATAGATGCCAAATATGTGTAAGCCTGACTTAATACCGGAGAATTTCCGCCTGAAGCAGGGTTCAATGCCTGGTCTGCTGATAATCCCATCTGAATGGTAAATGTATTTACACCAAGTTCGATACCTGAAAATATTATTTTTGAACAAAAACCTATAGCATAACCTATAGAGAATTCTTTAAAAAGTATTAGTGTAAGTGCGGGAACAGAAGTTGGAGTCACAAAATTTGTGTTCAATTGTACGACCGGAAAAAGTATAAAAGCAACAAGTGCTGAAAGCCACACTTTTACCTGAGTAGGAATCGGATATGTTGAAAACAAAGGCGCAGACATCAAAAGCCCGGACAATCTCGTCAAGATCGCCATAAACAAAATTATATTGCTTACAGAAAATAAGACGTCAAGATTAAACATCAGAACGCCCCTATAAGTTGCGGTATGGTATTGTAAAATTCATTAACCGTGGTGATAAACACGTTAAACATCCATGGTAATAAAAATATCAGAAGCATAACACAGCCGATGATTTTTGGAACAAAGGTCAATGTTGATTCCTGAATTTGCGTAACGGTTTGAAAAATACTTACCATTAAACCTAAAACGACACCGACAAGCAAAATCGGTACAGCCATTTGCAAGGTAAGAATGAACATTTTTTGTAAAAGAGTAATAATTATATCTTGCATTGTCACCTCACAAAGCTATCTACAAGAGATTTTACTATCAGATACCACCCGTCAACCATAACAAACATAATTAGTTTAAACGGAAGCGCAATCATAGACGGCGGTAAAAACATCATACCCATTGATACTAAAACCGAAGATACAACAATATCAATTACTAGAAACGGCAAATATACGACAAATCCGATTGTAAATGCAGTCTTAAGTTCACTCAATATAAATGCCGGAAGCAAAATATAAGTAGGAACATCATCCCTTGTCTTTGGCTTTTCAATCTTTGCCATCCTGACAAAAAGCGCAAGTTCTTTTTCATGTGTCTGTTTAAACATGAATGTTCTTATGGGTTGAATACCTCTGTCTAAAGCCACCTGCTGAGTTATCTGATTATTCATATACGGTTGGAGTGCTTTTTCGTTGATTTCATTAAACGTAGGCGCCATAATAAAAAACGTCAATATTAATGCCAAGCTCGTTAAAACTTGGTTTGGAGGCAAATTGCCCGCACCTAGTGCCTGTCTTGTGAGCGCCAATACAACAGCTAACCGCACGAAGCAGGTTGTCATAATTAAAATACTTGGCGCAAGAGTTAAAATGGTTAACCAGATTAAAATCTGCAATCCGTTTGTAAAATCTTGCGGAGTATTTGCTTGCTGCAGACCTATATTTATATTCGGAAATGTCATCGCTGCACTGGAAGGCAGTATCGTTAAAAGCATTACTCCGAATATATATCCAAAATTCTTAAACTTCAGCATTGTATCCCTCTTAAATAAAAAAACAGAAATTACTCCCCAGAATATTTTACAAAATATTTAGGAAATCGCCAATCTGTTAAGTTATATTAACTCATGGCAAAGCTGATTATAGCGAAATTCAAAGTTTTATAGTATAATGTGGGGGTATTTAAGGAGAAAATAAAGTGAAAACATACGAGGGTTTATTAACTGTCACAAATGAAAAATTTTGCATAGTTGTATCGAGATTCAATGAATTTATCAGCGGTAAATTATTGTCGGGTGCTATTGACGAATTAAAGCGCCATGGTGTTGAGGACTCAAATATTGATTTGGTATGGTGCCCCGGTGCGTTCGAAATACCTCTGATTGCAAAAAAATGCGCAAAAACAGGAAAATATTCCGCAATAATAACTTTGGGTGCTGTGATTAAGGGTTCAACTTCTCATTACGATTATGTATGCGCAGAAGTTTCAAAAGGTGTTGCTTCAGTAGGATTGGAAACAGGTGTTCCCATAATATTTGGAGTACTTACGACAGATAATCTTGAACAAGCTATCGAAAGAGCCGGTACAAAATCAGGTAATAAAGGTGCTGATGCTGCAAAATCCGCTATAGAAATGGCTAACTTAATAAAGACAATCGGTCAATAAGACCTTAAGAAATATGAATATAACAAACTTATTAACTGACGGTAGAAATGGAGGTATTTATGAGCGAAATTATCACTGAATACAGGAATGAAAACACCAAAAATATTGACCTTCTTCCTACAATTGATATTGTTACAAAAATCAACGAGGAAGATAAATTGGTGGCATTGGCTGTAGAGGATGAGCTTGAAAATATCTCTAAAGCTGTAGATATAATTGCAAAACAGTTTTTGCAAGGCGGGAAGTTGTACTATTTTGGCGCCGGTACTTCAGGAAGATTGGGGGTTTTAGATGCATCCGAATGTCCACCGACGTTTGGAGCAAAGCCTGATATGGTTCAAGGAATAATTGCAGGCGGGGATAATGCCCTGAGAATTCCGGTCGAAGGTGCTGAAGATAATTTTGAACTCGGTGAAAACGATGCGAATGTGCTTACTAAAGAAGATGTTTGCGTAGCAATTTCAGCAAGCGGAAATCCTAAGTATTTGCTTGGAGTACTTTCTCAAGCTGAAAAAATCGGATGTAAAACAATTGCACTTACTTGTAACCATAAAGCCGCCATACTGGAAGAAGTCGGACTGGGTATATGCGTTGAAGTGGGGCCCGAAGTTATTGCAGGTTCCAGCAGAATGAAAGCAGGGACTGCTCAAAAAATGGTCTTGAATATGCTTACAACCGGAGCAATGATTAAAATCGGTAAAACATACGAAAATTTTATGATAGACCTGATGCCGACAAATGAAAAGCTAAAAGACCGGGCAATAAGGATTGTTGCAGAATTAGCACAAGTAAACGCATCAACAGCTTTAAAGACTTTGTTGGAATGCGGATGGGAAGTAAAAGTTGCCATTTTGGTACTCAAATGCGGTATAGAAAGAACCGAGGCAAAAGAACTATTGCGCAAACACAGAGGCGTTCTACGCTTAGCATTGGCAAGTTTTGCTAAAGCATAAACCGTTCATATTGATCATAGGTCAGATGTATAAATGCTCTACATTGTTTTAGAGTATTGTGCGCTCTGAATTATATGAGTGCTTGTTCTGCAGCATTGTAGACAAGTTCCCAATCCGCCTTTAATGTATCCGCAGTTGAAGCATGGTTGTTGTCCCTTAGCAATTTCAGAGTCGTTGAATAATAAGGATCTGCTCCGGAATCGAAACGTTTCATTGCATCTATTTTTTCCCGTGGTGGTAAGGTGTCTATTGAGAGTAAAAATCTGTAACATCCTCTTTTCATGACACCGGCTTTTAAACTTTTTTTCTTTGAATAAACTTTGCTAGCTTCTATTGCAGCATCAGCATAAGAATCCGTTTCTGCAGCTTGATTTAATGTATTTTCAATGTCCTTTTTCTTTATAATACTTCCGCCTGCATTAAATGCTAAGTCTACAAGGGCATCTCTTATTGACTGCGGAATATCTTCCCAATCACAGTCAGGTAAATATTTTTTAACAACAGCTATCTTATCTTTGATATCTTGTTCCAACCAACTGAAGGCTTGTTCGTTTGATATTCTAAACCCATTGCTAAATTTTGTATTGTGTTCAGCACGTGTAGTATGCCCAAAGCCTACCGTAGTATGTCCGTCTCCAATATCCTTTGCTGTTTTTATAAAAGATTCTGTTACCATTAAATGTTTCACCAATGATTCCGTACAGCCGACATTTTTTGCAATTTCGCTTATTTTGTTATTAATCTCTGCTTCTGTCATATCCATCTTTTTTGCTAAACTTGCTATGGCATTTTTATGAAATTTTAACTCCGGATTTAATGTAGGTTCCGGCTCAGTAACTTCTTCTTCTGCAGGTACTTCTTCCGCTGATACATCGGACTTTTTACCGAACAGACCTCCAATTTTTTCTCTTGTCGTTTGAAAATCTATTCTTAATAATTCTTTATCACCAATAACAATTGTAGCTACTCCGGCATGACTGTCGTATTTTATTTGTGTCACTCCAAGATTTTCCAGTAATTTCCATGCAGCATTTTTGCTGTTATAGTTCTTTTTAGCTTTTGCAATATCTTTTTCGGTTAAATTAGAGCCGTCACCGTCCATGCCGGCAATTGCAGTAAAAACTGAATACTTATTTGCATTCATTTGTACTGTATGAGAATCCTGCTGAAGTTCAGTTCCGTTCATTATACTGGCATTTTCACCATCAATATTAATAGTTAAATCTTTTCCATTAGGCAATTTTGTCCTTGTATCATAATCGGTAATTATACATTTACCTTTAATTTTAATCTCTTTTTCATCACCACTGCCGTTTGTAAAAGTTAGTTTCATAAGCATCCCTATTTTCTTTTTACTCACATACTTTAATAAAAACACTTTTTCATAATTTTTTGCCCATTCAAACAGTTTAATTTTACAAAATTTTACAAACAATGTAAATTTATGTAACAATTTCTCGAAAAATCCTAAAGTTTTTGAAAAAAATGCCGATATCCTTAATACAAGAAAATAGGGTCAAGGATATGTCAAGTTCATTCAATTTAAACACTTTTTTAAATGAATACAAAGAATACAATAAAAGAGCTTATACCGGTGCAGAAGTCGGTCAAGCCAGAATGGAAGAGCTTGATATTAAAAGGGCGGAAGAAGCTGTAAATCAACAGCAGCTACTGTCACTAACTTTGGGTGAAAAACTCTCTAAAGTGGTAGGCAAGCGGACCGTACAGCAGATCGGAGAAACCGCATCCAATCTTGTATTCGGAGTTTTTGAACCTATTACGGATTATTTGGAAAAGTATGAAAATATATTTGACGGTTCTTACAGGCAAGAATTAAATGCAATGGGTTATCAAATGTATTCTACTCAAAAAGCACTGTCCGAAGATATAATGGACAGAGCTGAAACAGGAGCTCTTTCCGGTTCAAAATTTGTCTACACAATGTAGTATGAAATTTTAAAAATATTCTAACCTCTAAAAATGCTTTGTGATATAATTTACACAAAGCATTTTTAGATGGAGGAAACTATGAAAGAGGGTTATTTTCCGCAAGAAATAGAAAAGAGATGGCAAAAAGTTTGGGAGGAGAGTAAGGCTTTCCATACACCGGATAAAAGCGATAAGCCGAAGTATTTTGCTCTGTCAATGTTTCCATATCCGTCCGGTAAATTGCATATGGGACATGTAAGAAACTATACTATCACGGATGTTATTGCAAGATTTAAGAAAATGAATGGTTTTAATGTTCTTCACCCTATTGGTTGGGACAGTTTCGGACTCCCGGCAGAAAATGCGGCTATGCAGCATAATGCTGACCCAGCAAAGTGGACTGATGAGAATATCGCATATATGACAAAGCAGTTAAAGATGCTTGGACTTTCCTATGATTGGGATAGAGAAGTTACTACCTGCAAACCTGATTATTACAAATGGACACAATGGCTCTTTTTGCAGCTTTACAAAAAAGGACTAGCTTATAAAAAAGAAGCTGCCGTAAACTGGTGCGATAAATGCGGAACAGTTTTGGCAAATGAGCAGGTTATTGACGGAAAGTGCTGGAGATGCGACAGCATCGTAGAAAAGAAATATCTTTCACAATGGTTTTTGAAAATTACAGATTACGCTGATGTTCTGCTGAAAGATTTAGACAAGCTCACAGGCTGGGGTGATAATGTAAAGACGATGCAGGCAAACTGGATAGGAAAGTCCGAAGGTGCTTTGCTAAGATTCAAAGTTAAAGAGATTGAGGGAATGGAAGTTCCTGTATATACAACAAGGCCTGATACGGTTCATGGCATTACTTATCTCGTTGTTGCCCCCGAATATAAAGATATTGAGAAGCTTACAACTTCTGAAAACAAACAGGCAGTTGAAGAATATAGAGCAAACGCAAGGAAGATGTCGGAAATTGAAAGACTTTCTACAGAGAGACCTAAAACCGGTGTTCCTTTAGGGACACATTGTATCAATCCATTCAACGGAGAAGAATTTCCGCTTTGGACTGCTGATTACGCTCTTGTAGAATACGGTACAGGCGCGGTAATGGCAGTTCCGACACACGATACAAGAGACTTCGCTTTTGCAAAAAAATATAATTTACCAATGAAAGTTGTTATACAAAATCCGGAAAATCCTTCTGATTGTGTAGAAGAAGCTTATACCGATGAAGGTATTTTAATTAATTCCAATGAATTTAACGGAATGAAAAATACAGAGGCTAAAAGAGCAATTACTCAAAAAGCTGTTGATGGCGGATTCGGTGAATTTAAAACTCAGTTTAGGCTCAGAGATTGGTTAATTTCACGCCAAAGATATTGGGGAGCACCGATTCCTGTTGTTTATTGCGACAAGTGCGGAATCGTTCCCGAAAAAGAAGAAAATTTGCCTGTTATGTTACCGACAGATGTTGATTTTTCAGTTGTGGGGAAATCTCCGATAACTACTTCTCCGACATTTAAGGATACTGTTTGTCCGATTTGCGGAGGACACGCAACCAGAGAAATGGATACAATGGATACATTTATTTGCTCAAGCTGGTATTACTTGAGATATGCGGATGCTAAGAATGATAAAGAATGCTTTAATAAAGAGCTTGTAAACCATTGGCTTCCTGTAGACCAGTATGTAGGCGGGATTGAGCATGCTATCCTGCACCTTTTATATTCAAGATTTTTTACCAAAGCTTTGAGGGATTGCGGACTTTTGGATTTTGATGAACCGTTCAAGAACCTTTTAACTCAAGGCATGGTGTTAAAAGACGGGTCAAAAATGTCTAAATCCAAAGGAAATACAGTCGACCCCGATGAAATATTTGAAAATTACGGAGCTGATACCGCAAGATTGTTTATTCTTTCCGATTCGCCTCCGGCAAGGGATTTTGACTGGTCCGACGCAGGTGTTGAAGGCTGCTACAAATTTTTAAACAGAGTTTGGCGCCTGTTTGCGGATGGGATAAATAAGGAACTGATTTCAAAAGATTATAAACTGACTTTTCCGCTGAGTCGTGAAAATGACGATTTAGTTCGCATAGTTAATATTGCGATAAAAGGAATAACAAACGATATTTCCAATGACTTCCAATTTAATACCGTAATCTCAAAATATCGTGAACTTACTAATGCAATTTATGAATACATAGGGAAAAAGAACGAATTTTCAGAAGAAGATAAAAATGTATTTAGTTATGCGGTAACATCTTTAATCAAGCTTATGGCACCTGTAACAGTTCATATGTCAGAAGAAATTTGGCACGAAATTGGCTATACAAATTCTGTCCACGAAGAAGAATGGTGCAAGTGGGATGAAAACCTTGCAAAAGCAAGTAAAATAACTCTTGTTGTTCAAATTAACGGAAAGGTTAAGGACAAAATTGAGGTTGATGAAGGTGTAAGTGACGAGGAATTGAAAAAGTTTGCACTTGAAAGCCCTAAGGTCAAGGAATTAACTGAAGGAAAAGAAATTGTAAAAACGATTGTCGTTCCCAAAAAATTGGTTAATATTGTAATCAAAGGTTAAGATAATGAGGCGGCGGGCATTCTGCCCGCCGCCTCTCTTTTGACAATTTCTTGAAAAAATTAATTGTTTAATTTACAATCAATCTGTAGCTGCGTTACAAAAAAGGTATGAGAAATAATGATTAAATTAAGTTATCGTTATGCAAATTCTGCATTAATAGGGGAGCTTAACGGATTAAATATTGAAGAGGAGTTTAATAGCTATCGGGACTCTATAAAGGAGATTATTACCGATTTAAATCAGCGCAAAGACAAACCGGGACAATGGCTTCAATGGATGAATTTAGGCTACAGTGAAGAAACTGTCTGGTATGTAAAAGAATTTGCATCGATGGTGAGGGGACGATTTGAAAACGTTCTTGTATTGGGCATTGGCGGTTCAGCATTGGGCGGAATAGCCGTTACAGAAGCATTACTAAAGCCTTATTGGAATTTATTAACAAAAGAACAGCGAGATAATTATCCGAGAATATTTTTCCTTGATAACATTGACCCTGACAGCATGGTAGGGATTTTGCAAATATTGGATTTAAAGAAAACATTAGTAAATGTAATAACAAAATCCGGTTCTACAGCTGAAACCATGTCACAGTATATGATTATTAAAGACCTGATGGAAAAGGAACTGGGTGATGATTACAGAAAAAATATAGTTGTAACAACAGACCAAAGAGTTGGTGTATTGAGACAGCTTGCGGATCAAGAGGTGTATAAAACTTTTGTTATACCTGATGATGTTGGAGGTAGATTTTCAGTATTTTCAGCTGTAGGGCTTTTGCCGTTTGCACTGGTCGGTTTGGATATTGATAAGATTATGAGCGGCATTAAGGATATGGATTTAGCCCTGAAAAATACTGACATATACGAAAATATTGCTGCACAAGGAGCGCTGATAAATTACCTGATGGATACGAAATTAGGTAAAAACATATCGGTAATGATGCCGTATTCAAGTCGATTAAAATATGTATCGGACTGGTATGTACAATTGTGGGCGGAATCTTTGGGAAAAGAATATAACAAAGCAGGAGAGCGAGTTAACATCGGGCCGACACCGGTGAAAGCTCTTGGTGCAACGGATCAGCACTCACAGATACAGTTATATAATGAAGGCCCGAATAATAAGTTAATCACGTTTATAAGGGTAGAAAAATTTGATAATGAGCTTGAAATTCCAAAAATTTTCGAATATACAGGAATCGGATACTTAGGCGGAAAGACAATTAATAATCTTATAAACGCCGAAGCAGATTCGACGAGGGTGGCACTTGCTGATTACAGCCGTCCGACAATAACAATCACTATTGATAGAGTTGATGAATATAATGTTGCGCAGTTGCTTTATATGCTGGAAGTTCAGACAGCGATAGCGGGCGAACTGTACAACATAGATACATTTAACCAACCTGGAGTTGAACAGGCAAAGAATTATACTTATGCCTTGATGGGAAGAGCAGGATACGAAGATTCAGCACAGAACCTCAGGACAAAAATGATAGCCGTATAGTTAATTGTCCACGTTAATTTTGTGTTCCCTCCCTATATAGGGGGAGGAGGGGTTAATTTTGTGTTCCCTCCCTTTCGGGGGAGGGTTGGGGTGGGGGAAGATTCTGCAAAACTCCCTCCCTTTCGGGGGAGGGTTAGGGTGGGGGAAGATGTATAATCTCCCGCAATTTCAACCCCACCTCGAAATCAAAGATTTCGGTCCTCCCTCAAGGGGAGGACATGTTTGTGGGGGCTGATTCTGCAAAACTCCCTCCCTTTCGGGGGAGGGTTAGGGTGGGGGAAGATGTA
>JAEEGL013991892.1_pt1 | contig 39358 bp, 21 predicted proteins | sample 9134231 | NCBI WGS metagenome assembly JAEEGL01 (sample SAMN16246548, study PRJNA631951) | gut metagenome | biome: gut microbiome; feature: rumen; material: fiber-attached | host: Bos | place: Iran: Karaj | collected 2018-10 | reverse complement strand
TGACGCAGCAGCTGCAGGACTGTCCAAAGGAGAATACATCCGCAGACTCATTGTTCACTCTCATCCGGTCCTGAAACCGGAGATCATCTTCAATGATCAGCGGATCCTGTACGCGTTAGGAGATATCGGAAAGATCAGCAGCAACCTGAACCAGATCGCCCATCACCTAAACAGAAGCGGCATGGTCACAGCCAGCCTCTGTTCTGATATTAGAAATGCATTGGCTGAACTATTCCAGATGCGAAATGAGATCAAGAAAATGGCAGGCAAGTATCGTGGAAACTGTTAAGGCCATTCCAACGATTACATGCAGGAACATTGGAAATAGTCTAAACAATTCAAGAAGATGTGTAGCTTCCTACACATTGTCTTGAAAGGTATAAGTTGTGTTGAAGTACGAGAAATGATATGATATGGTAAAACATTATCGTTTAGAAGATAAATATCCCTGCACTCGGTTGATATAGACCTCTGTCGTATACTTTTCCCCGTGTATGCGGGGTGATTCCAATGTGTTGGCGAGGAGGAAATAACCAAATGAGTATAGCAAAAGAATATTCAGATCTGATAGCAGAGCGAAAAGCCTGGCAGGGAGACATTGATTATGAGCACAATCCAATCGTTCAGGCTATGGTCGAACTGCTTACAAAAGATGTTGATCAGACAGTACAATTTCTTAAGGCAGAATGCAGCAGTGAGCAAATGATTTGGCTGAGCGAAATTCTTGATGAGATCATCGAGATAACAAAAAGCCAACAAATCATAGATGCGTGCTATATTGTTACCGAAAGATACCCTGAGGTCGCCAAGGAATATAATATTAAGTTCTTTATTGGCAGTGCTGCAGAATATCTTGAATAATTTCTAAGCTTTTGAAGAGCGGAAATCGAAATTTAGAAGAATATCGATTTCCCTCTTTTTTAACTTTCTTTCGTATTCTGCACAAACTGTCGGTAAATCAGTCTAAATCATACGATCAGGTCCATTCATGATGACCTGATCTTTTTTATTGATGCGGCCCAGTAAATCATAGTTTTCATGTGCAAATGTAAATTTTCTCTTAATTCTCTCGAAAGCCACGAAAAATGTGTCCGATTCTTCTAAAAAATTTCCCTTTAGGGATAGAAGGGCCTATAAACAAAAGTCCTTACACGATCAGTGACAACTGCATAACTGCCGCATGTTGAAGATACATCATCACCGATGAAACGCCGGAGTGAGACTCTCGGGCAGGGAACGGAAACATGAAGGGCAGCAACAACCCTAAAGGAGGTGAACAAAATGGTAGAAAAAGAATTGTCTGCATCTGAAAAAAGAGCGATCCGTCGCTGTGTGAAACAGGAATGCAGCCTTTATGACGCCGAATATGGCTGTCTGGCTCTGAACACAAGCTGCTACATGTTCAGCATAGGGTTCCCTACCAGTCCGCTGTGTCGGTATTTCGAGGAATCGATCCTGCTGATCCACGGAGACTTGCTGAAGACGTTTCATCGATCATCGGCGAAAGCATGTCCGATCTGTGGTCGGTACTTCCCTCTCAAAAAGCATCAGCTGTACTGCTCAGAAAAATGCGCTGCCATCGCTCGAAAAAGAAGAACCAAAGAACGGGTCCAACGGTTCAGGATGAAATGAGTATCTCCTGTAACGCTTTTAGGTTCTCAAGCCCGCCTGTTATGCAGCTTTCAGCGCATGAAAAATGGATGCTGGTATGTTTCATCAAAAGCCTCGAAAACAGGGGGTAAAAAGGTCACAAAAAGGAGGTGATGCAAATATGGCTGAACGACGCATGTTCGCAAAATCAATACTCAGCAGTGACGATTTCATAGATCTTCCGATCCGATCACGGTTGTTATATTTCGATCTGGCTATGCAGGCAGATGACGATGGGATGATCAACAATGCCAGATCGATCCTGCGTATGAACGGTTTGACAGAAGATGACCTCCAGCCTCTGATCGACAAGGATTTCCTGATATCCTTCAGTTCGGGGATCCTCGTGATCCGGCACTGGAGAGTACATAACATGATACGTTATGACAGATACAAGAAAACAGCGTATCAAAAGGAATTTGACCAGCTTACACTGCAGCCGGATAAGACTTATGCTCTTGGTTTACCAAATGGCAACCAGCGGTTAACCCAGGACAGTATAGGTAAGGTTAGCTTAGATAATGTCAGGGTAGGTAAGAACAGAGAAGAAATGGCTGCGCCTGTCTCTGTCCCCGACACGGTCGAGGAAGCTTTCGATCTTTTCTGGGAGAAATATCCCCGGCAGCATGACCGGCCAGAGACCCTTTCGATGTTCAGGAATGTACTGTCATCCGGGACAGATCCGCAGGCGATCCTGGATGGATTGGAACGGTATCTCTTCTACATCCAGATGGAAAAGATCGAAAGCCGATACATCATGTATCCAGTCACCTGGCTCAAAAAACAGTGTTGGCAGGAGCCATTTCTTGTCAGCAGACAACATACAACGAAAGATCTCGAACCTTATGTCGACTTCTCAAATCTATTATCAGAAGAAGGTGATAACAATAATGACTCCGAATGAATTTTCAGAAGCCATGGTCTATCTTGGCTCCTGCATGAATACATCATATACCGAGCAGCAGGTAAGAGCCTGGTATACTGCTTTCTCATCAGATTCCAAGAATGACCTCATCAGAGCGATCCAGCGCTATTGTACAACATCACGCTTTCCACCGACGATCGCAGATGTGAAAAAGCAGATCCTGATCTTGCAGTATCCAGTATTTGAACTGACTGCCGAAACTGAGTGGGCGTGCATTCAAAAAGCAGTTCAGAAATATGGTCAAAGTCAGATTCTTGAGGCCGAAAAGTCCTTGCATTCGCTAACATTGGAAGCTGTCCGGATGATAGGCGGGCTCTCCTTTATCTGCCGATCATCACAAGTGTTGGAGCTTCGATCCCATTTTATCCAGACATTCGATCTGTTACTTCAAAAGAAACTGCATCTGCTGAGTCTTCCGAAAACAGCCATGACGACAAAAGAATTGGAAGATAAAAGGCGATTTCTGGATGAGTACTCTTGCTGTTCAACAGCATTGACTGTATCAACCCAATGATCCTTGATACCAAATCATAGAAAGGAGGTGTCAGTCGAGTGCAATCTGAGAGCAACCTAGTATATCCGGCTGGCACCTCGCCGGGTATGAACAGATCCTATACTAAAGGATCCACTGTTAAGTACCAAAAGAACACTGTTCCTGATCTTTCTCTGGATTCCCTGTTCAAAAAGTGTCTGGCTCGTGGTATACTTTCCATCGATGATGTTATGAACTCCAGTAAGGAGGACATAATGAAATCTATTGTTGATTCCGTGCACAAGTACGCGATACAACGGCTTTCAGATGGACGGTACTACACATATGTTCCAGATGAGAAGAAGCCTAATGGAAGGAGACAGGTAAGGAAAAAATCTAAAGCTGAACTTTACATGTTCCTGGTATCATTTTATGGTCTGACTGAGACCTTGCAGGCAAGAAAAACATATGGAGAGCTATTCTCTTAATGGGTCGAATACAAAAAGAGATTCATCGGAGCACCGAATTCCAAAAAAGGGCTTTCTGCTTCAACGATCCGACGGTATCAACGCGATTATGATGCTTATATCAAAGGCACGAAGCTCGATGAAACCACCCTTGATTCTGTCACTGCGATTGGAATCGAGAATTTCTTCCTCGACAGTATTTCGGCACATCAGATGTCAGATCGTTGTGCCGGCAACCTGTTCGGATACATGAACCAGTCTTTTGACTTCGCAGTCCGTTCTGGGTATATGACATCAAATCCAATGGTTCTTGCGGATCGGCAGCTACTACTGTCACGATGTGCACCGCCTCCGATATCCAACAATTCGGAGAGGATCCTGACTGTAGAACAGATGACAGATCTTCGGAAGGAAGTTCTGAAGCATGAATCTGAAAATCCAGGTTATCTGCCGGATTATGCCATTGAACTGGCTATGCTTACAGGTATGCGGTTGGGAGAACTGGCAGCACTGCAATGGAAGAGCATTGATGATCGGTTTATCCACATCGATTATTCTGAACACCGTCTGGATTATGTAGACCGCAAGAGTGAGATCGTTGTTGGAGAGCCAAAGAACAGAAAGCATCGTCTGATTCCTTTGACGAAGGATATCAGAAAACTGTTTGAAAGGATCAAGAATGCAGCTCCATACGATGAGGATGGATTTGTTTTCACCGACTATAAGGGCTGCCGAAGTACTGCCCGTTCCATCGCTGACGCCCTGAATCGAAGAGCACGGGCCATAGGTATGAAACATGTCTCGATCCACCGGATCCGCAGGACAGTATCTTCACTCCTGAACCAGACTTTGCCGCAGCGAGATGTAGCGGAACTGCTCGGTCATACAGAACGTGTCAACGAAATGCACTACCATTACTCCACAGCCGATGTTCAGGAAAAAGTTCGCGCTATGGATCATCTTTCTCACGAAATCACGGGAATCCGTGTGGTAAAACCTGCTTGATCAGGCCAAAATTGATTAAGCAGTTAACGAGTCATCAAGTGTCATCAAAATTTGATGGTTTTTCAGAAACAAAAAAATCGCGAGAAACGGCTTAATTAAGCCATTTCTCGCAACTTTAGAAGAGCGGAGAAGGAGGGATTTGAACCCTCGCGCCGGTTCCCCGACCTACTCCCTTAGCAGGGGAGCCTCTTCGGCCACTTGAGTACTTCTCCAGGACCGTGCTGGGCCTTCTCGTCACGCTGCTTTGCTGCGTGTTCAACACGGTAATATGTATTATATTATGCAAAAGCGGCTTTGTCAAGCGTTTTCGCGAGAGGGTCTGTTCGTTGTTGACTGGTGTCTCTATATTCAAGTTGCCTTTATCATAAAAAACCCTTTGCCTGGTATCAATGCCTCGCAAAGGGTTTTATTTCATCTGTGCAAAACGTCAGTTGCCGCTGTAGTAGGTGGTGCCGGCTTTGGCGGAGCCACCGTTGCGTTCGAGCAGTTCTGTCACTGTGACGAATTCGTAGCCACGGCGCTGCAGTTCGGTGATCGCTTCCAGCGCGCCGGTGATCGTGGTCTCATGGATATCGTGACACAGGATGATCGCTCCGTCGTAGGCGCCGTTGATGATGGCATTGCGGACGTAGGTGGAGTCACGGTATCTCCAGTCCTCTGTGTCGACGCTCCAGTAGATGTTGGGTACGTCCAGCATGCCCAGGACCGTGCTGTTGAAGGAACCGTACGGGGCACGGAAGACCGTCGGGTAAGAACCGATCGCTTTCTTGATCGCCTCGCGCTGCTTATTGATCTGGCTCTTGGCCGTGCTGGAGCTGACCGCGGTCAGTTGTTCATGGCTCCATGTATGGTTGCCGATCTCATGACCTTCGTTCTTTGCCCGCTTGACGATATCCTCGTTGCCGGAGATACTCGTACCGACCATGAAGAAGGTGACGTGCACGCCGCGGGACTTCAAACCGTCCAGCAGGCGGATCGTGGTGGAACGCTTCGGACCGTCATCGAAAGTGAGGGCGACCATCTTACTGGCGACCTTGACTTTGCAGGTGGCTTTCTTATGGGTGTACTTCGTCTCCGCAGTGATGGTGCAGGTGCCGGCTCCGACAGCGGTGACCTTGCCCTTGGAAGAGACCTTGGCCACACTGGTATCGCTGCTCTTCCAGATGATCTTTTCACGACTGTCAGACGGCTTATAGGTGACCTTCAATACGGCGCTCTTGCCCTTCTGCAAGGTCATGCTGGATTTGCTGAGCTTGATCTTCTTGGCGTTCGGGCGGACCGTCACGTCACAGGTCGCCTTCTTACCGTTATAAGTTTCTACCGTGATCGTGGTTTTGCCGGCCTTCTTTGCGGTCACCACGCCTTTCGAACTGACCGTCGCGACACTCGTGTCGCTGGAGGACCAGGTGATCTTGCCAACGGAACCTTTGGACAGTGTAGCCTCCAAAGTAACCTTGCTCTTGATGTTCAGCGTAGCTGTGGTTTTATTCAGCTTGATGCTGGTCGGCGCTTTCTTGACCGTCAGCTTATAGGTGGCCTTTTTGCCGGAATCGGTCTTTGCGGTGATGGTGCAGCTACCGGCTTTTTTCGGCGTGACCTTACCGTTTTTGCTGACCGTAGCGATCGCTTTGTCGCTGCTGGACCATTTGACCTGATCCGTCGTATTGGACGGTGACAGCGTAGGTTTCAAGGTAAAGGTCTCTTTGACACCTTTTGTCCCCTTTGTGGCATCCAGAACGATCTTTGTCGCCGGAATGGTGACGGTAACTTCGCAGGTGGCGGTAGCGCCGCCATCCACCGCCGTGGCTGTGATCGTCGTCGTACCGGCTTCCTTCGCCGTGATCTGACCAATGTTGTCGATCGTCGCGACATCGGTATTGCTGGACGACCAAATCACTTCCTGGTTTTCCGCGTCATCCGGAGAGATCTCGGCCTGCAGTGCGGACTTCTTTCCCTTGGGGATCTTCAGTGTCGCCGCACTGAGGGTGATCTTCTCGACCTTTTGCTTCGGTACCGTGACGGTGATCTCAGCCTTCGCCGTTTCTCCCTTTGCAGTAATGACCGTTGTGCCGGAACCGACCGCGGTCACTGTGCCATCCTGGGAAACAAAGGCGACAGATTCGTCTGAACTGGACCATTCCAGTTCATCTTCCGCGCCTTCCGGCTGAAGGGTGACCTGGATCTGCTTTTGATCACCAGCGTGCAATTCCAGACTTTCCGAATCGGCTGTGATCGTTTCCGCATAGACTGGGACAGCCTCCTCTTCCGCCGCCGCAATGGTTTCTTCCGGTTCCTGCGGCTCACCCTCTTCAGCGTAGAGGCTTCCTGTCCCGACGAGCAGCGTCAGGATCAACCAAAAAGCAAGCAATCGTTTCATATATTTACCCTCTTAAATCTCATGGATCAGTTTGAGCCATCCCTCATACAGTTTCGCAGATTCCTGTGCATGCATGATCGGATGGAAATATCTTTCATGTTCTTCCATGGTTTTGAGCTCCTGCGGATCTTTCCAGATACGCTTCATAAGGCCGGCCATGAATGCCGCTCCCATGGCGGTGACTTCCGGGTTGTCTCCCTTGATGACCGGGATCTGCAGGATGTCCGCCTGGCACTGCATCATGAACTGGTTGGCGGTCATACCTCCGTCCACACGCAGGGTCTTGCAGGGCATGCCCATCTCACGTTCCATGGCGCCCACCACGTCCTTGACACGGAAGCCTACACTTTCGAGCGCCGCCCGGACGATATGGTTGGCATTGGTTTTGCGGCTCATACCATGGATGCTGGCGCGTACACCGTTCTTCCACCAGGGAGCGCCTAAGCCCTGGAAAGAGCTTAAGAAGTAGACGCCTTCACTACTGTCGACCGCAGTGGCCATAGCTTCGGATTCTGCCGCGTTAGCAAGGATACCGAGATTATCACGCAGCCACTGCACGACCGCACCGGCCATGAAGATGCTGCCTTCAAACGCGTAGTAGACCTCGCCCTTGTAACCCCAGGCGACCGTCGTCAGCAGGCCTTCCTTGGACAGGACAGGCTCTTTGCCAATATTGGAAAGGATGAAAGCGCCGGTACCATAGGTGCACTTGGCATCGCTCTTCTGGAAGCAGCGCTGTCCGAACAGCGCGCTCTGCTGGTCGCCCAGGACCGCCAGGATCGGGATCGGCGCGCCAAGATAGGCCGCGTCCAGAGCACCGAATTCCGCGCCGCTCTCGAGCACATCGGGCAGGCAAGAACGCGGGATATCGAAGAATTCCAGGATCTCGGGATCCCAGTCCAATGTATGGATATTGAACAGCATGGTGCGGCAGGCATTGGAATAGTCTGTCACAAAAGATGCACCGTTCGTGGCTTTCCAGATGAGCCAGGTATCGATCGTGCCGAAGAGAAGGTTGCCCTCCAGTGCCATGCGGCGCGCGCCTTCGACATTCTTCAGGATCCAGCCGGCTTTCGTCGCGGAGAAGTACGCGTCAAGAATGAGGCCGGTCTTTTTCTGGAACCATTCGGTCAGGCCGCGTTCGATCAACTGTCCACAGTATTCCTCCGTACGGCGGCACTGCCATACGATCGCGTTGTGGATCGGCTCGCCGGTCCGCTTATCCCATGCGATCAACGTTTCCCGTTGGTTCGTGATACCGATGCAGTCCACGTCGGCAGCAGTCATTTCCAGCTTTTCCAGCACCTTGGCAGCCGCCAGGATCTGCTTGTCCCAGATCTCGATCGGGTCCTCTTCGACCCAACCGGTATGCGGATAGATCTGACCGATCTCTTCCTGATGCATCCCCAGAGTCTTTCCATTCTCGTCAAAGATCAGCGCGCGTACGCTTGTCGTACCTGAGTCTAATGCCATGATCCGTGCCATATCATTCTGCCTCCTCGTTCTCCGATTCTTCTACATCCTGTGCTTCTGACTCTTCTTCGTCATGCCGTTTCTGGTCGTGCTCTTCCTCCGCAGGCTCCGGTGCGGGCTCCTGTTCAGGTTCGGGCTCAGGTGCCGGTTCCTCTTCCTCCCACTGGAATTCCACAGTTGCAAATCGTTCGTGCAACTGGACCAGGATACGGTCCAATTCGGCCCTTGTCAAAAGGGCCTTTGGATTAAGGATACCACGACCTTGGTCTTCAATCAAGTTCAATTGATATGCAATTTGCACTTTCTCGCGGGTATTCTCCTCGCATTGGTTGATGTCTTCAAACGTTTCTTTGAAATCAGCAGTGATCCCGCTCATGACGTCCGGCGCACAGATATCCAGCAGATCGATCAGCCAGACGATGGCTTCTTCCCGGGTGGCGGAGTTTTCCGGCGTGCGCAGCTGTTCTATCTGCTCATCGAACACCGTCTGCGGAGCCCCCATGGCCTCCAGGAACATGGTAAGGACCGCATCGCTGCGGACACCTCCCAGATAATCCGGACCGACCGTCGTAAAGGACCATTTCTCTTCAACAGTGTCGATCTTCACGTCCTCCTGATACACGTCGAAAGCGACGCTGACCGTGTATCTGGTACTGGCCTGGTATTCTCCCATCGGGAAAAGGATCAACGTATTCCACAGCCCGTCTGTATCACCCGGTGCCACCAGATGGAGCCGCTCGGTCTTCTCCGTCTCGGTATTGAGCAGTTCGGCCTTGATATCCTTAAACCGCAGATCCGAAAGCCCTGCCGCGTAATACTGCACCGTGATGGGGATGCCCAGGGAGCGGACCTCGCTCATGGCCTCCGGGAAGTGGGACAGCGAGGAATAGTAGATCGTACCCACATCCTGTTGTCCTGCGTAGGGATAGACCGTAGTCATGGGCTCTCCCTCATAGCCGCTGCCGCCCAGGACCATGCAGTAATAGTATCCGCTGCGGCCCATGCCGATATCCCCGTAGTTTGGGTTCAGCAATGAAGTGCGCAGATAGGGATCCCGCATGCACCAGGCCACGAAATCCTCGAAGGTGACCATGCGGTAGTTATCGTATTCAGTGACGTACTGTTTGGTATAGCCGGCGAACCGACTGCGGTCCACCGGGTAGCCGCCGGTGTATCCGGTCTCCCCCGGGACTTCCTCAAAACTGAGCTGGTTGGCCGTGTTCATATAGGCGCTGTGGTTCTCCGCCGTCTGGTCCAGCAGCGGCTGCTGTGTCAGCACCGACAGGCCCAGGCTCCGCCGGATCACGTTGATGGACCCGCAGGCGTTATAGCGGGACACAGCCTGCTGTATGGCCTGATTTTCGGCGGATGCCGCGGAAGCCGGCCCTCGACTGGCGGAAAAACTGCATAAAATGAGCGCAGCCAGCAGCACGCTCATTACCATAGATCTTATTTTCCTCATGGTCTGACCTCCTGCCTGACTGCGCTTACTCATGACTTATTCTTCTTCAAAATCCAACGTTTCCAGCGCGTCCGATTCCGGCTCTTCCTCTCCGTCCTCGACCTGGCTTTCCTGGATCAAGGCGGCGCTGACGACGCGCGTTCCCTCTTCCAGCGTGATCAGCTTGACACCTGAGGTGACGCGGCCGATCAAGGATACGTCGGATACCTTCATACGGATCATGATGCCTTCGGAATTCATGAGCATCAGTTCCTGATCCTCGCGTACGATCTGCACACCGACGACCGGACCTGTCTTCTCGGTGATGCGATAGTACAGGATACCCTTGCCGCCGCGGCGCTGGTTGTTGAACTCACTGACCACAGTGCGCTTGCCCATGCCGTTTTCTGTGACGGCCAGGATCGCGTCGCCCTCCGCGACGATCATCATGTCGATGACCTCATCGTCATCCGCCAGACTGATGCCGCGTACGCCCATGGAACTGCGGCCTGTCGGACGCACGTCGCTTTCCTCGAAGCGGATCATCTGACCATTGCGGGTGGCCAGCAGGATCTCGTCCGTGCCGTGCGTCATCTTGACGCCGATCAGCTCGTCGTCCTCCTGCAGCGTGATAGCGATCAGGCCGTTGGAGCGGATGTTGGCATATTCGCTGACATAGGTCTTCTTGACCACGCCGCGGCGCGTGCCGAACATGAGACAGGACTGTTCGCTGTATTCTTCCTTGCTGGAGCGCTGGACGATCTCCGTGACCTTTTCCTCGCCCGGCAGGCTCAGAAGGTTCACGATGGCCGTGCCACGCGCCGTACGGCCCGCTTCCGGGATCTCGTAAGCCCGCATCTGGTAGACCTTGCCGTGACTGGTGAAGAAGGTCAAGATATCGTGCGTCTCCGCGATGAACATCTTCTTGACGTAGTCGCCCTCACGGGTCTCCATGCCCTTGATGCCCTTGCCGCCGCGGTTCTGGCTGCGGTACATATCCAGCGACGTGCGCTTGATGTAGCCCAGGTTCGTCATCGTGATGACGCAGCGCTCGTTCTTGATCAGATCCTCGATGTCGATCTCGCCCTCCTCATAGGTGATGGCGGTGCGGCGAGGATCCGCATATTTCGTTTTGATGATGAGCAGCTCTTCCTTGATGACGCCGTACAGCAGCTTCTCGTTGGAAAGGATGCCCGTATATTCTGCGATCTTCTGCTCCAGATCATCATATTCGCCCTGCAGACGGTCGCGTTCCAGACCGGTCAGCGCACGCAGACGCATGTCTACGATGGCCTGCGCCTGCGCATCGGAGAAGGCGAAGCGGTTCATCAACCGTTCCTTCGCGATGGCCACGGTCTGCGACCCGCGGATGATGGAGATGATCTCATCGATATAATCCAGCGCTTTGAGCAGGCCTTCCAGGATATGTGCGCGGGCCTGTGCACGTTCCAGATCGTACTGGGTGCGGCGGGTCACCACATCCTTCTGATGCTCCAGATAGTAGGTGAGCATCTGCAGAAGGTTCAGCACGCGCGGCTCACCGTTCACCAGCGCCAGCATGTTGCAGCTGAAGGCATCCTGCAGCTGCGTATTCTTGTACAGCTGGTTCATGATGACCTTGGCGTTGGCGTCACGCTTGAGCTCGATCGCGATGCGCATGCCGCTGCGGTCGGACTCATCGCGCAGGTCGGAAATACCTTCCAGCTTTTTGTCCTTGACCAGATCCGCGATGCGCTCGATGAGGCGGGCTTTGTTGACCTGGAAGGGGATCTCGGAGACCGCGATGCGCTGACGGCCGTTCGCCATCTGCTCGACCTCCATGTTGGCACGGACGACGATGCGGCCGCGGCCGGTACGATAGGCCTGTTCGATGCCGGTAACGCCGTAGATGGTAGCGCCGGTCGGGAAGTCAGGACCCTTGATGATCTTCAACAGCTCTTCGATGGTGGTCTCCCGGTTCTCGAGCACATGATTGTCGATGATGCGCACGACGCCATCGATGACTTCGCCCAGGTTGTGAGGCGGGATGGCGGTGGCCATGCCGACGGCGATACCGCCGGTACCATTGACCAACAAGTTCGGGAAATGGCTGGGCAGGACCGTGGGCTCTTTCAAAGAACCATCGAAGTTGGGGATGAAGTCCACCGTGTTCTTGTTCAAGTCGGAGAGCATCTCCATGGCGATCTTGCTCAGGCGCGCCTCGGTGTAACGCATGGCCGCCTGCTCATCACCATCCACCGAACCGAAGTTGCCGTGTCCATCCACCAGCATATACCGCATGTTGAAGTCCTGCGCCATGTGGACCATGGCGTCGTAGATGGAGGAATCACCATGCGGATGATATTTACCCATGGCATCGCCCACTATACGAGCGGACTTACGATAGGGTTTGTCAGGACTCAGGTTCAGTTCGCTCATGGCGTAGAGGATGCGGCGCTGTACCGGCTTGAGGCCGTCGCGCACATCCGGCAGCGCACGCGCCGTGATGACGCTCATCGCGTAATCGATGTAATACTGGCGCATGGAACGCTCCAGGTTGATCGATTCCACCCGGTCGAACTGCTGGTTCTCGTTGTTTTCGATATTATCAGCCATAGTATCTTCTTTCTATATCTTTGATTCACGCATTCCGAAATATCCGCGCAGCGGATATTAATAAATACCTCAGGAACTTGTACTCCAAGTATGTGAAGGTATTTATGCGTCGATCGTCGCGTACTTCGCGTTCTTCTCGATGAACTCGCGCCGCGGTTCGACCTTGTCGCCCATCAGCAAGGTGAAGATCTGGTCGGCGACGGAGGCATCTTCCATCTCGACACGAAGCAGGATGCGCTTTGCCGGATCCATGGTGGTGTCCCACAGCTGTTCGGCATCCATCTCGCCCAGACCTTTATAGCGCTGGATCTCGATGGAAGGATCGTTACGCCCATCGATCTGATCCAGGATCTTATCCAGCTCCTTGTCGTCGTAGGCGTAATAATGCTCTTTCTTGCCCTTTTCCACGCGATACAGCGGCGGCTGCGCCACGTAGACATGGCCCTGCTCGATCAGCTGCGGCATGAAGCGGTAGAAGAAGGTGAGCATCAAAGTGCGGATATGTGCACCGTCGACATCAGCATCGGTCATGATGATGATCTTGTCGTAGCGCAGCTTGGTGATATCGAAGTCCTCCTTGAAACCGGTGCCGAAAGCGGTGATCATGGACTTGATCTCCTCGTTGCCCAGGATGCGGTCCTGACGGGCTTTTTCGACGTTGAGGATCTTACCGCGCAGCGGCAGGATGGCCTGGGTGCGGCGCGATCTTGCGCCTTTGGCGGAGCCGCCGGCAGAGTTACCTTCGACGATGTAGATCTCACAGTTCTTCGGATCCCGATCCGTGCAGTCGGCCAGCTTGCCGGGCAGCGTGGTGCTTTCCAGTGCGCTCTTACGGCGTGTCAGCTCACGGGCCTTACGCGCGGCGTCACGCGCACGGGCGGCCAATGTAGCCTTGTTGATGATGAGGCGGGCCACCTTGGGATTCTGCTCCAGGAAGAAGTTCAGGCCGTCGGAAACGATGGCTGCCACCGCACCACGGGCTTCGGAATTGCCCAGCTTCTGCTTGGTCTGGCCCTCGAACTGCGGTTCCGCGATCTTTACACTGACGACCACCGTCAGTCCTTCACGCACATCATCACCGCTCAGATTCTTGTCGTTGTCCTTGAGCAGGCCATTCTTACGGGCATAATCATTGAGGACCTGGGTATAGGCAGCTTTGAAGCCGACCACATGCATACCGCCTTCCGGCGTATTGATATTATTGACGAAACTGAAAATGTTCTCGTTGTACGTATCACTGTGCTGCAGAGCGACTTCCACGTAGACGCCGTCCTTCATGCCCTCCGCGTACATGATCTTATCGTAGATCAGATCCTTGTGACGATTGTTGTATTTGACGAATTCTCGGATGCCGCCTTCGTAGTGGAAGGTTTCCGTCCGAGGTTCTTCCCCGCGGGCATCCGTCAAAGTGATGCGCAGCCCTTTGGTGAGGAATGCCATTTCCTGCAGGCGCTCTTTCAGCGTGTCGAACTCGTAGACCACTTCTTCGAAGATCTCGTCATCCGCCAGGAAGGTGACCTCTGTACCAGTATGATCCGTCTCGCCCACGATGGTCAGCGGCTGCGTGGTTTTACCGCGCTCGAAGCGGATCTCGTGGATACTGCCATTCAGGTGTACCCGAACGCACACATTTTTGGACAGCGCGTTGACAACGGACGCGCCGACACCGTGCAGACCGCCGGAGACCTTGTATCCCCCACCGCCGAACTTGCCGCCCGCGTGCAGGATGGTATAGACGACTTCAACGCCGGACACACCGGCCTGCGGCTGGATATCCACCGGAATACCGCGGCCATTGTCCAGAACGGTGATGGACTCGTCAGGATTGATCGTGACTCCGATCTCGGTGCAATAGCCGGCCAATGCCTCGTCCACAGCATTGTCGACGATCTCGTAGACCAGATGATGCAGACCGGTAGCGGATGTGCTGCCGATGTACATGCCGGGGCGGCGCCGTACCGCTTCCAGACCTTCCAGGATCTGGATGCTGTTGGCCGCTGTGTATTCTTCAGAGACCGTAAGATCCCCGATCTGCTCGCCGTGGTAATCCTCGGTGGATTCGACCGGAATGGCGCCTTCAGAATCGTTGACGGAAGCGACCAGTTCGCGGGCCTTCAGATCTTCCTCGGTCAGCTCCTCGGCAAGCTGCGGATCCATGTGTTCTCTTTCTTTTTCTGTCATGGAAATACCTTTCTATTGCGTTGTATATGGCATGATTTTACGCGCCATATATCCCTCTTTATAATACTCTTGTAACTGGTTCATTATACCATAAAATGCGCATAAAAACAAGCCTGAAAACGCTTTTTTGCAGGGTTTTCAGGCTCTTTTGAGACGTGCATGAGGACCGGTACATGCGTCATATTTTTACGATAGGATGTTATAGGAATAGGGAGCCATGACAAGGCGCTGCACCCTGTCTTTGGACAGCAGATCCTGCATCTGATACGGCAGCTCCACCGTCTGCTTCGTGCCGGAATAATTCTGCAGGAAACAGAAGCGGCGCACCTCATCTTCCCGGATCGTGGCTGTAACGCCCTCCGGCAGATCCGTTTCCAGCGCGCGTTCGATCCCATACGCCCGGATCCGGTCTCCGTAAAAATCCGAAAGAAAACCGTCGTAGGACCGGAATGCGATGTACCAGGCCTCGCCCTTCCCAAAACGGTTGCAGGTCAGCGCCGGACGGCCGGCATAGAAATCCTCGTCATAGGTCAGAAGGGTGTCTGCGCCTTCGGTATGGATCAGGTCGCAGAAGATCCGGGCTTCATACCCGCCCACGTGGTTGGCGTCGCTGTCATACAGAACGTCGATCTCCTCGGACCAGATCCCGAGGACCTTGCGCAGAGGTCCGGGACGACCGGTCTCGAAGCAGAGATCGGTCCCGTCTGCGATGCCGGACCAGTAGGTGGTCACAAAATGGCCGCCGTTGCGCACGTACTCCTCCACTTTGGCCCCGAACCCGTCACGGATCATGTACAGCATTGGCGCGATGACCAGTTTGTAACCGGACAGATCCTGGTCGGCATCGAGCACGTCTACGGCAACGCCCCGATCCCACAAGGCCTTATAATGGCGGACGCAGGTATCGAAGTAATCGATCCCTTCCTTGCGTGGCCCCTGGGTATCCCCCAGGATCCAGGCGTTCTCCCAGTCATAGATAATAGCAACCTCCGCTGCCACGGAAGTCCCGATGATATCGGTCATTGCCGGTAACTCGCGGCCTAAAGCGGCCACCTCCCGGAAGACGCGCGTATCCGGCGATGCGTAATGGTCCACCACGGCGCCATGGAACTTCTCGGAGGAACCCAGCGACTTGCGCCACTGGAAGTACTGTACCGTGTCTGCGCCGTGCGCCACCGCCTGGATGGAAGACAGGTTCTGCATGCCGGGCCGGCGCAGTTTGGCCACCTCCTGCCAATTCGTTGCGCTGCGACTCGACTCCATCAGAAGGAATGGTTTCCCCTGCTTGAAAGAGCGGTTCATATCATGGATAAAAGCACGTCTGGCGGCTTCTTCCGCGACGGTACGCCCCTCCGCATGCCAATAGGGATAATTGTCCCAGGAGATCACATCCAACGCCTTTGCGAAGTCCCAGTAATTCAATCCGCGGTCCAGGGAAACGAAATCATGAAAGTTGGTGGTCAGCGGCAGCTCCGGTGTGATGTCTCTGAGGATCCTGCACTCTTCCAGCATGAAATCCAGCGTCTGATCCGAAACAAAACGATGCCAATCCAACGTCAGTCCATGTACCTCATGCTCGCCGATGGGCGACGGTGACTCGATCTCAGACCAGTCCTGATAGGTATGGCTCCAGAAGGAGGTCCACCATGCATGATTCAGCGCATCAAGATCGTTGTGATACCGCTTTTTCAGCCAGTTTCGGAAGGCTTCCTGACACAGCGGGCAATGACAGCCAAATCCTTCAAATTCGTTGGACACGTGCCAGGCGACGACCGCCGGATGCCTGCCGTACCGTTCCGCCAGCCTGCGGTCGATCTCCCGAACCTTCTCCCGGTACACAGGAGAAGTGAAGCAGTGGTTCTGACGGCCGCCATGCAGATGGCGTACGCGATCCTCGTCCATACGCAGGACCTCCGGATAGGAGCGGCTCATCCAGACGGGCCGTGCCGCGGAGGGTGTTGCCAGGATGACCTGGATGCCATTATCATACAGGCGGTCCAAGACCTGATCCAGCCAGTCAAACTCGAACTGCCCTTCCACCGGCTCCAATTTAGCCCAGCTGAAGATCCCCACGCTCATCACATTCATACCGGCCTGTTTCATCAGATCGATATCCTGCTCCAGGATCTCCGGACGGTCCAGCCACTGGTCCGGATTATAGTCGGCCCCATGCAGCAGGCCGTGTACCTTCTCAGAAAATGGTCCGAAATTCTGTCTTCTGCGCATAATAAAGCCTCCGTTCTCTTCTTTTGATTCCATTATAAGAGATCGGAGGTAAAATTGCAATAGTTTTACTAATATTTTTACTTAAACTTGCGATATTTTTCTTCTTCGCTGAAGACACAGCCGCAGTATTTCTGCATATACAGCCCTAGGTCCCTGGCCCGCTGCTGTCCATCCCGAAACAATGGGCGGAAATCCCGGTATACGAATGTCACGCCATACTTTTCTCCCATCGCCCGGCCGATCCTGGCGATCCTCTCATGCTGCTGATACGGACTGATCAGCAAAGAAGTAGAATAGGCCGAAAAGCCCCTTGCCGCCGCTTCCTGTGCGGTCTTCTCCAGCCGCACCTGATAGCAGTAGCCGCAGCGTCCATCGATATCCTCCGCGACTGCGCGCACGAAGTCGCGAAGCCCGTAGGTATCCTCCTCGATGAGAGGCATGTGTACCAGACGGGCGTAGGTGCGCAGCGCGTCTCTGCGGCTGCGGTACTCCGTATAGGGATGGATATTAGGATTGAACCAGAACCCCGTGACATCCAGCCCCTCCATACGCAGGCTGTCGATACACTGGTTGGCGCAAGGCGCGCAGCAGATATGCAGTAACACAGAAGGCATAACGATGATCTCCTTGGAAGAATGAACCGGCCCTTACCCTGTAAGGACCGGTCCCTTGCATACATTATGAAACTTTCTTCAGATAATTGGCCGCTACATAGTAGAACTTGCTGTTCAATTTGATGCAGTACCAAGTATAGCTGTTGGCAGATTTGGAGTACTTCTTCAGCACCTGGACCGTCGTACCCTTGGCCAACGTACCGATGACCTTGCCGGTCAGACCCGCTTTGTCACGATAGTTGAGGGCTTCCGTGGTCACATACTTGGTGTAACTGCCTTTGATCTTGAAGGTGACCTTCCGGCTGCCGGTGTAATTACCCATACCGGTGATGGTGATGGTCGCCGTACCCGGAAGAACGTTGTTCTTATAGGACAGCTTATAATCCGTACCTTTGACCAGGGTCTTGGTCCCGTCTTTGACTGCCGGTGACGGCTTGATGGCCTTGGACGTGTAGCTCTTCGTACTGACGCTGGCCACCGTGATCGAACTTGCGGTGATGGCCTTGGCCGTTGCTACCTTCTTCAGATACGCGGAGACCACATAGTAGAACTTGCCGTCCACTTTGATGGCATACCAAGTATAACCATCTGCCTTTTTACCGGACTTGCTCAGCAGCTGGACCTTGGTGCCCTTGGCCAGTGTGCCCACGCGGGTCGCGGACGTGCTGGCACCGGAACGATAGTTCAGCGCTTCGGTCGTGACATATTCAACGAACGTGCCTTTGATCTTGAAAGTGACCTTGCGGCTGCCGGTATAGTTGCCTTTACCCGTGATGGTGATGGTTGCCGTACCCGGCCAGGTATTATTGGAATACTTCAGGGTATAATCCGTGCCTTTTACCAGCGTCTTGCTGCCATCCTTGATGGTCGGCGACGGTTTGATGGCACTGGCCGTATAGGCCTTGGATGAAACAGAACCTACACTGACCGTACTGTCACTGATCTTCTTGGTCGTAACGACTTTCTTCAAGTACGCAGCGACCGTATAATACGTTTTATCTCCGACTTTGACAGCGTACCAGGTGTATCCGTTCGCCGTGGCGGAGTATCCATCCTGCACTTCGACCGTCGTGCCTGCCGGGAAGGTTCCGACACGGTCATAGGACGTGCCGGCGCCTTTGCGGTAATTCAGTGAATCCGTCGTGACATACTTGGTATAGGTGTAGGTGGCCGGTGTATTGGAGCTGCCGCCTCCATCTTTGCTGACCGTGATGCCGATCGCGCCAAGGCCCATCTCTGTGTATGCATAGATCGTGCAGGTGCCGTTCTTGACGCCCTTGACATTGCCCACACCATCGACGGTGGCGATCGCAGGATCACTGGACTGATAGAAGACCTTCTGCTTCATGGACTTCTTCAGGGGCAGCTTCACTGCGGTGCCCTTCTTGATATTGACACCGCTGGTCGGCTTTACATATTCGGCGCAGACGTACCCTTCGTAGTCCGTCCCGCTGATCGTCGCTTTGATCTTGAACCAATAGGGATACTTCTCACGCGTGGTGATGGTAGAGCCATTCGTCGTATCGAACGTACCGCTGACGATGGTGACCGTCGTATCCTTCGGAACTGTTCGGATGCTGGCGCCGCTGCTGCTCGGAGATTTACGCAGGGTCGCAGCTTCCGTCATCGTGGCTTTGCCGGTCGCGTCAGAAAACGCAGGCGTTTCCGAACGGCTGGGCATATTGTTATAGACCGGGATGTAGAAAACGAACTGCAGATCCAGCATATCCATGTTCTTATAGGACGTATAGGTGCTGGATGCTTCGCTTGCGGCGCCGCCGATGTTGGTCATATACTGATGGCCATAACGGTTGGAATCGCTCATGACGTTGAAGCGCATCAGGTAGCTGGTATCCTGACCGACCGCGATGTAGCGCTCGGCAATATACTGCGCGCCGCCGTAGATCGACAGGACCGGAGAGGTCCACGGACGCTGGAACGTCTTGACCGTCGGCTTGCCGTTGGAATCCGGATAGCCGGCCGCCCAGGCCAGGCCCTTGGCGATAGCATTGCCGCCGTCAGACGCGCCGATGTTGTAGAAGTTATAGTAGCCGGCCAGAGACACGCCATTGTAGGTGGAAGTGGATTTGCCGGTGACAGCGTTGCTGCCCTGCGCGCCGACTTCCTGACGGATCTTGGAAGCCAGGAACAGCGGACTGGTATCCGCCTGCTTGCCGGCCTTCCAGATAAGTTCGGCGTAGGTCATATCGACCGTGACCTTCTTGCCGTTGGTATCATAATACGTGATCTTCGGCATACTGGTCTTGTTCATGAAGGTACCGGCCAGGATCTGCTCGACCGTATTCTGGGTCTGCCCCGCATTATAGGACAGGCTTTCAAACTGCCAGATGTATTTCTCGTCAAGGAAGTTGCGCGGATCCATGAAATAACCCACCAACGGAGCATTCGCGGAGAACCACGTGCTGCCATCCTTGGCAATGTAGCTGCCTGTGGAGGTATTATAATCGCCGGAAGCATTGCTCAGCACCAAAGTGCTGGCACCGCTGACCGTACTGCGGTTATTGGAAGCCTCAGCCGCCACCGCATCGTCCCAATCGACACCCGTATTCTGCGGGATGAAGATCCAGTCCGGATGCTGATCATGCAGCGCTTCCAGTTTCTCCTGATAGCTGGAGGGGAACTGCTCCAGGTATTCCTCATACGTAGGCGCAGCTGCCATGCGCAGGCCATCTTCCGCATTCAGAAGATCCAGGACCGCCTGGGTCGCCTCATCGGGCTCGGCCTCGTCGGACTCTTCCTCTTCCTTCTTTTCCTCTTCTTCAGGTTTGGATTCCTCTTCGGCAGAAGACTCTTCCTCCTCGATCGAAGACTCCTCTTCCTCGGCAGGGACCTCTTCTTCTGAGGACTCCTCCTCCGCAGGTGATTCTTCTTCCGAAGACTCTTCCTCCTCGATCGAAGACTCCTCTTCCGCAGAAGATTCTTCTGATGAGGACTCTTCTTCCACAGAAGATTCTTCCTCCTGGGAAGACTCTTCCTGGGAAACCTCTTCTTCAACGCTGCTGTCCTGCTCTTCTGCCTGCGCCGGATCCTCTTCCGCGTACAACAAGGGCTGTACCGGGATGACCGTCAGCAGCAGACACACTGCCAGTAAGCAACTCCAGAATTTTTTCATCTTGCACACCTCTCTATTTACTTCAAAAATGCCAATAGATATCAGTAGTATATCATATCTAAAATTTGATTGCAACCGCTATACATGCACGAAACCCTGCAATTCAGTGCTTTTCCGCCCTCTCGGTCTCTGTTTTTCATTACATTTTTATTGCATTTACGTGATCGACCGTCTGTGGTATACTGAAGGCGGACCTATACTGCCTCACAACATCCCCGGAGGTGATCCCCATGAAATATACGCTGCTGCCTCTTTTGTGCTTGCTGACAGCCATCCTTTTTTGCGGTTGTACGAGAAGAGGAACTCCCGTATCAGAACCCACCAGTTCTGAAGATATGAGTCCTGCCGACACAGACCCCGGCCGTGAGATCACCCTTAGCTTCGTCAATGAAGTCGAGGAGACGGACGTGTGGATCCTACCGGATACTCCGGAAAACCGCAAGCTCTCCTTGTGGGGCACCGCGACCATGGGAGACGTCAAAAAAGACGAGAACCGCCGGGTCTCGCTCCATGTCCCCACTGATGCCGACCGGTTCCTCGTACACATGATCACGCCGGATCAAATGTACTTCGGCGTCAGCGATCTACCGCTCGAAACCGGATGCACCCTGCGCTTTTATAAAGAGACCGATCCGTACCTTGTCTGGTATGTCGAGGTACTGGATGCCGACGGCACGTCGCAGGGCAGCTTCGAAGTGTTCGGAGCCGCATTATAACCGGATGTGCATGAAAAAAGCCCGGAGTTTCAAGCTCCGGGCTTTCTTGTATTCATTTACGCAGACGGTCGGCCAGGACCATCAGAAGTACACCGCACAAGATCAACAGCAGCATGTACAGCTTGCCGATCTGCGTGGTCATCAAAGCCATGACCGGTCCCAACATCGGGAACGACCGCGTCACCCTGCCGATCAGATGATCATACGGGATCGGATCCGGATCCCGCTCCGCGTTGGCATCGCCCTGTACGAACAGTTCTTCCAGCTCGATGCGATTGGTCACCACGCGGCTGACGACTGTCTCTCCCTCACGGACAAACAATATGATATCCCCGGGCTGCGCGTCCACAGGCTCGATAGCCCGCACGATGATGAGGCTGCTTCTTGTGATGGACGGTTCCATATCCGGGTTCTTCACATTGTGAAGACTGTATTCCCGGTAATTCTGGATGGCCATCGGCAGCAGCACCAGGATGACGATCTGGATCAGGACCATTCCCAGGATATTACAAAAGGCAGGAAGCAAGATCCTGCCTTTTTTCTTTTTGCGATCGACCATGATATGCTTATTCTTCGTCTGCCCTGCTGGTCTTTCTGCCGCTCTTCACGCGCAGGACCGCCAGGAGCACGATCAGAACACTGCTCACGCCCAAAACGATGAAGTACGGACGCATGTCGGTCTGGTCGCCTGTCTTCGGCGGATTACCGTGCGTCGGCTTTAATTTCTCGCTCTGTTTCGGAATGATCGTGTTATCGCCGGAATAGGAATAGATCCACGCTTCATCATCCTTGCCGGGCACCAGAACCAGCGCGGGCGTGTACCAATAGTTTTTCTTGGAACCGGTGACCTTCGTCACGATCTGTTTGCCATCTCCGGTATCGAAATACCCGTCTTTTGCATCTGATTTGTGGATCACATACATATACAGACCTGGTTTCAGCCCGTCGATCTTGTGACCGGAACTGGCGCTTGCCACAGGTTTGACATCACCCAGATGGCTCTTGATGAGAGCGGCCGCTTTGTCGTTCATCTCTTCCCAGTCGATGTCCGTACCGTTCAGATCCCCCAGACTCGCAAACGTCTTTTCCGGGTCCCCGTAAGTAAAACCATCGGTCTTCTCATCCTCGACCATATCGGCGATCTTATACAGATCGACCGTGATCTGCGACGGCTTAAGATCATTCTTTTCTCCCACTGCGTCGACGGTGATATCACATTCTTTGCCGGAGTCGAAACTCTCCGCTTGACTGTACGCTTCAGGCATGATCATAAGTAACAAAGCCAATACCCAAATCAACAGTCTCCCCATTTTGTTGCATAATTTTCCCATAATAAAACCTCCCTGTAATGAACAAGATCCCCTCAAAACTTATATACTACAGGCTTTGTCTAAAATGTAACATACCAAATTGTAACGAATAAGTCAATAAAAAGATTGTTTTCTTTTGCTTTCTTCCCTTAATGATTGGAGAAAATGATCAATTTGTCCTTTGCGGTCAGGCGGACCGGGATCTGCCGCTGGTCGCCCGCAAACAGATGCATCTGACCGCCGGGGCTTACATAGCCCAGCACCAGCGACTTGTTGTCAGAAGGACTGGCATCGAAGACCGCACGGATCAGTTCCGCGGCTGTGGTCGCCTCAGGGATCTGTTTGAAGAAGCCCTGGACGTCCTTGATGTACAGTTCTTTGCTTTCGAACTGCGACGCATTCTCCTCATCATAAGTCAGGATGTCCTTGTAGAACTCATACAGCGCCTGCTTGCGGCCGATCTGCGTCACCATCTTGCTGACATAGCGGTTACTGATGACGACATTATTGACACTGTAATTGTGGACCACGTCGTAGTTCTTCGGATTGAGGATCTCCACGACGACGTCGATGCTCTCGCGGTCGAAGTTGGGATCCTTTTCCACACGGTCGAAAATGATATCCTGCACGTAGATCAGGTACGTCAGCGCCGCGGAATCGATGTCCTCATTGATGACCATGTCGTCAGACAGGATCAGGATACTGGTGTCACCCTTGTGGCTGTCGATGATCTCGTTCAGTTTGGGCAGGATCACCTTGTCATTATATACATCCGCCGCGAACGTCTCCTTGACGTACTCATATTTTTTATAGTGGTCATGTTTCTCAAGACTGGCCTCATCATCGATCACGGTGATCTTCAGGATGTCCTTGGCATCATCTTTATGCTCGCCGAAGAAGGCGTTGAATCCGGCCATCAGCTCCTCCGTCTTGCTGTTATGGCCGATGATCACGATATTGCGCGGCGCCAGGTGATACTTCGGATCCATTTCTACGGTATAGCCGGTGGGCTGATATGCATCTTTGCGCAGATGATCTCCCTCTTCACCCGCGACATAGTAGGCATACGATCCGGTCTTGGTATTCATCAGCGTCAGCGGGATCGAATGCAGATGGGTGTTGAGATACTCACGCTGCGACGTCTCGATCTGCTCCTCTGCTTCATACTGACGGCAGAAGAACTCCGCTCCCTTGTTGGAGAACAGTTCGCTGTACACGGTGTTGAGTTCCGGCATGATGGAGAACTGGGACAGGATCTGTCCCAAGATCTTATTGACCGGCAGCGGCACGATATTGCACTTCGCCAGTTTTTCCTTGTGCTGGATGATCTTGTTCACCAGTTTGCCCGTCCACTCGTCCTCGATCTCGACGATGATGGTCTGCGCGTCTGCGGATTCCTCGGAAGAGGTCATTTCCGCGACCTGCACCAGGCTCTTGACCGTGTTGGAATTTCCCTTTTCCAGGTTCTCCCGAAGCTCCTGGAAATCATACTTGCACTGGGTGTTCTGGATGTCCTTGCTCAGCAGGATGATCGTGGACGCCTGCTGGATGGAGATATCAGACAGCTGCTTCGTGGAATAGGTCTCACCCTCACGCACGATGATGGTCAGACGGTTTTTCAGCTTATTACCGTTCTTCAGCTCTTCCTTCAGTGTGGCGGAAATGCGATCGTCGATCTCACGCTTGACCCCGTCGGCATTCTCCATGACGAGAACGACGACGGTCTCTTTCTTGCCCGTGTACAGCATGTCGTTGATGATCTCGGAAGCACGGGAGTTCCAGTTGAGGATGATGGTATGTCCGGAGGTCTTCAGTGCCCGCGCGCCGCTCTCCGCGTTGTCGATGAAGTTGGAAATGTAGTTCGTTACATAACCGATGACAGCACCGGTGAACGTGATCATGCCGATCAGCACCGTGAGCAGGCATATGAGGATGAGTCCGACGCTGGCTTCGCCGATATCGGCGATGACATATTCGATGCAGCCGGCATCCAGGACCATGCTGATCGTATAATACAAGGACGCCCAGAACCCGTCATGACGGAGTGACACCGGAGACAGTGCGGATATGACCGCACCTGCCAGTACGAACAGCAGGATGTTCAGGAGCAGGATCGCGATCAGGATCGCCCGTGAAGGATTTTTGATGATGAAAACACTGAGCCATTCTTTGAATTTCTTGAACATGGTGTGTGAATTCCTTATCGTTTGATGATTTTATATGTATGATCGGATATGTGCCATCTGTCGTGCAGGATATCCGGGATCCTCGTGATCAGATCGCGATCATAGACGGTCGTGTCCTTGCCCTCCAACGCCATGGATGTCTCCACAAGCTCGTCAAAACCGCAGATATAGGGATGCATCTTCATCAGATCGCATTTGTGACTGCCCGGAGCCAGTCCGGCCGTGCGGTAAGCTTCCACCTCCTCCATGGAGGCGCGGGTCCAGCCTTCCGTCTGGAGGAAGGCCATCCACCGGTCGTGCTCAGCACGCTGCATCACTTCCAGGTGCTCCTTGGTAAGATACGTACCAAGATCCACCTCTTCCACGTCCGTGCGGTCGGTATAATCCAGTCCGATCAATGCCAGTTTATAGCGGATGTGCATGGCGTTCGCCCGGTTGGACCGCTTGTTGACCTCCAGGCGGTTGTAATTCTCCAGTTCTTTTTCCAGGTCGATCTCGCCGTTATCACTGAAGATGCTGGCATACACCAGGTGTACGTTCTTCGCCAGATCGTTCAATGGCTCATGCACCAGCGCTTCAAAGGAAAGGATCCGCTTCCGGTCGCCAAAGGGGACCAGGCCGTAGGACACCCGTTTCTGCGGATTGGTATGCGGCGTTTGCAGCTGCCCGACCATAGCCTCTTTCTCGTGGTCCTGGATCAAAGTGAAGATCAGCGGAGCGTTGGTAAAGGTCTTGTCCTCGCGGTAGAAACAGCGCCGCAGCCAGATCGCCGTTTCCAGCGTCCGGATATCGTCCCCCATTGCTACAGAGACGTACCGGGCTTCCATGGCCTGCGCTTCGATCTTTTGGTAAAGATCGCTCAGATCGCTCCCGTGGAGGAACGTGATATCAAAGGCACCAGTAAACAGATCCGGCGCTTCACGACGCAGCTGCTGCTCGATCTCCTCACTGCCCACACCCGCGGCATAGATCTTCGGCCTCGCATAGTCGCCCATCTGGCCGCACCAGCAGATCGCTTTGAGCAGTGCGATGTGTACCGGGGTAAGACCCGCCAGAAGCACGGTGATGCGGCCGTCCCGGATGTGGTCGTACAAGGGATGCTCATCCAGAAGCCGGTATGCGGTACGTTCTGTCACATTGATGACGTTGACGTCGATCAGACCTTTATTGGTGGAATCCAGCATGACGTCCACGTCCTTCTGCTCTGACAGGATGTAGATATGGGTATGCTTCTGTAATTCCTTGTCCTTGCCTTCATATCGCATGATCAGGTGCAAGGCGTTGTTCAGATCCTCGTCATCCTCCTCCATGCAGAAATAGTAGACGTCCTTGCCCTTTCTGCGGCTGATGGGGATATCCTGGATGCTCGCGGCATAGAGGACCGCGTGCAGCTCGTCGATCTCCTCTTCGTAATCTTCCGTCTCTGTCCGGTCCGCAAAGATCATATCGCAGGACTTAATGCTTTCCCGGATGCTCTTTGCCAGCGCCATGGAATCCGCGTTGCAGTCGGACAAGATGAACAAGGGACGCTTTCTGCGGTTGATGTACCAGATCCGTAAGGTTGCATAGTAGTGGATAAAGATATTGTAGGCCGCCAGAATAGACACCGCGGGCATCGCAAAATGCAGCAAGCCCAGCACGGTCATATATACACGGCCCATGAAGGGTGAGCGGATCCCTTCCATGATCACATCACGGTGCTCTATATACCCGGCGTCCAGCGTGATCACCTGCAGCATATTGATGACATCACCAAACAGCGCTGTGGCAGGATCATACTGCCCGAAAAAGGCAGGTATATAGATGATCAGCACTGCCAATGCCATCAACAGCACGGCAATCCCTGCTCTGAGCTTGCCCCGCGCCCTGTCGAACAGGACACAGACGGAGGCGGCCATGCACGCGACCGCCAGGATCAGACATAGATACCAGATCATGATCATCCTCATTGTTTGCCAGGTCTCATGGTCATGCAGTGACTGTCATACGCATTTCCGTTTGTATGAACAGCCACTGCATGAAGGTTCGACCTTTAGTTTTAAAGTGGTTTGCTTTCCTTAGCCGTAAACGGTGTCTTTTTCCCGGAAAGGGAGATACCGGTGCTTAAGGGGTACTTCTTTTGATACATCAGGAAACCACGGCCGTATTCGTCGTCACGCGCCTGCGTGATCAGTTCTTCCATCTTGGCCGCCGCCGGTTCTCCGATCAGATAGGCGTACTGGATCTCCGCCCATTTCGCCATACCTTCATAGATCTCCAGCTCATGTTCCTTGCCATACTGCTCTACGACCTTCTTGCGGTCCCAGTTCAGATACTGCCAGATGTGGGTCATCTCGTGCGCCATCGTCATAGCGGACTGCAGACGCGGAGCACCGTTCTCCAGCAGGATCTCGTAGTTGTTTCCGGTACGGATCGCCACACCGAGGACGCGGCCGTAGGACTTGCCGGTAGGAACAAAACTCTTCTTCAGCTTCTTATGCAGCTTCTTGGCGTTGACCATCTGCACATGCACGGCGACCGCATTCTTGACACCGTAGAAGATCTCCAGGTTGCGGACGACCTCCTTGTACAGAGCATTGAATTCCGCCGCCGTCTTCAGCGCGGTCGCACCGCAGGCCAGGCAGCGTTCCCGGCCGTCAGCCAGCCGTTCGTACTCATTGCCCACCAGTTCGGCACCGCAGAAATCACAATAACGGACACCTTCTTTGTTCGGCACGAAGGTCGCACCGATCATATCGGCGATGTTCTTGCCATCACGCGCCTGCTTGAGCTCATTCTTGTCAAAGCCCAGCTGCTTCAGATAATTCAGGGTCCCGGCGGGATCCAGCTGGCTGGGAACGCTCGTGCCGCCATAGAGCAGATAGTACCGCTCATGATACGGTTTGATCACGCGTTCTTCACCCGGTTTCTGGACCTGTTCCGGCTCGAACTCGACCAGATCCCCATCGATCACGGCCTTTTCTGTCGGCGCCTCAGGCACAGGCACATCATCCACAGCTTCATCCGGAATATCCTCCAGGCCAGGAGCTGCGCTGAACATGGACATGGAAGACTCGTTGTCCGGCGCTTCTGCCTCAGGAACTTCTTCCGTGGGAATTTCTTCTGCCGGAGTTTCTTCTGCTGGAACTTCTTCTGCAGGAACTTCTTCTGCAGGAACTTCTTCTGCCGGGATCTCCTCTGCAGGTGTTTCTTCCGCAGGCACGGCCTCGGCTTCAACACCTTCCACGGGGGCTTCCGTGCCTTCTTCAGGCACTTCCACCGGCGCTTCTGCACCTTCCTCCGGTACTTCGGCTGGAACCTCGGTACCTTCCTCCGGTGTACCTTTCTTCTTGCGTTTGAAGATCTTGCTGAAGAACTTCTTGATGGCGTTCCAGATCCTCTTGAAGAAGCCGGCGATCTTGCTGATGATGCCCTTGATGCCCTTCTTCGGCGGTGCTTCACCCTCCTCAGGCTGCGGGAACTCGAACGGTGTATCGTCCGGCTCCGGTTCCGGAGGCGGATTCTTGCTCTTCTCCACCATCTCGGCGTTCCAGTCCAGATAATCGGTCACGATGCCGAAGATGCGCTTCAGGTTGCGGCGGACCGCTTCCAGAAGGCCGATATCCATCTGACTGTCTTCGATGATGTAGAAGCAATTGCCTTCCACGCCGTCCAGGCTGTAGGTCAAAGGTTTCTCGACTTCGCCCGGCAGCACGGCAGCGATGTAATCCTGGTTCTCCGCGAACAGGCTGCGGAACACTTCATTGAGCATCAGGACCAACGTGTTGTAGATCTCCGGCGTGGCATCGCCCGGAAGTTCTACGCGCAGGACCTGCTTGCTGCGATAGGCGCGCTCCGGCACACCATTGATGGTGACCAGATTGCCCTTTTCAAAATCATTGTAACGGACCATCTCCCAGTATGCCGGCGTATCTACACTGATGTCCGCATACTGACGGGCGATCTTCAGACCGGAGATGGAAACGTTGTCGCCCATCAATTCGGAATCCTTGATGTTGGACAGATGATACTTACGTACCTGTCGGTACAGCGGCCGGCCGTTGATGTGATCCGCGGCGCGGCGCACCAGTACGCGGCCATCGGAGGTCAGGCGCAGCATCTCATAATACTTGCCGCCCAGAGTAAAGAACTGGCCGGGCAGGTATTTCTGGAAGATATGGCCCTTGAGCTCCGCACCAAGGTACTGCTCTTCGCCCTTTTCATCCTCCGCGATGTAGCCGGCGTTGTGCAGATCCCCCAGCATGACCTCGATGAAATTCGGGTCCGTGATGCTGAAGGTGTTCTCCATCTTGCCGGTGCGGAAGGAATACTTGCGCTTGCGCTGGATCGTTTCACAGGTCAGACGGCGTTCCCGTCCATGGACCTTAAGCACCAGCAGCTCACGGCCTTCGAAATCCGTTTCGATCTCGTCCCCGTGATAATAGTTGCAGACCCAGTGCCACAGACTTTCTTCCGGACGCACGGTGTCCAGACCGACCAGCATCAGTTCCCGCAGGAACTCTTCTTCCGGGACGGCGTCTACGCTCATACGCAGGCACAGCCGCAGGATAACGTTGCGTTCGGTATGGGCATAATCCGCGACGATATAGGGGATCGCCTTGGGATCCGTATTGAAGATCCCGTTGTTCTCCGCCATATAGTCCTTCAGCAGATAGTCCGAGGAGATCACGTTGACGAAGCCCTGCTCACCCGCACGGGTCGCGAAATCACGGCGGACCTCGAACATGTTGAAGGCTTCATCTTCGACGATCATGTAGTGGTCGTCTTCTTTTTTCGCATTCCACAGGTTAGGTGTGGTATGGAAGTAGGTATCGATCCCTTCCTGCACGGTCGGCTTGTTGGCGTAATGCAGCAGATCATAGTAGTACTGCCTGCTGATCCAGTGCATGTCCACGACGGGGAATGCCTCGCCGCCGTACCAGTCCGCCCGCGGGACCTGGTTCTTCAGGCCGGCAAAGGCCAGCTCGGTACCAACGCCCAGGTAGCGGGAGATATGCGGCAGCATACGATGCTGCAGGAATTCCTCATCCGGGGACCAGCACATGTAGGAAGATACGCCCTCGTGCCGATTGGTCGCGGCGACTTCCGTCAGACTGGTCATCAGGATATGGGACAGCGCGTCGACCAGGCCATCGCAGTTCTTGTCCATGGAGCAATAGATGATCGGCTGATCGTCCATACCGCTCGCGCGCATACGGCAGTGCCGTACGATGGAGTTCAGACCTACCTGCGCCGTGGTGACCAGGCGCGACGGCTCCATCAGGATGACAAAAGCGACTTCGCTGAAGAAATCCCGGTTGGCTTCATGCAGTTTCAGATCGTGGACGCTGGAACGCGTCACGATACCGATGTGCAGATCCTCCTGCGTCTCTTCTTTGAGGACACCGATGTTCCACAGGTCCGGTATGTTCGTGACTTCCTGCAGACCCTGGCTGCACCAGACCTTGGCATCCTCTTCGGTATCATGCCGGCCAAGGATGATCAGGATCTTTTTATGCTGCAGCAGCAGATGGTTCATCGGGTAGAAGATATAGGGGATCAGATCGTAATAGAACGGATTGTTGAACAGGACGCTTTTGCCGCGCAGCAGGTCCTCGCCGGATTTCAGATAATTCTGATCCAGTTCCAGACCCTTCTGGGTCTTCTGCCGCATGAAACGGCCATAGGTCTCCAGAACGCGGTCATCACTCTCTTCAAACTCGGCCAGCAGCTCCTCATTGCTGCGCACGCGGCGCATATCGGAGGCGACGGTCGTGTCTTCCGAGATCAGCTTATCGCCGAACAGACGGCGCAGCACGTCGCGCAGGGGACGAAGGTCCAGTCCCCCCGCCGCTTCCGCATCGATCCCTTCAAACTCTTCCTTCATTTCATCGCGGGTCAGACCATCCAGGAGGAAGTACAGTTCCCCGATGATGATGATCCCGAAGACCGGAAGGAACAGGGTCTCGAGCCAGCCGGCGCGGTAGAGCGCGAAGGACGCGAGTCCCGCCACGATCGTGATGGCGGTGATCCCGAAATACGAGGTCTTCAATAGGGTGCGGGCCTGTCCGAAATGCTTCTTGATGTACCAGTTGTGGGTATCCTTGTCCTCCTCATAGAAGAGACCGGCGACCTTATCATGCAGGACCTGGCCGGGTTTACAGAGCCTTTTGAGGAACTGTAGCACGATGCGCTTGATCCAGATATGTGCCAGCAGGAACAAGGTATTCTCCGCAAAGAACAGGATAAAGATGATCTTGAAGCGCGCCAGCATCCGGGTGACGAAGTCCGCCAGACGGCTGATGACTTTTGCCACCGCCTCGATCTTTCCATCGAACAGTCCGGCGACCCAGACACTGAGGCGTTCCAGAAAACGTGGGATCGCGTAAATGAACGATGTCAGAAGGTCGTTGATCTTGTTCAGGAAACAGAAGATGAGCAGGCAGTAGATGAAGGCCAGCAAGGGCATCAGGAACTGCTGAGAGCGGATCGGCTTCTTCAGATTCGCTTTCCAGTTGCGGTACACGAAGAAGATAAAAGGCAGGAGCGCCAGGAGGTAGCGTCCATAACGTAGGATATTATGTATCATAGAGCTCCTCCCTTTGCAGTTTCAGCGATTTGACAAAGCGGACCGGCACGCGGATCAGATTGCCGTTTTCGATGAATTCGATATTGCGGATATCGCCCTCTTTCATCGGCAGGTCAAACTCATAATCCTTGGTACGGTAGAAATCCATCTCATAGCCATCCTCACCGACACCGGACATATCGTACTTTCCGGTGATGAAGCGGCCGAAGATCTCCTGGATCTCCGCTTTGCGCTTCTCCAGATCCAGCACATGCTTACGCATGACACGTACCTCGGTCGTACCGCTGTCTTCCGCCTGATCACGATAATTCAGGACGGAATTGCCGCGCATGACGTTGCAGGCGCTGCTCAGGTACCGCGAGTACTGCATCATCGACTGGTCCAGATCGTTCTTGACACCGCGCATCACGTCGTTGTACCCGTCTACCGTCTGACGCATGCCGCGCCGCAGGCAGATGAGCGTGACGAACAAGAGCACGACCAGCAGTCCGAAGGCGATGCCCAGGACGCTGAGCGAACCGATCATGGTTTTGGAGATCTTAAGGTTTTTGGTGATCAAAGGCAGGAAACCGATCAGGTACAGCAGCAGGATGCTGCCGCAGAGGGCCAGGGTGATCTTCCGGCTCATCCGTGTTTCGATCTTTTTGCAGACCTCTTCGTCCGCTTCCTGCATTTTTTTGTCATACTCCTCCGGATTCATGAGATTCATCGTGGGAGTGGTGACCATCTTCAATTCTTCGGCCTGGATATGCTCTTCGAGATCTTCCAGCTGGAATTCGTTGAGCAGCATGGCCTTATCAAAATCAGCGGTGTTCATGCGGTGCATGTCACCGGTCGCCTTTTTCAAGGCGCGGCGGGGCTGTTTGAGCAGCAGGCGCAGTGTCTTTTTGGAGGACTGCAGTTGTCCTTTCCAGACACCGTGCTCGTCCTGCGGACAGTCGCCGGAGAGTTTATATGCATTGATATCCGCGAGAAGGCCGCGTGTATCGATCTCCGAGTCCACTGAGACCGGAACGGCCACGTTGGCGCAGAAGATCGAGTTCGCCTCACGGTCGGACAGACGTTCCTTCTGTTTGGATTCCCGGTCCCGGATCCGGGTCTTGAGATCAGTGATGGTGGCACTCATCCTGGACTGGTAACGGGACAGGAGCTCGTCGAGTCCATCCTCATCGTTCTCGCACTGCAGGTTGTAGACCCGCTCGGGGCGGATCGAACCCGTCGGCGCCTCATGGCCGGACAGGATCAGTAGGGCGAACAGAAAGCGGATGTAGTCGAACGCGTAGTTGCTGTGGTTTCTGGGCAGGATGTCGAAAACGAAATACCGCATCCGGTCGAAATACATGTTCTGATCGAAGAAACGGGAATAGTGCAGGTCCTCATGCGGCGTCCAGGAATGTGGGATATCGTAGCCCTCATTCATGTAGGTGCGCTTGGCCACGCAGTAGATCGTATCCGGCAGTGAAAAGTTGACCTTTTCGCCGTTCAGGATCTGGGCGCGCAGTTCCTGCTTCTTCGCGTTCTCTTCCAGATACTCATTGAATTCCGGATCGAGGGATGCCCGGTTGATGCCGTTGGTGACCAAAGGCGGCTGACACAGGTACGTGACGAGACGGGTCAGAGGATTCTGTACCGCCTGTTCGAAGGCAGTGAACTTGGCCTTTTTCAGCTTCGCAAGATATGTGGCCAGGTTGCGGTCCAGGATCTTGCCTTCTTCCTCTGTCAGTTCATCCAGGTTCATGCCCCGGGCTTTGCCCTTGGGCTCATCACCTTCCGGTTCATCCATAGGCGCCTTGTCATATTGACGGATCGGCGCTGTATAATCGACCAGGTCGAACGGGTTCTTCCGATTCAGACCATCCTCATTGCAAACGATGACAGCACGCCAGTGCTCCCGGCGGGATACCGTTTCCTCTAACTTGGGAACGGCTTCTCTCAGAGTTTGTTCATCTGTTCTCCACTCGCAGAACGCGACGTTTTTCTTGTCGATGAACGGATCCAGGAAAATATGGTTTTCCCGGATACTGTCCAGATGCTCTTTTTCAGCGATCACGACAGTGAACAAATTCCTTCACCTCCATTCTTTTCCGGGGCCGGCGCTTTACCGGCCCGGATCAGTATTGCTGTCAGATCATTCGCGGATGAGATTCTTCATGGCTTCCAGAGTCTCCTCGCATGCATCGGGCTCCGGATCGGTTGCCAGGATATTCTTGATCTTGCGGTAGATCACGTCGACGACCGGATGATCGGCGGCGCTCATGTTGGCCCTCAGGCCATCGCAGGTCTTGAAGTTCTCCATGAAGAGGTTGAACTGTTTGACCAGTTCATCGCACAGGATGAAGCGGGCGTCTTCCGCTTTCTCCCAAGTGTAGGCTTCGTCTTCGAAGGTCTTGATCACAGCGTCGACCAGAGCGGCGATCTCGTCGTCGAAACGGCGGCTGTTCGGCAGAGAATTGTAGTACGCTACCGGGATCTCGAAGAGGCTGGCCTGACCTTCATGCAGGGTATCCAGCTTGAAGTTCTGCAGGTCATTGTAGAAAGCGGTATCCACGTAGTTCGCGTTGCGGACACGATCCTTGGCGTTTCTCTTGCCGCGGACGACGCCGATGTCTTCTACGATGGAGGAGCTGATGTACAGCGCATCCAGGATCTCATAGAACTCGTCGCACATGGTACCGTTGGAAACGATCAGATCGACGTAACGCTCATCGGAATTCTCATACCGATATACGCGCTTCTGTCCGGCACTCGCAGACAGTTTGCGGAAGGTGATGGCATTGTGGACCAGACCGTAGATCATTGCCTGATGGATCTTCATCATCTGACGGTTCTGGAAATCGAAATCCAGTTCCGGCATGGTGGCGATGGAATCCCAGCGCTTGTCGATATGCGTGGAGATCTGGGTGTTCTTGGTGGAATCCGGGCCGATATTACGTGCATAGGTCACATAGGCGTTGTGATACAGACCCGCATTCTTGACGCCGGTCTCGCTCTCGCTGAAGCAGGAGAACTTCTTCAGTTTGTCCGGAGTGATGTTGTACAGGGCGTTGAAGAAGTGCATCTCATACTTGGAGATCGTGTCGACCGCGGCCTTGTTGCTGACCTCGATCAGATCGTCGACGCGGTAGTTGCGCATGTCTTTCAGGGAGGCATTGTACGCCGCGCACTGGACCATGCGGTCTTCCTCGTTGCGGATGCTCTGGATGCCTGGGGCTGCCAGACGGACGCCCTTCTCGATCATCTTGCGGATGTAGTTCTCGTTGTCGTTATGGGTGACGTGGTCGCACCGTTTCTCGCCCTCTTCACCGCTGTCCTTCTGGTTCGCACGCATCTTGATGCGGGCCGCCAGACGGTTCTCCATAGCCAGGGCTTCTACGATGTTGAGATCGATGGTATCGCAGTTCTCTTTGACACTGTCCAGGAAGTAACCCAGGATGATGTCATCGAAGATGTCGATACGCTTGTCTTCCTCGACGATGTCCGCGTTGCGGATCTCACGCTCAAAGGCAACGTTGGCCTTGACCGCGTCGAAGATCTTGGCGTTCAGTTCGGAGCTCAGCAGAGAACCTTCCGCGCTCTGGTTCTTGGTGGTCAGTGCCAGTTCCTCGAGCATATCCTTGCTGGAGCAGACGTTCAGGACGGAGTCGCCCTTGACGAACTTCAGCTCATCGATGATGTCGTCTCTCTTGCGCTCCAGAGCTTCGACCTTCTCACCGAAGGTATGATAGAACTTCTCATAGGTCTTGCACAGTTCCTTGACGTACTCGGAACCGATCTTGTAAGCTTCCTGCTCGGCGATCAGATCGCAGTACTCGCTGATGGCACCATAGTAGGCTGTGAAGTTCTTGTTCAGTTTGTCATAGTATTCCTGATTGTATTTGTCCTTGTACGCGGTCTCGCCGGCGGCCATCAGGTCGATGGTGTCTTCCTTTTCTCTGCGGGTCTTGCCGACGTCGAAAAGGTTCTCATTGCTGGCATCGTCGGAGTACAGGTCCAGGGTATCGCGGATCTGCTCAAGATTCGCTTCGGTCGTGCGGACGCGCTTGTTGATCTCGGTCTGCACTTTGTACAGCAGGTAGCGGGCTGCGTTCGGATGGCTGACTTCACCATAGGAGTTCTTCAGCAGGAATTCCAGGGTATGCGGCAGCTTCGCGTTGATGGTCTTGTCCTCGTTCATGAAGACCGCTTCCGCAACACTTTCCGCGACTTTCTTGGCATTCTCGTTGACCGCGCGCTCGAACTCACGCAGCAGGTCCAGGTTGGCCGTAGCTCTGCCGCGGTTAGCATCCAGGTTTTCGTAATCGATCTTGTTCTCCAGATGGCTGGCCGGGGTCATGGCCTCACGGATCGCAGCGCTGGAGCGTACGTTGTCGTGCATGTAGGTGGCCAGAGAGGAGAAATACGCACGGACACGGCGGTCGGAGTTCGCGAGGAACTTGGAGCGCAGATCCTTGGAGAAGTTGTCTGTCGCATTGTCCACGGTCTGGGCATAGACGTCCGCCAGCTTCGGCGCTTCTTCCTGAGACAGGCCCTTCTTGCGGGCTTCCGCCAGTTTGATGGCATATTCGTTATCGTACTTGGACCACTTCGCGGCTTCACCCTTGCCGCCGATGCTTTCCATAGCCCAGCCGTAAGAGATGAACTCAGCGATCTGCTCATAGGGATAGCGCAGGACGCCGGCGCCGATGCCGCCGAAACGGTTGCGGCCCAGGTTGCCCGGGTTGGACATTTCTTTGATGATATTGTCTTCTACGGAGAAAGCACCCTTCTGCATCGGGCCGATGTTCTGCTCGTACAGAGCCTGTGCGGCCTGGCGCTTGTACTGGCCGAAGTTGACCAGGGTGTTGTCCTCGGAGTTCTGGCCGTCCAGCAGGAAGCAGAAGTCGAAGGGCAGCAGAGACAGGGACTTGCGCTCGTTGGTACCGGCGATCGGCACGTCGAGATGCAGGTCACGATAGCGGCTGAACTCACCGTCGATATCGCAGAAACCCGAACCCTTCATCATGAAGGCGTTGATCTCTTTGATGGTAGCGTACGCGTTGCGGCGCTGGCTGTCACGTTCAACGGAAGAGGTGATGACAGAGTCCAGCGTTTCCGGCAGCAGGATCATGGAACGCACGATCGTACCGGTCTGCGGATATTTATTTTTGATATAGTCGCGGATGAACATAGCCAGAGGCATCGCGATACCGGAACCGGTACCACCGGAAGCGGTGGAGACGATGGCAACACGCATAGCCTGTTTCAGTTTGCGGCCGTCCTTGCGGAACAGGTTGTCGATCGCATCGTACAAAGGAGCGATCTTGCCGGTCTTGATGGTGGAGTTCAGGGCCAGACGGGAGATGGCACGTACCTGGCCGGCACCTTCGGAAACGGTCTTATCGTACATGACCGCGTTCTTCGGGAACCAGTTGCGCAGCGCGTCATTGTCATAGTCCAGATAATCACCGACCGTCTGCGTGGTGGAAGTCTGCACGGCATAGATCTTGGCGCCGCTGTTTTCCACGTTGGTCAGGTCGTTGACGTTGGTGTCCAGGCAGACGAAGCTGATGTTCTCGACTTCGCCGGGCTTGCACATTTCGGCCACCATACGGACGATGTCACTGCCGGTACCGCCGACGCCGACAAACAAGGTAGGGGCGTCAACGATGTTCTCTTTCAGCATTTCTTTACTCATTTTTAGTCCTCCTATTTCAAAGCATTTCCTTTGGTAAACGCTCTGTGTACGATGTTATTTGAAGTTGAGCGTGCAGCTCATGGTCAGGGCGACTTCATTGCCGCCGGAGACGGCCGTAGCATTCATGATGGATGTATCTTCATTCGCGACACGGAACGGCGGGATCGTTTCTTCTCCCGGCGGCAGCCTCAGGTTGTGACTGTCGTCCCAGTTATAGGCCGTACCGGAAAGCATGATACGGTTGATATTGTTGCGTGCGTCGATGCCCGTGCACATGACGGTCAGGTTGCCCTTGCCCGTCAGCTTCTTCTTCAGTACTTTGAAGCGGGTATCGGACGCTGCTACATGGATCGTGTAATTGGCTCTCACACCGGGATACATGACCGCCCGCGGCGGCGTGATCTGGATCGTGCCCACCTTCTTACGCGCGCCTTTGAAGACCGGCGTCGCGTCGCCCGGGTTCGGTTCACCATCCACCATGTAACGGGTGTTCGAAATGATCACTTTCTTCGGCAGGACCTTGCGGCTCAGGATGAACCACAACAGCAGCGAGAGCAGTGCAAGCGCCGTAAAGATGGCCGTCATGATGACCCAGACCGGCAGGAGTTTGACGTTGAGCGTCGTATGATCCGTGGATTCGGTCGGTTCCCCAAGCTCGTTGAGGGTCGTAGCACGTACTTCCATCTTGTACTTGCCGAGCTTCACACCGTCTTTGCTGAAGACGATGCTGGCCTTCGATCCCACAGCATCTTTTTCGACAGTGTATGGGATGCTGTTGCCCTTCTTGTCGGCGATGACGACCTGTACGTCCAGGTTGTTCATCTCTTCTTCGGAGAGCGGCTCGCCGCCCATCAGCAGAGCCAGATCCATGCTGTATCCATCCAGCTCCGCTAAAGTGAAGCGTTCCTTGCTCTTGTCGAGCTTTGCGGAAAGACCAGTGACATCATTCTCGATGTTGATATGGATCTCGGCTTCCGCCTCGGCTTCTCCATGTCCAGGAGCTGTATATTTCGCCGTTGCCTTCGCGGCAACATCTCCATCATTGGTGTTTTCGGGATGAGAAGCATCCGGATAGCGCGGATAGATGTTGTAATGGTCTCCATCGCGCATCGTGTCGAACTTGACGTTGGATTCCTCCACCGCGATCTGGAAGTCGATCTCTGCGACCTCGTCTTCCTTCATCTCTTCGCCGCCGTAGAAGAAGGTCGCCACAAAGGGATCTTCCTCCTCCAGCTCGGACAGTTTGTACTTACCATCCTCAGCACCGCCGGAGATCTTGATCTCGAATTCCTTGGCAGGGATCTCGATGGCGAAATCGAAGGATGCTTCTGCCGATGCGGGATCGTGGTTCGGCTCTGTATAGACAGCCGATGCCTTGCCCGTGATCTCCGTTTTGCTGATCTTTTCAAAATCATCCGGGAATTGCGGGATGATGTTGTAATGATCTCCCTCGAGGACCGTTTCGAATTCCATGTCGTCCGAAGCGACCTCGAACTCCACGTTGGCCACTTGCTCCGCATTCAGCTGGCTGCCATTGGACGTGAAGGTAGCGACGAACGGCGCGATCTCACTTCCTTCGGCCAGCAGATACAGGCCTCCCTCCGGACCGCCGGAAAGGTTGATGGCGAAATCACCCGCCGGCATGAAGTCCACATGGAACCCGCCCTTCGGCCAGTCGAAGTCCAGACCGTTTTTATGGATCTCATAACCGCTCAGGTAGCTGACGTGGATATCTTCCAGCCAAAGCTCGGAGTCCGGTCCGACCTCGATCTCCACTTCGCCGCTCTTGGTATCTGATGTGATGGTGGTTGGCGCACCGTTGATGGTGTATGTGATGTCGTAATGTGTATCACCCAGCCACTTAGAATCGGTGTACTCACCGGTCTTACCGTCGATCAGACCATAGACGATCTTATATTTTCCGGGAGGAAGCGTATCGTCTTTACTGACTTCGTTACCGTTTTCATCCACCAGCTTGACGGTCAGATCTACATCCGGCTCGTAATAGATGCCGACGCTGTTCATCTCACCGCTGAAATCCAGTGTATAATCACCGGCCGGACAGTCGGCATAATTTGCAATGACGCCCTGCAGATCCTCATCGATGGCGCCATCTATATCGCGGCCGCTTTCTTTGTGCGTATTGTAGTGGGGCGTATACTCTTCGCCCTTCGTACCGGCACCATCACTCAACTTGACATTGGAGATGTTCTTGCCTTGGACGAAGATGATCAGACGCTTCATCGTAACGTCGAAACTGACGGTACTGCCGGATATATCCAGACTGTCACGATTGAAGATCAGGTTGCACATGGTGGTCAGCTTTTTCAGAACATCACTGCTCT
>JAEEGL011022047.1_pt1 | contig 39361 bp, 35 predicted proteins | sample 9134231 | NCBI WGS metagenome assembly JAEEGL01 (sample SAMN16246548, study PRJNA631951) | gut metagenome | biome: gut microbiome; feature: rumen; material: fiber-attached | host: Bos | place: Iran: Karaj | collected 2018-10 | reverse complement strand
CGGCGTCTGGAAGCAGCGCTTCCTCGGCTACAGATACGACCACTCGCTGTACGTCGCCTTCCCTGCCGAAAACAGCCCGCTGGGCAGGCTGCTCTCGCTGCTTTCCGTAAGCGGCCTCCCGGCCGAATTCCGCATCGCGTACACGGTAAAGGATCCGGAGCCGGCCAGAAACGAGCTGATCGCGAAGGCCGTCTCCGACTCAAAGAAAAAAGCCGCTGTCCTCGCGGAAGCGGCTGGTGTTTCGCTCGGCAGAATCACCTCGATCGACTACTCCTGGGGCCACATCGAGATCATGTCCCGCCCGATGAACGACGTAATGCTCGCCAAGGGCGCGGCATATGAAGAAGCCTGCGCGGGCTTCGACATCAACGCCGACGACATCGACCTCGAAGACACGGTAACGGTAGTGTGGGAGTTGGTGTGAGGGTTATAGTTTGAATAGTTATTTCTATTGTGCAAAGGCAAAATCATGAAAACGCTTAATGTAGTAGGCGCAATACTGGTAAAAGACAACAAGGTGCTCTGTGCCCAGCGCGGCGAGGGCAAGTACGAGTACGTTTCTAAAAAATACGAATTCCCTGGCGGAAAAATCGAAGAAGGCGAAACTGCACGGCAAGCACTTCACCGCGAGCTCGTCGAAGAAATGAAACTCGATATAGATGCGGATACTATGCGGTATTTCTATACCGTTGAGCATCAATATCCTGATTTCTTTTTACGTATGCAATGTTTTATCTGCCCGATGTCCGGTGAACCAGTGCTCACGGAGCATCTCGATGTTCAGTGGCGTGGATTGGACACAATCCGCGAGCTTGACTGGGCTCCGGCTGATATCCCGGTTGTTGAAGAACTAATGACCAGAGGTTTCGATGATTAGCACTACCATTAGTGATTCGCTCGCGCTAAGCTTAAAAAACGGCTTTATAAGCTGCGATACTCAGTCTTTAGAGCGATATAACCCAAAACTACTAATAAACGACTCTAAACGCGAAATAAAGGTTCTGAGCAGCATTCAGAATGAGCTTCGAACTTGTTCCGAGTTCTATTTTTCTGTTGCCTTTATAACCGAAGGCGGTCTTCAGTCGCTTCTCAATACTTTCGACGAATTATCTGAGGAAAACATTAAAGGTCGTATTCTCACGTCCAGTTACCAGAACTTCACACAACCAAAAGCGCTTCGTCGCCTGTTGAAGTACCCTAACATCGAACTCAGAATTGTAACTGAAGAAAACTTTCACGCGAAGGGTTATATTTTTAAACACGTTAGCGAAGATTCGGAGTCGTTCTCTTTTATTATCGGCAGCAGTAATCTTACGCAGAACGCTCTTAGCTATAACAAAGAGTGGAATCTTAAACTCACTTCGCTTGAAAACGGCGCTGTGATGCAGAACATTCTGCATGAGTTTAATTATGCGTTTGATAACGCTCTAATCGTCACCCCTGAATGGATCGACGAATACGAAAAAATCTATTCTCCAGTCCGCACTCAAATACGAAATAGCACCAAAGAGTTAATTGCTTCAAACACAATTCAATTAAAACCGATTGCACCAAATAAGATGCAGATCGCAGCCAAACGTCAGCTCCAGGCTTTACGTAATTCAGGCAAAGACAAGGCTCTTTTAATCTCTGCAACAGGTACAGGAAAGACATACCTTTCAGCATTTGATGTTCAGGAATTTAACCCTGAACGTATGCTGTTTGTTGTTCATCGTGAAAACATTCTGCGTGCCGCTGAAACCAGTTATAAACGTGTTCTCGGAGCGAATATTGACTCGGGTATTCTTTCCGGCAGCAGACCTAAAGACTTCACTCATAAATACACTTTTGCAACGCTTCAGACATTGTCGCGCGACGATTACCTTAATCAATTTGCACCAGATGCATTTGATTATATTGTTATCGATGAAGCACACAGATCAGGTGCAGAATCGTATCGAAAGATACTCAATCACTTTAAACCGAAATTTCTCCTCGGTATGACAGCCACTCCAGAGCGTACCGATGGTTATGACATATTCAAGCAATTCGATTACAACATCGCGTTTGAAATTCGTTTGCACGATGCTCTCGCCGAGAACATGCTCTCGCCTTTCCACTATTTCGGTGTAACCGATATTACTGTCGACGGCGAGCTTCTTGACGATAATGCTGAGTTTTCAAAACTTGTTTGTAATGAACGTGTAGATCGCATTATTGAGGCTTCTGAGCATTATGGCTATAACGGAGACCGACTCAGAGGCTTAATCTTCTGCAGTCGCAAAGCCGAGGCGGAAGAGCTTTCCACGAAGCTGAACGAGCGTGGGTACAAAACCGTTGCACTTACAGGCGACGCAAGCGAAGACTTCCGTGAGCTCTGCATCAAAAAACTCGAACAGGAAGATCGCAATACTGGTTATGATTATCTGATTACTGTAGATATCTTCAACGAAGGTATTGACATCCCTACAGTAAACCAGATTATTATGCTGCGCCCTACTCAATCTGCAATTATTTTTGTTCAGCAACTTGGGCGCGGTCTCAGAAAAGTTTATGGCAAGGAGTACCTTACCGTCATAGATTTCATAGGCAATTACAGCAATAACTACCTCGTTCCTATCGCATTATACGGCGACCGTTCATACAACAAAGACACTATACGCAAGCTCATTAACAGCGAAAGTGCAATTATACCTGGCTGTTCCACAGTCAACTTTGATCGCATCACCAAAGAACGCATTTTCCAAGCAATCAATAAAGCGAATCTATCTCTAAGGAAAGACTTAAAAAAGGATTATGAGCTTTTGAAATACAGGCTCGGTCGCCGTCCGATGATGGTGGATTTTCTTGAACAAGGCGCGCGCGAACCTTACGCATTTGTAGAATACTCCGGCTCATATTATTCGTTTTTGCGCTCGATAGATTCTGACGGATTGCGCGCTATGTCTATTGAAGATGAGAATCTTTTAAAGTTTTATTCTCTAGAAGTCCTAAATGCAAAGCGACCTGAAGACGGAATACTCTTAGCACTTTTAATGGCTAAAGGCAGTATCTCAAAAGTGGAATTCGAAGAGACTCTAAGGACAAGATTTAATCACCATATTTCGGAAAAAGAATACAAATCAATTGTCAATCTCCTGAACGGCGATTTTTTGAAGCAGGCAGATGAGAAAAAGTATGGTATTGAAGCGAATATAAGAATCTCTGGGAACACTATTGTAATGGACGAAGCCTATCGTAGCAGGCTAATTAAAGAACCGCTTCACACTTACCTAATTGATATGCTCCGCTACGATTATAAAAAGTCAAAGGCAGTATTCAGTGATGAAAAGTTTCACGACGGCTTCCAGCTATACGAAAAGTATTCTCGCAAAGATGTCTGCCGTATTCTTTGTTGGGCGAAGAACGAAGAATCAACGATGTATGGCTATCGCATCAAATATAATACCTGTCCGATATTCGTTACATACAACAAATCAGACGATATCAGCGACACAACAAAGTACGCCGATCAGTTTGTAGATACCAGCCACTTTTCCTGGATGACCAGAAGCCGTGTTACGCTCGACAGTCGGGAAGTACAGGAGCTGAAGGCATACGCCAAAACAGGGATGCGCATACCGCTCTTCATAAAAAAAGAAGACGGCGAAGGCTCAGATTTCTATTTTGTTGGAGACGTTATCCCTGAAGAATTTGAGCAGACTATAATAGCCGGAAAGCCTGTTGTAGAAATACTCTACCGGCTCAGCGACGAAGTGCCGGAAAATCTATATAACTACTTCAATAGCTGATTACTTATTCGTTTTAGCTCTTTAAAGATAACGAGACGCACAAATGCGTCTCGTTGCTTTTCAAGAAATTGATTATTGCCTGGGCAAAAGAAATCTAATATATAATTATCACTTCTTATAATAATCACTTTCTTCTTCAGAAACGTAGTTTGAAATCGCTTTCTCTACAGAAGAATTCAGCGACTCTCCATACTTGTCTGCCAGAAGAGCTAAACGACGGTGCAGTGAAGGATCTATTCGCACGTTAAATGATCCCTTGTATTCTTTGTCCGGTTCTTTCCCGACTTCTTTGCAAAACTCCAGGTAATCATCTACCGCTTCGTGGAACTCTTTTTCCACACTTTTCAAGTCATCACTTTGAAAAGTAACCAGATCGCCAATCCCCTCTATTCGTCCGTGAAGGCACATGCTGTCAGAATCAAATTCGATATTCGTATGATATCCCTTATACTCCAGTATACTCTGCTTCATATTTCATTCAGCTCCTTTAAATAACGTACTAATTCATTTACAGATGCGGTGTTTAATTCGTTGCCGAGATGCGGTTTGTGCAACAATATCACTCTATTGTCACGTAATCTGTAGAACTTAACTCTTGATCCAGATGTTTTTCCTTTTTGGTACTCTTGAAATCCCAGTTGTTTTAACAATTGTTTGGCTTCGGAATATGTATAGTCCTTTGGATGAGATTTCAATCGTTCGATAGCCTTCTCTAACTTGCTCATTTTACGTACTCCCCCTGCACGCCCCTTTAGTAACTATATTTCAGTTGCAGTTTATCATTGCCACTTTTTTCAGTCAAGTGCCGCGTAGTACAAAAACCTGTACTCAAGCTTCTTGCATGCAAGTTCATTGATTTGCCATTTTAAGCCCTTTCCTTTCAAAACTGAATCCCCGTGTTCGCGCTTCTGCTTCCCGGGTCCTTCGCCGCGCATTTGCAGCAGGCCGCGAAACAGTGTATAATTAACTGTTGGCAGGCTGCTGCCGAAGCGGCTGCCGGACTGCGGTTTTTATTACTAGTATTCACGGAGGTATTTTTTATGAGTGTTAATACAAGCAGAACTATTCTTAAGGTTTTCGGTGTTATCGGTATTATTATAGGTATTCTCGCCGTTATAGGCGGTGCCGCGATTTGCGCGGGAGGCGGCATTCTCGGTTCGATCATCGATCCCGACAGTATGCTGATCGCGGGCCTGGCGCTTATCGCGGGTATAGTCATCCTTGTCGCGGGTATCATATCGATAATCGAAGGCGCTTTCTCGGTTCGCGCGGCTAAAAACCCTGCCAAGGTAATGCCGGCGTTCGTATTCTCCGTTCTCGGTCTCATATTTGCCGTTATCAGCCTTATCTTTTCGCTCCTGGGCGGAACCGGCGTCGCCACGGGCGTTGTGTCTCTCATTATCAACGTGCTGATCTTCTGCGCCGCCAACACGCTCCGCAAGAACAGGCATAGTTGGTCGAATCAGGCCGCGTAAGCGGTTCCGGGCGCGTAAAAAAAACGCGGAACGCGTTCCGCGTTCCGCAGTTGTTCTGTCCCGCTCCGTCAGAGCAGTTCATTTGTTTTCCTTGCCAGATACAGAGGCATATTGGTAATATATCCGTCTTTTTTGTAGCCGCGTTTTGAGTATCTGAGCGCGTGGTCCGGATGATTCTCGGCGATATACCGCTTGAAGGAAGGCGCGGACTTGTCCTCGCCGCCTTTGGCTTCCACGGGTATTATCTCTGTGCCGCGCTGTAGGACGAAATCGATCTCTCCGTTTTTGTCGGCATAATACCGCGGCTCCGCATCAAACTGTCCTCGCAGCTGCTGTAAAACGTAATTCTCCGTTAGAGGACCTTTGAACTGATAATCCGTTTTTAAAAGGATCGCGCTGTTGTCGATGCCCGCCATGTGCTTGAGAAGTCCGGTGTCAAACACAAACAGCTTAAACTGATCCGGTTTGTCGAACGCCGCCAGCGGATGCTCCATCTTTGAGACGTTGTAAACGCGGTTGAGTATGCCTGCCGAAACAAGCCACTCTATCGCTTCTTCGAACGCTCTGGCCCTGCCGCCTTCCCTTACAACCCCGTACATGAACTTTTCGTTCGGCTTGGCAAGCTGCGAAACTATGCTGCGAAAAACCATAAGGATGCGCGCGCTGTTGACCTTGCCGCTATGCTTCGAGAAGTCGTTTTCGTAGATTTCGATAAGTTCTTTCTGAATGGTTGAAATGCGTGCGGGATCTCTTTGCCTGACCCACGAATCGACGCACTCCGGCATGCCGCCTATAATCAGGTAATTGTTGTACGCGTCCAGCAGCCGCTCATGGAATATTTCTTCGATTTGCTGTTCTTTCCGGATGCTTTCGTAGTATTCGAAAAGCGCATGGTCGGTCGCGTCCAGGAATTCATCGAACCCCAGCGGGAAAACGTTAAGCAGGTTCACCATGCCCACCGGATATGACTTCGGTTCCGCCAGAAGCGTACCCAGCAGACTGCCGGCGGCGATAACGTGGTACTCGCTCGCCTTTTCTTTAAAGTATTTCAGTGAATTCAGGGCTTCCGGGCATTCCTGGATCTCGTCAAAGATAATAAGTGTTTTCCCGGGTATTATCTTCTCTCCCGCTATCATGGAGATGAGTTCCACGACGCGGTGAGGGTTTTTATTCGCTTCAAAAATCGATTTTAACCGGTCTTCCTCATCGAAATTGAAGTAGGCAAAGTTATCGTAGCAGCTTCTGCCGAACTCCTTCATAAGCCATGTCTTACCGACCTGTCTGGCGCCCTTTAATACCATCGGCTTACGATCTTCGCTTGCTTTCCATTTTATAAGATCCTGAATTGCGTTGCGTTTCAAGCGAATCGCCCCCTTCGTCCTGCGCTGTCATTCATACTTTAGCACAATTTTCCGGGTTTTTCAACGCGATTCTGCACATTTTTCCGGGTTTGCGCGGGCTGTTTTGCACATTTTTCCGGATTTCACGGGTTGTTTAGCATCAGTTTTGTATCCTTCCCCTGCCGCGCATGCGGCTTCCGTTATTCCTTCCCGCCGATGATCTTCGGGAGCTGTCTGCCTTCTTTGATCCACTGCTTGAATTCGGCGACGGAGGCGAAGAGCGCGTCGCTGGAGGAGTTCAGCGCTGTCTCGCAGGAGTCCTGAACGACGCCGATTATAAAGCCGACGCCGACAACCTGCATCGCGATGTCCTGGGAGATGCCGAAGAGCGAGCACGCCATCGGGATCAGCAAAAGCGAGCCGCCCGCGACTCCGGACGCTCCGCACGCTCCGAGCGTGGACAGGAAGCAGAGTATAAGGGCCGACGGCACGTCCACCGCGACTCCCATCGTGTTCGCCGTGGCGAGCGTCATGACCGCGATAGTTATCGCTGCGCCGCTCATGTTTATAGTCGCCCCGAGCGGGATCGATACCGAGTACATCTCCCTGTCGAGACCGAGGTCTTCGCAGAGCTCCATGTTTACCGGGATGTTCGCGGCCGAGCTTCTTGTGAAGAACGCCGTTATGCCGGATTCGCGCAGGCATCTGAGCACCAGCGGATACGGATTTCTGTGGAGCTGCGTAAATACGATTATCGGGTTGGTTATAAGGGCGCAGACGAGCATGCAGCCCACGAGCAGGACAAGAAGCCTGCCGTAGTCAGTGAATATCGAGAGGCCGTTTGTCGCGACGTTTATGAACACGAGGCCCATGATTCCGAACGGCGCGAGGTTTATGATCCATCTTACGGTCTTCGCCACCGCGTCCGCGATGTTCGAGAGCATCAGCTTTGTGGTATCGGAGGCGATGCCCTTGAGCGCGAGTCCGAATACGGCCGCCCACAGGAGGATGCCGATGTATCTGCCCTCGACGATCGAGCCGATAGGGTTCGCGACCATGTTCATGAGCAGGTTTTTCAGGACTTCGCCGATGCCCGCGGGGATAACGTCCGCCTGGGCCGTCTCGGCGAGCATGAGCGTCTGCGGGAAGATAAAGCTGCCCGCTACTGCTACTATCGAAGCTATGAGCGTGCCGCAGATGTAGAGCGCTATAACCGTGCCGAAGCGCTTGTCGAGCCTGTTAGTGCCCTGCGCCAGCGCGCTCGATACGAGCACGAATACGAGTACCGGCGCCACCGCCTTCAGCGCGCCTACGAAGAGGTCGCCGAGGATCGCGATGCCGGTCGCCTGAGGCGCGATCAGCCCGAGGATCGCTCCGATTATGAGTCCGATAACTATGCGTATTATCAGGCTTGTGGAATTGTATTTTTTAACGATGCTTTTCAGAATGCCCATTCCGGTTTTGTCTCCAATCGTTTCATAGTCGTGTCTGCTAAAAACGCGGCGCCGGGGCGGCTCCGCGTTCTATGCCTTTTTCGTGCGCGCTCACGCGCCGGACGCGCAGGTCTTCAGAGCTACGCGCGCGGGTGAGTTCTGTCGTACACTTCCTTGATCCTGTTCTTGGTCACGCTCAGGTAGATCTGAGTCGCCGTTATGTCCTGGTGTCCCATCAGCTCCTGGAGCGACTTCAGGTCGGCGCCGTTCTGGATCATGTGCACCGCGAACGAGTTGCGCAGCGTCTGCGGCGTTATTTTGTTCTCGATGCCGGCGTCCTTCGCGTACTTTTTGATGACCTTCCAGAGACCCTGGCGCGTCATGCGCTCGCCGGAGTAGTTCACGAACAGCGCTCTCTCCTCGCTGTCCTTTCCGACCATCTGCGGGCGCACGTCGTAGATGTATTCCTCGGCCGCCGCTCTCGCGGGACGTCCCATCGGTATTATGCGCGCGGTGCCGTGTTCGCCGCTGCACGTTATGAATCCCATGCGCAGGTTTACGTCGCTGACGTTCGCGTTCACGATTTCGCTTACGCGGATGCCGGTGGCGTAGAGGATCTCGAGGAGCGCTCTGTCGCGCTTTCCGAGCGGCGAATCGTCCGGAAGCGACAGGAGCTTGTCGACCTCTTCGATGGTCAGGTACTCGATCTCCCGGCGCTCGACCTTAGGCGATTTGATGTTCGCGGTCGGGTCGTCCGAAACGGCGCCGGTCTTGCGCAGATATCCGTAGAAAGCGCGGAGCGACGCGACCTTGCGGTTCGACGTCGACGCGGATTTTCCGCTTGATTTCAGGCGCAGGAGGTACCCCACGACCTCGGTGCTGGTGGCCTCGGTCACGCCGACGCCGCGCGCCTCGAGCTCGCGCGCGAATTCCTGAACGTCGCGCTTGTACGCCTGTCTTGTGTTTTCCGAGGCCCTCTTGTCGACCTCGAGATATTTCATGAATAATCTCAGGTATTCTTCAAATGAACCGCTCATATCGATCACTTATCTCCCGACATCTTTCTCGACTTGTCCGCCGCGGCTCTGAACGCCTCGCGGACTGTGTCCTCAAAACCGAGCTCGAACAGCTTGTCCACCGCCTCGATGGTGGTGCCTCCCGGCGAGCACACGTTTATGCGGAGCTGCACCGGATCGACGCCCGATTCCATTACCATCTTCGCCGCGCCGAGCGTGGACTGCGCCGCGAACTTCAGCGCCTGCTGACGCGTCATGCCCTGCGCCTCCGCCTCTTTGGCGAGCGCGTCGATGTACATGTACGTGTACGCAGGGCTCGAGCCGGAAACGCCGATAACGCAGTGCATCAGGTCTTCCGTAATCTCCTCGGCCTTTCCGAGGCACTCCAGGATCGCCATGACTTCCGCGAACCTGCCGTCCGAAACGTTGCCGTTTCTGCACGCGGCGGTCATCGCCTCACCCACCTGAGCCGGTGTGTTCGGCATGATCCTTACGATCTGAGCATCGCTGCCCAGCCATTCTTCGATGCGCGCGATGCTGATGCCCGCCGCCATCGAAACTATCGTCTTGTCGTTCGTATACGCCGCCTGTACCTCCGGCATAACGTCCGGGAACATCTGCGGCTTTACGGCGAGGAACAGTATGTCGGCAGCCGCCGCGGCGTCCCTGTTGGAATCGCACGCGTTCGCGCCGAGCTCACCCGCCGTCTTCGCCAGTTTTTCCTTGTCGCGCGCGGAGATGTAAACGTCCTCCGGCTTTGCGGCTCCCGCCGCTATGCAGCGCCTGAGGATCGCGCCGCCCATATTGCCCGCGCCTATGAATCCGATCTTCATCTGTCTGTCCTTTCTCTGCGGCCTGCCGCCTCGGTTTTTTTCGGCCTGCTGCCGCCTGCCGTTTCAGCCTGCGCGGCCGCCTTCCGGCCCCCGGCCGCTACTCCCCGAAGAAGACCGTGCCGGTCTCCTTTTCGTTCATCGCGTCGATCATTATATTGCTCTTCTTGCCGTTCATGAGGATCATCGGGATGCCGTATCTGTTGACCTTGCGCGCCGCCTCGATCTTCGTCGATACGCCGCCCGTGCCGAAATCGCTTGTGCCGGTCACGTCGATCGACGCCAGCAGCGCGTCGATGTCGCGCACCTCCTCGATCAGCTTCGCGCCCGGATGCGTCTTCGGGTTGCTGTCGAATACGCCGTCGATGTCGCTCAGGATTATGAACGCGTCGGCGTTCCAGAGCGTCGCTGTGAGCGCGCCGAGCGTGTCGTTGTCGCCGATGCGCATCTCGTCGATGCTTACGGTGTCGTTTTCGTTTATTACAGGCACCACGCCCTCGTCGATCAGAGTGAACAGCGTGTTGCGTATGTTGAGCGTGCGGATGTGGTTCGAGAAGTCATCGCGCGTCAGCAGCATCTGGCCGACGTGGATATCGTAGTCGCCGAAATATTCCTTGTACGCCATCATGAGCTCGACCTGGCCGATCGCGCACAGCGCCTGCTTGTAGTTCGTGTCGCCGCGCCTGTTCCAGAGGTGCACCGCGCCGACGCCGCAGATGCCCGCGCCCGAGGACACGATGATCACCTGCTTGCCCTGGCGCATGAGCCCGCAGACCTGCTCGACTATGTTGTGGAGGGTGTCGCGGTTGACCGCGCCCTGATCGTTCGACAGCACGTTGCTGCCTATCTTTACGACTATCTTTTTGCTTTCCGTAAGTACTTTGCTTATAGCGCTCATTGGTTCGTACCTGCCTTGTAAAAGTATGCTGCCGGTTTTATGTAAATCGGAACAAATCTAATTCTACCACCGTGCCGCGCCCGTGTGAATAGGCCCGCGGCGCTTTTTTACAAAAAACAAAATAGACCGCAGGGGAGCAGTCTACTTTGTTCAAAAGGGGTATTGGGATTAGAGATTAATGAGGTTATCAGGGGGATAACCACATTTGTATTATATTAAACCTGAACGGGATTTGCAAGTGGAACAGTCAAAAATCTTTTCCGAGGGCGGTCCGGAGGCCTGTTTCGGCCTCTTTTTCGCGTCTCATCTCCCACATGGTGGGCCGCGCGGCGGCAAATTCCCGCTCCGCCGCGCATATTTCGCGTTTTCCTTCTTTGTGGTATACTAAAGGTTAATATAAGTGATCGCCGGGAGCCGGCTTCCGGCGCGATGATGATATGTATTACGTAAATGAGGAATACAATCTGGAGACGTTCTCGACAAAGGCTTTCGACGCGTATTTCGGCGGCCTGCGCTGGGGCGTTCTCGACATAGAGACAAGCGGCATAAACCCGGCGTACGCGCGGTTCATTCTCGGTGGTCTGCTTACGGTCCACGAGGATCACCAGACGTTCGAGCAGTACTTCGCGGACACGCCCGCCGACGAGGAATGGGCGCTTACGAGGTTCATCGAGGCGTGCTCGGCGCTGGACGTCGTGGTCACGTACAACGGGCGCATGTTCGACATCCCGTTTACGGCGCGGCGCGCGGCGCGCTACGGTCTTAAGCTGCCGGACTCGCTGTACGATCTAGACGTCTACAGAGCGATCGGTTACGGCTCGAACCTCGGCGATCTGCTGCCGAACCTGAAGCAGAAGACGGTCGAGAGCTTTATGGGGCTCGCGGATCTCAGGACCGACGAGATCTCCGGCGGCGAAAGCGTGGAGCTGTATTCTGCGTATCTGAGGAACCCGAGCGTCGCTCTCCGCGACACGATCCTTCTGCACAACGCGGACGACGTGAAGCAGCTCTACAGGCTGATGCCGGTGCTTTCGCGCACGGATCTTCACCTCGCGCTCGGCAGGCTGGGTATCCCGGTCGGCTTCGGACGCGCGTCTTCGGGAGCGCTCGCATGCGACAGACCGGCGGTCGTTATTAAGGCGATGCGGCTCGGAAAGAAGCAGCTCAGCATCTCGGGGAAGCAGATCGAAAACGCGGCTGACTACGCGTGCTTCCCTCAGCCCGGCGCTGAGATAGAAGCGCAGTTCCGCTCCGATACGGCCGACTTTATGGTGCGGGTGCCGCTGATCCGGCAGAAGAATCCGGACGGCACGGAGATCGCGATAGCGGACCTGAGGGCGATCGGCTGCGAGCCGGGAGAGGACTTCGGCGGCAAAGCTTCGGACATCATCGCGGATTCGCCGATGTATTCGGACGGACTGCTTTTGCTCAGAAACGGCAAGACCACGCGCTACGCGGAGCTGAACGCTCTCGCCGCGGCGCTGATCGAACATATACTGGCGACGTTATAACCATTTTATGGTATACTTCATACGAGACCGACGAAACCGAAAGGAGAACGCTATGGATTACAGAAAAATCGCGGCCGACGTAAAGGCCGACAGCTTCAGGCTCGCTTCGCTTTCCGAAGAGGCGCGCAACGGCGCGCTCAAGGCGATAGCCGACGCGCTCGCCGCTAACAGCAAAGCAATCTTCGCGGCCAACGCGGAAGACCTCGCGAACGCCGAAAAGGCGGGCATCCCCGCTCCTATATATAACAGGCTCAAATTCGACGCCCACAAGCTCGACGACGTGACGGAGGGCATCCGCGACCTGATAAACCTTCCGGACCCTGTCGGAAAGACGCTTTTCAGGCGCCGGCTCGACGACGGGCTCGTGCTCAACAAGGTGACGTGCCCGATCGGCGTTATCGGCGTTATCTTCGAATCGCGTCCGGACGCGCTCGTACAGATCTCGGCGCTCTGCGTAAAGAGCGGCAACTGCGCGATCCTGAAGGGCGGCTCGGAGGCCCAGAATTCCAACAAGATACTGTTTGAGACGATCCGCGACGCGGGGCTCAAAGCGGGCCTTCCGGAGGGCTTTATAACGCTCATCGAATCGCGCGCGGGTATCGACGAGCTGCTGAAATGCCACGAGTCGGTGGATCTCCTGATCCCTCGCGGCTCGAACGCTTTCGTGCAGTACATAATGGCGAACTCGAAGATCCCTGTAATGGGCCACGCGAACGGCGTATGCCACATCTACGTGGACAAGGACGCCGACATCGAAAAGGCGATCCCGATCATAATCGACGCGAAGACGCAGTACGTTTCGGCGTGCAACGCGGCGGAGACGCTTCTCGTTCACAAGGACATCGCGGACAAACTGCTGCCGGCGCTCAAGGAGAAGGCGGCGGACCGCATAAAGTTCAACGAGGATAATCCTGACTACAGCACCGAGTATCTCGATTACATCATGTCCGTTCGAATCGTGGACGACATCGACCAGGCGATCGAGCACATCAACCGCTACGGCTCGCACCACACCGACAGCATTATAACCGAGGACGCGGAGGCGGCCGAAAAGTTCATGTCGTACGTCGATTCGGCGGGCGTTTACCACAACTGCTCGACCCGCTTCGCGGACGGCTTCCGCTACGGCTTCGGCGCGGAGGTCGGCATCAGCACCGGCAAGCTCCATGCCCGCGGGCCTGTAGGTCTCGAGGGGCTGGTTACGTATAAATACAAACTCTACGGCAGCGGCCAGATCGTTGCGGACTACTCAGAGGGCCGGAAGAGCTTCAAGTTCAAGGAACTTTAAACCCGCGAACACACCCGGATGGGCGCGGGCATATAGGACGCGTCCGATCAATCTCTATTCTTACATGGAGGACTTAGTCATGAGAACGGATAAGCAAGCTTCGGTACGCCGCGCCCGCAGAAGCGCGGTATCGTTCCTGCTCACCGTCGCGATGGTGTTCACGATGGTATTCGGCAGCGCCGCGACGGCGGTATATGCCGACCGTCCGCACGCTTACTCGGACGACGGCGCTTTCTGGGACGGCCTGCTGGCCGACATCGCCCTGGTGCAGACCGACATTGCCGTGGTACAAAGCGACCTCACCTCCCTCAGCGCCGTCAGCCAGAATCCGGAAATCCCCGATCTTATCGGCAAACTGAACCGATATCAGACCCGGCTGGATGAATTCTCGAAAGCGGTCATCGATTACAACACCGGATACACGCACCTGATCCAGTTCAATATCGATTTAAACGAGCTCAGTTTAATAAATCCCGAGGCCGACGACGGTCAGGGCGGAAGTGAGTATTGGTGGGTATTGAGCGTTCTCGGTAACCCTGCCTACGCTTGCAGAGATTCCATGCACTTCAGCGCTGATTGCGACGACGCTCTTAAGCTCGCCGATCACGCTGTCTCCGTCGGAATCATGAAATCCGCCGTGCAGTCGCTCGTCGCATACTCAGACGCATTAGATCATATCTCTAATTACCTGACAGCGACAGGATTAGTCGGGATACTCGACCGTGACTACCGCCCGGAGTCGGCCGCATACGTTTTAATGGACGACGCTGAGCTCAACATTATCTTCACTCTCCTCAACATCGCGGCCGCGCGCTATGCGCTGCTCGCCGAATACTACGTATTCAGCGGTCTTGGGCATTATCTGACCGGTCTTGAAACGAGGACGGCTGCCGAGGACGCGCTTCTGGCTAAGATACACAACTACGCGACCCCCGGCATCCTTGCGGAGAATACGGGCCGCACGCTCCGCGGCGAGTTCCTCCCGCAGCTGTATTATATCCCGCTTATGAACGTCCCCGCTCAGGGAACCGTTTCCGGCCCGGGCTTTACGTGGCCGACGGGAGGCGCCGTTTCGGAAATCAGCGCCGCGTTGTACTCCGACCTTCGCGCAAGAGTTACGGAGCTTTCGGATAACCTTGAAGCGCTGGCAGACGCAGCCGGGAATATCACCGGCATAAGCGAGGCCACCCGCAATTGTTTAACCGATCTCAGGCTCAGCGATCTGCCCGCGCTGTCGGACGAGCTTGACACCGCAATGTCCGGTTCCGCCGCTTACTACGCCGGGACCGCTGACACTCTGCCGTACGTTATAGCCACGCACGAAGCGATCGATTCATTGCTCGGTATAAGCGATCATATGGGCGACCGGTTCGGCGCCGCCGAAGATCTTGACACTCTTTGCGTTGCGCTCGAAGGCGCCGCTCTCACCGCAGAGGCTGCCGTTAGCGAAGGAAACGTAAAAGCCGCAGCGATAACGTTTTCGCGTTACAGCGCAGTATTCAATTGGAGTTCTCAATTCATAGAAGACAGCGGATTGAATGACGTTGTATCCGTCGCGCGGGACTACGCGGCGAATTACAGGGATCCTTCGGCGTACGCGAATTTCAGCGCCGACGAAGTGTCCGCCGCCGCGATCAATCTGACCCAAATGTGTTCTTACTATCAGTTCCTTCTGAACTTCCGCAAGCTTACCGATTACAGGGAATATCTGCTCGGCCGCGGCGAAGACTCGCTGAGCGCGGATGAAGCGGCGGTTCTGAAGGAGATCGGATGCGTCACGTTTGCGGATCTTGAAAAGGTGGAGAAGGCGGTCTGCGAAGACATGATGCCGGCCATCCTGCATCGCTCTTCGGCCGGATCGGTGCCGGGAACGCATTCCGTTCCGTATCCCGACTGGAGTTACAGAATCGCGGACTACGAGGCGATGGAAGCCCGCATGACGTCCGTATGCGCCGATCTTGCCTCACTGAGCGCCGTAATGGCCGGCAGGAGCCTCGACAACAGTGAAGTCGAACTCTTTCTGCACTATCTGCGCTCCGTAACAGCGAATCCGGCCGAAACCGCGCGGGCGTTCTCCGATTACAGCAGCGGAAAAACGGACAGCCTGTCGCTTTATTTCAATTATGATGCATGGCTCAACAAGACGTATTTCGGCGACGATTCCAACGGCGGCACCATCAGCTGGTCTACGATATACGATGTGGGCGGCGATTCCTCCACAATGGGATACAACTCCAGCGCAGTGTACCACGACTGCGAAGCCGCTATGGACGACGCTCTGTACGCGCTCACAAACGCGAGCGCGACTACAGCGAATCGCGCGCTCATGGAGTATGCCGACGCGTTAGAGCTTTTCACGCTTTTCCTGGACGCAGGCCCCGCGCCTGCGGTTGACGCGGTCCGTGATTATGACGAAAACCGGCCGGACCCGTCGGGTTACGAGTCCCTCAGCGACGGCGAGCTCGATGATACGTGGACGATGCTTCTGAAAGCCGGCTGCGGCAGCGTATTTCTGTCCGTGTACTACGAGGGATGCGATTACGGATACTATCTGACGAATCTGCCGACGAAAACGGCCATTCAGGCGGCGATCCTTGAGGCGATCAACCGTGAATCTTCCGGGTCTCTTGATAAAGTGAGCGGCGTGCTGCTCGGTGAGCTTCCGATGAATCTCTATACCCTCCCGCTGGCGGTTCCGGCGTCGCAGGGAGCTCTTTCGGGCGCGGCCTTTAAACTGTTTGACGGAGATACCGCCGCCGAAAGGAGCAGCTCGAGGTATGCGGCGCTGAAGGCCCTTGCAGGCGCTCTCTGCGATAATTATGACCTTTTCATGACCGAAGTGGCGAACACGTCGCGATACGGCGCGAACGCTTTGGATCAGGAGTATCTCAATGCGCATAAGGCTACGTTCAGCGCCCTGTCGTACAACGTGGGCACTGTCGCCGGCGGTGCCGCTGATTATTTCGCGGGGAACACGGACGCACTGCCGTACACGGTCGCACCCGGCGAGGCTGCCGAGATTCTCGCCGCCATGGGCAAGTCAATGGGTGATCCGTCCGGCGCGAAGAGAGATTATGAGGTTCTTCATGCGGATCTTAAAGCCGCTATGGGCGACGCGGAGAACGCGGTAAGCAGCGGAAGCATCCATACGGCCAAACGAGCTATCCTGGAATACGCCGACGCGCTTGAAACACTCGGAAAGTCGCTGGACGCGAGCGGGTTAACCGGCATGTGCGCGGCCTTCGCTGAATACGCTCAGCTTTGCGGCGATCTGGCTGCCGGCAGCATTCTTACCAGCGGGCAGGTTAACCTTGGGGCATCCACGTGCATGTTTGCCTGTGAGTATTATGAGTGGCTGCTCGATTGCTCTATGTTGTTGGATTACGGCGAGTATCTGGCGAGCCGTCCGGAAGGTTCGCTGAGCGCTGAAGAGGCTCAGGTGCTCGATGAAATCAACGTATTTTCAGGCACCAGTATAGAAACTGTCGGCAGGTATATTCTTGACGAGGCGATTCCGCGCGTTCTTCTCAGGAGCTTCCCTGAGCCCGCTCCGACGCCTGATCCGCAGCCTTCGCCTGTTTACGACGGTTCCGATGAGCCGCCTGCCGGCGTGGCCGTAGTAACCAACGCGGACGGATCGATAAAGATCACTCCGCCTCAGAACGCTGGGCGCGTAACGGTGGAGATCCCGGTCGAAAACCTGACTCCGGGCACTGTCGCGGTACTCGTGAAGGATGACGGTACCGAGGAGATCATCATGAGTTCGGTGCCGGGCAGCGGCAGCATATCGCTCTCGGTTTCCGGAAGCGCGGTGATAAAAATAGTCGACAGAACAGTGCCGTTCTACGACGTTTCGCCGAATGCGTGGTACGCCCGCGAAGTCGCGTGGGCGGCAAGCCACGGCATAATGGTCGGCACCGGCAGCGGCTTCTTTGAGCCGGACAAACCGGCGAGCCGCGCGATGATAGCGCAGATACTCTTCAATCTGGCGGGCGCGAAGGCGGGCGATCTGACTGACCGCTTCAAAGACGTCTCGCCTGACGACTGGTACGCGGCAGCCGTAAGCTGGCTCGTCGAAAACGGCATCGCCAAGGGCTACGGCGACAGCTTCGGCGCGGGCTACGACGTATCGCGCGGACAGTTCGCGGTGATGCTCTACAGATTCGCGAAGTTCCTCGGCCTCGACGTCAGCGCGAGGGGCGATCTTACGCAGTTCAGCGACGCCGGCAAACTGTCGGGAGAGGCTCTCGAAGCCATGAGCTGGGCGGTCGGAGCCGGACTGATCAACGGCATGGACGACGGCACGCTCAGCCCGAACGGCGGCGCGACGCGCGCCCAGACGGCGGCTCTGCTCATGAGGTTCTGCGAAAAGTATATGTAAGCACAATAAAAAGGCCCGGCGGTAAATCCGCCGGGCCTTCTTCTTTTTATTCGCTTAGTTATGGGAACTCTGCGGCAATGCCTCGCTTTACATCATTCCCATTCCGCCGCCCATGCCGCCCATCGCGGCAGCCTGTGCTGCGGCTTCCGTAGGATCAGGCTTTGCGAACGCTACGCACGACTCGGTCGTGAGCAGTGTAGCGGCCGCGGAAGCAGCGTTCTGGAGAGCCGAACGCGTAACCTTCGCAGGGTCTACGATACCTGCTTCGATCATGTCTACGTACTGTTCTGTCGAAGCGTTGAAGCCTACGCCCTTCTTGCTGTTCTTGATTCTGGAAACTACTACGCTTCCTTCGAAGCCCGCGTTCTCAGCGATCTGTCTTACAGGTTCCTCAAGAGCTCTTACGATGATCGAAGCGCCTGTCTTTTCGTCGCCCGAAAGGGTCTTCGCGTACTTGGCAACAGCCGGGATAACGTTGATCAGGGCAACTCCGCCGCCGGATACCATGCCTTCCTCTACGGAAGCCTTGGTAGCGTTCAGAGCGTCTTCGATTCTGAGCTTCTTTTCCTTCAGCTCAGTTTCGGTAGCAGCGCCGACCTTGATGACCGCAACGCCGCCCGACAGCTTGGCGATTCTTTCCTGAAGCTTTTCCTTGTCGAATTCGGAAGTCGACTCAGCGAGCTGAGCTCTGATCATTCCGAGTCTGTCCTTGATCGCGTCGGCAGCGCCCGCGCCGTCAACGATTACAGTGTTCTCCTTGTTTACCTTTACGGAAGCCGCGGTTCCGAGCATGTCGAGAGTTGCTTCCTTGAGGTCGTAGCCGGCTTCTTCGCTGATAACGACGCCGCCTGTCAGTACGGCGATGTCTTCGAGGATAGCCTTTCTTCTGTCGCCGAATCCCGGAGCCTTTACGGCTACGCATTCGAAGGTTCCTCTCAGCTTGTTTACAACGAGCGTCGCGAGAGCTTCGCCTTCAACGTCCTCAGCGATTATGAACAGCTTCTTGCCCTGCTGTACGATCTTTTCGAGCAGCGGCAGAAGTTCCTGGATGTTCGAAACCTTCTTGTCGGTGATCAGGATGTACGGATTCTCGAGAACCGCTTCCATCTTTTCAGTATCGTTTACCATGTATGCCGAGAGGTAACCTCTGTCGAACTGCATACCTTCAACGATCTCGAGAGCTGTCTCCATCGACTTGGACTCTTCAACGGTGATAACGCCGTCCTTGCCGACCTTTTCCATAGCTTCCGCGATCAGCGAACCGATCGTTTCGTCCGAAGCCGAAACCGACGCTACCTGAGCGATGGCTTCCTTAGTCTCTACAGGCTGCGAAAGGGACTTGATCTCGTCTACCGCTACGCTTACAGCGCCCGCGATACCCTTTCTGAGCACCATCGGGTTCGCGCCCGCGGCAACGTTTTTGAATCCTTCTCTTGTGATGATCTGAGCGAGCAGAGTAGCTGTCGTTGTACCGTCACCCGCGATATCGTTAGTCTTTGTAGCGACTTCCTTTACGAGCTGAGCGCCCATGTTCTCAACGGCATCTTCGAGCTCGATCTCTCTGGCGATTGTTACGCCGTCGTTTGTGATCAGCGGACCGCCGTACTGCTTGTCGAGCAGAACGTTTCTGCCCTTAGGTCCCAGTGTGATCTTTACTGTATCTGCAAGCTTGTCAACGCCCGCCAGGAGCTTTTTTCTCGCGTCTTCGCCGTAATATAATTCCTTAGCCATTATTATTCCCTCCTAATGAATAGTTTATCCTGCGTTCCTTCTCTTCCCCGATACCCTTTCGCGGTGTCCTATTTTACGACCGCCAGGATGTCCTTCTGGCTCATGATCGTGTATTCAACGCCTTCATATTTGAATTCGGTGCCGGCATACTTGGAGAAGATAACCTTATCGCCGGTCTTTACTTCCATCTTTTCGTCCTTTGTTCCCGGACCTACCGCCATAACTTCCGCCATCTGAGGCTGCTCTTTAGCGCTGCCCGACAGGATGATTCCGCCTGCCGTCTTTTCTTCGGCTTCCAGTCTCTTGATTACAACTTTGTCGCCTAAAGGCTTGATTCCAAAACTCATCGTAATATCTCCCTTCTATAGTGAAATCTTAATGAACTTGTTTTGTTAGCACTCTTTTTCTCTGAGTGCTAAACATACTATAAAGCCGCCCCGTAATAATGTCAATGCTTTTTTGAAAAATATTTTTGCAAAAAGCAAAAACCCGGCATCTGCCGGGTCGATTTGGACTTCGTGAGTCACGATTTCGGTTTCACGAACGCGATTTGAGCCCTGACGAGCGCGATTTCGGCATTCACGGGCCCGAATTCTGACTCTTTCGGTATTGCTGTAATATTTTGCCAGCGCGGCTCTATTTCAGCACGCCGCTTTTGGTCACGTACCTGAACAGATATTGCTGCGCTATGCCGCCCCACTCGCCGAAATGCGCCTCCGCGAACGCCGCCATCGCCTTCATGTCGTTCTCCGGCATGCCGTAGAGCGCACTCATGACGCGGCGCACCCAGACGTCGATTGGAAAGCTTTCGTATTTGCGCATCGAGAACAGCAGGATGCAGTTCGCGACCTTCGGGCCCACGCCGCAGAGCGACAGAAGGTACTCGCGGGCCTCGCCGAGCTCCGCGTCCTTAGCCGCGTAGAGCTTCCGCGCGCCGTCCTCCGCGACGCTCCTGGCTGTTTCGATCAGGTATTTCGCTCTGTAGCCGAGCCTGCAGGGCGCGAGATCCGCCTCGCTCGCCTCCGCGAGCCGCTCCCAGCCCGGCAGCGAACTGAACCGCCTGCCGCGCAGCTCGCCGACAGGCTCTCCCATGAGGTCGCAGAGCGATTCCACGCACTTCTTTATCCGCGGGATGTTGTTGTTCTGCGATATTATAAAAGAAACGAGCGTCTCCCACTCGTCCTGTTTCAGTATGCGGATGCCCTCGCCCGCGCGGATAGCGTCGGCGATAACCGGATCCTTGGCCGCGAGCCCGCGCTTTACTGCGCCGTAGTCGAGGCCCAGATCAAGGTAATCGCGCCAGACGGCTTCGAAGTCTTCCCCGGACGCGTTTTCGATCCTGAGCGTGCCGGCGCCTCCGTCGTACGCCGCCGCGTTTCCGCTCCGCGCGTCTGCCGGCGCGGCCTTGGCTTTCGCGTACGGCTCGAACGACACGTTCACGACGCGCCCCATCGCCGCGCCCGTATACGAGCCGTCTTCCTCGCGCGTCCATCTGAAGCACTGTCCGCAGTCGAATATATGGTCGGGATCGAAATCCCGCACGTTTTCCAGAGTAAATACATTCATTGATTTCAGTCGTCGGCGCCGTCAGTCTCTTCCCTTCGCGGTCCGGCTGCCGCAGTTTCAGCCTGCATGTCCTCCATGGCGCTCTTCTTCATCTGGTCCTGCACGACCTCCGCGATTCCGCCCGAAAGCGTTCCCACTCCGACGAACTGCACCGGTCCGACAGTCTCCCTGACGCCGCGTATGCTTATGATGACCGACGTGATATTGAACGCCGTCATCGATTCCACTTCGTCGGTGACCCTGCGCTGGAGCTCCTTAGCCGCGTCCATGACGTAGTAGCCGTAGCGCATTATCGCGCTCACGGTTATCTTGAGGCCGTCGCGCGTCGTTTCGGTGTCCACCCTCGAGATCGAGTCGATAACGTAGATCTGGGACGCGATGTACTTGGTGATGTCGCGGATGACCTTGTAAGAAATGTTGAAATCGCCGAGATAGCTGTACGTCGGGCGCACCACCGCCTTTTCTGTCGACGACTCGCGCGAGGTTCCCCACTCTCTGAGGATCTTCAGCGGGTCGACGAAGTAGCCGGAGAAGTCCTTCTTCAGCTGGAACGCGGGCACCGGTATGATGTGCTTTCCGAACTGCTCGCGCTGCTTTTCGGCGACCTCGCGCTCTGATTCGGTCGTTATGTCCTCGATGTAGATGCGCTCCTCTATCTCCGGCAGCTCGAGACGCTGGGCGATCTTCTCGACCATGCCGTCGGACGTGCCGATGATCAGGATGCTTCCAGGATTGACCTCGCGTATTTTATCGCGCACGGAGACGCGGTGCTCCTCAGCGGTGAAGAGCGCCGTCTTGATCGCGCCGACCTTTGTGGCGACTCTCTTCGCGGAGACGCCTGCCAGAATGCTGCCGCCGTATATGAAGACACCGTCGTCGACTATGCTTTCGATCGACCGCTCCCTGCAGAGGTTCATGGCCTGAAAGCTCTTGCCGGTGCCGCTTTTTCCCACGAGTGCGTATACTTTCATGATCGCCGGAATGTGCGCCGCGCGGACGCCCGGAGGGCTGCCCGCGGCATGTCTTACTTTTTAGAAAATATGTTTACTCTCCCACAGCCGCGTGCTATAATGCGTTTATGAGTTAATCATACATCGACCAAATAAGGAGGTACAGTTATGGCTTACAAAATTTCGGACGCTTGCATCAGCTGCGGCGCATGCGCTGCTGAATGTCCTGTTGAGGCTATCTCCGAGGGCGACAGCCAGTACAATATCAACGCCGATGCGTGCATCGACTGCGGTTCGTGCGCAAATGTTTGTCCTGTAGGAGCACCTGCTCAGGCATAATCGGACGCTTAACAACACTTAGAACAAACAGCCGTTTCGTAAGAAGCGGCTGTCTTGTTTTTTTGTTATTGGTCGTTGTCGCGCCGGCGTCCCGGACGTCCGGGAACGTGCCCGGCGGTATCCGCTATTCCTCCGCGGTCTTGGCCGCCTCGGCCGCCTTCTTCTCAGCCGCGAGCTGCTTTTTCTTCTCGTTGCGGTTGATGTGGTACGCCAGAGCGTACAGGCTGTCTGAGATGTGCACGTTTTCGAGCACTACGAACTCAGGCACCTCGATATCGACCGTTGCGAAGTTCCAGATGCCCTTTACGCCCGCGAACGAAAGCTTGTCCGCGATCTCCTGCGCGTTCGCCTTCGTCGCGCAGATGATTCCGATATCCGTCTTGTTCTCCTCTACGAATTCAACAAGCTCGTCGTAGCTGCGCACCTCAACGTCGTTTATGCGCATGCCGATGAGGCGAGGGTTGATCTCGAAGATGCTCTGCACCTCGAAGCCCTGCTTGTAGTAATGCGTGTAGCTCGCGATCGCCTGACCCAGGTTGCCGCAGCCGACGATAACCATCTTGTACGCCTTGTCGAGTCCGAGTATGCCGCTGATCTCGTTGACGAGGCTGGTTACGTTGTAGCCGTAGCCCTGCTGGCCGAAGCCTCCGAAATTGTTGAGGTCCTGGCGAATCTGCGACGCCGTGTAGCCGATAAGCGCGCTGAATTCGTTGGACGAGATCTTGTCAACGCCCTTTTTCTGCAGTTCGAGCAGATATCTCCTGTAACGAGGAAGACGCTTTATGACCGCGTTTGAGATTTTTTCATTGTCTTTGATAGTAACTTCACCCATTTTGACACCCATTCATTAATAATACCACACCTCAGCGGCGTCCTGCCGCGGCCGGCTTCCGCGCCGCCCGCGAGGTCGGTCTGCACACCGCGCCGCCTCGGCCTCTACGATCTTTATGACATAACTATACACAAAAACACGCGTGGTTTCAAGCGGTTTAAGGCCCGGCGGAACGTCCGCGAAATAAAATATATTTTGACTTGCATACCGCGTTGCAGGGTGTTATAGTAATCACGGCAAATACATAGACTGTTTACCGACCCGGGTCGGACACATATCAGAGACCGGCAATTGACAAACAGGTTTGGAGGAGAATTTATGATTTTCGAAAAGATCAGAGAAATTATCGTAGGACAGCTCAACGTTGAAGAATCCACAGTCACGATGGATACTCACATCCTGAAGGATCTGGAGGCTGACTCGCTTGACGCGGTCGAGATAATCATGGCTATCGAGGATGAATACGACATCGAAATTCCGGATGAAGAGGCTGAAAAGTTCCAGACTGTAGGCGACCTCGTAAGATACGTTGAGGATCAGACCAACTAAGGAAGCGCTCTGAAATCGGACGAACGGACTGTCATCCGACAGCCGCCGAAAAAACGCAGAAAAAAGTCCCGCGCGCTCGCGCGGGACTTTTTATATTCTTTTACGATACTCTTTTTTATTCTTTACACGCGCGCCGGCGGCGCGGGTTCGCCTGCACCGGCATCCGCCCGGCCGGTCTGAACGGCATTACTGCCCGTCCGACTCGAACTGCTCGAGCTTTTCCATCAGTTCAAGGCACTCGTCGCTCCTGTCGGACGCGCTCTGTCTGGCCGCCTTCGCCTCCGCGTCCCACTCCGCGAGCCGCTCATGGTCGGCGAAATATGCCGGATCGCACATCTTCTGCTCCAGCTCCGCGGCTTTTTCGTTCAGCCGCGTTATCTCTTCCTCGAGAGCCGCTATCTGTCGGTTCAGCCTTCTGATCTCGGTGTCGCGCGCCTTCTGCAGCCGCCTCTTTTCGGCGTCGGAGAGCTTCGGCTGCGCTTCCGCGCCGCCCGCCGCTCCCTGCGCGGTTCCCGCCGCCAGCTCGTTCATGTATTTCTTTCCGGACTCGATCGACTGCTTCTTTTCGGAATAGTAGTCGTACGTGCCGAGATATTCCGTGAGGCCGTCCTGCCCGAGCTCAAGTATCCGCGTCGGTATCTTGTTCAGGAAATATCTGTCGTGCGAAACCGCTATGACTGTGCCCGGGAAGTCCATGAGCGCGTCCTCGAAGACCTCCTTAGACTCGATGTCGAGGTGGTTCGTCGGTTCGTCGAGTATCAGCACGTTCGCGCCCGTGAGCATGATCTTTACGAGCACCAGCCGCGCCCTCTCGCCGCCGGAAAGCTGCGATATCGGCAGGAACACCTTCTCGCCGCGGAACAGGAAGCGCCCGAGTATCGCGCGCATTTCGGTGTCGCTGTACAGCCTGTAGGCGTCCGTCAGCTCCTCCAGCACCGTGTTATCGCCGTTCAGGAGCGCCTGCCCCTGATCGTAGTACGCGAAGGTCACGTTGTGGCCCTGCTTTATGTATCCGGAATCCGGCGCGGTGTCGCCCATCATGAGGCGCAGGAGCGTAGTCTTCCCGATCCCGTTCGGCCCCACGAGGCACACGCGCTCTCCGCGCTTTATATCGAAATCCGCGCCGCTGAACAGCAGCCTGCGGTTCTGGCCGTAGCCGACGCTCTTTGAAACGCCGACGCCCTCGAGCACGTCGTTGCCGCTCTTGAAATCCTGACGGAACGCGAGCTTCATCCGGCCGCCCTCGGCCTCCGGCCTCTCGAGCCGCTCGATCTGATCCAGCCTCTTCTCGCGCGACTGCGCGCGCTTCGCGAGCTTTTCGGTTCCGCGCTCCTTGAACCTGCGGATCATGTCCTCCTGGCGCGCGATCTCCTTCTGCTGCTTCTCGTATCTGCGGCGCTCTTCCTCCCTGCGCTCGCGCTTCTTGACCGCGTAAACGCTGTAGGTGCCCTCGTATATATAAAGCTTATGGTTCTCGACCTCGAATATCCTGTTGGTCAGCTGGTCGAGGAAGTAGCGGTCGTGCGATATCACGATTATGGTGCCGCGGTATGCCTTCAGGTACTGCTCGAGCCATTTCAGCGTGCCGATGTCGAGGTGGTTCGTAGGCTCGTCGAGGAGCAGAATGCCCGGCTTTTTCAAAAGCAGGCACGCGAGCGCCAGCCTCGTCTTCTCGCCGCCGGAGAGCGTCGAAACGCGCTTGTCGCGGAAATCGTCGCCCAGTGCCATGCTCGAAAGCACGCCGTTTATCTCGCTCCTGTAGCTGTAGCCGCCGGCAAGGTCGAACTCGCGCTGCATCGCGTCGAACCGCTCGAGAAGCCTTCTGACTTCAGCGCTCTCGGGATCCTTCGCAGCTTTTTCGGAGATCTCGTCCGTAAGCCGGCTCATCTCGGTCTCCATCGCGTGAAGGCCCGCGAAAATGTCGTCGACCTCTTCATAGACAGTCTTTTCCGAGTCGAATCCGGCGTTCTGCTTCAGGTATCCGATCTTCACGTCCTGAGATACAAAAAAATCGCCCTCGGAGGCGCGCATAGTCCCGGCAAGTATCGACATCAGAGTCGTCTTGCCCGCTCCGTTCGCCCCGATCAGGCCGATCTTGTCGCCCTCGTTCACGTGGAACGAGACGCCTTCTATGATCACGTCGGTGCCGTATGTCTTCGTTAAGTTGTCAGCCGATAAAACGATCATATCAGTTACTTTTTCCGCCGCGCTGCCCGCGCCTGTCTGCCGGCTTCCGGAAGCAGGCCGGAAACGCGTCTTAAAGCGAAAGGTCCGGGAACGCGTCGAGCGTCAGCTCGGACGTCTCGCCCTTCTTATACTTGTAGTACGCGGCGCACGCTATCATCGCCGCGTTGTCGGTGCAGAGCACGGGTTCCGGATAGTACAGCCTGATCCCGTTCGCCCCGCATGCCTCTCCGAGCATCGCGCGAAGTCTGCTGTTGGCCGCGACGCCGCCTGCCATGACCAGCTTGTCCTTCTTCAGGCTCACCGCCGCGTCGACCGATTTCTTCACGATAACGTCCAGCACCGCCTGCTGGAAGCTCGCCGCGACGTCCGCGACGTTGATTTCGCGCCCCGCCTGCTTTTCGGTGTTGACGTAGTTCAGGACGCCCGTCTTTATGCCGCTGAAGCTGAAATCGAGGCTGTCCTTTTCGAGCATAACGCGCTTGAACTCGACCGCGTGCGGATCGCCTTCCTTTGCGATCCTGTCGATGAGCGGGCCGCCCGGATATCCCAGGCCGATGACCCTCGCGACCTTGTCGTACGCCTCGCCCACGGCGTCATCGCGCGTGGAGCCCAGGACCTCGCATTCGTCGTAGTCGGTCACTTCCACGATGTTGGTGTGACCGCCCGACACCACGAGCGCCATGAACGGCGGCTCGAGCTCCGGGAACTGTATGTAGTTCGCCGAAATGTGGCCCTGGATGTGGTTCACGCCGATCAGCGGCTTCCCGAGCGCGTACGCGAACGCCTTCGCGGTCGCCACGCCTATGAGCAGCGCGCCCACGAGTCCCGGCCCGTACGTGACTCCGATGAGGTCGACGTCGCCGAGCCCGACGGGGCTGCCGAGCGCTTCCGACGCCTCTTCGAGCGCCTGATCGACCGACGGATTGATATTCGTCAGGTGATGGCGCGACGCGATCTCGGGCACTACGCCGCCGAACACCTTGTGCACCGGTATCTGCGTAGCTATGACGTCCGTGAGCACGGTACGCCCGTCCGCGAGTATCGCGACCGAAGTCTCGTCGCAGCTCGACTCTATTCCCATTGTTAAGAATCTGCCGTCTTTCATCCGTTTTTTCCTGTCTGCCGCGCGGCCTCCCGTTTCCGGCGGCCGCGCCGGTCCGCCCCGTCCGGCCGCTTCGTTTCCGCGGTCTCAGAGCAGTCCGTACCCTTTTGCTATATTTATCCTGCGAAGCTTCTCCTCCGGGCTCAGCAGGCCGCCGAACTCTTCAAAGTTCCGCGCAGCCGTGCGCCACATTATGAGGGCGTCCTCGCCGTTGTCTTCGTAGTATCCCTTCCGCACGCCTTCCGTCCGGAATCCGAGGCTTTCGTACAGCGCGATCGCCGGCGCGTTTGAAGCCCGCACCTCGAGCGTATGCGCCATAACGCCGTTTTCGAGAAACGTCGTCCTGACAAGCTCATACACGGCCGCTTTGCCAAGCCCGAGCCTGCGGCAGGCCGGTTCGACCGCCACTCTCGTTATGTTGCCTTCTCCGACCATGTCTATGAGTCCCGCGAACGCCGCTACGCTCCCGCCCTTTTCGCAGACGACGTAGTGGGCCGCGGCGTTTCCGCTCAGCTCGGAGACGTACTCCCGGAGCGGCCACGGCGCCTCAAACGACGCGCGCTCGATCCCGGCGATCGCCTCCGCGTCCTCCGGCAGGGCCGGCCGGACGATATATTCGCTTCTTCCGGTTTCTTCGTTCATGTTTCAGTTCCGCGGTCCGCCACATGCGCGCGGCGGATCCTGCGTTGGTTCTTCCCCTCAGCCGCGCCTCTTCAGCGTGCCCTCCTCGAGCCTGCGCTCGGCCTCGGCCTTTCTCATATAGTTCGGCACGAGCTCGTTGTACGTCATCGTCCTGCCGGCTTCAAACAGATCCCTCGCCATAAGCGCGACGGACGCCGCCGACTGGTATCTTACGCTTTCTTCGGCCGTCGAGGCGCAGAACGCCCTCATGCGCTCCATTATGCGCTCGCCGTACTTTGTCATTCCGTCGCCGAAAAACAGCGGATACGGCGCATTCCGGGCCTTACAGAGCGCTTCCTGTTCCGGACTTCCGCCGGTCGCTCCGCCGAGAGCCTTTTCGAGCATGCCGAGGTATTCTTCGAGCATATACGCTCCGCCCGGCACCAGTTCGACAGTGCGGTCGCCGCCGCCCGCTTCCGCTTCGGCTTCGCCGCAAGGCTGCCCGTCCGAAAGCATGTACGCGCCGGCATACACCTGATCCCTGCGCGCGTCGAACACCGGACACGATATCCTCGCCGGATCGCGCTCCGGTCCGTTGTACACGAACGCCTTCAGCGTCGGCACCGCGATCACGGGCTTTCCCGCCGCCTGAGCGAGAGCCCTGACGGTGCTCACGCCGATGCGGATCCCGGTGAAAGAGCCCGGACCCTCGGACGCCGCTATCGCGTCGACTTCGCCGAGAGCGATGCCGCATTCCGCGAGCAGGTCGCGCACCATCGGCACCGTGTGCTCGAGATGATTCAGCACGCCGCCGGAGGTCTTTTCGCGTATTATTCCGTTTTCGCCGCACAGCGCCACCGACGCGTGCGGTCCGGTCGTTTCAATTGCCAGTATGTACATTACTGCTCTCCGTAAACGCGCGGCGCTATCTCACGCGGTAAACGCGTTCCCCTTCGGACGCTCCGTAACCGATCTCGATCACGAGCGCGTCTTCCGGTATAAGCTCTTCGATGAGGTCAGCCCACTCCACCACGCAGACGCCGTCGCCGTAGAAGTACTCCTCGTATCCGAGCTCGTACATCTCCTCCGGATCCTCGATCCTGTAGACGTCGAAGTGGTACAGCGGCAGCCTGCCGCTCTTATACTCGCGCACGATCGTGAACGTCGGGCTCGTGACCGTGCCGGTCACGCCGAGCGCGGCCGCGATGTATTTTGTGAGCGTAGTCTTGCCCGTGCCGAGGTCGCCGATCAGCGCCACGACGACGCCCGGGCGCAGCGCGCCCGCGAGGCTTTCGCCGAACGCCTTAGTCGCTTCCTCGTCGGGAATATTTATCGTTTTGTCCCTGAAATCGTTTAATTCCATCAGTTTGCCAGCCTGTCGATCGTCTCGGCCATGATCTTGCAGAGCAGCACGAACTTTTCCAGATCGATGTACTCGTTCTTCTGGTGAGGCACGTCCGGATCTCCCGGGAAGCTCGGTCCGAAAGCGACGTGGTTTTCGAACGCTCTCGCGTATGTGCCGCCGCCGAACACGATCGGCTTCGCGTCCTTCTGGCCGGTGAACTCCCTGTAGATGTCCATGAGCGTCTCTACGAACGGATCGTCCGCAGGGATATAGATCGGCTTCTGGAACTTCTTGCGCGCCACTCCGATGTTGTAAGGGCTTATTACCTTACCCATCGCCTCGTAGACGGTCTCGAGCGGCGTGGTTACCGGATAGCGCACGTTTATGGTCACGGTGCCGAGCTCAGGCGTGAAGTTGAGCATGCCGACGTTGAGGATCAGCTTGCCCGAAGGCTCGTCCTCGAAGCCGATGCCGAGCTTTGTGCCGTCGAGCTCGAAACCGATGTGTTCATTGTAGAACTGGATAAAATCGTTTATGTCGTCGTTGGTAAAATTCAGCTCGCCCAGGAAATCCAGCAGGATGGAAGCCGCGTTGACTCCGAGATGCGGCTTCGAGCCGTGCGCCGCGACGCCCTGCGTCGTGATCTCCAGGCTCTTGCCCGTTCCCCTGCACGCGATCTTCCGGCCCGTGCGATCACGGTACGCCGCGACCTTATCCTTTATCGCGTCGTACGCGCCCGGCTCGTCCGACTTTACAACCGCGCGCGCCGAGTCAGGCACCACGTTCGGCGCGCTGCCCGCCTTTATCGACCTGAGCTCCAGTCCCTTCGCCGTTGTCGGCGCGAACTTCCTGTCGAGATCGAACGCTATATTGCCCATCTCCGCGTGAACTACCGGGAACTCGCCGTCCGGCGTGATGCCGAAATCAGGCGGAGCCACGCGCTTGTTGTAGTAATCCATGCCGAACCAGTTGGTCTCCTCATCCAGTCCGAGCACCACGCGCACCTTCTTCTTCGGGATCCTGCCCGAATCGCGGAGCGCTTTCATCGCGTACATTACGGCTACGAGCGGTCCTTTGTTGTCGATCGTGCCGCGGCCGTACATTTTGTTGTCGATTATATCGCCCGACCACGGATCGCAGATCCAGCCGTCGCCGACCGGCACCACGTCGAGGTGGCAGATTATGCCCATGACTTCGTCGGAAACGACCTCTTTCGTGCCGTCCTCGCCGACGACGTAGCCGCCGAACTCAAAGTGGCCGCCCTGATTGTCTATGTTGCAGGTCTCCCAGCCTTCCGCCTCGGCGAGCGCGAGGACCTTCATGAACATCTCGTGGACTTCCTTGCCGTACGGCATGAAAACAGGCTCCGTACCGCCTTCCGGAACAGCCGTCACCGCGTCGGACACCACGCTTTTAACGTGGAGCATGTCCTGCAGCGTCTTAAACATCTCTTCTTTGTTCTGATCAATTAATTCCAAGTATCCCATATGCGTCCTCCTTAGCGGCTGCGGCTCTTGAAAGATGGCCCGACGCCGCGAGCGTGTCGTTCGCGTCGAGCGCTTCGTCCAGCGGGATTATGGCGTATACGTCCTTGCCTCCCGCCTTGTATTTGTCGACCCATGTCGGAAGCGCCGAAACGCGCGGCTCGCCTATCTGCAGCGATATCTGCTCGCCGTCCTCGTACGTGCGCTCGCATGTGAACGTAACGGAGCCGATAGCTCCCGTCTCGTTGTATTTAGGAAGCCCCGTCTCGACCCTCTGGTTCGAGATGAAGTTTCCGAGGCTGTAGAATACGGGCACGATCTTCGTGTGCACCTCGGCCGGTATATCGATTCCGGCCTCCGTCGACGTTCCGGTTTCAGCCGCGCCGGACACTTCTTCCGCCGCGCCGTCCGCCGCCCCGTATCTCACCGTCTCCAGCAGCTCGACCCTCTGCAGATTGTGCGGGTGCGAGCCGAATATTATATCCACGTCCATATCGTCGGCCGTGCGCCGCGCGATCTGCTCCTGCCACTTGTTCGTCTCGAGGTGGTTTTCCTCGCCCCAGTGGTAGAAAACGCAGACGATGTCCGCTCCGGCCCCGCGCGCCGCCTCGACGTCGCGCGCCACCTTCGCCAGATCCTCGTCGAGCGTATTGTAGCTGAACGAATTGATCAGCGACGCGGCCTCCGAGGATACGACGGCGCCGTTTATCGCGGTGCGCCCGTCGGACGAGGAAGTCTCGTACGTGTACGACACGACAGCAGTCTTTATGCCGTTCGATTCGTACATCGCGTAGTTCGGCGTCTCGTCGGCCTCCATCCTGCTGCCGACTGTAACCAGCCCTTCTCCGCGGAGCACCTCGAGCGTCCTCTTAACGCCCTTCACGCCCTTGTCCAGCATGTGGTTGTTGGCCGTCGAAACGACGTCGAATCCGGCGTTCTTCAAAGCCGTCGCCAGCGCGTCCGGAGCGCTGAACGTCGGATAGCCGGTGTACGGCTCGCCCGCGAACGTCGTCTCGAGGTTCGCTATCGCAACGTCCGCGGCCTCTATGTAAGGCTTCACGTACCGGAAGTTGTTGTCGTAGTTATACGTTCCGCTCGCGCTGTCGTACTGCGACGGTATCTGGGATTTGTGTACCATTACGTCGCCCGCGCACGAAATCGTGAAATCGAACGTTTCGGTGGTTATGACCGGTTCGCTCGCCGTCACGCTGTCTCCGTCCCGAGATCCGTCCGGATCCGCCGTATCGCCGGCGTCCGAAGCGCTTCCCGGCCCGTCGGACGAGCCGTGCCGATCCGCGGCAGCGCATCCCGCACCGCTTTCGCCTCTGATGCCGTCTCCACCTGAAAATAGTGAGATTGATACTATCAGTCCCACTACCACAACTATCGCGACCAATATTAAAGTCCTGATACGCCTGCGGCGCATACGCCGCGCGTGGCGCTCACTGATGTCACTCATTGTCTCTGTCGCCTCGGTCAAAAAAATCGGGGCGGAGCCGCGTACGCGCGCCCGCCCCATTGTTCCGCGTCCTTACAGAACGGCCTCAACGCCCTGGATCTCAGGATAGCTTTCCTTAATGATCTTCTCGATAACGCCCTTGATCGTCATCTGAGCGCCCGGGCAGCCCGCGCAGTGTCCCTGAAGTCTTACCTTAACGATATTGTCCGGCGTAAGCTCCACGAACTCGATATCTCCTCCGTCTCTCTGAAGGAAAGGCTTGATCTGGTCAAGCGCAGCCTTGATTTTTTCTTCCATTGTCTTTCTCCTTTATATTTGTTTTGGTTTAACTGTGTTTATTCCGTGCCCTCGGTCTGAGGCTCGTCGGCGTGTACCTCCGCCGCCTGCTCCTCAGGAGTTCCGAAGGCCGGCTCCATAACGTAGATGTTCACGAACTGGCCGTCCTCGACGCTCTTCAGCACCACTGATTTTATCGGGTCGCCGTTCGAGTCGAACGATATCGTGCCGGAAGCGCCCGCGAAGCCGCGGTTCTTCTTTATGGCCTTTGCCAGCTCGTCGCCGTCCAGCGCCGTGCCTATGCTGTTCAGCGAATCGACCGCCAGAACGTACGCGTCGAATCCGAGCGCTGTCGCGGGATCCGGCACGGCGTCGTCGCCGTATTTTTCGTGGTACGCTTTCAGAAAGACGTCCGTCATTTCGGTAACCGCCGCGTCAGGGTCGAACGACGTCGCGAACGCTATGTGCGTCAGCGAATCCTCGCCCGCCAGCTCGATCAGCTCTTCCGTTTCCCAGTCCGAAGTGCCGAGGAACACGAAATTCAGTCCCTGATCCTGCGACTGGCGCATTATTTTCGCCGCGTCCGACACGCCTACGGGCATGAACACTATATTTGTACCCGAAAGTCGCATCTTTTCTATCAGCTCGCTGAAATCTTCCGTCCCCTCGTTGTAAACGTACGTGCCGAGTATCGCCTCGCTGTCTCCGGTGAGCTGAACCATCTTCTCTCCGAAGACCTCTCCTATCGCGGTCGCCGTGTCATCGTCGCGCTTTTTGACGATGATCGCTCCGGTCGCGCCGAGCTCCTCGACGGCGTACTTCGCTACCGCCACTCCGTGATATGAATCCACGAAGCAGACGCGGAAATAGTATGGGTTTCCGGCCGTCACGAGCGGGTTTCTGTTGGTTATGGCGATGGCCGGTATCTTCGCCTCGATAAGAGGATCCGCCGCCACGAGCGAATACACGCTTCCGTAGCTTCCGAGCACGACGGCCGGACGCTTGGCGATAAGCTCGCCTATCGCGTTTTCAGCTTTCAGAATGTCGCCTTCGTTATCCGCGTAGATCAGCTCGACCTGCTTCCCGAGAGCGTTCGGGAACACTTCGTGCGCGAGCTCTATGCCCATGACCTCCATCTGGCCGTACGTTTTCAGCGGCCCCGAAAGAGGTTCGTAAACGCCGATGCGGACCGTGTCCTCCGACTGGTAAGGATTGTCGGAAAACGCCATACGGAAGTTGTCGTATGTGGCGCAGCCGACTGCGAGAGACGCGGTCAGCGCGAGTATCAGTATAAGCGATGTCAGCTTAGCGAAATATCTCATTCCATCCCCTGCAGCTCCCGCCGCTCTGCGCTTTCCGGCCGGCCGCGGACCGACTTCCGTCCGCCCGCCTTACGCCGCTTCGCGCCGCCTTTCATCTGTTCGAGAGCATACATAGATATTTTATATTATCGCGGCGAGGATTGCAACAGCGCGCGAAAATATGCGTCCGGGCTGTCCGTGAGCGCGAAATAATGCGTCCGGGCTCTCCGCGAGCGCGAAAAGTGCGTTCTGGCGTTTGCGGGCACGCAAATATACGCACGCGCGTATACGCGCCTGCGTTTGCGAAAATACAATTGTTTTATAAGGTATTATGAGTACGACCGCATTAAACGGCAGCGACCGGTCAGGCCTGCCGCTTTTAAGAGGTGGATTGGATGAATGTTAAAGACGCCGTAGCCGAAAGGATAAGACAGCTTTGCAGTCGGCGCAATATAACATATAACGCTCTCGCCGTGAATTCGGGCGTAACTCCTTCGACCGTGTACAGCCTGCTGGACGCTTCCCGCAGACACACGGATATCACTACTATCAAAATACTCTGCGACGGACTCGATATGAGTCTGCCGGAATTCTTCGACGATCCGCTCTTCAGGGATCTCGAGCAGGAGATCTGCTGATCGGCAGGCGCGCGCCGAGCGGTCAGAAAGCTGCCGCGCGCCGCGCGTTCATAATGTAAATCGCGAGGCCGTCCGCTTCCCTGATCTCAACGCTCTGCCTTCGGCTGTCCGCCTCATCCGCGGCAGCTTCGAAAACGAGCAGCTCTTCCATATGTACGCCGAACATGACGCTGAGCGCGTACAGATTATCCACAGACGGCAGTCTCCGGCCGCCGAACCACCTGTACACCGGCTGAGGGCTCAGAAGCCCGAGCGATATCTGTATGTCCTTTACGCCGAGGCCCGCCGCCTCGGCTCTTTTTCTGAGCGCGGCACCCGTCGCGGCCACGTCGATAACAGCGCCGCAGTATCTCTCTTTCCCCATCTCTTTTCCCCTCCGGTTATATGATACACCACCGCGGGGATCGTGTCATTGGCCGCTTGGTCCAAAATTCCAGTTTTTTCTAATCAATAATCTGTCGCCCCGCGCCTCGATCTATGGTAGAATATGTCAAACGATCGTTTCGTTGTGAACGAAGGGAGAGATAGCTCTTGTTCAGAAAACTGAGAGACCGCCTGGATCCCGGATATACGAAGATCTGCCTGTACGCGGGCGTTACGGCCGTGCTCGTCGTGGCCGCGATAATGCTCATATACGTGTCGGGCGGCTTCTGGAGCAGGCTCTGGACCATATTCACCGCCGTGCTGAGGCCCGTCGTGATCGGCGGCATATTCTGCTTTATCCTCGCGCCGGCGGTAAACAAACTCGAGGACGCGTTCAGCGGCGGCCGCAGGCGCTCATGGGCAAGACCGGCGGCGGTGGCGCTGACCTACCTCGCCATCGTCGTGATAATAGCGCTCATAGTGCTTCTCGTATACGCAACAGTTTCGCACAACATCGCAGCGATCGATTTTGAAACACTGCGCGTTTTCGTCGAAGACACGCAAAAATCATTCGAGGCGTTCATGGCGTCGCTTCCGTCAGTATTCTCCGGGGCCGGCCTCACCGCGCCGGATCTCACCGGCGTGATCCCGGCTGTGCTCAGCGGCATAAAGACGACCGTGACCGGCATCTTCTTCGGCGCGATCTTCTCGATATATTTCCTGCTCGACGGCAAGCGCATCGGCAGCTACTTCAGCCGCGCCGTACGCATGCTCGCGGGCGAAAAAACGCGCTCGAAGGCCGACCAACTTCTGGCCGACACCGACAGGGTCTTTTCCGGCTACTTCCGCGGCCAGCTGATCGACGCGGTCTGCGTCGGCATACTGAGCTGTGTGGTACTCCAGATCGCCGGAGTCCCGAACGCGCTCATAGTCGGCCTGCTCACAGGCATAGGCAATCTGATCCCTTACGTCGGCCCGATCGTCGGTTTTCTTACACTCGTGATCGCCTGCATACCGTCAGCCGCGTGGACTAAGCTGATCGTCGGCGCGATATGCCTCGTGATCATACTGTTCATAGACGGCAACGTGCTCAATCCGCGCCTTCTCAGCAGCAGCATCAGGATACATCCTCTGCTCGTTATCGCCGCGCTTATCGCCGGAAGCGCAGTGGGCGGCTTCGTCGGCATGGTAGTCGCGGTGCCGATCGCCGCGCTGATAAAGATCCAGTTCGACCGCTGGCTCGAGGAACACGAATCGGGCGGCGCCCCGCAGGAGAAGCAGGACGCCCCGCAGGAGGGGCAGGAGTCAGAGGAGGCTTCTCCGCAGGAGCAGAACGAATAAGCCGGATCCGCCGCTTTCGCCGGCGCCGGCCGTATTGTCTCAGAACGAAAACGCGGGGCGGACACACGTCCGCCCCGCATTTTATTATCTTTTCTCTCTGTTGCGCGGTTCGCCGCCGGCAGACCTGCCCGGCCTCACGCGGTCCCGCCTATTCCAGCGTTACGTCGATCGTATCGCTTCCCGCTTCGCAGATCCTGGTGAAATTCCAGCCGTTGAAGCCGCTTTCGTGATCGCACATTACCCAATAGCCGCTGTCAGGGATCTCGACAAAGAAGTACGCGTTGCCGTTCGCGAACGGTACGTGGTAAACCTTCTCGCCCGCCGCGGTCCTGCGCGCCGTATATCTCACAGTTTCCTCAGATCCGGAATCGCTGTACTCTCCGATGTAGAGAATACCGTTATTAACCGTGCCGTCAGCCAGGAACTCAATGGAGCCGCTGTATTCGATCCCGCCGAAATTGCCCTCGAGGCAGGTGATCTTCGCCGGCATCGCCGCGGTCTGACCGCTGTAAGTCGCGCTCGCCGCAAGTGTTCCGCCCATCTTGTCGATCACGTACGCGTACAGGCCCGGATACTCAGCCGGGAACGCCTCGCTGCCCGCGTCGGTTATGATAACGGTCCTCGTGGACTTATCCCAGTCCACCTTGTATCCGAACGATTCCGCCAGATACCTTATAGGCGCGTAAGTACGGCTGTTCCGGATGATCGGCGCTGTATCCATTTTCACTTCGTTTACGGCCGTGTCGACCCACTCAGGTCCGAGAAAGAACGTGCGGTCGGTATACATACTGTCTTCGTTGATATAGAACTCAACCGTCTCTTCCATTGACATCTCATAGTCTCTGCTGGTGATGTCCCTTGTGCCTGTGAACTTCGCGCACTTTTCCTTGCTGAGCCACTCAACGTCGATGCCGAGCGCGTCGGCCACCGCTCTGAGCGGAACCATAGTCCTTTCGTTCGAATCTATGAACGGAGCCGCGTCTGTCCATACGACCTGTTCTCCGTTTACCGTCACGTTCACGGCCTTTGCGGCCGATACGGACGCAGGCATCGCCATTACGAATACCAGAGCAAGAACGAGTATGAATACGAGGAGTCTTCTGTTCTTAAGCATGTCATTTCCCTCCTTATGTGCAAAGTAACCTCAAGCGGCGTATCCGCCGCTATGCTATGATTTTATCCTATATCGGAGGATTTGTCAAAAAATTATGACGCCTGCGCGGGATGTGTCCGGAGCGCGCGGACGAGGATGTCTGCGAAGCGTCGCTTCCCGCGGGCATGCTGCGAAGGCGCAAAAAAGAGGGGAAAGATCGCTCTTTCCCCTCCGCTTCCGGCCCGAAGGCCGGTCATATTCCGCGTATACGGTTTATTTGAAGTATCTGTCGAGCAGGCCCTTGAACGCGCAGCCGTGGCGTGCTTCGTCCTTTGCCATTTCGTGAACTGTATCGTGGATAGCGTCGAGATTCAGTTCCTTGGCCTTCTTCGCGAGAGCCTTCTTGCCCGCGCATGCGCCCGCTTCAGCTTCTACTCTCATCTGGAGATTCTTCTTGGTCGAGTCGGTTACGACCTCGCCGAGGAGCTCAGCGAACTTAGCTGCGTGCTCAGCTTCTTCCCACGCGGCCTTTTCCCAGTAAGCGCCGATCTCAGCGTAGCCTTCTCTGTAAGCCACTCTCGACATAGCGAGATACATACCTACTTCCGAGCACTCGCCGGTGAAGTTTGCTCTGAGTCCTTCGAGGATCTCAGGATCAACGCCCTGCGCAACGCCTACTACGTGCTGGTCAGCCCATTCGATACCGCCCTCATCCTGCTTTGTGAACTTCTCAGCAGGAGCCTTGCATACCGGACATGCCTCCGGAGCCTCAGGACCTTCGTGAACGTAACCGCATACAGAACATACCCATTTCATAATAATCACCTCATAGATTCAAACATTTGCTGTAACTTGTCTTTGTGTTATGACCAGCGGTCATGTACTGTAATTATACCATATTCCCGGGCGTTTAATCGCCTTACCGAAAATATTTATCGGTCATATGTTCACGGGTTCCGTACGCGTTCACGCGGCTGAGTCAGCGGCACGCCGCCAGAGCCTCGCGGCCCCGCGCTCGCGTTTCTTCAGCCGCCGCACCGCTCCGCGCATCTGTCGAATTCGGCCAGCAGGCCTTCCGCCGTTCCGATCTCGTTCACGCGCCTTCTTACCTCGGCAGCGCCCGGCAGGCCCTTCATGTACCAGCCGACGTGCTTGCGCATCTCGCGCACCGCGGCGTATTCGCCCTTTTCGGCCATTACGTCGCTGAAGTGAGCCCGCATCATTTCTATCTTTTCAGGAGCAGACGGACGTTCCGGAACCGGCTCACCGCGCCACGCCGCCAGAGCCTCGCGGAATATCCACGGGTTCCCGAGAGCCCCGCGTCCGATCATGACGAAATCGCAGCCCGTCTCTTCGAGCATCGAAAGCGCGTCATCCGCGCTCGCCACGTCGCCGTTAGCGATAACCGGAACGCTGACAGCCTCTTTCACCGCTCGTATCGCGGAGCGGTCAGCCCTGCCGCTGTAGAACTGCTCGCGTGTCCTGCCGTGGACAGCGATCGCCGCCGCCCCGCCTTTTTCGGCCTCGAGCGCCGCTTCCACCGCGTTGACCGACTTGTCGTCCCAGCCGATACGCATCTTAACTGTCACGGGTTTGCCCGCGGCTTCAGCCATCGCCGAAACGATCGGCGCGATCTTTTCGGGAGTTCTGAGGAGCGCCGAGCCTTCGCCGTTTCTGACGACCTTCGGAACGGGGCAGCCCATGTTCAGATCCAGAATAGCGTTCGCGCGGCCGGCAAGGATGCGGGCCGCCTCGGCCATTACGTCCGGTTCGGAGCCGAACAGCTGGATCGATACCGGCTGCTCGTCGTCGTACATCACGAGCAGGCGTTCGGTGTTCCTGTCGCCGTACTTCAGGCCTTTGGCGCTGATCATTTCAGAGCACACCAAAGCGGCGCCCTGCTTTCTGCAGAGTCGCCTGAAAGGCGCGTCGGTTATTCCGGCGAGCGGAGCCAGTATGAACGGGCTTTCCAGTTCGACGCCGCCGATCGAAAGCTTTGCTCCCGGCGCGCGCCCGGTCTTCGCCCCGGGCGCCGGGCAGTTCTGCCCGGCGGGCGCGAAAGCGCCCGCGCGCGCCGCGTCCCGACCGGCCCGGTCTTTTTCGTTTGCGTTGTTAAAAGCGGCGCTGCCCGAAGCAGCGCCGCTCATTTCGGTTACCATGGTTCACCCTTCGGGATGTTCTTGCCGTTTTTCTTTGCGGCTTTCTTGTTCTGCTCGTAGATGGCCTGCAGACCTTCGAGGGT